>WNGL01021568.1_pt1 | contig 12735 bp, 17 predicted proteins | sample 5400591 | NCBI WGS metagenome assembly WNGL01 (sample SAMN13153377, study PRJNA577476) | soil metagenome | isolation source: 80 cm soil or saprolite under Garry oak tree replicate 1 | place: USA:California | collected 2016-06-15
TTGGCCCGAAGGCGAAAGCGTAGTCAAGCCTCGTTCGCACTGCCTCAACTGCGCACGCACTCTGGCTTGGTGGGAAAACATCCCCCTGATAAGCTGGATTGCCCTGTGCGGCCGCTGTCGCACGTGTAAGTCGAAGATCAGCTGGCGTTATCCGCTCGTGGAGTTGGCGGTAGGCACTTTATGGGCAGTTGTCGCGTGGCAATCTTTCGGCCCTTCATTCGAGAACTTGATCTTCCTTGCGCATCCGACATTCGGCTTAGCTGCAATATTCGCCAAGTGTCTATTCTTTTGGATCCTTGTCGCGCTTGCTGTTCTCGACGCCGAGTATCTTTGGCTTCCAAATTGGCTGACCCTACCCGGCACTGCATTGGGAATTGTTGATGTCGCTCTTCAGGTCTTTGTCGCCCAGCATTGGTTCATAATGAGCCGCCCCCCCCGAATGGCCGCAGCATTTTTGATCCTCGGTATCCTCGCCGCCGCGGGCCTCATCCTCCTCATCCGCTGGATCTACTGGCTCATCCGCCATCGCGAAGGCATGGGCCTCGGCGACGCCAAGCTGATGGCCTTGCTCGCCGCCTGGCTCGGTCTGCCAGGCGCCTTGCTTTCCTTCGCACTTGGAGTCTTCCTCGGCGCAATCTTTGCGCTTTCTCTCCTGGCGGCTCCAAAGCCAGATGGCAATGCCGAATCATGGGCCATGACCAAGCTCCCCTTTGGAACCTTCCTCTGTATCGGCGGAATCGTGAGCGCGCCTTCTAGCACTCGAAGAAGACCTATTGCTGCGTCTCTCCCGCCGGCCGATTTTCCGACACCGCAGGCGCAGTCGCCAACTCCGGCTGCTTCAGCATCTTTCGCGCTTCCTTGCCGTGTTTGCCATCCGGGTCATAGTCAAGCAGCTTCATGTAGTTCGCCTTGGCATTGGCGTAGTTGCCAAGTTGCCGCTGCGCCTCGGCCATTCCCCAATACACCTCGGGGTTATCTGGATCCAGTACCAGCGCGGCCTCAAATCGCGAAAGCGCCGCCTTCCAGTTCTTGCGTTCAAGATAGTAGCCGCCGACATTTACGTCTTCGGCCGCGGTCTCCTGGTGGCTGGGTTCGTCGGCTTTCTGGTGCTTGCCCGGCTTTTCGGTATCCGGGATTTTCACGTCGTTCGCACCCTGCAGGCTCGAGCTGAATCCGCTGTCCGACGCAGACGATCCGGTCGCAGCGTCATCCGGACTCCTAATAGGATCGGTATCCTCACCCAGCAAACTTGTGTTCCCGCTTTCCAAGTCGCTAGCCGCGGGAGGCACGCCAGGCGGTGCCGAACTTGTCGGCACCACCGGAATAGAATTCGTATCCTCTGGAAAAGGATTTGCGTTCGAGTTCGGAGGCTGCTGCGAATTCCCGGGAGCCTGCTGCGCATTGGACGGAGGCTTGGGTTTCGACGAATCGGGAGAGGGCGTCGACTGTGCACCCACCCACGCCGAGGCCAATAAACAGCATCCAATCGTCGTTACAATTTGAAATCTGAATTTCATTCCGTTTCTTTTCGCCACTTCAATGGTACGATGCCTTGCATACGGTACTTCAAGTCATTGAAGGAAAACTTCCTCATTCGTATGGGACTGATCATTCGCTCTTCTGCCATTCACGCAGCCGGCTGCTACTCCACAACTGCGGTTCGCAAAGGCACTCGCGTAGCCGAATACACGGGGCCGCGCCTCAGCAAGGATGAGGCCGACAGCGCCAACGAGGAGTCGCCCATCACCTACCTCTTTGGACTCGGAGACGGCTCGATCGTCATCGACGGGCACTGCATGGCCATGTTCATCAACCACAGTTGCGACCCCAACTGCGAAACCCGCGAAATCCGAAGTCGCGTCTGGATAACCGCCATCCGCGACATCAGCCCCGGCGAAGAAATTACCTACGACTATTGCCTTTACGACGGCGGAGACGACGAAGCCTCTTGCAACTGCGGTGCGACCAACTGCCGTGGCACCATGTATTCACCGGAAGAAATTCGCCGCCGCAAAGCAGCTGCCAGAAGAGCGCTCAAGAAGGAGCGCGACAAGCGTCGCACAGTTGAAATCCCCTCAGTGGTGAAAGCGCCCGACGACGAAGCTGAAGAAGACGCAGCCTGAGTCCGTTACCTACGCTTGCTGCTCACGTCATCCCCGTTTTCCGTTGCATTGCTCGTTTGCCCCTGCTAGCATCCGCAGCAATCCACTGGGAAAGCCGGCTCTTAGGGGGGACGAACCATGTCGACAACAATGTCTGCGCGCCCGGGCCAACCCGCGCGCCTGACCAAGCCAGGCGGCTTGATCGATAGATATTTCTACTTCTTCATGTCGCTGCTGATTGCGGTGACCGTCGTCTACGGCTTCAGCCACACGGTAGGCAACAACCTCTTCCACCCCGCGGTGCCTCGCCCAACCGTCCTGTCGTTTCATGCCGCAGTTTTTTCGGGATGGGTGGTCTTCTTCTTCTTTCAGTCAGCGCTCATTCGAACACACAATGTCCGGCTGCATCGCTTGACCGGCTGGCTTGGTGCCGCCCTAGGCGCTGCGATTCCCTTAGTGGGAATTCCCACTGCCATCACTATGACCCGCTTCCATCTTCACCAATTGCACGAGTCCGATGGCGCCGCGTTCATCCTTGTTCCGTTCTTCGACGTTACCTGCTTCACAATTGCATTTTGGCTCGCGCTCTATTGGCGCAAGAAGCCAGAGTTCCACCGCCGCCTGGTCTTGATCGCCACTTGCGCTCTCACTGCCGCAGCTTTTGGTCGCTTCCCGGCAAGCATTTTGCCGCCGATCGCGTTTTATGCGGGTGTGGACGCCCTGATCCTGCTCGGTGTGGTGCGCGACTTCATCGTGAATCGCCGTGTCCACAAGGTCTACGCTTGCGCGCTCCCCGCCTTGATGGTTTGCCAATTTGCGGTGATGCACACGGTCGTGACCAATGCGGCCTGGTGGCTAAAGATCGCCAATGCAATTGTCGGCTAGATGGGGCGACTCGACCGGCGGCGAAAGTGGGTCTAATTCAATTGCGAGCGGCTGAGGCTTCAAGGGGAATAACATAAGAGGGCCGAAGCCTGGAGCAGGACAATGCAGGAGCCCGAACTTCCACCTCTGACCGACGAGCAGCTCGACGCGTTGCGACGGTTCGCTCTTTTCGAAGTTTCGTTAGGTGAAATGCGCCGTTCGCTAACGGGGGTCTTCGAATTCGATTTCGGACAGACGCAAGAAACTGCAACAACCTCTTTGCCGAGAACTGCTACCGGTCACTTCCGCATTCCCGAGCCCGGCATCGTCATCACCCGCGAACACATATCCAACGCGCTGGAGCGAAAACGCTTTGGCCTGATTTCCGAGCGCGACCTGGTTTATTGGGCAACGATTCTACTGCTCAACGACGCCTATGTTTGGGATCCCGCCGACGAAGACCTTATCGCCGATTGGCTCAACGACATCAGCCTCAGCCTCGACGCAAGTTGACCAGCAAAATTCACGGCGCATCCTTCCTGACCAGAGTTTTTCCACCCCGTCGCCGCCCCGCCCCGGAACGATACAATCCAACCTAGCCGGCAATCGAATTGGCTGGGCCGAGGGAGCAATTACAAGCATGGGTTATCAGGTTCTGGCCAGAAAATATCGTCCGCAGCGCTTTGCCGATGTGGCCGGCCAGGATCACGTGACCCGCACCCTGATGAATGCGCTCAGCCAGAACCGCATCGCCCACGGTTACATCTTCTCGGGCCATCGCGGCATCGGCAAAACCACCATCGCACGAATCGTCGCCATGGCCTTAAACTGCCGTACCGAGGTGGGCTCGGTCCAGCGCCCGACACCCGAGCCATGCGGCGTATGCGACTCCTGCGTCGAAGTTCGCCAGGGCAACGCCGTCGATGTCATTGAAATCGACGCAGCCACCAATCGCGGCATCGACGAGATTCGCGAGCTGCGCGATGCGGCCCGCTACTCCCCAGCCCGCGACCGCTACAAGATTTACATCCTCGACGAAGCGCACCAGATTACCGAGGCTGCTTTCAACGCGCTGGAGCGAAAACGCTTTGGCCTGATTTCCGAGCGCGACCTGGTTTATAAAAATGATCGCAGCCCAGGAGGAAGTAGTAGCCGAAGACGCGGCACTCGCCCTTCTCGCCGAAGCCGGCGACGGATCCATGCGCGACGCGCTCTCCATCATGGATCAGGCCATCGCGTCTGCCCCCACCGAAGCAGGCAAGCCCGTCCTGTCCACTGCGCAAATTCGCGAGCTCATGGGCTCCGTACCGAACACAGTTTTTGAGCGTCTGCTAGAAGCAGTAGCCGCCGGCGACAGCGCCACGCTCATGCAGCGACTGAACGAGCTGCTGAATGCCGGCCACAGTCCTTCGTCCTTGGCGCGTCAGATGGTTCGCTACCTGCGCAACACCCTGATGGCCAAGCTCGGCGGCGAACAGACCGAACTGCTCCAAATCTCCGGCGACGAGCGTGCCCGAGCCGCGCGAACCGCCCTGCTGTTCAGTGAAGAAGAGCTGACCCGCAACTTGCAAATCGTCCTCCGCACCTTCGACGATTTGAATTTTCGCCAGGAGCAGCGCTTCCACTTGGAACTCGGGCTGCTGAAACTCATTCACGCGCAACGTCTCATCCCACTCGAAGAATTGCTTAGCGGAGTAGCAAGCGGCGGAGGCGTTCGCAATTCCGCACCGTCCTCCACATCACGAACCACATCGAGCTCGCCGAGTCCATCCAGTTCGCCGCGCTCAGCTTCTGCAACCGCAAATTCCCCGTTTCCACACGCTAAAGTCGCCCCATCATCCGCACCGCCGTCGAAGTCTCCCTTTGCTCCTTCCATCGGCGGAAACAACACAACCCCGGCCGTGCAGCAGAACACGCAAGCCTTCGAGAGCCATCGCGCGTCGCCATCCCTCGTTCTTGAAGCAGCCAATGAGCCTCCCACCATCGCTCCGCGCCAGATCACGCCCTTCCCCACGGCATCAACTCAGTCCAACGGATTCGCCGAAACCATGACTGAGGGTGCACTGGCCAAGGCTCCCCTCGCAGCGGAGGCACAGGTGATGCCGGCAGTCGATAGCATTCGCCAGGCCGTAGTTGCCGCGCTCGCTGCAGCCGCACACACCACAGCCTCACAACTTCTCAGCACCGGCACCTGGAAACTCGACGGCGCCAGCCTCCGCATCGAAGTTCCGGGCCTTGGCAAAAAAATGCTGGCCCTTACCGTGAACGCCGCTGCCGAAAAGATCATCCGCCAGGAATTGCAACGGCTCGGTGCACCAGCGCGTTTTATGGTCGTCCCCGGCGAAGGAGCTGCCGCGTCCACCCCCATCTCAGCACCCGCCGCAGGCAGTGTTCAAGAGGCTGCCCTCGCCCACCCCATGGTGCAGCGCGCAAAAGAAATTTTTCATGCGGAGGTCCGCAGTGTTGTGGACCTTCGCGCCAAGTAGCAAACTGAACGCAGGAGGCTCGCAATGGTCAACCCTCTAAAAATGGCCGAAATGCTCTCGCAGGCCAACAAGATGCAAGAGGAGATGCAGCTCAAGCTGAGCCAGACTGTCGTCGAAGGCACCAGCGGCGGAGGTGCGGTCACCGCCACCATGAACGGCAAGAAGGAACTCATCAAGCTGCACATCGACCCATCGGCCGTGGTTAGTCTCAGCGGCCCCACTCCCGACGTCGAAATGCGCCGTGAACGAAGCCGGTCGACGCGCCGACGAAGCAATTCAATCCAGCGTAAAAGGTGCCCTGGGCGGGCTGAATATTCCGGGCCTTGGCTGATGTTTCATTTTTATTGTGACGGGGTGCACGATGCTCGTTGATATGAATCGCAGAAGTTTCCTGCAATTGGGAGCGGCGGCAACCGCGGGGACGTTGACGCCCCGCTGGATGCGTGCCCAGGCCGCAACGGTCCCCGAACGCGTGGCGCAGGGCCGCGCACTCGCACTGAAGACGCCGATCACCACCACCAAACTCTACGACAACGTCTACCTGCTGCAAGGCTTTGGTGGCAACATAGCTCTCCAGACCGGCCCAGAGGGCAACATCCTCATCGACGCCAGCTTCACTACCGCGGTGCCGAAGATTCGCGAAGCGATAGCAGCAGTCAGTCACGACGCCCCGGACGCGCTCATCAATACCCATTGGCATTACGATCACACCGATGGCAACGAGGGCCTGCATGCCGCCGGATTCACCATCTTCGCCCACCAGAAAACCCGCGAGCGACTCTCCACTGCGCAGACGATACCGTTTTTTCACATTGTCATGCCTGCCTCGCCGGCCGGGGCTCTGCCTTCGGTCACCTTCGACGACTCCATGCACGCCTGGCACAACGGCGACTCGATGGATCTGGTGCACTTCGACCCCGCACACACCGACACTGACATCTATATCCACTTTCACAAGGCCAACGTTCTGCATGTCGGCGACATCTGGTTCAACGGGGTGTATCCATTTATCGACGAAGCCACGGGCGGCGTGATCGGCGGTATGATTCACGCCAGTGAGAAGGCACTCGCGGTAGCGGATAGCGACACGAAGATCATCCCCGGCCATGGGCCGCTGGGAACAAAGGCCGACCTCCAAAAGTTCCACGATATGCTTTCGGCAGTGCGCGACAAGGTGGCCGCGTTCAAAGCCGCTGGCGCAAGCGAGTCCGAAGCCATCGCCAAGAAACCCACCGCGGAGTTAGATGCTGTTTGGGGCAAGGGTATGTTCGGCGGCGATGTGTTTACCGGCCTCGTCTACAGAACACTTTAAGCAGACCACCAGGAAACCTCAGGGAGGCGCGCACCGTGTCACGTTATGCCGAGCCGATGGCCCGGCTCATTGAAGAGCTGAAGAAACTCCCCGGCGTGGGAACCAAGACCGCCCAGCGGTTTGCCTTCCATATTCTTCGCTCCAGCGACGACGACGCTTCCGCGCTCGCCGAAGCCGTGCGCGGACTCAAGGCCAGCCTGAGCCTCTGCTCCGTCTGCAACAACGTGACCGACATCGATCCCTGCGCCTACTGTGCAAGCCCCACGCGCAATCAGCGCCTCGTTTGCGTCGTCGAAGAACCCACCAACATCGAAGCCGTCGAACGCAGCCGCGGATACAACGGTGTCTATCACGTGCTCCACGGAACGCTATCGCCTCTCCACGGTGTTGGCCCGGAGCAGCTCCGCGGCCGATCGTTGTTGGCCCGCGTCGAGCGCGGCGAAATCGACGAAGTAATTCTCGCCACCAGCCCCACACTCGAAGGCGAGGCCACCGCAAGCTGGCTCGCCGGCACTCTGCGCAGCTTCCCCGTTCGCATCACGCGCATCGCCACAGGCGTCCCCGCCGGCAGTGACATCGAATACGCCGACGAGGTGACAATGGCGCACGCCCTCCAGGGCCGTCATGAGATGAAGTCGTGATGAATGGATGACGAGGAGACGATCAGCAATTTTTGATTGCTTGCGATACTAGATACTAGTTGCTGCGAAGCCTGGTAAGCAGGTCCTGCGGGTGAACCGGCTTGGCAAGAATCTCAAACTCGTAACCCTGTGTGCGCGCCTTCTCCAGCAGATCCGCCGTGGCAGCCTGCCCGGAGAAAAGCAGAATCTTGATGCGCGGTAAAAGGGCGCGGATTCTAATAGCCGCGTCGATGCCGTTCAGATCGGCCATGATGACATCGCAAATGAGCATATCCGGCTCGTAGGTCGTAGCCAATTCGAGTGCGTTCTCTCCCGAATAGACTGCCTTGGCCTGGAAGCCACTCTGGTTCAATATCATGGCCAGCGTATCGGCTATGACACGTTCGTCGTCAACAACAAGGACCTTGGGTTTGCCGTGGTTCTCGGACATACACTCCTAAACGCCGAACGAGATGGCGAAAAAGCCTTTCAAACTACTGCAACGAATGCGAAACACAGCAGACTCCGCTTGGGCAAGATGAGCACGCTGAACACTTTGCTAGAATAGCATCCTCTGTTGGGGTACTTATCCACTCCTCAAATGGTCCGGGTTTTCAGTTTAAGCGGACCTCTAACATTGCGCAAGATAACCGTGCTTCCGCGTCGGCAACGCTGGTTTGACGTTTGAACCCGCCAAGGGATGTCGCTATTCTGCAAGATTTGTCTCAGTCTCTGTCTACAGCGTGTTTCATAAACCAGCTTTGTAACAGGGCATGACTTCAGTCGTGCCGAAAAGAGCCGAAAAGACGAGGGGTTTTAACCCCTGAGGAACGACATCGAGACACAGCGGTCATTTATGAAACACGCTCTAACACCCTTTGATCTGGCACAGGCATTCCTCTTCGCCGGGTATTCCCACGCAAAGGCCCAAACCCTCGCCACACTCGGCCTCGGCGAGCAAATCAGCTCCGCAACCGACAGCGAAAGATTCCCCAGCATCCAGCTCGCCATCGTCCTCGTCTCGCCTATGGTGGTTACAATGAATCGGTTAGTCTTGCGCCGTCTCTACGGTTGGCGGAAACCCGGTATACGCTCCAAGGGAAACGAGGCTCCGCTCCATGAGAGGCAGCCATAGGGGGAAAGATGATTCGAGTAGGGTTGGTGGGATTCGGCATGGCAGGGCGCGTCTTTCATGCGCCGCTGATTTCCTCCGTCGAAGGACTGGAACTTGCCGCCGTGGTCGAACGCAACTCCGACAAGGCCGCTGAGCGTTACCCCGGCATCACCACCTACCGTTCACTCGACGAACTCCTCAACGACGCATTCATCAAACTCGTTGTCGTCGCTACGCCAAACAGCACCCACTTCTCCGTCGCTATGCAGACGCTAGAGTCCGCTAAAAGCGTGGTGGTCGATAAGCCCGTTGCCCTCACCGCCGGCGAAATCGCCCAATTATCCGAGCTCGCCGGCGGTGTCGGCCTCCACTGCTTTCCATTTCATAACCGTCGTTGGGATAGCGATTTCCAGACAATTCATAAACTGTTAACTGAACGTTCTCTCGGCCGCCTCGTCCACTTTGAATCCAACTTCGACCGCTGGCGTCCCGGTCAATCCTCGAGGCCCTGGAAAGAAGACCCCGACGAGGGCGGAATTCTGCTTGATCTGGGAACCCATCTCGTCGACCAGGCACTGGCGCTCTTCGGTGAACCATCCGCGGTAGGCGCTGAGGCGCGGCGCGAGCGCCTGGGAGATGGGTCCACCGACTCGTTCACCGTGCGCCTACACTACTACACCGGCTTCTCCGTCACGCTCGGCGCAAATTGTCTCTCGTCCCTCGCGCGCCCACGCTACCACCTGCGCGGCGCCAAAGGAAATTTCTGGAAGTGGGGACTCGACCCGCAAGAAGAAGCGCTCAATCACATTGCCCGCATCGCCGATACCAATTGGGGCCAGGAACACGCCGACCACTGGGGCACGCTCAGCGTCGACGTGGACGGCGGCATGGTCACGCGTCCCGTGCCAACCATTCCAGGTGACTACCGCCAATACTACGAAGGTGTCCGCGATGTGTTGGCCGGCAAATCTGAAAAGCCCCCAGTCACTGCAACCGACGCGTGGCGTGTAGCGAAGATCCTCGAGTGGGCAAGGCAAAGTTCCGATCAGCACCGCGACATAGAATGCGACTGGACAGGTGCACCAGTATAGCGACAGCCGAATCCATGGACTATTTCATTACCGTGGAGACCGATCTCTTCGAGCACCGGGAAGTGAAGCCGCACTTCATCAATCCTTGCTGCTTTGGTGAGGACTTCGGTGCGTGGTTAAGACAGGAACTTTTAGGCCAATTGGGAACAGACTTTCTTGTCTCTGAAATCACACAAGAGGACTACGGATGGGGGTTCTGGGCACGACGCGGTAAGGACCCATTTTGGATTGCTTTGTCATACGTCGGCGATGGGCCCCAGGAAGGGCCCGCTCAGTGGATGATCCGAATTGAGTGTGACTACGGATTGAATCTCTTCAAGCGGCTGTTTCATAAGCCTGATCGCACTGCGCTCAAGCGCCTGAGAGAACACGTTCGACGAATCATCGAATCCAACGACGCGATGAAAATCGTTGCGACAGGAATTCCTCTCATGGAAACTCTGTAGCATAATCCGCTGATCATTTCGAGCTTACCGCTTCCTTCTCCACCAGCGGCACCCAGAATCGAAAACTCGTCCCCTGCCCCAGCTTGCTCCTAGCCTCGATCGATCCGCCGTGCGCAATCAATATCGCACGGACAATCGCGAGCCCCATCCCGGTTCCTTTACCTTTGGTCGCGCTTTTCTTCCCTCGATAAAACTTCTCAAAAATGAGCGGCAGATCAACCGGATCAATCCCCGGCCCATCGTCTTCCACCACAAACTCCAGCCGTCCCTCGACCCGTCGGCTCCGTAGTCCAATCCTGCTCCCCGCTGGCGAATATCGAGCAGCATTTTCAAGCAGGTGTCGAAACACGCGCCCCAGCAATTGCGGATCAAACCACGCAGGGTCATCCGGCTCCTCAACGGTGATCACCACATGGTGCCGCGACAACGCTGCCTGCGACTCTTCCACCGCATGATCAAGAAGCGTGCGCGTATGTTCGGGCACCGCGTGAATCTGCACCACGTTGGCGTCGATCTCTGCCATCTCTACCGCTTCGCCGATCAGCGTATCGAGCCGCGAAGCTTCCTCATCCACCACAGCCGCAAGATCCATCCGTGCGGCGTCATCAAGCCCCCCGCCCTCCATTAGCGTTGTAGCCGCAGCACGAATTGAAGTAAGCGGCGTCCGCAATTCATGCGTGAGCGAATCGATAAGCGCCGCACGCAGCCTTTCTCCCTCGCGTGAAGCCTCCATGCGCGCATTCGCCTCAATCGCTATCGCGCGCGTCAATGCAATTGCCACCTGCGCACTCACTGCCGTAGCCACTTCACGCGAAAGCCTTGCCGGGCGCCAAGCCAATGCTCCCACCGGCCGCAGCCCCAGCATTAACGCCTGCGCCTCGAATCCCTCCGACACTTCGTGCGAAGGCTTGTGCCCCGCAGTCATCTCGCGCAGGCTGGCCTTCACCGTCTCCGACAGTTCCGCAGTCGAAGAATGAAACTGATCCTGATCGTGCACGTACAGAACCACACACTCGACTGCAAAAATCCGTTCCAGTATCCCGGGCAAATCGCGAATCAGTCCCGCCGCATTCTCGTGCAGCATCATCTCCTGGCTCAGCGTATAGAGCCGCTCCACATCCTCGCGGCGCTGTTCTGCCTGTTGCGCCTGCAGGCGTGCCCGCTCCGCAACGCGCCCCGCAACCAGCGAGCTCGCCACAAACGCAAACACAGCCACCCACTCCTGAGTACCTGCCAAAACAAGCGTGTGATACGGAGGCAAAAAGAAATAGTCGAACGAAAGCGCGCAGAAAATTGCCATGTAAAGCGAGAGACGAATCCCAGCCTGCGTCGCCGTCCAAACCACCAGCACCAGAAAAATCATGCCCGCAATCGTGGCGCCAGCATCCAGCCGCGCAAGCACCCCCGTAGTAACCACCGCGCTCAGCGTCGCGCCCACCCAGCGGACGACCTGTCGCGATTGTGCTGACATTTGCATGATTCTCTCAACGGAATCATACGCGGCTTCCCGGATGATGTAAGCTTCCGGTGGAGCACCGTTGGCATGCCTGGCAGGATCCTTGTCATTGACGACGAGCCGCAAATCACCCGCGTTTTGCGCGCCGCACTCTCCGCGCAAGGATTCGACGTGCGCACGGCCAACGATCCCGAAGAAGGCCTGCGCATCTTCAGCGAGTGGCCGCCGGACCTCGTCGTGACCGACCTCATGATGCCAGGCCTGAGCGGCGTTGAAGTCTGCCGCGCCATCCGCACCACATCTCCAACGCCAGTGATTGTCCTGTCTGTCCGCGATCACGAGCGATCCAAGGTTGAAGCCCTCGACGCCGGCGCTGACGACTACGTGACCAAGCCTTTCAGCATTCAGGAATTGCTCGCCCGCGTTCGCGCTCATCTGCGTCGCGCCCCCGAACGCACCACCGCAGCCATAGAAGCCGGCGATTTCGTCGTTAACGCGTCAGAGCACTCGATCCTGGTCCAAGGCACCCCCATCCACCTCACGCCCAAGGAATTTGACTTGCTCCTCCATCTCGCGCGACACGCGGGCAAAGTCATGACCCACCGCGCCCTCCTCACCGCAGTCTGGGGCGCACAATCCGCCCACCAGCCGGAGTACCTCCGCGTCTTTGTAGGCCAATTGCGCAAAAAACTCGAGAGCGAAACCGGCAAGCAGTACATCCAGACCGAGCCGTGGGTAGGCTACCGATTCATCCCCGAAGGCTGGACCGGAAAAGAAGAGTAAGCCGCACCCGCACCTCGCCACGCTTCCGCCATTCCCTCCCAATCTCAATCCATCTTTATATTTTCCTTAGAAAACCCTTCCGCTATCCCAACACCCCCACGCGCACAATCATTTCTGAGCACGGGTATCGGCATCTGCTCGCAGTAACAGCCGCGCCCAATTCTGAATCGAGGGATCTGCAATGCAAGATCTGACGATGCTGTTCTTCACTGCGGTTTTCTTCGGCCTGGCGTTTCTCTACGTCAAGGCATGCCAGAAGTTGAGGTAGCCCATGGATTGGATCACCGCAGTTGCGCTCATTCTGGCCATCATCCTCCTCGTTCACCTGACCATCTCCATGCTCTATCCGGAGAAATTCTGATATGACCGCCAACGGCTGGTTACAATTTGCGATCTTTTGCATAGTTCTTCTCGCCACGGTCCGCCCGGTCGGTATCTATCTGGCGCGCGTGATGGAAGGG
>WNGL01007597.1_pt1 | contig 12731 bp, 11 predicted proteins | sample 5400591 | NCBI WGS metagenome assembly WNGL01 (sample SAMN13153377, study PRJNA577476) | soil metagenome | isolation source: 80 cm soil or saprolite under Garry oak tree replicate 1 | place: USA:California | collected 2016-06-15
TTCGTTCGGGTGCGAATGCGGACGGGACGCGGTGCCGCGCCTGATGGTGATCAGTCCGACCTGCATGCGCTCGCCTTCGACCACCGGCCCTTCGGCGGTCGAATAACCCTCGCCTACGGGCATCCGCGCGAGCTTGGCGAAGTCGAAAAGAAAGCGGCCGTCGCCCGCCTTGGTTGCACCCCGGTTCCGTGTCTGCTGCGTGCTCATGGAATGACCTGCCTCTCGACGACTTATACGGGAGCGAATCAGAAATAGCGGCGATAGCCCAGCCACAGCAGGCTGCCGCCCGCCTTCACGTTCCCCAGGCCGATGTCGTCGAAGTTCGCGTCGAGCTTGAGCTGGCGGATTTCGACGGCGATCACGTCCTTCGCCCTCAGGTGGAAGTCCGCGCCGACGGCGGCGTGGTAGCCCGTGTCGCGGGAGCTCGAGGTGACCCTGGGACCGGTGTCGGCGCAGTGCTGAAGACAGGTGGAGGCCTCGCTCGTCGTCCTGAAGCTGGTCGCGTAGCGTCCGACCCCGAAGCCGACGTAGGGCTCGATTCGATCCAGAGTGAAGTGAAATTTGACCGCGAGGTTCAGCCCTCCCGACCCGATGGTCGTTCTGAGGGTTCCGTCCTTGAACGTTCCCGCGGCGGGCGCGGTGCTCGCGGGAGTATCGAGCCTGCGCCCGGCGCCGAGCACCCCGAGCTCGAAGGAGAGAAGGGGCGAAAATCTGAAACCGCCGCCGCCGATCAGGCCGAATTCCCCGCGCTCGCCTTGCAGCTGGTCGTTCGTCTCGGGACCGTACAAAGCGAACCCTCCGAAGGCGTAGAACCTGCCGACGTCTGGTGAGGGTTGTGCCGCGGCGGTCGGCGCGATCGACATGCCCAATGCGAGCAACATCGCGGCGGCGCCGCGTTGACCTCTGGATTGGCCATTCATGTCCGGCTCTCCTCTCGCTCGATATTCGCTGAAGGGCCCGTGCAGGGCGCGAGCCTCCTTATTGTATGCTTGTGCGAGTAGCTGTTGAATGATGGACTTGGGGAGAACACCCGTGAGGAGTCTGACCACCGCAATCGCGCTTGTCGCGGCCCAATGCCTGCTGTCCGGCGCCCCCTTGGCGCAATCTTATCCGTCCAAACCCGTGCGTCTGATCGTGGGGTTTCCGGCCGGAGGCCCGGCGGATATTTTCGGGCGAACCTTCGCCCAAGCCTTGAGCGCCGGCCTCGGCCAGACCGTCATCGTCGAGAACAAGAGCGGCGTGGGCGGCGTGCTCGGCATCGACGCGGTGGCCAAGGCCTCGCCCGACGGCTACACCCTCGGCTTCAACAACCAGGGCTCGGTGTCGATGGCGCCTTACGCGCTGACCAGGATGCCCTTCAACCCGAACAAGGATCTCGCGCTCATCACCACGGTGGTGAAGGTCCCCGAGGTCGTGGTGGTGAATCCCTCGCTCCCGGTGGCGAGTCTCGCCGAGCTGATCGCCTACGCCAAGGCGAATCCCGGCAAGATCAACTTCGGCTCCGCCGGCGCGGGAGGCATCACGCATCTCGCCTGCGAGCTGCTCAAGGCCGAGGCGCGCGTCGATCTCCTGCACGTTCCGTACAAAGGCGCGGCGCCCGCGGTGAGCGACCTGCTGGGTGGGCAGGTCAACATGGGGATCTTCGATATTCCGGTGGTGCTTCCGCACATCCAGTCGGGCAAGTTCAGGGCGCTCGCGGTGACGAGCGCGAGGCGTGCGCCGTCCTTGCCCGATGTCCCGACCACCGCCGAAGTGGGTTACCCGAAGGTGATCTCAGACAACTGGTACGGGCTGGTGGCGCCCGCGGCGACGCCGCGCGCCGTCCTCAAGCGCGTTCACGACGCGGCGGTCGCGGCGCTGCGCTCCCCCGCGCTCCTCGATCAGTTCGCCAAGGTGAGCGGGATCGCCTTTCCGTCGACGCCGGAAGAGTACGCCGCGTTCCTCGCCGAGGAGCAGACGAGGTGGAGCACGATCATCAAGGCGATCGGCTTCAGGGAGGACTAGGCGCCGCCACGGCCTAGCCCGCAACACACGATGCCCGATCCGCAGCCGTCCTTCCTCGCCTCGCCGAGCCGGCCGAGACTGAAGTTGCCGGCCGGAGCCTGCGACGCGCACGTGCATGTGTTCGGGCCGCAGAAGATTTTTCCGTTCGCGGAGAACCGGCCCTTCACTCCGGCCGATGCATCCAAGGAAAAGCTGTTCGCACTGCACGCCATGCTGGGCATCCAACACTGCGTGATCGTCCAGTCCACCTGCCACGGCTTCGACAATCGCGTCGTCGCCGATGCTGTCGCCGCGAAAAAAGGCGACTACTGCGGCGTCGCGCTCGTTCCGGCGACAGTGGACGACGCCGAGCTCGGGCGCCTGGATGCGCTCGGGTTCTGCGGCGTGCGGTTCAACTTCATGAGGCACCTGGGCAAGGGCGCGGGGATCGGGGAAGCGATCGCCTTGAGCGCGCGCCTCGCGAAACTCGGCTGGCACCTGCAGGTGCATTTCGAGGCTGCGCTCATCGACGAGCTCGTGCCCTGGCTCAAGCGCTCCGCGGTGCCGGTGGTGATCGATCACATGGGTCGCGTGGATGCCTCGCTCGGACTCGAGCAGCCGGCATTCAGGCGTCTGCTCGATCTCATGCAGGATGAGCGATTCCGGGTGAAGGTGAGCGGCTCGGAGCGCATCTCGCGCCGGCCTTCGCCCTGGGAGGACGCGATTCCCTTCGCGCGCAAGCTCGTCGCCGATTTCGGAGACCGCTGCTTCTGGGGCAGCGACTGGCCGCACCCGAACCTCGCGGCGGTTCCCGACGACGGCGTGCTGGTCGACCTGCTCGCGGAGATCGCGCCCTCGGAGGCCGCGCGGCGCGCGCTCCTCGTGGAGAATCCGCGGCGCTTCTACCGCTTTTCCCGGAAGCCTTCGTGACGAAACGCCTTCAGGACACGGGCGCGACACCGCGAACGCGGCGCTGTTCCTCGCCTCCGACGAGGAGCGCTTCATCACCGGAACGGAGATCGTCGTCGACGGCGGAATGAGCGTCCGCTGCGACTGAGATATGAATTCCACGAAGGAGGGGAATATGTACAAGTCATTGGGAATTCTGGTTACCGGACTTCTCGTTTCGGCTTCCTGCCTCGCGCAGGGGTCGCTGGTCGGAACTTACAAGCTGGTATCCATAAAAGCCGAGATCGACGGCAAGCTCCGCGACGACAGGACCAGGCCTCCGCACGGATACCTGATGATCACGCCGAAGTATTACGCGGTCTTCTACACCCTGCAGGACCGCAAATTCGGCACCTCGGACGCCGACAAGGCGGCGCTGTGGGAATCACTGACGGCATTCGCGGGACTCTACCGCATCGAGGGCAAGAAGATCGTCATCTCGCCCGACGTCTCCTATAACGAGATTTTCAACGGCACCCATCAGACGCGCGACTTCGAGGTGAACGGCGGGCGCCTCACCTTGAGCAGCGGTCCGCGGCCTTACGGGCGCGATCCCTCGAAGAAGATCGTGTTGCGGCAGGAGTGGGAAAGAATCGAGTCGGTAAACTGCCACCCGATGTAGGTGTCGCCGGGTAATCAAGTCGCGCCGCAAGCATTACTTCCGCGCCTGCTTCTCGCCTTTCGCGAGCGCTGCCGCAAGATGCATCGAGGCACGGTCCAGTCTTTTGGCCTCCTCGACCGCCTTGGCGCGCACCACTGTGTCGTTGTCGTAGAGGGCGACAAAAGCATGGGCGTAGGCCTGATAAGTGCGGCGCGCCATCCGCGTCGCTTTGTCGGCAAGAAAGCGGCGATAGCGCTCGTCGGGGTGGGTTTCGTACACCGCTTCGGCGATCTCGAGCAGCATCAGGTTGATATGCATCGGACGGCCGTCCGTCGTAGGCCGGATGGCGAATGCTTCCTCGAGGTGCCTCGCCGCTTGCGCGTGATCGCCGGCGTTCGCCGCGTCGATCGCGCGCACCAGAGCCATCTCGAAACTGTCAGGAAAGCGCGCCTCGTATTGAGCGCGTAAGGGCCCGATCTGCTTGTCGGTGCCGAGCCGCGAATGGGCGAGCACGAGATAGGGCAGCGGATAGCAATCAGACTTGCCGCTGCGAAAGCTGGCGTTGCTGAGATTGGCCCCCAACCCACCCCACTGCCCCGCGAGGCCCGCCCAGTCGCGTTTCTGGAATGCGACGTAGCCGGCCGCGATGGCGAGATAGCTCGGATCGTGGTGGCGCTGGTTGCTGCGCCTGAGCAGCGTCATCGCCTCATCGCTCGGGGCCCGGTCGCTGAACAATATCTGGAACACCCAGTGATCGCGCAGCGCTCCCGCATAATCCGCGCTGCCTTTGGGATTCCAGGCTTCGATGCGCTCGAATGCCTGTTGCGGCGACTCGCCTCTCAGCTTGGATCCGTAGGCGGCCCCATCCAGGTAGTCCGTGGTGCTGCTCTCGGCGACGGCCTGGCCGAAGATTTCCCAGGCCTGCGCATCCTCGCCGGCCAGGAAAGCATAGAACATGAATCGGCGCGCGGCTCCCGCGCCCTGGTAGCGGCGATAATTGGTCCCCGCCCACTCGCGCGCCGCCTTGAGATTGCCGCGCAGCCACTCAATCTGTTCACGACAATAGAACGAATAGCCGGATCCGGTCTTAAACGCCGCGCAAAGCTCGAGTAGCGGAATGGCCTGCTCGATGTCGCCGAAATCAAGCAACTGCTCCGCCGCTTGCCCCGCCCGATTGCCGGTAATGACCTGATTGTCCCCGCCGCCGCGAAACGGCGGATAGCCTAGGTACAGGTCGCGCGCGTCGGCAGCCTTGCCCTGCTTGAGCAGCGCGCGCGCCAATCGCGGATAAGCGCGCCAATCGTCGGGATTGGCGTCGAGCTGAGCGCGCAGCAACGCGAGCTCCGTCTCTGGGGTGGCGCGGCGCGCGAGCTTCTCGGCGTATTGCCCGCTCCATCCGGATCCGCGAAAGCGATTCGACATCCCGGCCACCAGCCGGTCGAAATCGTCTCGCCGGCCGGCTTCGCTGAATGCCCGCTCGATCTCGTTCATCACGCGCGCGTCGAATATGTTGTACGGCAGACGGCGCAGGTGCTCGGCCAGGCGTGCCTCCACGTCTCCGGCGCGGATCGCCGCCGTCGCCTCGAAGCGATCGCTCGGCCTGCCCACCCTTCTCTGCACGGGCCGGGGCGGCTCGTCGTCGTAACTCAGGACCGTCTTTTTCCACACGTAGTCCTCTGCATACCGGGCGTGCGCAGTCTCGCCGCCTTCCCAGAGATAAGCGTCGCGCGCGAGACGCTGCGCGCGCTCGCGCTTGCGCGTGTTGTCGTTGCCCTTGTTCTCTTTCCGTTCCACCGCGTACAACGCCTCGGATTCGATCATGTTCAGGGACGAATCGCGCGCGAACGCCGTTTCGACCATCGGAACGAACTCGAGCGTCCTCGCGGGAATGGCCTGCTTTCTCGTGGGCGCGGCCGCATGCTTGTACACCGCCACGCGATTGGCCTGGAACAAGACCTCGAAATAATCGGCCGGCGACGGATGACGCAAGAAGCCGTATTCGTTCCATGACGCCGCGTTGCGGCGCCAGAGCGCGGGCCTTTGCGCCTCGATTTCCGCGGCGAGCGGGAAAAACTGCATTCCCTTGAAGCGGTAGTAATCGATCCAGGCTCGGATCACGCCGATCCAGCCGCGCTGTGGCTCGGTGCCCAGCGCGGCAAACTGAATACCTTGCCTTTGCAAACGCAGCGCGACTTCGTAGACGATCTCATCGCTGAACCATTCGTGCGCGGTCAAACGCATGGCGAGAAGGCTCGTGTAGTCGGGATACGCCTTGGCGATCTCGGCGCTGCGCTCCGTGGAACCTTCGGTGTTGTTGTATGCCGAGCGCAACTCTTCCGCTTCCAACGCGGCAAGCAAGCGCGCCAAGGGCGATTGGATCGTGGGGATCGCCGCAAGCAGGCCGGTCAGGTCGCCATCGGCGTAGGCCTTCAATCCGTTCACCGCAGCGCCTCCGTCCTGCAGCAGTGGCAACGCGACAGGCCTCCGACCGAGATGCAACAAGGCGCGCGCTTTCGCAACCCTCTCCTGTGCGCCCGGCTTCGCAACACCATCGATCGCCGTCAGCGAGCGCGCGTAAAAGAGCAGCGCCTGAGGCGACCCGGGGGGCATTGAGGCCGCGAGCAATTGCAGACGCAGGGCCGCCTCGGCCCTCGTGCTCGGCGCCTCGGAAACCACGTGATAGGCTTCGGGGGGCAGGACCGGCAAGGCGGTCGCGGCCGCCGCAACCGCGCTGGATTCGCGAAGCGGCATGCCGAGCATGCCGGGTACGTCAGCCAGCGCGCCGAGGAGCACGTTTTCGGGCGGGTTGGCGTCATCGAATTCTAGGCGCTCCAACACCTTTTCGGTTCGCCGGTTGGAGGCAAGCTCGTGCACCGCCAGCTTGATGCTCATGGTGCGGCCGCGGCGGTCCACCTCGGCGGTGACCGCCCAACGCGCTCCGATCCTTCGCGCGAGGCCCAGCGCTTGCGCCTCGTCGATCGCGCGCCGATCGGCGCCGAGCGCCTGCGTGGTGATCACCGGCTCGGCGATCCGCAGGCCGGTGCGATCGGCGATCAAGGCCGCCAACCGCCATGCCGAAAGCCAGCGCGCGACGTGATCCAGGCCCTCGGCTCGGGGCGTGGAAACGGTCGCGACCAGAACGTCGGCCGGCCGTGCCGCCAGCACATCGGCGTACAGCGCTTGCTCGTCGCGGCCGAGGGGGGAGGAAACGGAAGGCAGCCGCGCCAAGGTCGTCGATTTCGACAAGACCCGCAGCTCGGCCTCCATCGCGTCGGGCGGATACTCAATCAGCCATCCATCGATGAGCGGCCAATAAAGGTAGGCCGCACCACCGGCAAGCACGATCAGTATCCCCAGGCTTACCCAGGTTCGGATTTTTTTCATGATCTCCCCAGAGGCGGGAAATTCATTTCGCACCGAAGCGGCATACTCCATTCCACGGGCCAGTGTAGCGTGCGAGAACGCGCACGGCAAAGAGGGTCCCGGAGCACCCGAAGCAGAGCCTGGAAATCAACCCAGGTAACCGGCGAGCCGGGGAAGCGCCAGCACGAGCGAGGGCACGAAGGTGATGAGGAAGAGCACGGCGATGAGCGCCAGGATGAAGGGCACGAGCTCGCGCACGATCTCCTTCACCGGCGTTCCGGTCAGGCCGCCCAGGACGAAGAGGAGCACTCCGTAAGGCGGGGTGAGCAGGCCGATCATCATGTTCAGGACGATGACCACGCCGAAATGGACCAGGTCAACGCCGAGAGCCTTGGCGACGGGCAGGAGCAGCGGGACCAGCACGAGGAGCAGGGTCGTGGTGTCGAGCAGGCACCCGAGCGCGAGAAAAACGAGGTTCGCGACGACGAGAAATCCGAGCGGGCCGAGGTCGAGCGACAGGAACCATCCCGCCAGGCGCGCCGGCATCTGCTCGGTCGCGAGCACGTAGTTGAAGAGGAACGCGCCGCAGATGATGATCCCGACCACCGCCGTGGATCGTGCGCTGTCGGCGAGGACGGACACGAGCCCCCTCCAGTCGAGCGCGCGGTACACGAAGAGCGCGAGCGCCACGGCGTAGAGCGCGGCGACCGCCGCGGCCTCGGTCGGGGTGAACACGCCCGAATAAATCCCGCCGAGGAGCACGACCGGCATGAGCAGGGGAAGCAGCGTGCGCACGAAGATGCGCGGGATCTCCGACCACGGCACCGGCGCCTCCATCGGGAAATTGCGCCGCCGGGCGATCCAGACGATGACGAGCATCATGGCCGCCGCCATGAGCAGGCCGGGCACCACGCCTCCCAGAAAGAGCGCGCCCACCGACGCGCCCGAGACGAGCGCATAGAGCACCATCGGAATCGAGGGAGGGATGATCGGCCCGATGGTGGCCGAGGCCGCGCTCACCGCGACGGCGAAGGGCCTCGAGTAGCGGTCGTTCCTGCACATCATCTCGATCTCGACCATCCCGGGGCCGACCGCATCCGCGATCGCGCTGCCGCTCATGCCCGAGAAGATGACGCTTGCGAGCACGTTGACGTGCGCGAGGCCTCCGCGAAACCGCCCCATGATCGCGTGGGCGAGCCCGTAGAGGCGCTCGCTCAGGGTGCCGGAGTTCATCACGTTCGCCGCGAAGATGAACATCGGCACGGCGATCAGCACGAAGCTCCCGAAGAGGCTGTTCAGGATCTGCTCCGCGGCAAGGCCCATGTCCTGCCCGGTCGCGCCGAGATAGGCGATGCCGCCCGCGATCATCGCGAGGCCGACGGGGCCGCGCAGGAGCGCGATGGCGACGAATACGGCGAGCATCAGCCCGAAAGCGGCGCTCATGCCTTGTCGGATGCTCCGGGGCGGGCGATCGCGGCGAGGCAGCGCAGCACCACCATGACCGCGGCGGCGAGAAAGACGCTATAGACGACGCCGTAAGGCCACTCGAGCACGGGCGTCCGCTCGCGCATCATGAAACGCAGGTAATCGGCGATTCCGGGCAGCGCCCAGAGAAAGGAGGCCCCGAGCGCGGCGAGCCCGAACGCGTACGACGCGCGCCGGACGGGGGGCGCGAAGCGCGGCACGACGAAATCCACCGCGACGTGCGCGGAAAGCGGCACGGCGAACGCGGTCCCCCAGAAAATCACCCAGACGAAGGCGATCGCGGCGAGCTCCTCTGTCCACGCGGCGGGCGCGCCGAACACGAAGCGGCGCACCACCTGCACGACGAGGGCGAGGAACAGAACCGCGAAAATGCCGGCGCCGGTCAGATCGGCCCAACGTTTGAGCCGCTCGATGCTTTCACTTGACCGCATTGATGCGCTCGAGGAGTCCGCGCGGCCACTTCTCCGCGTACTCGGACTTCAGATACGCGTCCTGCACGGTCTTCCTGAACGCGGCCACGTCGGGCACCGTGATCTCGATGCCTTTCGCGCGGAAGAATTCGATGAGCTCCTTTTCCTCGCGCACGCGGTTTTCGTCGTTGAAGCTCGCCGCCTTCGCCGCCGCCCTTTTCATCTGCGCCCTGTGCGCCGCGGAAAGCGCGTGCCAGGTCTTCGCGGAGATCGCGAGCTGCAGCGTGTCCACGAGGTGCCCCGTGAGCACGATCTGCCGCGTCACCTCGTAGAACTTCGCCGACTTCACAGTCGGCAGCGGGTTGTCCTGGCCGTCGATGGTGCCGGTCTTCAGGCCGAGGTAGACCTCGGTGAAAGCGAGCGGCGTCGGGTTCGCGCCGAGCGCCTGTCCGAGGAAGAGCCACTCCTTGGAGCCCGGCATGCGCAGCTTCACCCCGGCGAGATCGGCCGGGGTCCTGACCGTCCTCGGCTGGGCGAGGCTCACCTGTCGCGTGCCGAGATAGACCGCTTGCAGCATCTGGATTCCCATCACCTCGGCGATCCTGCGGCTCACTTCCCCGCCGATCGGCCCGCCGTAGACTTTCGCGAGATGATCGGGATCGCGGATCAGGTAGCCCGCCGTGAAGATCGAGTACTCGGGCATCTGCCGCGCGATGTCCTGCATCGACAGGAGCGCCATCTCGAGATTGCCGCGCTGCATGGCGACGGCCTCCGCGCCCTGGCGAAAAAGAGTCCCCGAGTGATGCACCTGCACGTCGAAGCGGCCCGGCGCCGCCTTGTTGAGCTCGTCCCTGAAAACGTAGAGCATCTTGACGTGCCAGTCCTCGGGCACCGCGGGCGTGGAAATGCGCAGCACCGTTTTCGTTTGCCCGAACGCGGGCGCGGCGGCGAGCAGGCAGGCGAGGAGGGCGGCCACTGTCGCATGCTTCATTGCAGTGTGCGTCACGCCGGCAGTAATCACTTTTTTTTCCAAGACGGCAAAGTATCACACAAGGAACGGCCGCGGGCGACGGGCAGACCGCGCCGGGCTTGACCTGCGGCGGTCGCGTGCGCATGATCGCGCCATGAACCGTTCATTTCTGATCGTGCTGCTCGCGGGGATGGCGCTGCCGGCCATGGGCCAATCGCCGAAAGAAAGGGAGTACAGGCAGCCCAACACTTTCGCGCTGACGATCAAGACGGGCGACCTGAGGCTCGTGGACGATTCCCAGACGATTTCCGGCAGCGACAGGGTCTTCGACAAATCCGCGGGCAGCATCTTCGCGATCGAAGGCGAAGGGAGGCTGCAGCGGGAAGCCGAGAATCTCTCTCTCGGCGGCGAAGTCATCCGCTACAGGAACCTTTTCAGGCGGGCGAGCGCCGTCGGCGGAGGCTTCGAGGACACGATGTACACGCATGCGTTCCTCGCCAAGTCGAAGTACTACTTCAGGCCCGGGAAGGCCCTGCAGCCCTACCTGGGTGGCGGGATCGGAACGGTGTGGGTGCACGATTTCTCGGGTCCCATCCACGGATTTGCCGACGGACTCGCGTACCAGGGCGTCCTCGGCATGCTGCTACGCGCGGACAGGTTCGGGATGCGGGTGGAATACATGGCCCTTCGCGCCCGTGCGGCGGACAACAACGGCGAAAGAATAGACGCCTCGAGCAGAGGCGTCTTCGTGGGCGTGAGCTTCTTCTTCGGGCGCACATAAACCAGATTTGCGGAATCCAGCCGAACCGGTATGCTGTTGACATGGCCGTGTTTTTATTCGGGTCCCGGCCGCCCGACTCGGGAGGAAAAGAAAATGACAGGGAGATTGTCACTCGGATCTTTCACCACTCTGGCTTTGGTTATTGCCGCGGCGGCCCCCTTTGGATCGCGTGCGGCCGACGTCAGGCCGATCATCAAGGCAGGCATCGACGTCGGGGGAGACACCGTAGTTTCGGTGAATGTGACCGGCGGCAGCAGCTCCTCGAAATCGATCAGCGCCAACGAAGGGGTCTTCGTCGGCGGCGGAGTCTCGATTCTCATGGATTCAAGGGAGTTTGAGGTGGAGCTCGCGGCCTCGTACAAGTTCTCGACCATCGCCGCGCAGAACGGCGACATCGATTGGACCGTGTTACCGCTTGATGCGCTCGTCTTCTATCGTCTGCCTTACGTTCGTTTGGGCGGCGGCCTGACGTACCACTTGGGCCCAACGCTCAAGGGCAGCGGAGCCGCGAACGGCTTGGAAGCCAAATACGACGATGCCCTCGGCTTCGTGCTGCAGGCCGACTATATGTTGAAAAATAGGTTCAACTTCGGCGCGCGCTATACGAACGTGAACTACAAGGCAAACAGCATTCGAACGAACCCGACGCTCTCAGCCACCACACCGGCGACGAATCCCAGTACCAGCGGCGTTGGATTCGTTTTCAGTATGAGGTTCTGATTCATCGCCTCCCTTCAAACCACCAGGCTGAGCGGCCCGGGCTCGTCGACCCCGAAGCCCTGGGCGAAATTGACGCCCGCCTTGCGCAGCATCGGGAGGGTGTCGGCATGCTCCACGAACTCGGCGATGGTCTGAAGCCCGAGCTTCTGGCAGTAGCCGTTGAGTTCGAGCAGTTTCGACAGGGCTTCCGGATTCCTGTGGATGTTCCGTACGACGCTTCCCGAGAGCTTGACGATCTGGACGCCGGCGTCCTTGTAGCTCCGGGCGGTCGTCTCGGCGCTGGAAAAATCCGAGACCGCGATGGCGCACCCCAATGACTTCAGGCGGGTGATGGTCTGCTTCGTCGCGTCGGGAAGCCTCGCCATCTGCTGTGCCGTCATCTCGAACCACAGCCGGCTGGGCGGCATTTTCGTCGCCTTGAGCTGATCGCGCACCTGTCCGCCGAAATCCTTGTCGCGAATCGTGTCGTCGGCGAGGTTGAGGTTGAAGCGCGGAATGTGCCAATTGGGCTGGGAGCTCTGCTTGTCGGCCGTCCACCTGAGGACCTCGCGAACCACCCAGCGGTCGAGCAGAGGCGTCAAATGGTTCGCCTCGAGTATCGGGAAAAAAGTGCCCGGCGGCAGAAGCTTGTCCTCCTCTTCGCGAAAGCGCACGAAGATTTCCAGATACTTGTAGTCCACTTTCGCCGATTCGACCGGCACGATCGGCTGGCAAAACAGCGTGAACAGGTTTTTTTTCAGCGCCTCGGTGAAGTGCCCGGCGGTCCGGAACCGCGTTTCGATGTCGCCGGCTTTCGGCATCGCAGCGTGGCGATCTAGACTTTCCTCGCGCGCTCCCGCGCGATGCTGATCGGCGGGATCCACGGCTTCTCCGACCAGGCGACTCCCACGCGCGCCACCTGCGCGTCGATGAGATAGGGTCTGCCCTCCACCGTCGCCTTGCGCGCGCGAGCGAGGGCCGCCCTGAGCTGCTCGGGCGACTCGGCGATTTCCCCGTCCACGCCGAACCCCTTGGCGATCTGCGCCATGTTCATGTCCGGGCTGCCGAGATAGTCGTGAACGAATTGCCGCTTCTGCACCATCGTGCCTCCGGCCGTCTTTTCGATCACGCGGCTGTGCGGCCCGCCGTAGGCGTGGTTGTTGTAGACGACGGTGATGACCGGCAGCTCCAGGCGCGCCATGTTCCACAGCGCGGTCGGCCCGAACACGAACGATCCGTCGCCCACGAGGCAAATCACCTGCCGGTTCGGGCGGGCGAGCTTCACGCCCGCCGCGGTGCCCACCCCCGAGCCGAGGTGCGCGCCGTAATAGAAGAAGAGCTCGCGCCCGCCCAGCGGATCGAAATCAAAACCGTGCAAGACGACCGACCCGGCTTCATGGACTATGATGGCATCGCGGTCGGCGAACTGGGCGACCTCGGAGGTGACGCGGTCGGCGAGCATCGGGCTGCGGTCCCACTCGGGGTTCTTCG
>WNGL01016562.1_pt1 | contig 12728 bp, 12 predicted proteins | sample 5400591 | NCBI WGS metagenome assembly WNGL01 (sample SAMN13153377, study PRJNA577476) | soil metagenome | isolation source: 80 cm soil or saprolite under Garry oak tree replicate 1 | place: USA:California | collected 2016-06-15
GCGTAACTATATTTGTCGCCCGCGACATCAGTCAGCTTGGCGCGAACATCACGCGCATCGCGGATGATGATTGGCGTCCAACCGTCCGGATGCAAATCGGACCGCTGCAGTTGTTTCCGAAAGAATGCTTCCACGAAGCGATGGATGCTCGCATCATCTTTGTCCGAAACACCATTGACAGCAATAAAGCCACTTCCTGAGATCATCTGCGGCGCGCGCAGAACATTCTGTTCATCTGCTTGTTGCTCGAAGAGCTGTACCGCATCGAGCATCGTCGCGGGAGAAATAGACCTAGGGAATGAATAGATGATCGCGACCGGCACATCGTGTTCTGTGTGTTTCCTTTTTGCCCGGACCGATTCGATTGCGAATTGGATCGCTTGCGCTCGAATATTGATTTCTGTCTGGTCTGCCCTAGGACTGGCGATGGTCAGCATGAGTGCAGCAGTGTCCCCGAAGTCGCTCTGGAAGGAGATCGGACCTGCACCTTGCGGCAGTTGGTTATTTAGCGCGTTTAGCTTGAGATTGATGTCGCTGAATTGCCTCTTGACGTCCGAGACATTCTCGGCGAGCTGGACGTAGACGTAAGCGGCGCCGGGCAAAGAGACAGAGCGAACGCCATAGTCTGAAGCTGTGCCGGGATGAATTGTCTTATTCTCGGCAACAGCATCCTCGATAGGACGGGTGACAAACTGCTCGACTTGCTGCGCTGTGGCACCCGGCCAAGCGCAAAAGGCCACCGCGACCCTTACTGGAATGTCAGGGTCTTTGCGCTGGGGCATGCTGTGGTAGCCAAACCAGCCCCATATCAGGACGCCGATGAGCAGCACCCATGAGACCTGTGGGTGCTCCACAAAGAACCGGGGGGCATTGTGGGTTTTCTCGATTCGATCCTGGTCGTTTTTGTATGCCATGGAGTCGTCTGCTTAAGGAATCACTTGGATGGGGTCGCCATCCTTCAAAAGTTGAGCACCTACGGAGACCACTCGCTCGCCGGATTGGACTCCTTCAACAGCAACTGAATTGTCATGGGTCGTTCCCAGCTGAACCTTGCGCAAGTTGGCAACGAACCTACCGGCGCGCTCCTGCGCGACCATCACCGCAAAGTGATCGGGTTCCGAGGGGAACGGCACGATGGCGCTAAGTGGGATCGAGATGGACGAATGTGGAACTTCACCCAGACCGACCGAAGCGATCATGCCAGGCTTCAAATGAAGGTCGCGATTGTTCACGGTCACTTCAACCGCAAAGATTCGGTTTCGCGCATCGGCAGCCGGGGAGATGCTTGTAACCTGCCCCTTCAGTGGAGCGGCATCATTTTCTGCCTGGATCATCAGTTCCTGCCCTAAACGTACTCGACTGAGAACGTAGTCTGGGGCGCCAAAGGCGACCTTTACGCGACCGATATCGGCAATGGTAAAAGCACTCGTGGACGGAGATACCAGACTCCCTAAATCTATATTTCGGCTTAGGATGTACCCGGAGAAAGGAGACTTCAGGTCAGCGTCTCCGAGTGTCAATTGGGATTGAAGGAGAGCGGCCTTTGCATTGTCCATCGCAGCGCGCGTTGCATTGAAGGCTGCCTCCGACTGATCGTAGTCTGGCTTGGTGAGACTTTGTGTCGAATAGAGGGCTTTCGCTCGCTGGAAGTCCTGATCGGCTCTGGTGTGTTGCGCGAGGGCTTGGTCGAGTTGGGCTTGCGCTTGCGCTACTTGATTCTGCAGGTCTTCCCGGCGAATGTGTGCCAGAGTGAGGTTTTGTTCTGCGTAGTCTCCGGTTCCAATGTCGCGAGTTCGCCCATCCGCTCCTCGCACCTGCCTCACATTCGTCACATAGCCGGCGGAGCGAAACATGAGATCTACCTGCGCGTAAGGAAGAATGGACGCTGAATAGCGCAGTGTCTCTGCGCTCGTCTGGGGCGCCGCTACGGTCGCGAGCCGGACGGCCCTTGGCGGCTGCGAGCGTGTCTGCGATTGGCGATTGCATCCGCCCAGCACTCCCATCACCGATAGAAAAAAGACGAAGACTAGTGGTGTGTTCAGTCTGTGACGCGGGATCGCGAAAGGCTTCACGGCTTTACTCCTCACCCAGCGTTTTCTGAAAATCAGCCCGCGCACTCCAATAGGCAAGGACCGCCTGATGGTATTGGCTCTCCGCATCTGCGAGAGAGGACTGCTGCTTTAGCAAGTCGCTGAGCAGGATCGATTGCTGGGAATATGCTTCCTTCTGGTTCCGCTGGTTCCGCATCTTCTCGGTTTCGGCATCACGGATGGCCTCTGTGACTGCCAGGTGCGCACGAGCTTCCCGGAGATGCCTAAAGTTCGAGTTCACCTCAAGGAGAATCTGCTCGCGTGTATCGTCGACGGAGAGTCCCGCCTGCTGCTCTGCAAGGGCAGCTTGTCGAACCTTATGGCGCTTCTCTCCCCAATCCCATGGCTGCCAGGTGAGCAAGGCGCCAACGGTGCCTATGTTTTGCGGCAGAAAATTGATATTTGCCGGGCTCAGGTAGCTGGCTTGGATGGAGATATCCGGAATGTAATGCGTCTTCTCACTCTTGGTCGTCAGCTCAGCCTGGCGCACACGATTTGCCGCCAGTTTCATTTCTGGACGATGTTCGAGCGCAATTGCCCTGGCGGCAGAAAGATCCTCTTGTTCGGGAAGCGTCGAGGGAACGGGTTCCACTGAAAATTCCGTTTGCAGGCTGCGACCTAAAAGATGATTGAGGACCTCTTTGCGATCCGCTAACGTGTCTTCAATCGTGGTGAGCTGATAGGTGGCCTTGGCTACCTCTGCCTTGACACTCAATCTGTCAGCTTTGAGAGCAGCTTGTTGGCTGAAGCGCCGATCGGTCAGTTGCAGCAATTCTTCCAGATACTTCACTATCGATTGTTGCGATTCATACTGGATCTGCGACTGGAGAACTTGGTAATACGATTGGCGAACGTCATCTGTTAGTTTCTGTTGGCGTTCGTTGAAGGACAAGTGTGCCGCATCGACCTTGAGTCGCTGGTCCGCGATGGATAGATTGATGCGAATCAATTGGGTAAGCGGCTGGGTGAGAGTGACTGAGGCAATCGCTATTGGACGAGCAGGCGTGTGAAGGTTCGTGTCAGATCCCGGGATTGGTCCCGTTCCTGAGAAAGTGCCGAACTGCCCTTTCTTGATTGTGAAATCGAGTGGCGTGAGCAATTGGGCCGCAAGCACGGAGGTGTCGAGCCGGGGATAGGAGTGAGTCCTTGCCTCGCTTAATGCTTCACGCTGTTTGCCTACATCAAGTTCAGACCGCTTGAGGTCTCGATTGTTTGAATGAACCAGCAAGATTGCGTCCTCGAGCGTGAGTAACGGTCCGCCGCTTGTTTGAGCGTTTGCAAAAGGGACTGGACAGAGTGCTGCGACGAGTACGCAGGCCATTGCTGACGGCCATTTCTCCATCACCGCTCGGATTGACCGCTTGCCGCTCATAGTTGCTAACCGATTGGCAAAGTGAAAGAAAAAATGCAGCCTTGACCCCGCCCGCTTGTAACGCATAGCGAGCCACCGTGCGCGTTGATAATCGCGCTCGCAATGGGCAATCGCGTTCCAGTTCCTTCGACCATCTAACAGCCTATGTCTTTCTATAATTACGATCGGTCGGCTCGCCTACTTGCGGCGCGGAACGCTCGAGTTCCCGTTCGGCTTGCAGCCAATCATCAAGCTCATTGCCTTGAAGGCAGCCGCGCTCGAGATAGATTTCATGTGCGCGGAGGCTGATCTTTTCCCAAGTTGGTGTGTGGTTTGCGGAAGCATCCTCTGGGTGAGACCGAATCGGTGTTGCCCCGACCTCCGAAGGTTCACTTCTCTTACTCTTGCCCCTGCCCTGTGATGTCATACCGACCCGAATCCTTTCCTGTCGCCGTTGAATTGCTCTGATCTGAGTAGCGCGCTGTCTAGAGAACACGAGCTCCGATGGGACCTCTAAGATGAAGCGATGACAATTCATCGCCTCGCGGGACAAGTGCGGCAAGAGCTGGAAGTCTGCGCAACGCCCTCACCCGCGCTTGCGCCACTGTGTTCATGCTGCATCCCAGTAGCAGAGAGCAGTTCCAATTTGAATAGCGCTCCGGGATCGACATGACAAAAACGAAGCGCTCAAGTGGGGCCAGTTTGGTGACGGTGTCGATTTCGTATCCTCTTTTTGTCTCGCATCGTTGTGCGCTCCAGAGGTCCCGTTTCTGGCCGTTTCGAGCTGACACGGGCGAGACAATCTCGATCGCGTTCTCGATCAGCCTGCGCCTTACCCATGATCGAACCCATTCCTTGAACACCGCATGTTCTTTGAAAGCTTCGTCGACCGTCGAGACAAAGCACTGCTCAGATTCCTTGTGATTTGCTGTCAGTAAAAATCCGAGCAGATACAAGGGTTTCATGTCGTTTTTAAAGATGTCGCAGAAATCAGAATGCTTCGCGTAGTTGGCTCGGAAGTTTGCGATCCTCGGCTTGTTGGAACGAAACACGAGTCACCTTGCTGACACACTATTCGCGTGCTGAATATCTGAACACCTCAGAAACCCTAGAATTCATCCTAGATTTTTCTACAGGTGTGATGTAGGGGCGGGTGAAACTTTGTGAATCGTGATCCGTCCAGATTGGACGTTTTGTCTTTTCAGCGAAAAAAGGTTCCTATAATTGTAAACAAAGACCGTCGAGTGGCCATCGTCTTGCGGAAGACGATGCCTCCAGGAACCATTAGCCTAATCTCAGTACCGGAGCTAGAAGAACTCCCGAGCGTGAGTTTGCCGCCGATGCGAGAGGTTCGTTCCCGCATGCCCTGTAGTCCGAAGTGACCGTTCTTCCCGCTATCCGCGACAACGGGGTCAATACCCACGCCGTTGTCATTCACACGCAGGGTAAGGTCGTGCGCATATCTGAGCTCCACTTCCAATTGACTTGCCCCCGAATGCGTACATGCGTTGCGGATGGCTTCGTAACCGATGCGGTAGATCTCATCGCGGACGATGGGATGCATTTCTCTGGCATTTCCAACTACAGAAAATGTGACCGCCATGGAGCTGGGAATCACGCTGTCCTCGGTCACACGCCGGAGAGCTTCAGCGAGGTCGTTTGTCTGGGTCGTCGTGGTGCGCAGAGAGTTCAGCGCCGCCCGGCCTTCCTGCGTGGCTCTTTCAAGCCAAACGGATAGCTGTCCCATGGCTCGACGCATTCGGATGGGATCGGTGGACTGCTCCAGCGCATCATCGGCAACCAGCTTGCTGCCTTGGATGGTCTGGAGGAAGGTGTCGTGAAGTTCTCGAGTAATCCGCGTCCGTTCGCTAACCCGTTCCTCGAGACGAAGTTCAATGATTTTTCGCGCGATTGCCCCGGCAAAGAACGTGGCGATGGAAAAAGTAGATACCGCCATCGCCGGTACGAGAACGAGGATTCTGCTCTGCACGCTTCTCATATTAGCCTCGGATCGCGAGAGCTCTACGACGAACTCCTGATCGACGATTTTCACCAGTGCTGAAGCCTGGATTTCGACCGGCTTCAGCCTGTCGGCGACCCGAAAGTTAACCGCCTTCCAGTCGCCAGATGAAGCCAGGGCGGTTATGGCATCGAGCTGAGCGGGTAGACTAATTTCAATCGCTTCGAGAGTTGGCAGAAATAGTGGATCTACCTGGGTCCCAGACGGCAAACGAGTAAGAGCCCCCCTAGTTTGTTGAATTTTCTCAAGTAGAGTGCTTTGCAAGGATTCAGACTCCGTTGTCAAAACGTATGCATTCCTTGACTGTGCCAGTTCACCCAATCTCGAGTGAAATGACAGAAGACTCCCTTGAAGACGCAGAACTGAAGTCATTTGCTGACTCACGCCCGAGAGGCGATCTGCCTGAAGCCGAGCGATACGGAACTGCCAAATAAGCAGACCGTTTCCACCTAAAATCAATGCGACTAGCAGAGCAAACGTCAGCGTCAAACGCGGACCGAGGTTGAAATACTTAGCGTCTATTGACTTCATCTTGAGGCCGCTATTTGTCCGTAACAATAGGGGTATCAACGGGGATAACACCTGTCCGTTCTAACCTCAATCTAGTTCTTTCTGGGCGGACCGGTGCGAAATCCTGTGATTGTGACTAGATGTTTTTCCAATTCTCCCGCAGCTTCTGGCGCGCGTCTTTCTCCAGTCAACACCGAATGCACGGCTCCGAAGTAAGCTCTAGTAACTTGTTCATACGAGCGCGCGGCAACCCTGGAGGGCCGACTAACCACAATAGCTTTTAAAGGACCTGAATTTTCCGAACTATTGTGGGAGTTGACTATGGGCCCTACATCGTAAACAACTACCTCAGTAGAAACGTTGGGAACGGTGCCCTTCTCGATCGATTCAATTTGTTCGCGGAGCAGAAACCGGATAAGAGCCGCGTCTTCTCGAGGGTGAAGTGAATATTTAGATACCGCCAAGCCCAACCCCCCCAAAGTGCCGGCGCTGGCCGTTGAACCGCCGGGAAGAGTTGTATAGGCGACCTTACCGACTGCGAGTTGGCGTCCCCAATGGAGGAGTCGCAATTGCTCGCGGATTGTTGAGGACCCTCCCAGCTCGGCTCCCCAGTCACGGGCAAATACGGCTCTTCCCGAATCAAAAACGTTGGTGGCATCGATCTCCCTGTACTGCACGGTGCTGGGTGGCGATATCCAGCCGATCCAACGTCTGGCCCGTTGCCACGCCCGAATCGCCGCAGGATTGTTCACACTTATTGTGCCGTCGCTTTCAATAATCTGTCCCCCTCCTTCGGCGACCTGCCATTCCAAGGCATTGCAAGTCAAAGATTCAGCAGCAGCTCCCGGCCAGACGTAACCCCAAAAGTCTTCCTTGCCTTTTGCGCGTTCGCTTGTTTGGATTCGCGCAGCCATCCTCTCAAGCTCGTCCCACGTCCTTGGAGGATGGTGATAGCCGTATTCGCGGAGAAGGTCAACTCGATACTCCAGAACGCCCGATTGAATCTGATAGGGAATCGCCACAATCTTGCCGTCAACTACGTAGCTAGACGCGACGTCGGGGCCCATAGACGAAATTTCAGCCGCAAAATAGGGTCGCAGGTCGATTAAGTCCCCCTGCAACACTCCCAGCCAAGTTACATCGATCTGCAAGACATCCGGGCCGGAGACACCCTCCTGCAAGAGCTTGCGTGTTAGAGTCAGCTGGTCAAGCGTTTCTTCCTGAACTCCTCGAAGATGCCTGAGGCCTACACCTGTTTCCCGCGTGAACTTTCGCGATAAGGCCTCCGTCGCGGGTAACTCGTATGGCGGTATCCATCCAAGGCGAAGGTAATTAAGGGTCACCGGCTCTATCGCGGACTGGTGGCAAGCGCCCAATGTCCCTGCAATAAACAAAGGGATCAACGTTCTCAAAAGGGTAGCCGTTGGACGGTATTTCGGCCCCATAAAAACCCCGAGTCCACTTACTAAATTTTTCTACGAGTGGGTTCAGATTTGAAGCAGGCCACCTCGAGCCGCATTGGTCGCCGCGTGCCTCCGATCATTGCCCAACTTGTAGATCGCCTGGTCTCTAATCCGCCCGGGCACGGACCCGAAATGTGCCTACCCATATCCTGACATTACCGGCTTCGCAGCTTTCGCGGAACATCGAAACCTACAGCTAGCACCCTGTAGTTTGCTACAGGCATTGGAATGCGATCAGATCTGCAGCAGGCCACGCCGCAACGCGATGGTGACTGCATGCGTCCGATCGTTGGCCTGAAGTTTATCCACCAGGTTCTTGATGTGGAAGTTAACCGTGGTCTCCGAAATCGACAGTTGATCCGCAATCTGCTTGTTGCGATAGCCATCTCGAATGAGTTGAAGAACCTCCAACTCCCGCCTCGTAAGGTCGTCGTCACCCAGGTGCTCGGCGATGCGAGCCGCCACGTCGGGCGGAATATGCCGCCGGCCAGCGTGAACCGACCGGATCACGCCCAGTAATTCATTTTTCGGCATGCTCTTAAGTATGTAAGCAGACGCTCCCGCTCGCAGTGCACGCTGGATGTCGCCATCGGTGTCTGAGGTCGTCAGCATGATGATACGAGCTTGCGGAAACTCCCCTCGAATTGCGATAAGCGTGTCGGTGCCGTTGGTGCCAGGAAGTTGCAGGTCCATCAGGGTGATGTCGGGCCGATGACGACGAAATTCAGCAATGGCCTCCACGGCAGTCGCCCCCTGCGCAACAAGAAGCATATCCTGCTGAGAGCCGATGATTGTAGCCAGTCCCTCGCGGAAGACTGGATGATCCTCCACGCTCAGGATACGAATCGGCTTGGCCTCAACCATTACGATGCCCCCGCTTCTGCAATTGTAATGGTTTGTTTTAGTTCCGACCAAAGCCTCAGACTCGATGCCCGAAGGTTGGCAGCTCTGGCTTCAATGGCAAATGATAGTTGCACCGGAGAACCATGTTGAGATCCACGCGGTCGAATCCGATCAAGGGAGCTGTCTCAGTTACGTTCGCGCCATCGGACGCCGGCGTCCAGATGCAAAGTTGGATGACCCGATCACGGCGGTACCCACAAAATACATCCCCCAGCCGCTCCTTCGACGCAGTTAGTATTCCCAGCTGTTTGGACGCAGAGCGGCGGACTATTCTGGTTTGCACGGAACCGTGATGGCGATGCTTGCCGTATTGTTCAAACTTCGTGAACAACTCACGCCATACCCAGGAGGTGTCAAGGGATTCTTACGTGCACCTCGGAGTCAAAACGAGTACTTCGTGGATCTTCGAGAAGACTTTACGTATACAACCGATCCACTAGTTTGGCGTGAGATTGTGGTAAATGGGAAAGATTTCGAGGAGTACGTGAGGTTGTTTCTTGCAGAGTTTTCTAACGTTGCTTGAAAATTGCCCGAAAGCCTTGTCCCAACACGCCGAACACGCGACGACGGGCTGCATATCGGACAATCGAAAATGCTGGCCTGTCGTTGATCTCTATTGACACGTTAATTTCACCATCTGTATGTTTGATGCTCCTGTCTCTACCCTCTTTCAATGTCTCCCGAACGGCGGGCGGGGCCATCTCGGCTTCTGCGGGAATATCCCCGCGGCCGAGCAATGAACGAGCTATCGCGCAGAACAAAATTAAATTTTGAGGTGGACGATGACTACAGTGACTAGATTCCGTCGGCATATTTGTGCCATTGCATCGGTTGTTATTGCGGCGAGTCTGTGTGCGAGTGTTGCTACAGCGCAGCAGACCATTGACGGTGTTACTGCCGATGGCGCGCTGTACCGATTCCTCGTTCCCAGCTCTTGGAATGGCCAGTTGGTTGTGTATGCACACGGCTATGTGTCGGCGGGAGATCCGATCGCGCTTCCGAACACCCCGATAGAGCAGGCCGCATTTCAAGTAATCACCAGCCAAGGGTTCGCGGTCGCTATGTCAAGTTATGCCGAGAACGGCTGGGCCGTGAAGAACGGCGCCCAAACGACGCATCAGCTTCGCGGATTATTTGCCGCTCGGGTGTCTAATCCGACCCGGACCTATCTGGTCGGTACGTCTGAGGGTGGACTCATCACGCTGGATCTGACGGAAGGGTTCCCCGGCCAATACGACGGTACGCTTGCCATTTGCGGAGTGGTTGGAGGTACGCCTCTCCACTTCCAACACTTTGGCGATGGGCGGGTGTTGTTCGACTATTTCTTTCCCGGTGTGTTGCCCGGCGACCTGCTGCATATGCCGAACCTCGATTTCTCTCCCGGGAGTCCTACCTATACAGTGGTGGCTAACAGCCTCATTGCGGGGTTATTCGCACCTGGTCAGCCGACTTTGCAATTTGCGAATGTCGCCAGACTACCCGGCTCCAACGTGAACGAGATCATCTTTTCCGGCTTGACACTAGTGGGCGGCTACACCGCAATCAACGAGCTTCTGCAGCGCACCAACGGGCATAACTTCTACGACAACACCAAGACCGTGTATTCCGGCTCCGCCAATGATGCCGCTCTTAATGCCGGAGTCCGGCGTTATTCGGCTGACCAGGGAGGCGTGAACTATGTCGCCCATTATTACGACCCAAACGGATACCTTCGCATACCCACCCTCACACTCCACACCACCCAGGATCCAACGGTAGCTTTTTCTCAGGAAGCGCATTACGCCGCTGTGGTTGCCGGGGCCAATGCCTCGAACTTTTTGGTTCAGCAGTCGGTAAATCGATACGGGCACTGCAACGTGAAACCAGAAGAGATACTGAATTCATTTCAGGGTTTATTCCTGTGGGTGAACTATGGCATCACGCCCCCCAGCGGGGATGTAACTGTGCCGTGATCGACATTTGTTAAACATCGGCAGGTGGTAGCTCTCGCTAAACTTCTAGGAGTCAAACCAGGGCCCGCCCTCCAAACTCAGTTCAAGCTAAACACGAGAACCGGACATAATACTCCCAGCAGCGTTCGCTTATCACATTGGCCCGAAACGGGCTTCGAGGAAGTTTGCCGGATTGTTACCGTGAGGTCGGCTTTGCTTAAGTCAACTTCCGGGTTGCCCGTCATCCGCCCGCAACCGATCCACTCCATCCTGCACACTGTGTGTTCTTGCGCCCTCTCTAACACAAAAAGTGAGTGTTGTTCCGGAGCTCTCAGAGGAATGCTACATAACAGATGACAATCTTTTTACGTTCTTTTTACGTTCCGGGGACATTCGCTTCGTTTGGTGAGTTCAAGCTCTTGCCCTGAGGCGGTGTTGTATGGAACACGTATGGAGCAGCATGAAAGGCGCAATCAATCGGCGCTCGTTCATGAAGAACGGGCTGACCGCAGCAGGTGTCGCAACCGTCGGCGCTGGACTACTGGCTGACAGTTCATCCGTTTTGGCCGAAGCGGGACCTGAAGAACACAGCGGCCGTCTGACTCCCGGAGATGCGGCTCTCCTTCGGTTCGCGGCGGCGGCGGAAATCCTGGAGACCGACTTTTGGGTGCAGTACAACGAACTCGGGGGTGTTCAAGACAGCGAAGTACTAGGTGGAAGCGGAAATCCAGCCTACACCGCCGCTCTTGAGGTGTTGGACGCCGATATGGCCCAGTACGTCCACGACAATACCGACGATGAATTCACCCACCAGAACTTTCTTAACGCGTATCTGGCCTCGAAGGGAGCCGATACGGTAAATCTGGAGTCGTTTCGCACTCTACCGGGCAGCGCTGCGACTGGATCCAGCGGAAAGCTACGGCTCACCAACCTCACGCAGTTGACGCTGGATACGAGTTGGTGGACGCGATATCGCAGTAGCACCCATAACCCTGACCTTGATCCGAGTTTCACCTTTCCTCAAGCCGTCCCAACCTTGAACGTGGGGCAGCATACGGCGATTCCCAGGACCGATGCTGACACAACAGATCCGAACTTCCTTCAGGCGATCGCGAATACTGCGGGTTTCCACTTTCCTACAATAGAACAAGGTGGCAACAGCCTCTATCCGTCAATGGCACAGAGGGCCACGCACGTGGAAGTGTTGCGAATTCTGATCAGCATCGGCCCCACTGAGACAATGCACTTTCAAACCTGGTCGGACAAGGCGGGCAATGCGCCTCCCTTGACTGCCGTGGATCCTGTGACTGGAGTATCGGTGACATTTCCTGACCTAAATTCTCCACCGTTTGGCGGCGAGGACTTTCAAACCAACCTGATCATGCCCGAGCCGTGCCCATTCCTCAGCCGCAAACTCCCGCCATGTTCGATCATTCGCCCTACGGAGACAAGGGGCATTGCCATGGGCGTGGTTAACTTCCTGACAGCGATGGGACTTTTCATCGGCCAACCGCCAGCGTTTTTCGAGTTGTTGCGCGATCTGGCCGAAGATGCGGATAAAGCGAGACGTGGGAGGTAATCGGGGCCCTTCCACCGCAACTCTCTCCTGCCGCCGTCACCGAAATGATGCGGCGGTTTTCCCGATTTGTCACAAGGGGGGATAACTTCCGGTTGTCGGCTAACCTTACCTTACCGGATTATGGAAGGTTTGCCCGTGACTCAAGCACCAATCACGTAGTGTTCCCCGCCGGAACAAGCTATTCGGATTCCCCGCATTCATAGCTATTGTCTTGAGCGTCGAGCGTCCTTTTTCCGTGATGTGCAAAGCATAACGGCGGCGATCGTCGGGATTCTCGCGCCGCTCGATTAGTCCTCGTTCTTCCATTTCATCGACAAAGACCACCAACCTGCTTGGAACCATTCCGAGGATCGTGGCGAGCCTTTGCTGGGTGATAGCAGGGGTCGAGTTGAGGATCCGCAGGATGCCGGCATGCCTTGCAGCGAGCTTCTCCTTCGCCAGTCGCTCAGCGAACTGCGAGGCGGCATGGGCACCCACTTGGGCAATTAGAAAGGCAGGCGAGGTACTGCCAACTGGACGGGAGCAAGATTCGTCGGAGTTCCGCAACGTTTTCACGCAGAGGTATTATTACACAATATAATCATTCTCTTATAGAATGATTATCAATACACGCCGATGCCAGGTCGCTGCCCTTCGCTACCGATTTCTTCGACGCCATCGTTTCAATTGACTCCTTTCCGTACTACGGGACCGATGAGTACTACTTGAACTACCTCGCAAGGTTCGTTAAGCCGGGCGGTGCAATTGGAATCGCGGGCGCGGGGCTGATGCGTGAGTTGGACGGGCCAATTCCGGATTCTTTAGAGGCTTGGTGGGAGCCGAGCATGTCGTGCCTCCATTCCGCCGCCTGGTGGCGCCGGCACTGGGAGCGAACAGGAATT
>WNGL01010396.1_pt1 | contig 12727 bp, 15 predicted proteins | sample 5400591 | NCBI WGS metagenome assembly WNGL01 (sample SAMN13153377, study PRJNA577476) | soil metagenome | isolation source: 80 cm soil or saprolite under Garry oak tree replicate 1 | place: USA:California | collected 2016-06-15
AGTCGTACGACGATTCGAAGCCGTAGGTGAGGAACACGAACCCGTCCAGCCATGCCAGCGCGGCCTCGAAGTACTCGAACTCGGGCTCGGTGAACATCTGCGCGGGTGCCTCGACCGGGCCGCCGTAGCAGACCGTGCCGATCGCGCCCACCGTGCAGGCCGCCGGGGTGAACACCGTGGCGGCCTGGTCGTAGTAGGCACCCTGGACCCAGCCGTGCCGGGCCAGGTACCGGGCTGCCTGACGCAGGACCGACCCCACGTTCACCGTGGCAGCAGCGGCGGGCGCTTTCTGACACGGCGTGTTGAACGGGTTGGGGGCGCCGCAGTCCGCGCAGCGGGCGCCGGTCTCGTCGACCGGGTAGCCGTCCTGGTCGATCCAGCCCAGGTAGCCAGACTCGCGCAGGTCGAAGAACCGGCGGTCAGCGTCGGTCTCCGGCTTGCTGTCGACACGGCGAGTCGGGTGTTCGGCCGTCGTGGCCGTGTTGTGGGTAGGCTGCATCGCAACCGCTCCCTTCCGAGGGTTGTGGTGGGCCGGCCACACCGGCGAAGCCCTGAGAAAGCTCCGGTGTGGTCGGTTTTGGCCTGGCGGCCACCGCACCCGCCGAGCTGGGCTCGGCCGGCACGGACGCGGTCAGGTCTTCCGGTACGCCGGGATGGTGACCACCCGGCGCAGATGCGTTTCCAGCTCGGTCAGGACGTGCGCCAGGTGCACCCGGGCTGCCGTCTCACCGGGCGCGAGGGCGATGCTGGTGCGGACCTCGGCGTACTCGCGGCCGTCGCCGGGCCGGGGTGCCGGCCGGCCGGGTCGACAGTCGGGCAGGCATGACAGCGGTCCTTTCAGGCGGCCGGCCGTTGGGCCGGCGGGTCGGATGGGGTGTCCATGTCCCGAGCCACCTGGCGCAGCGTGGCGGCGTAGGCGGCGATGCGGGCGCAGTCGGTGTCGGTCAGGTAGGCGGTCTTGACCAGCTTCGGGACGCCGCCCTCGGCGATGAGCAGCCCGGCGCCCTGGTTGGTGGGGCTGATCGTGTTCGACGACCAACCACGGTTCGCCCACCCGTGTCCGAGCACGATGTCCGAGGACACGTCGGTGGTGCACCGGCCGGCGAACCGCCACGCGAACAGGTCCCGCAACGAGGTCGGGATGATGTCCGACGAGGGGCGCTGTGTAGCGGCGACCACGATGATGCCGACCGCCCGGCCCCGGGCCACCAGGTCGCGCAGCAGCGCGGCGAACTGCTCCTGGGTCTTCTTGTCCCCGATGGTGGCCGAGTAGTAGGCGATCTCGTCGAGGATCACCAGGTACGGGCGCATCCCGTCGTCGCGGCGAATCTTGCGCCGGCCGTGGGCCATCAGGTAGGCGTACCGGTTGTCCATCATCGTCTGTAGCCGGCGTAACACGTTGGTGGCCTGGCTGATGTTCGGGCCGACGAACACGTCCGCGCACTGGCGCCACTGGCCCAGCTCGACCCATTTGCCGTCCAGCAGGACCAGGCCGCACCGGGGATCCAGCGCCCCGTGCGCGGCGATCAGGTTCAACAGCACCGACTTCCCGGCGCCGGGCTCGCCGCCGACCAGCTTGTTGCGGTACATCAGCGAGACGGTGACCGGCAGGCCGAACTCGTCCACGCCGATGTACACCGGGTGGTTAGGCCGCCGCCGGCATGGCCGGGGTCGGGCGGGTCGTGGTGGCGTTGGTCCACTCGTCGTCTGGGGCGAAGTCCGGCACGTCGGCGGGCTTGGTGCGGGTCATCCGGGCGACCTTGGCCGTCGCCCACCGCAGCGACGGGCCGATCTCGTCGACGTCCAGCCCGTAGGCGGAGCGCTTCTCGCCGTCCTCGGTCTCCCACCGCGACAACCGCAGCCGGCCGGTCACGATCACCCGGGCGCCCTTGGACAGCGACTCGGCGGCGTGCTCGGCCAGCTCCCGCCACGCGGTGCAGGTCAGGAACAGCGGATCCCCGTCGCGGTACTCGTTCGTGGCGCGGTCGAAGACCCGGGGCTTGGACGCGAGGCGTAGCTTCGCCATCGTCGGTCAGGTTGCCGACCACCGTGAGCGTGGTGTCGCCTGCCATCTCGTACTCACTCCTTCGAGGTCTGTCGTCTGGTCGCCGGGTCTGGCGGCCACCGCACCAGCCGGGCCGGTCGTGCTCGGCCGGTACGGAAGCGGTCAGCGGCGCCGGTTGGTCGGCTCGTCCGGGGGCTCGGGGATGCCGTCCAGGTCCAGGCCCACCGGCGGCATCCCCGGCGAGACCGGGATGGCGGACCCTGTCTCCTCGTCCTCGTCGTCGAACTGCTCGGCCAGCGGGGAGACGACCTTGCCGGTCAGCGGGTCGCGGCGGGTCACGTCCACCCGGATCAGCGCGGCGTACCGGGCCGAGGCCCGCACCACCCGGGCCGCACCCGCCCAGCAGGCCACCGCGAGCTTGTCCGTGCGCCCGTCCAGGTCGATCAGGTCCAGGCCAGGGCGAAGCCACACCCACACCCGCTCCCCGGCCGGGGTCGGCCGCGCCCACAGGATCAGCGGCAACCGGCCAGGTGCCATACGGTTCGCCGCGCGGATGAACTCCGCGAAGCACAGACGCAGGCGGTGCCGCCCAATCACGCACCAGCCCCACGCCGACACCGGCCGCCACACCGGGCGGACCAGCCGGACCACACCCGCCAGTACCACGAGAACGCCGAGAGCGAGCAGCGGCGCCGTCAGGTGCGCCACCGCGATCGTGCCGGCCGTCAATGCCCCGGCCGTGGTGATCTCCAGCGCCCACCACCACAGCACCCGCAGCACCGGCCACGCCCGCACCAGCGCGGCGACCAGGAAACCCACGACGGCCCCGGCGAACAGCGACAGCGCCAACGCCCACAGCAACGGGACCAGGAACGACAACACTGCCGCCAACAACACCACGGCAACCACCGTGGTCGCCCAGAACGCCACCCGGGCCCGGTGCGCGTAGTACCGCGACAACGGCGGCTCAACCACCGACACCACGCCCACCGGGCGATCCCCGAACAACCCGTTTCCCATTTCATCTCCCCAGGTCAGCGGACTAGCGGCCCTATCCGTCCTCTACTAGAGGACTAAGACTGCCTCCTACTATGCGACTCAGAAGTCCCACTGTCAAGGACTGATCAGTCCGCGGGGGACCGGTGAGTCCTACTGGCCGGGACCAAGAAGTCCCGGCAGGATGTACATGTGGAGATGGCAGAAGTTCTCCGGCGCCGCCGGGGCGAGCTGGGCATGTCGCAGGCCGAGCTTGCCGCTGCCGCTGGCGTCGACCGGCGACAGATCAGGCGCTACGAGGCCGGAGAGCAACAGCCGGTGCTATCCGTCGCTGTCGCGATCGCGGACGCCCTGAAGATCACCGTTGGTGAGCTGGCTGGGATTCCCACCCACCGGATTGATCTCTCCGGTGAGTGGTGGGCGTCATGGCAGACGTTCAAGGACGGAGAAGAGGTCGTGACGCTCCAAGAGGTCCGCTTCCGGCAGGAAGGTGAGCTGATCGACGTGGAGACGACGACCCGGGGGATCTCCGTCGAGGAAGGCGGCTACCACTGGCGGGGCGAGTTGCGGCTGTGGGACAACGAGATCCTGATGGGTTGGTACGCCGCTCTCGATGGTGGCGTGCGGTCCAAGGGAACGATGTACTTCGTTCTGCATCCGCACGGCCAGCAGATGGCAGGACGCTGGGTCGGGCTGAGTTACGACGGCAAGATCGTGACCGGCTGGGGGGCTATGGCACGCAGTGAGGAAGACGCCACCAAGGTGATCGACGAGCTTAAGCAGCAGGGCGGTCAACCGTGAGCGACGAGGTATGCGCCGTCGTCATCACCGCGCCAGATGCGGACTGGTTGGCTGAGTTCGTTCGTAGCCTTGTCGAACAACGGCTCTGCTCCTCTGGACACATCGTCAACACCATCCGCTCGATCTACCGCTGGCAGGGCGAAATCGAGGACAGGCCGGAAGCGCACGTCACGCTCCACACCAGGACCGGCCTCCTACCGGCGATCATTGACGAGGCGAACGCCCGGCATCCCTACCTGGTGCCGTGCGTCGTAGCAACGCCCATCGCGGTCGCCAATCCCGCGTACCGCCAATGGATCCTCGACGAGACCCAGGAACCCACGAGGGAGCACCCTTGAGCGCCCATCGCAGCCGGCTGTGCCACATCGTCATCGACTGTGACGACCTCGACGAGGCGGCCGCGTTCTGGCGCGCTGCACTTGACGCGACCGCGGAAGGTATTGATCCGCAGAGTGCGCACGTGTACCGCCGGTTGCGGCTACCCGACTCGGACATTCGGGTGATCCTTCAACACACGCCCGACAAGAAATGTGGCAAGGAACGCGTGCACTTCGACATCGAGACCGACGACGTTGAGGCGGAAGTTAAACGGCTCGAAGCGTTGGGCGCCACCCGCTGGGATCACCAGCAAGAGCGCGGCTACGACTTCTGGGTACTCAGAGACCCGTGGGGCAACGAGTTCTGCGTCCTACAACCGGAGTTCCCGGAGCTCCTCGCGGGTCGGCGCCCCTGGCCGGACGCTCACGCGCCGGCCGGCCGGTAATGGACACCTTCGGGCAGCACGATGAACGAGCCGTGACGGGTAACGTAGAGGTCATGGCAACCTCCGATCACTCCACCGAACCGGCACCGACGTTGCCGGACGAGCTGCGGGGCTTGACCTATGACCAGGCCACGCCGGAGCAGGTTGCCCGCGCTCGGGAGTACGTGCGGGCGCAGCTCGCCACCGCCGATGCGAGCTGGACCCCGGAGGAGCGCGAACGGCGCCGCACGGAGTTCCTCGACCGGCTGAACGCCGCGTGACCCTGCGGGCCGTCCTGGACACCAGCGCGATCCAGGCGTACGCCGCCGGGTCCATCGCAGTTGGCGAGCTGATCGGAGAGTTCAGCGACGAAGGCGCCCAGTTCGGTATCCCGGCTCTGTGCTTGATCGAGGCCGCGAGACGCGCTGACAAACACGCCCGCTCCCTGCTGACCATCCTCGCGGAACACCAGGACGCCGAGTGGTTACCGCTCGACGAGGCGCAGTGGGAGCAGATCGCCGCCGCCGCAGACCTGCTTGGCACCGTCGCCCGGGCCTGCGCCGCCCTGCCGGTCGCGCACGGCCAAGCTGGCTACGTAGTGACTGCCGACCCGGATGCGTACCCCGGCCTCGACGTGATCGGCATCTAACCTTTGCACCGCCCGGTGTGCCCGCCGGACACCCGGGCTCCGACCCGGTCGCCGGACCCAAGCCGATACCCGGTGAGGACTTTCTGTACATCTTCAAGGCGGCCGCAAGCGGCCGCTTCGCACGCTCGGCCGGGATCTCGGCGCCTGCCGCTTAACGCTCTCGGCGCCGAGCCCCGGCCGGCGTGCAAGGTACCGCCCGCCAGCATGAAGCCCAGCGTCCGCCGGGGTCCGGCAACGCTGGGCAGTCACGGTCAGCGATCAGACGCCAGCCGGCTACGGGGACCGGGCTACGGGGCGCCGTGCGGCACATCGCGCGACAGCGATGCCTCCGGCGGGCAGGGCCTCCGGCCCATGCACCCGGGTCTGGCCTCCGGCGGCCGGGGCTGCTCGCCCCGGACCCTCGGCAGCTCTGGGATGCCGGGCGGCCGGCTGGCTCCCCGCCGTGCGCCCAACGATGGCAAACCGGGTCCGCCGGGTCCAGGTCGTTCGTCCGGCAGGGCGCTCCACCTGGACCCGGCGGCCCCGGCCCACCCCCGTCGATGCTGCGCGACGGGAAGCCGGGGGCCTTGAGGGGCGGCTAATCTTCACGCTCACCCTCCTGGTTGACGGTCCAAGTTTTCAAGACCTCGCCATCCGGTCCGTAGATCACAAACGTCTCTGGGCTTGGGTTGACCGCGTGCGCTTGCTTGTCCTCATACCGCTTTCGCGCCCAATGCTTGGCCGCTTCGTAGACGTCGGCAAGGACCCGGGGAACCAGTACCGCACTCCCTTGCGCCGCTATGTAGATCCATACCGCCTCAGCCCACGCGATCCCTCGGCGACCCGGCACGTATGGAGTGATCTCTAGGTCAACGGTGTAGCCAGCTTCACGAATGGTGCCCATAAGCTGATCTAGAGCGGCGCGGCGCTCTGGGGTCACAACTTCGGTGGCGCGACCTGCGCGCAGTACGATCTTAGTCACGGCGGGTGATTCTACTGTCGGGAGAAATCGGGGAGACGATCTTGCAATGCGCCATGAGTGAGACCGCGACAGCCCGACAGGTACCAGCGCCGTGACCAGGCCGGATAGCCAACGGTTGAGGTTGTGCGGGGCGCCTAACCTAGCTGACACGGAAGAGGTCACTGGTTCAATCCCAGTATCGCCCACAGCAAATCCGCAGATCTAGGCCCCTGATTCCAGAAGATCAGAATCAGGGCCTAGATCATTTGACCCTCATTCGACCCCGGACTGGGACCCACGAGGCGTCAGGTGACGGGAAGGTCTTGCAATACGGTGATCATTAGTCCCGCGCCGCACATCAGAGTCTGATCACTGGACTCATAACCAGAGGTCACAGGTTCAAATCCTGTCCCCGCTACACAGATGAGGCCCTGACCAGCCGCAATGCCGGTCAGGGCCTCATGGTCATCTATGGGTGTTTGAATCGTCCCCCGAAAACCACCCGCAAACGCCCGGACGCGATCAGATTCGATGCGTCGCGCTGGGTGTCGCTACGCGGCCTGCGGCTTCCCGGGATCGTGCTTCGCGTTCTTGGGAGCGAGCTTCTCCAGGATGTGGGAGCTGTCGGGGGCGACAGCCGGTTTGACGATGTAGTGCTTCTTGGTGATCGACTCGTCTTCGTGGCCGAGTTGGCCTGCCGCGTTCTTGGCGTCGGCTTCCTTGTCGATGAGGCTGGCGACGGTCTTGCGGGCGGTGTGCGGGGTGACCCATTCGAGGCCAGTGTCGGCGCGGGCTTGGCGCCATTGGCGTCGTACGTTCTGCGGCGACAGCCAGGTGCCGCGCCGTGAGGTGAAGATCGCGTCGTGGGGGTTGTCCACGGCGGTGATCTTGCGTGCGAGCAGCATGGCGACCGCGAAGCGGGGAAGCACGACGATCCGGTACCCGGCCGCGGTCTTCGGCCACTCCTGCCGGAAGAAGCCCTTGCCCTTGACGTAGACGATCGTGCCGCAGATGGTCAGCGTCGGGTGCTCGGCGGCGAGATCGACGTCTTCCCACCGCAACGCGAGGACTTCGCCGATGCGGGCGCCGGTGGCGAACAGCAGGTCGACGATGTCGGCCAGGTCGCCGTTGTGTCGAGGTCCCGGCTTTCCGGGAGTCGGCTCCTGCCAGTTTCGGATGGCAGCCCGGACTGCTTCCAACTGCTCCGGTTCGAGGGCGACCACGGTGCGGCGGGGTTTGCGGATTCGCCCGGTCTCGCGCACCGGGTTGGTGGCGAGCGCGCCACGGCGGACGGCCAAGGCGAACATTTGGCCGGCGGCGACCTTCGCGTTCTTGGCTAGTGAGGGTCGGTCTGCGGCGACGGTGCGGAACAGCTTGTCGAGGCGGCCAACGGTGGACTCGCGAAGCCGGAGGTTGCCGATGGCCGGTCGGATAACGATCCGCAGGCTCGCGGTGTACGTGTCGATCGTCTGCGGGGTGATGCGTTCCTCGGCGATGATCTCGGCGAGCCAGAGGTCCGCGAGGGTGTTGACGTAGGTTTCCCTGGTGATCTCGTCGTCGTTCGGGGCGATACGGTCTCGCAGCTTGGCCTGCAATGCCCGTATCGCGGCGGGGCCGGTCGGGCCGGTGGCCTGGACATCGCGGGTCACGCCGTCGTAGTCGCGGAATCGTGCTCGGGCGCAGTGTCGGTTGGGGCCGAGCTTCTCGGTGCGGATCTTGCCCCAGGTGCCGATCGGTAGTGGAGGTCGGGCCATGGCTCAGCGCTCCGGATCGGTCTGGACGTCGAGCCAGCGTTCGACTTCGCTGCGCCGGTAGCGCAGGGTGTTGCCGACCCGGATGGCTCGCGGTCCCTTGCCTCGGCTGTGCCAGGCGTAGAGGGTGTTCTTCGGCTTGCCCAGCCAGGCGGCGACCTCATCGATGGTCAGCAGAGGGTCGGGCCGCCACTCGGCGGTGGTCGGCGTAGTCATCGCCGGCCTGCCGCATCGGACGGACCGGGCTGTGGGGGCGACGTGTCGTAGTCGGCCGACGGCCGGTGGTCGGTGGCATCTGTCCGTACGGACCCCGGTATGGGGCATGGGTAGCGCGGGCACGAATCGGGTGTCCTTTCAGCGTCCCGGCCCGGGTGGGCCAGGGGTGCGATGGCGCCACCGCCCGGACGTGCGTTGGCGGGGGGCGCCGGTTGTGGACGTCGATCGACGCGCGGCGGGGTGAAGACATCAAGCCTGTGAACACGGCGCGCGTCGCCGGTGCCTGACCGATTCGATGCCGAGTGGTGCCGGAGAGCCTGCGGCTGGCCGAGTACCGATTCGCGTTGCGAGTACGTGGGTTCAGCCGAACTCGCGCACTTTCCGCTGGACTGGAACACCAGCACGTCCTCGTGCTGCGTGAGCCACTGCGGGTCACCTTGGGTGATGGCGGCGCGGACGTTTTTCTGTTGGAAGAACGAGGCGCGGGGTACGAGGCGGCCGTCGCGGATGCCCGCGATCAGCGCGGCGCATTCCTCGTGCAGGCGCAGCCCGGCGGCGAGGCCGGCGGCGACGACCATACCGGGGATGTCGACCAGTTCGCCGTGACGCCGGTACGGGCGGGCGGTGATCGCGACGATCCCACCCGGCCGCAGGAGTGCCGCGCAGCCGGTGAGGATCTGGGTGAACCCATCGGCAAGCTCGTCGTGGTCGCGGTAGGCGAGGTTGCTGGCGCCGCCGTACCGGTGATGAATCTTGCGAACTTTGCCGCGCCTCGGTCCGGGGGTGCGAACGTGGCCGTGGGTGGACGGCCCGTACGGCGGGGACGTGACCACCAGCGCGATCTGGCCGTGCAGCTCCGGCGGCACGAGGACGGGGAGCTGTCGGGCGTCGCCCTGCACGATCTCACCGCGACCGGTGGCGCCCTGGCTGGCGGCGAGGTCGATGTTGCCGGCGGCCAGCCGCGCCCAGCGCGGCTCGTACTCCACGCCAAAGCCGTGCCGGCCCAGGTGCATCGCCTCCACGACGGTGGTGGCGATGCCGGCCATCGGATCCAACACCGACTCGCCCGGCTGGGTGTAGGTGGCGATCAGGTACCGGGCGATCGAGGGCAGCATCTTGCCCGGATGCGCCATCGACTCCTGTGTATACCGGCCGCGTCGCTGCTCCCGCGAGCAGACCTGCCCGGTCACAAACACCGAGCCTTGCCGGGCGGAATCAGCGGCCCAGCTTCGACGCTGGCCGGGCACCGCTTCGCCCGTTGCGCTCGCGGAGCGGCTGGTCGACGGCATCGTCGTGTCAGGCATCGCTACCTCCTGGTGCGTTGCAGAAGGCGAACAGCTTGAGGTGGGCGACCTGGTGCCGGCCGTCAACCAGCGCGGCCGGCGTGGTCGCTGCGGTGTCGGGCATGGCCCGGGGCTCGTACTCGGGCAGCGGCGCGAGTGGGACGAGGAACTCCTGCTGCCAGAGCAGCCCGGCGGTGCGGGCGGCGGCGATCACGTTGCTGCGCGGGCTGAGGCGGCCGTCGGCTGTGCTTGCCGCGGTCAGGGCGACGAGCAGGTGGCCGCCGGGGCGCAGCAGGCTACGCCAGCCCCGGACCGCCTGGGTGGTGACGGACAGGTCGGTGGCATCGACCTGCCGGTCGGGCAGATGGGCCAGGACCATCCCGGCGCCGAGCTGCCCGACGAGTCGCCGGGTGCGACCGGATGCCCGAATCCACCGGCGGTCACCGTCTTCGGTGAGCAGGGTGGCGGGGTGGCGGCCGAGGTAGGCGGCCACGTCGGCCAGCATCGCCTCGGGGCCAACGGTGAGAACGACGTCGTCGGGGCCGCTGTAGGCGCAGATGAGTGCGGCGACGTTACCCGCGTCGATGCCGCACCACGTGGACCACGTGCCGGGCGCTCGAACTGCGGTCGGGGCCGGCTGGGGGTGAGACGTTCGGGGAAGGAGCACGGCCACCGGTACCGGCGGCAAGCCGGGACGGGAGGCCGTGCGGTGGGTCTGCGGCATGGGCGTGTGGGCCACGGCCGCTGACCGGCGCTGACACTAGGGGATTACAAAAACGAAGATCGAATTGGACGCCGGTCGTTACTCCAACCGCGTTCTCGACATCCGACGAGCCGCACGCGATGCCTTGAACACGATCGCCGGGGCGGTTGAACACGCAGCTCAAGCCGTGAATGAGCCGGCAGCGTTTCGCCCGACGCATCGACGTATGCCTCTTTGGGCCGCCTGCCCGGCGGGTGGTGTGGTGGGGCGACTTGAACAAGATCACCGGTCGAGCTTGAACAAGATCGACGTTGGCTTGAACACGATCGAGCCGATGCTTGAACAAGATCGACGGAGGGTTGAACACGATCACGGGCGACCTTGAACACGATCGACGGGACCGCTGGCCGGCTTGAACACGGGTGCAGCGGCCTTGAACACGCCGGGTCAGCCGGTTACCTCGGTCAATGTATGGCGATCTTGTTCATGCGCGGTGTCCGCGACCCCGGGTGAGCGCGGCACCGTGGGTCGCGCCACTGGTTGAACGGGCAGGCCGAAGGCTTGAACAGCCGGTGGGGTTCGGGGCCGTCCGCGCCGCGCCGGGTGGCGGGGTTGCGGCCGGTCGGCAAGGGGTTGAACAGGACCGGTTCAACCGCCACCGGTGATCGTCGTGTTCAAGATGTGTTCAACCCGGGTGGTGACGTGGTGGTGCACGCCGGGCGGCAGCGCCGCCGGTGCGATCCCCAACCACTTTCCGGGAGTTCACCATGCCCAAGCACGCCCAACGCCATGCCCCGACTGTTCGAGCGGGGCGCGGCGAGCTGCTCGACCAGATCGACGACCGGTTCCGGCTGCGCGGCCAGGGACCGAAGCCGCCCTGCGTGGACGGCCGCCGCCTGGGCCACGGCCTGCCTCGCCGGGCCATTCCGCTGACCGAGCTGTCGGCGATCCTGATGCACCCCTCCTGCGGGTTCGCGGCCCGCGACGCTGCCTGGCGGCTGCTGGTCGGCAACGCCCGTACCGGGGACAAGACCTGGATCGCCGGTGTGGTCGGCGTCGCGCTGCCGGGCCTGCGGTACAAGGCGTACCTGCTGGCGCTGCACCACAACGGTGACGTGCAGTCCGCCCTGGTCGCCGAGTTCCTCAAGGCACTGCGCACGGTCGACATCGACCAGCCCGGCGTGATCAACGCACTGTTGTCCACGGCGTTCTCCAAGGCCCGCGCCGCGCTGCGTGACGAGCAGCCGGCCGCCTCCGGCGAGGCCAACTTCGCCCCCGGGTCGGTGCTGCCGCCGGCCCCGTTCGGCCACCCGGACTTCGTGCTGGCCCGCGCGGTGCGCGCCGCCGTGATCAGCGCTGCGGAGGCCGACGTGATCGGCGTGACGCGCCTGGAGGGCGTGTCGGTGGCCGAGTACGCCGACCACATCGGTGTGTCGCCCTCGCTGGTCTACAAGCGACGCAAGGCCGCCGAACGGCGGCTGGTCGCCGCGCTCACGACGGGGGAGCTGGCCGACCCGTACGCCGACGTCATCGCCGAAGCCACCCTGACAACCGCGCCGGAACCGCCACACCACCGCAACCGGCCCTGATCAACATCTTGAACACCACCGTGAACACGCCTTGAACACGCGGCCTTGACCAGCGGTTTTCCAATTCGATCTTGCTTTTTGTAATCCCTTAATGCGGGACCTTTCCACACAGGTGATCGCCGACCGGCCCCGCTGACGGCGCTGACACCACCGTCTATCCGGCTTTGTGCCCCGACCTTCCGACGAGGAGGACGGCCCGCGCCGGTCGGCTCTCACGAGGCGTCGCCTCGTCCCGCGCTGTGTCCAAGCCCCTCATGCCGTGGCCCCGGGCTGTGCCCGGACGGCCCGGCGTGGATCTCGGAGGACCCTGCCATGAGCGCGAAGTCTGTGCCCGGCCGCCCGCTGACGCGGGCGGCCACCCGACCCACCGATCGCCGGGCGGCGCTGCGGCGGCTGGCCGCCGACCTTGCCATCGCCCTCGCCGCCGTCGCCGCAGCGGCCGTTGCGCTTCTGCTCGGCGACGCGACGGCGGCGCACGCCGCCGTACCCGGCCCGGTGCTGGCCGCCGACTCGGTCGAGGCGGTGGTCAACAACATCCGTACCTGGCTGTTCGCGCTGCTCGGCGCCGTCGCGACCCTGTTCCTGACCATCGGCGGGCTGCGGCTGATGTGGGCCAACGGCGACCCCGGCGAGGCGGAGAAGGGCAAGGCAGCGCTGAAGTCCGCCGCGATCGGCTACGCCCTGGCGCTGCTGTCGCCGCTGATCGTCACGGTCGTCGCGGGGTGGGTGAAGTGACCATGCACCCGCCAGCCGCGCACTCGCCCGCCGGCCGTCCCGCAGCCCGCCGTCCCCAGGCCACGCTCGACCGTCCCCGTCCCCGTCCCCGTCCCCGTCCCCGTCCCCGTCCCCGTTGGGGCTGGCTCCGTCGCCGCCCCGTTCGGGTGTTCGCGGCGCTGCTGCTGGGTCTGGTGCTCGCGACGGGAACGGCCGTCCTCGCAGTGGGGACGGCGGGGACGAGCCCAGCGTGGGCCGACCCGGGGCCGACCCCGGCCCCTGCGCCCACGCCGGCCCCGGGCGTTCCCGACCCCGGGGTACCGCCCGTCCCCGACCCA
>WNGL01016032.1_pt1 | contig 12726 bp, 14 predicted proteins | sample 5400591 | NCBI WGS metagenome assembly WNGL01 (sample SAMN13153377, study PRJNA577476) | soil metagenome | isolation source: 80 cm soil or saprolite under Garry oak tree replicate 1 | place: USA:California | collected 2016-06-15
AGGAGTCCTATGTCGTCATTTCTGGCTCCGGCACAGGAGAGCTTCGAGGCCTGCGCGGCGAGGGCGAGTCGGCTGTTGGCCACGGGACTGAGCATCCTCTAACGCTGACGTATGAGTTGGGCTAGTCTGGCGCGATTCAGATCCTTCAAGGCGCTGCCTAACAAGCGCCTGAAGCTGGCGGCGCCGTCTTGGTATGGTAGTCTTCTGTTTGTGGAAACCTCAAGCTCGCGCCGCAGCTTAGGCCATCCGTTAGGCGGCCCCACCGCGATCAGAATGCTTCGCTCCATGCTCATAGTTGCTGCGGCGTGTCTGTTCGCCGCCGCACCTCGTTCATCGCGCGCCTCCCGCCAAACGCCGAGAGTTTCGGATAGTGGATTCGTGTCGGTTTCTGGTGGGCGCATCTACTATGAGGCTTTCGGCTCTGGTCCTACAGTCATTCTGCTTCATGGCGCTCTGCTTGACCGACGGATGTGGGATCAACAACTCCCAGTTCTAACCGCACACTTTCGAGTGATTCGCTTCGATGCTCGAGGTTTTGGTCGTTCGAGTCCGGCTGACACCGCTTACAGTGGCGCAGAGGATCTATATGTCCTGATGCGCCAGTTAGGTGTGCAACACACCGTTCTTGTGGGGCTGTCGCTTGGCGGCCGGACTGTCATCGATTTCACGCTTGCCCATCCTGACATGGTTCAGAAGCTGGTCGTGGCGGGACCTGGCCTGAGCGGTTGGACGGACTGGTCTCGCGAAGACACCACGTGGCGAGCAGAAGCTCGGCATGCGGGATACGCCAATGACTCAGTTGGGATGGCGATGAGTTGGCTCACGGCGGATTACATGCGCGCCGCGATGGAGCGGCCGGAGCTCGCCAAACGGTTGCGCGTACTGGCCGCGGATAACGCCGCGTACTGGATGGGTCTGTTTCGCCATGGAGACTTGGAGCGTGTCGCTGACTCCCCGGCCATCACGCGTCTATCACAGATTCGAACACCTACGCTTGTCGTGGTAGGCGATCGAGATAGCCCGGTCATTTGTAAGATCGTCGATACGCTTGCCGCGCGCCTTCCCCGTGCAACGGTGGTTCGCGTCCCCAACGCCGGCCACATGGTGAATATGGAACAGCCCGCCGCCTTTGATCGCGCGGTGGTTGCATTTCTGTTGAAGTGAACGGGCCGCCTAACAAGCGCTTGAAGCTGACGGCGCCCGTCTCCAATGGCTCTGAGTGTCGGCCGGAACTCCGGTGTGCTAGGTTTTCATTTGTGACCATTTCAGCTCGGCGCCTCAGCTTAAGCGCGATCCGTTAGGCCGCGACGTAGACGGGGCTTGTCGACTCGACATGGGAAGCTGGGGTCTGGGCCTCTACCAGGATGATTCGGCAGCAGATCTCCGTAGCATGATCGCTACCCTCGCCAACCTTCCGGCAACCGGCGATCGCATTCTCGAGATCATCCTTGATACCTGGAAAGAGGCGGTTGGTCTCGACGCTGACGGCGGGCCAACGTTCTGGCTCGTTATCGCCGACCAGTTCGAGCGGCGCGGGATCGCGTGCTCGAAGGTTTATGAACAAGCGCTCTCGGCCATAGATACGGGAGCGGACCTCCGTGACCTTGAGGCCCGCGGCGCCGAGCAGCGCGATCTCAAGAAGCGCGCGAAGCTCTTGAGCGATCTGGCCAAGCGCTTTCGCCGCCCCCGGTTACCGCGTCCGGAACCGAAGCGTTCCAAACCACCGTCACTAGTCGTTGAAACAGGTGAAGTCTATCGATTCCCCACGATGGCAGACAAAGCCTTCAATCCCTACCTCCCCAGTTGGGAGCAGGGTGGGTTCAAGGGGGATGGCTTCAGGCCAGATGGGTGGGGTGCGCTGCTGATTGTTGCGGTCGGCAGGGCCTTCGACTGGTTCCCTTGGTGTGCCGCCTCGGCACTAACGGTGGACCCCACTCGCCCTCCCTCGCTCCAAGACGTCATCCACGCACGGTTCATCGCAGCGGAACAGCGCGGCAGTTATATCGTTCCAAGGCGCGCCCACGCGAAGAAGATGGGGCTCGAGCTGGTCGGCCGGCTGTCGCTGGATCCTGCGAAGATGGCCGCCGCGATGCCGCGGGACAATTCGCCTGAGAAGGCGGTTGTGATTGGTTGGACGTTTGTTCCCGAGGCTAGGTCCTGGCGCGGTCCGGCTGGAACTGGCGTCGTGGTCTCAGATCTTCTTGGGTCCCAATGATCCTTTCGTGCGTGGACGCCATCGGTATGTCGCGGCCTAACACGCGCTTGAAGCTGACGGCGCGCGTAGAATATGGAATGAATTTCTCTTCAGCGCGCCGCAGCTTAAGCGCATTCCGTTAGGCCGCGCTGATAACCGAGACCCGGTCGCCACGATGCGCCCAACAACCGTCTCCCTCCTCGTTCTCACGGTGCTCGGATCGATCGCACCTCTGAGCGGGCAACTCCCGGACACATCGGTGCAAGTCAGTGTCGGATTCGCGATCGATACGACCGGAGTTCCGAACCATGAGATCTTCGCGTTGTGGCGGAGCTACCTCTCGAGTGGACCCAGCTGTGCGCAACAGAGCCCGCTGTGGTCGCCCACCGAACGGGCGCGGTGGCCCGTTGCTGATTTACTTTGCAGTTACGTGTACCAAGGGTTCCGGAAGGTCACCGTGGTGCATCTGGCCCCGGCAGTCGGACTGGATAGCACGTACCTGATCCGTACCCTCGTCGCCGGCATCTCTGGTCCGGAGCAAGCGGTCCAACCCTTGGCTCTGTATCGAGTGTACGCGACGCGCGAGCAGGGGCGGTGGGTCCTCGCCGGCGCCCTCCCGCGTCTCACAGGTCGGTGGAACCACGAACGGATAGGCCGCGTCATGTTCGTGTTTCCGCCAACGAGATCCTTCTCGCGTGCCCGCGCGGAGAAGACTGCCGCCTTTGTGGATTCGCTCGCGCATGCTTTCGCCGTCCCTCCGCCGGCGACGATCGATTACTACTTCACCGATGACCTCATCCAAACGCTGAGCGCTATGGGGTTGGAATTCTTCCCCCTCGGGTCAGATACTGTGGGAGGGAGGAGCGACCAGCTCGACCATCTTGCGTTCATCGGATCGTCCACCAACGGCGAGGGTTACAGACACGAGCTGGCCCACGTCATCCTCTGGCCATTTTTGGCCCCCCTCAATCCCGCGGGACTCGTCCAGGAGGGACTTGTGACGTGGACCGGAGGCTCCGCTGGACTCGACTTCCAGCAGCTGATACCGGGGCTCAAACACTACCTCGACGCCCACCCCGACCTCACGCTCGAGAGCATCCTCACCGATCCGCCGGCACGGCGCGGCTCGCTGGACGTTGGCTATGATGGCCTCGCGGTCCTGTGCAAGATGGTTTACGATGCCGGCGGTCTCGCCGCGATACGGAGTTTGGCAGGCGCGGGACGGGAACCACGAGCCGTTGTGACCACCGCGGCTCGGCTGCTGAACATCCCAGAAGATCAACTTGATCGACGCTGGCGCGACCGCATCGCTAACCTTGCACGCTAGCGGCGCGGATTCCTACGCGCGGCCTAACAAGCGCCTGAAGCTGGCGGCGCCGTCCTGCTGTGGTAGTCTTCTATTTGTGAAATCTTCAAGTCGGCGCCGCAGCTTAGGCGCAATCCGTTAGGCCGCCGATCCGAGTCCGCTGACCAGTTTCACGCGTGCCGAAGAGAGCCGACTCTACGTGCCACCCGAACCGGCCAGCCATACGGCGCTCCCTGAGGGCTGGTAGCATCCCGGACTGGGGCCCGGCGGTCATGCGAAGGAGTCCCTTTTGACTCGTGTCACCGGTCGTCGTGAGTTCCTACGCGAGGCTCTATTCGCGGCTACTGCGCTGGCCCCCGCCTCTGTTCTCCTCCGGGCCACTGACCGGATACGGCTCGAGTCAGGACTCACATCTCAAAAGATCATAGTGATCGGAGCGGGACTTGCAGGGCTCTCGGCAGCTTACGAGCTCACGAAGGCAGGTCATGACGTGACAGTGCTCGAAGCCCAAAACCGGCCAGGCGGGCGCGTCCACACCTTACGTGATCCCTTCGCCGAAGGACTTTACGCGGAAGCCGGCGCCACACGTATTCCAGATGACCATCACTTCACCTTGAAGTACGCCGAGCTCTTCGGTCTGACGCTCGATCCCTTCGAGCCGCCTGACGTACCCTCCGTGTACTACGTCCGCGGGCAACGGATTAAGGTCACGCCGGGACAGAAGATGGAGTGGCCGTATCAGCTGACCCCCGAAGAGCGGGCGCTCGGCTTGGATGGCATGCGGCAGAAGTACATCTGGTCAATGTTGAGCGAGCTGGGGGACGTGACCGATCCGCACTGGCCGTCGCCTGAGACACTCGAGAAATACGATCACATGAACCGATCCGACTTCTGGCGCAGCCGGGGAGCGTCGTCAGAGGCCGTTGCCTTGTTGAGCGGATGCGATCCGTCCGACAGGCGGTCAGCCCTGTTCATGTTGCGCAATCAAGCGCTCGATCAGAAGGGCAACCAGTATTTCAAGATCAGGGGTGGAACTGACCTCCTGCCGAGAGCCTTCGCGAACCGGCTGTCGGAAAAGATTCACTACGCCGCGCCGGTCGTCAGAATCGAGCACAGCCCGCAAGGTGTCAAAGCCGTCTTCCGGCGCGCCAGCGGATACCACACCATAGCCGGTGACTATCTAATCTGCGCCGTTCCCTTTTCAGTTCAGAAGAATATCGAGGTCGTTCCGGCCTTCTCATCGGAAAAGCAAAGGGCCATCGAGCAGTTGCCGTATCTCTCTGCTTCGAAAATCTTCTTACAGTCGAGAAAGAGATTTTGGGTCGATGATGGGCTGAGCGGCTTCGCCACAACCGACTTGCCCATCTGTCAAGTGTGGGACATGACGTACCTGCAGCCCGGCACGCGCGGCATCCTGCAGGCGTACCCGATCAGCCTGCACTCACGGCGGGTGACGGGAATGTCGGAGACGGAGCGCATTGACTTCGCGCTCGATCAGGTGGAGACCGTATACCCCGGTATGCGTGAGAACTTTGAGGGAGGCGTGACCAAGTGCTGGGACGAAGACGAGTGGGCGCGAGGCGCCAGTGCCTATTACAAGCCCGGCCAATTTGGCTCTCTACTGCCATACGTTGCGCGGCCCGAGGGCAGGATCTATTTCGCGGGTGAGCACACGTCCGTGTGGATTGATGGTTGGATGCAAGGGGCGCTCGAGTCCGGGAACCGTGTTGCGCAGGAGATTCAGGCAGCGGTCGCGCGCCGCGAAGGGTGATACAGGCTGGGTTCTCGCGTCGGCGGCCTAACAAGCGCTTGAACCTGACGGCGCGCGTAGATTAAGGAATGAATCTTTCTTCAGCGCGCCGCAGCTTACGCGCAATCCGTTAGGCGGCTCACCTTAGAGAGGGTCCGATGATCCAAATCGATACAGTTGTCGAGGGAAATCGAGCCGCGGTGAACGAGCTCGTCGCGGCCGCGCGGGCACGAGCAAATTCATGGACGACGCCGCGCGCGCCCGGCAAGTGGTCACCGTCGCAGCTTGTCGAACACGTGGCGCGCTCCCTAGAAGAATCCGCTAATGAAGTCCGTGGGTTGCGATCCAAGTTTCCAAGACTGCCGTTCTTTCTGCGGCCCGTCGCCCGCACCCTGCTGTTCAATCGGGTCTTGCGAAGCGGGGTCTTTCCCCGAGCGCGAACGAGCAAGCCGTTCAACCCGGTCGAAGGACCTGCAACGCCAGCGGATGCCCAACGCCGGCTAGATGAGGCGGTCAGCGCATTCATCGAGGCGTGCCGTGAGCGGCGCGCTGGTAATCAACAGATCAGAAGTACGGTATTCGGTGTGGTTACAGTTGACGACTATGCCCGATTTCAAGAGTGTCATACTCGTCATCACACGCGCCAACTCGGTGGCTGAGTCACGTCCTGAGCCGCCTAACAAGCGCCTGAAGCTATCGGCGCCCGTCCTCAAAGGATCCGGTGGAAGTTCTCAAGCACGGTGCAGTAGAATTCCATTTGTGAACACCTCAGCTTGGCGTCGCAGCTTAAGCGCGATCCGTTAGGCGGCACGTTATGTGTCGTCACCCACTCGCCTCCTAACACCTTGAGGACCGACCGATGCGCCTCGCTCTCGTGCTCGCGCTCTCCTCTAGCAGCCTGCTCTCGCGTGCCGCATTCTCCCAGCGAACCGTAGCACCACGCGGGCCGATCATTGATGTCCACGTGCACGCCTACCCGGACGACGACCCTCGCTTTGCGAATCGGACTCCCAACCCAGCTACGGGGCAGCCGCTGCAGGTGCGGAACGCCGAGGAGCACCGGCGCGCGACACTCGACCTGTTCCGGCGCTACAACATCGTACAAGCGGTGGTCAGCAACGGCACGGGGCCGGTAGAGATCGTCGGGGAGTGGCTCGATGCGGCGCCGGATCGTGTGATGCCGGGCGCAGGCTTCGACGGGCCGACACTGGACACTGCCTGGATACGGGCCCAGTACCGTGCGGGGCGGCTCCGTGTTCTGGGCGAGGTCGGTGCACAGTACGCCGGCCTGTCACTCGCCGACCCTCGCTTCGAGCCCATCCTCGCCCTCGCGGAGGAGTTGGATCTCCCCGTCGGCGTCCATACGGGCATCGGCTTTCCCGGAGCGCCCTATAACTCATGCTGTCGCGGGTTTCGGACCACGCTCGGGAATCCGGTGCAGCTCGAGGAAGTCCTGGTGCGTCACCCGACGCTGCGCCTCTATCTGATGCACGCGGGCTGGCCATACTTGCAGGAGACCGTCGCCATCATGAGCGTGTACCCCCAGGTCTACGCGGACCTGGCCGTCGTCGACTGGATCATTCCCCGTGAAGAATTCCACGCCTACTTGCAGGCCCTTGAGCGCGCCGGTCTGGGCAAGCGACTGATGTTCGGCTCCGATCAGATGGTTTGGCCCGAGGCGATCGGCTTGGCGATCGAGGGGATCGAGAGCGCGACTTTCCTGACCGCGGAACAGCGCCGGGACATCTTCTTCAACAATGCGGCCCGTTTTCTTCGAATGGATATCACTCGGACCGAGCGACGCCAGACACCCCGGTAAGAAGAGTTCACGCCGCTCGGGCAGCGACGTGCCGCCTAACAAGCGCTTGAAGCTGGCGGCGCGCGTAAGATGTTGAATGACTACTTATTCATCAGCGCGCCGCAGCTTAAGCGCGGTCCGTTAGGCAGCGGCTAACTCATGAGACACCACCAGTCTCTGGCGACAACCCTTGCTTGCGCCACCTTGGCTTGGTCAGGCGGTACTCTTACGTAATGCGACCGCTTCGGTATTCCATCAACGTCACATTGGACGGGTGCTGCGATCATCGTGCAATGTCCGCGGACGAAGACTTGCATCGTCACGCGGTCGAGAACCTCAACCAGGCCGATGCCCTCCTCTTTGGCCGGGTGACCTACGAAATGATGGAGGCAGCGTTTCGGCTGCCGGCGCCGACGGGAGCGAGGCCTGATTGGATGGAACCCTTCGCCCGGACGATCGCCGCGGCAAAGAAGTACGTCGTGTCGAGCACCCTGGACCGGGTCGATTGGAACGCGGAGCTCGTGCGCGGGGATCTGGGCAAGGCCGTTCGGCAGCTCAAGCGGGAGTCGGGTAAGGGACTGCTCGTGGGAGGCGTGAAGCTCCCGCTGGCGTTGGCGGAGCTGGGATTGATCGATGAGTACGAGTTCGTGGTGCAGCCCAGGCTCGCGGGCCATGGGCCGACGTTGTTCGCGGGGCTATCGAAGCGTGTCGACTTGAAGCTCGTGAGCCGGCTGGAGTTCAGCTCGGGGGCGGTGGCGATGCGGTATGAGCCGAGAAGGTAGCCATCGGGCGCGCGCCGCCGTCGGGCTCGGTCTCGTCTTTCTGCCGCTCTTCGTCGCTTTGCTAGCGACTGTCAGTCGCGCTAGAATCGGCTCGTGACGCCGCTGCCTAACCAGCGCCTGAAGCTGGCGGCGCCGCGAAGGAGTCATTCACTTGTGCAGACTCGAACTAGGGCGCCGCAGCTTAAGCGCGATCCGTTAGACTGCCGCGACCCATCAGTGATCGTTCGACGTAGGACTTGGTTAGTCCCGCTGATACTTCTCGTGTCGTCTTGCGCACCTGCACTCCAATCCAGCGGGGCGCAAGCTGTGGTAACGGAGCGGCTCTATTTCGGCCGGAACGTCGGTGCTGCGCTTGGGGTGACGGACTCCGCCTGGGCAGCCTTTGTTAGAGAAGTTGTCAGCACTCGGCTTCCGAGCGGGTTCACGTTTTGGGCGGCTGAAGGAGGATGGCGAGGCTCGAGTGGTCTTTTAAGCCGCGAGCCTACCTTCGTGCTCGAAGTGGTCCACCCCGTTCGGGCCGCGAGCACGGATTCCGCAATCGTGGCCATCATTGCCGAGTACAAGCGCCGCTTCAGCCAGGAGTCTGTGTTGCGTTTCTTCGGTCCGGGAGCACATGGTCCCTGACACTGGCTTGCTGGTTTCGGTCTCGGTCGCCATCGCCCTTGGCGCGGGTACCTTGCGACTCCTATGGGCCTTCGCCTCTCGTATTCAACGTGGCCCCGTCGTTAACCCGGTGCTTCCGGACCGCGAGGCGTATGAAGACGAGATCGCTTGAAGCTGGCGGCGCCCGTCCCGTCCCCAACGAATGCGGAGGACATTCTGATATGCGGTGTCGTGGGCTTACGTTTGTGAACCCTCTAGCTTGGCGCCGCAGCTTAAGCGCAATCCGTTACGCAGCGCATCTCCCACATCTCGGTCCGTTAGCTATGACACTCAGGTCCCTGCAGCTTGGGCTAATACTCCAGGTCATGGGCTGCACGCGCGGGCAACAAGCCTCCCCGCCTGCCACCAAGGACGCGCAGCCAACCGCGCGAGTGAGCCTGTGTCCAAAGACACCGCCTCGTCCCGGCCTGGACGACCTTCGCTTCAGCGAGGATCAGTTCACAGCGGGACAGTTCGATTCCTCCTACGCCTATTTTGACGCTGAGTTGCCGCGAGCGCTCACCGGAGCGGAGAAGACTTCCGAGCTGACGGAACGCGAGGGGTTCTGGATTGGCTACGGAAATCGGCTCCGTCTGATGAAGGGCTATATGCTTAAACAAGCGGCACTGCTCGAGCAAACCCGTCACTCTCCTGATTCCGCGCTGCTCAGGGACTCTACTTCTGCTACGTTTCGGCTGTGCAAATTCCTGGAGACGGTACATGCGGTCGATTAACCGTCCTGCGCGCTGCCTAACACACGCCTGAAGGTGGCGGCGCCGTCCTACTGTGGAGGCCGTCTGTTTGTGAGGATTGAGAGTTCGCGCCGCAGCTTAGGAGCGGTCCGTTAGGCGGCGTTGCAACAGAGAGCTCCCATGAGCCCGAGAAGCTTCGCCTGTCTCGCTTTACTCATCATGGCCTGTCAACGCGCTTCCGACGGGCGAAGCGCCGCTTCCGCGGCGGGCACCAGTTCGCCCGCCACACAGAATGCCACCGCCTGGAGTCCTGAAGTCCCGGGCCACTACGGACAGGTTGGCGTATCGCCCGTTACCGGAGACGTCGGTGGCATCGAAATCGAGATACAGTGCCCTTCGTCGGAGTGCGTAGCCTTAGTCACCATGGCCGAGGGCGCGCCCGAGCCGGCCGTTCGGGCGCCCGCCACGGTGCGCGACACGACGGTCGAAATCCGGATGCCAGACGACAGCCGACTCCGCGGCATGGGGGTGTTTCGGGGTGTCGTCACCAACCACCATCTCATCGGCGAGTTCTCGAACGGCTTCGAAGTTGATCTGTCGCGGCACTAGGAACGCCGCCTAACCAGCGCTTGAGGCTGACGGCGCCCGTCGTCTGTGGTAGAATTGCGTTTGTGAACGTGAAAACTCGGCGCCGCAGCTTAGGCGCACCCCGTTAGGCAGCCCGCCATGAACCGGGTGATGAGCGCTGGCCTCTACGAGCTCCCTCGCGGCATCCTCATTCATGCGTACGCGCCCACCAAAGCAGGGTTCTTGATCGCCGTCGAGCCCTCAGCGTTGCTGCCCCCCGATGCACCAGACGAACGAGTGGGCGCCGAGCTCATCAGGGTCCTGAAGCAAGAGCAGCCGGTCCGACCAACGCCGCATCGGTCTGACTACAAGGACATTGGGGATCCGGTTCTGCGAGCAGTGGGCCTGCAATCGTGGACCGAGGTTCAACGCGACGGTCGGATGTGCGTCGTGCAAATAGTGAATGGGCGGTTCCGATTCATACCGACGGCCAATCAGCGCAGCGACGGTGCGCGTGCCTTTGACCATTTGAATGATCAGGTTCTGGAGGTGCAGGTATCCGGGCCTGGTGAGGTAGGCCAGGCCGCACGAACAGCGCTTGCTCGCAGTGTGCTGGCCTGAGCGCGGGCTGCCTAACACGAGCCTGAAGCTGACGGCGCCCGTCGTCTATGGTAGAATTCCATTTGTGATCATTCCAGCTCGGCGACGCAGCTTAGGCGCACTCCGTTAGGCGGCACTCGAACCCTATCCTCCATATCTCCTCTCTGAGAACATCCTGCCCGAGTTTCTCGGCTTTCTTCTCGGCAGTTCTGCTCGCTGTTCCGCAAATCGCCGCCACGCAACACGCGCCTGACCCGCGGGTCGCCGACCTCGCACACGCCGGCGAAGTTCGGATCGCGCTGTTCGTCGGTCAGTACACCAAAGATCCGGCCACCGGTGAGCTGAGGGGCGTGTGGGCAGATGTCGCTCGCGCCTTTGCGGCACGGGTCGGGGTCCGGCTCGTGCTCCTCGAGTATCCAACTCCTCCCAAGATGATGGAGTGCCTGAAAACCGGCGCCTGCGATGTTGGGTTCCTCGGATACGATCCTGCTCGGGCTGCTGATGTCGAAGGGTTTTCACCCCCGTTCATCGAATTCGACTACACCTATCTCGTACCGCCTCGCTCACCGATCCGCAGCGCCGCTGATGCTGACCGCCCGGGAACTCGCGTTGCCGTCGTTCGTGCGCACGCCTCGACCTTGACTCTTACCCGACTGCGGAGGCAAGCCGAGCTAGTGAGAGTCGATACTCCGGACAGCGCTTTCGACCTGCTGCGTAACGCCTTGCCTACATCAACGACTTCATTGAGGAGATCAAGGCGTCGGGGTTCGTACAGCAAGCCATTAGGCGTTCTGGTTGGGAGGGGGTCCGAGTAGCGGCTCCGGAAGAGCCCTCACCCGGAAGTAAGCGTCCGCGATGACCCGAATCACCGTCCCTATTAACCGTTGCGGCCTAACAAGCGGTTGAAGCTGGCGGCGCGCGTAGATTAGGGAATGAATCTTTCTTCAGCGCGCCGCAGCTTAAGCGCGATCCGTTAGGCTGCGCCCGCCGTGAAACTGCAACGAACTTGGTTTAAGAACCCCCAACGGTTGGCTTGCGAGAGAACTTGGTTTAAGAACCCCCAACGGTTGGCTTGCGAGACGTGACCCCTTAGCTTAGGCCAACGTCGCCAGGGCTGCGTCTGGGCACATGTCAGTTCTAGCCGTTCGCGTCGGTGCGGGCGTCCTCGCTCTCCTCGCTCTTATCGCCCTGCGCGGCAAGCGCTGGGCCTACTTCGCATTCGTGGTGCTCGGGCTCCTCTATTATCCCGCGCAAACCCACTTCCGCGTGCACGCCCCGAAGTGCGAGCTGCTCCTTCCCACGCTGCACCTGTTCGTCCCCTTGCTGCACAACTACGCGTACATCGCGCTGTTCGCCGGCTTCTACTGGCTGTCGTGGGTACAGTTCGGAAGGTCAGACGCGCGCGGCGTCTGGGCGCTCGTCGCGACGCTGCTCGTGGCCGCCCTCGTCGAGATCGCCGAAGGCATGACGGGCGGAGGGCGTGGACAGGTACATTGCCGCGTGCGGGAGCTCGTACCGGACGCCGCAGGAGCCGTGGGCGCGGCGCTGCTGCTCGCAATCTGGTCCCGGCTCCGCCGGAAACCGGCGTACGTCAGACTCGTCAGGCCTCACGCAGCGGCCGCTCCCCACCCGGCTGCCCCCACGTCCCGTGCTGTCGTTCCACCTCGCGGTGTCATTCCGCCCCCGCCCTCGCGCCCGCCGGTTCCGCCGCCCCCCGACTTTTCGCCGGGCCCAAGCCCCGTTACGCCAGCGGCGGACATGGCTCCAACGCATGAGGTCGCGCCGAGGGAGGGGGGGGCGATCGCTGCACGTCGAGCGGTCGTGCAACGGCTTCAGACGATCCTGCGACGTCTCAGGGAAATGTTACAACGCCTGTGGATGACCATACGTGGACGTCGCCGCACAATCGTCGTTGGCGTCGTACTCCTGGCGCTCGTGGGCGCCGGGACGTTCGTGATTCTGCGCCTCCGTGCAGTAGCGCCTGTGGTCACCGAGCAACCGACCGCGGCACCACCGCCGCTACAGCCCCCACCGCCCCCGCCTCGGCCCCTCCAGTCGGAAGCTGAGGGGTACTACGAGCCGAGCTACCAGTTCACGGTCTCCGATCGGCGCTTCACCCGCCTGACGCTGCGTCCGCAGCCCTTTGTCACGTTCTCGCGGATCGGGACACGGCAGGAAGTGGGGTGTGAAGATGCACGGATTGGCCCGGCTGCGGTACACCTGCGCTGCGAGTTCGAGCGCGTCGGCATGGTCACGATCGATGGCCAGTTCCCGTCACGCTCGGTCACGAGCAGTCTCGACGCGCCGGTCCTGAACGCCATGATCACGATCACCAATACGCGCGGTGAGACGCTGTTCCGGGCGCGCGAGTCGTTCTATTGGCACGCGCCCGACT
>WNGL01015327.1_pt1 | contig 12724 bp, 7 predicted proteins | sample 5400591 | NCBI WGS metagenome assembly WNGL01 (sample SAMN13153377, study PRJNA577476) | soil metagenome | isolation source: 80 cm soil or saprolite under Garry oak tree replicate 1 | place: USA:California | collected 2016-06-15
GCAACCCACTGCGCAAACGGTCGGGCAATACCAGCATATTCGGCGCTTCCTTCGTCTCACAGATACGCTGGCTCTCGGCTGAGAAACTGCGTATCACCGAGGCTGAAACGCGCACCCTGCCTGGGGTGGAGGCCATCAACCCGGTGCAGGCAAAAGCCATTCCCTTTCCTCTTATCCTCGAGGCTCTGGTGGTGATCACCGGCCTGCTGCTCGCGGGAGCCGCGCATGCCTACAACATGTTCAACTACCCACTGTACGGGCAGGATGAAGGCACACTCATGTCGAACGCTTCTGCCCTCCTGCATGGAATGTTGCAGCCCTACCCTTACATTTATGAGCAACCGCCGCTGGGGTGGATACAGATTGCCGCGTGGGTACAGCTCAGTGGCGGATTCTTTACCTTTGGCAACGCCATCAATAGCGGGCGCGTGCTCATGCTTCTCTATGCAGCAGCCAGTTCCCTGCTGGTCTACCTCATCACTAATCGCTTGAGCGGGAGCCGCAGCGCGGGGCTGCTGGCGATGATCATCTTCTCGCTCTCGCCCCTGAGCATCATCTATCAACGCCAGGTGCTGCTGGACAACATCAGCGTCTTCTGGCTGCTGCTCGCAACTTACCTGCTCGTTGCCGGTGATAGCCGCCTGCGCGCCACGGTCTTTGCCGCCATTGCCCTCGGCATCGCGGTACTCTGTAATGAACTCTTCCTGCTTTTTCTGCCCACTATGCTTTACGCGGTCTGGCTGCACTCGACAACATTTCAGCGCAAGTTCGCGCTCGTCGTCTTTGCCTACATTACCCTTTCCCTGGCATCGTTCTTCGTGCTCCTGGCACTCTTAAAGGGCGAACTGCTGCCGGCGGGCGTGCTTCCCTGGGACAATCATGCGCATCCAAGCTTGATCGGCACGCTCATCGCACAAGTAACCCGGCCCATAGGAGACCAATTCATCGCGCCCAACCTGTCCATGAGTTGGGCAACCTGGACGCGCGTTGACAGTCCCTTGCTCATCGCCAGCATCGGCGCGGTCGCGCTCAATCTGATTATGGGCTGGTGGAATCGCCTGCTATGGGTGCCCGCCTTCCTGGCTCTCAGCTACTGGCTTTTCCTCCTGCGCGGCGGGATTGTCTATCCTTCCCACATCGTTCCCGGACGACTACACACGTGGGCTTCGATCTCGCTCGCGCGCTGCTGATCTTCACCATCATTGGCGCGCTCACTCCTTATACTATGCAGCTCGCTGCTCCCATTTTCTCTCTGCAGCCTACAACAGCGCAGAGCAATACACTGCTCTGGATTCGCAACAATGTGCCGCACAATTCCGTCGTAATCATTGATAGCACGCTCTACACGGATCTGCGCGAACCAGGCGGCGAGGGTGTTGCCGATGGCGCGACCTATCCCAACGCGCATATATACTGGAACGTTGCCCTTGACCCCGCGATCCATGGAGGGCTGCTGCATGATAACTGGCAAGCCATCGACTACATTGTCGTTGACGCGAGCATGTTACACGACATCAAAACGCTTGACAGTTCGATGCTACTGCTAGACCGCGCGCTCCACCACGCCATCCTGCGCGCAGAGTTCCGCTCAGACAACGGTGACCAACCCGAGGTGATACAAATATACCAGGTAATCCATTGAGATTGCGCCAGACCGTCCATAGTAGGGGCGATGCCTTGTGCTCGCCCTTCCCAGGCGCATTCGTCCATAGTAGAGGCGATGCCTTGTGGTCACCCTCTCAACCATAACAACGTGAGACGTGAAAGGATCGGCCATGTTTGGAAGCAGGTGGCAGCCCATCTTCATCAAACGACAACGGCGCGGACTGATGCTCTTAGCAGGTCTTTGCTTAATAATCTTTCTTCTTGCAACTATCCTGGCCGCCGCGCTCTGGTATAGTCCATTCAACCCGCTGCGCCAGGCACAAGCGGTAGCCGGGCAGGGATACTGGCACACCAGCGGCGCGCAGATTCTCGATGCGAATAACCGCCCCGTGCGTATCGCCGGTATCAACTGGTTTGGCTTTGAAACGCCCAGCTACAGCCTTCATGGACTGTGGAACCGCAGTTATCAAAGTATGCTCGACCAGGTCAAAAGCCTGGGCTATAACACACTGCGACTCCCCTACTCCAACCAACTCTTTGATCAGGGAAGTCTACCCAATGGCATAGACTATACGAAAAATCCCGACCTGCGAGGGTTAAATGGCTTGCAGTTGCTGGATAAGATCATCGGCTATGCCAGCGATATTGGTCTGCGTATCATTCTCGACAGGCATCGCCCCGACGCTGCATCACAATCAGCGCTCTGGTATACCTCCGCGTATCCCGAATCGCGCTGGATCGCCGACTGGCAGATGCTGGCAAACCACTACAAGAACAATCCGATGGTCATTGGGGCCGACCTGCATAACGAGCCGCATGCCCCGGCCTGCTGGGGTTGTGGCGACAAAGCCCTTGATTGGCGACTGGCCGCTGAACGGGCGGGTGATGCGATCCTGGCGGTCAATCCAAACTGGCTCATTTTCGTGGAGGGCGTCAATTGTTATGGCCCGGGCGGAACGACGAATCAAGCTGAGTGCTACTGGTGGGGAGGCAACCTGCAGGGAGTAGCCACCTATCCCGTCGTGCTGAGCGTCCCAAATCGCCTGGTCTATTCCGTACACGACTATCCGGCGACCGTCTTCCCACATTCCTGGTTCAGCGCGCCCGGCTATCCCAATAACCTGCCCAATGTATGGAACTCACAATGGGGATACATCTATAAGCAGGGCATCGCGCCCGTGTGGGTCGGCGAGTTTGGCACGAGATTGCAGACAAATTCCGACAGGCAGTGGCTCTCCCGGCTCGTCAGTTATCTCGGCAGCGGATCAGGTGGCGTCAACTGGACATTCTGGTCCTGGAATCCCGACTCCGGGGATACCGGCGGCATCTTAAACGACGACTGGATAACGGTCAACCAGGCAAAAGAGACACACCATCATGTATCCACTGAGCGCTACATCAACCGTCTCAACGGCTGCAACCGTGCCTCCTGTACAGACAGGCAACACACCGGCGCCGGCAACACCTGCCGTCAAAACGCCAACCCCGGCTCAAAACAGTCCCGTCTCGCTACAAGTCTATTACAAGGTCGGCAATCCTGGAGCGGAAACCACCAACCAGGTGATGCCTCAATTGGAGTTGTCCAATACCGGCAAGAGCGTCTTCAACCTGAGCGATGTGACGATTCGATACTGGTACACCCTCGACACGCGGCAGGCACAAAGCTACTGGTGCGACTATGCCGTCGTGGGTTGCAATAACATCAGCGCCAGCTTCGTCTTGCTCTCATCGCCGCGCGCCAGGGCAAATGCCTACCTGGAGATTCGCTTCACGAGCGGCGCGGGATACCTTGTTCCGGGCAGCAATACTGGTGAAATACAGAACCGTTTCAATAAAAATGACTGGTCGAATTATCATCAATACAACGACTTTTCGTATACAGCGACGAGCACCACCTTTACCCTATCAACAAGCATAACGGTATACTATAAAGGGACCCTGGTCTGGGGGAGTGAACCATAATACAGAGCAATGTCATGCTGAGCGCAGGTGAACTGGTTGATTAGGCTCTCCTGTGCTTGATATACAACCTGGTCAACTTTCATTTTTCTGCTGGTATCTGCTGGCTTTTCGATGATGTTCTCCGCGTGGATGTCGTCGTATTCGTTGTGGCCTGCGTGTCCTTCTCCTGCAAAATATCCTTCAGCAAGAACGCGTGCGCGATGTCGGTCGCTCCACCACTGCCCACCTGCACCACTGCATGCGTGTTGCTGGCCAGCCCGCGCGCCACGCCGAGTTGCTCGCCTGCCCATTCCCATTCGGCGGCTTGCGGGTACCTTTGCAGCCGTTCCTGCAATTTTGCCAGGCGCAGCTCCTCCGCCTCGGCCTCTAGCTCGGTCACATGCTTGCGCATCTCCCCCTGTTGGATTTGCAGTTGCAATTCTTCGCGCTCACGCTCTACCCGCGCAATTACCGCCTGTCGCGCCAGTGTCTCCGCGTCTGCTTGCTTCCGCTGGGCCAGTGCCTGTTGCTCGGATTGCTCCACCTGCTGCAACAAGGCCAACTGCCGCGCCTCCTGCGAACGCACAAAGTCCGCCGGGGGCTGCGCATAGACGATGTTCACCTTCACGATCTTCACGCCATATGGCTCGCTGGCCAGGTTTAACGTTTCGCGCAGCTCGCTGGTATCTTGCCGCGTCAAGTTGTTGACCTCATCAGAACTGATCTGGCGCACCATCGCTCGCATGGTGTTCTGGCAGGCCGCTTGAAATACCTGGTCAAAGTCACTCGCTGAGATGCTGTAGACGAAATGGTAGGGATCGCCGATCGTGAAGGTGGCCAGCGCTTGCACGGTCGACCGCACATTATCCTGCGTCGGCGCCTCCTGCACAGGCACTTCATAGGGAATGATGCGCCGCGTCACGACGTGGGAGACCACGATCCAGGGGGGGAGCATCTGCGTCCCACTCTCAATTGTGCGCAGGTACCTTCCCCGACTTTGCAGCAACCCGTATGCTCCTTCCGGGATGCGCACCAGGAAACTGCGGAAGACGGCCAGCGCGAAGAAGATTAGGCTGAGCGGCACGGCCGCACCGCCCAGCAGAGGATTGCCTGCGAGTACTGCCCACAAGATCCCACCCACCAGGATCACCACTGCGATGATGAGAGAGACATTGTTGATGCGGTTCTGCCGCTGCGTCAGCACGACAATCGGCGTGCGACCACTGGCATCCGCGCTCACAAGAACATCCGCTGCCTGCTCCAGCGGAACGCGCGCCGAGGTGAGTTGCGTATAAGCAGGCGCCAATGCGCCTCTTGACTGATCGACAACCATAGGAAATTTCCTCCTGCAATATTACTATCATCCTGCTCCCATGAGCGGTTGGTCTTTCTTATCCCCACACAGAGAGCAGCGCCCGTTGAAGGGGGTATTCTGTCTCTTTTAGCTCGCCTTCTCTGGCGGGAGTGACGCTGTAGCCTGAGAGGGCGTACGTTGCGAGAACGGCACTATCATTCGCCTGCCCGCCTGCGAGCGCTCACTGGCCGCCGGGACTGGCTCATCTGGCAGGACACCTGCCGGTTGCGGTGGATCGCTCAAGCGCCCATACGTATAGCGGTACAGGTCATACACGACTTGCGCTAAGGGCGCTCCCAGAAACAGCCAGATGAACCCGAACTGGCTGGCGATGACCAGGATCACCACCAGGATCACCGGGTGAATCTTCACACTATTGCTCGCGAACAGGGGCGCCAGCAGCCAGTTGCGGAGGAAATGAATCGCCACGTAGAGCGCCAGGATCGCCAGTGCCGTCTGCCAGGAGTACGTCAGACCAAAGAGCACCGCGACAATGGTGCCCAGGAGCACCCCGATCGACGGGATGAAGTCCGTGAAGCCTGCAACCATCGCCAGCAGGACGGGGAACGGGATGCCCTGCACGCCCAGTCGCTCCAACAGCACCAGACCCGCGTAAGTGACGATGCCCACTGCAAATGCCATGACGACCAGCTCGCGGAAATACACGCGGAAGGTGCGGTCCAGGATGCGCGCCACTGCCCAGAAATCGGGCCGCAGCCAGTCTGCCAGGAGGCGATCCACAGCCTGCACCCCCTTACGTTGATCATTGAGCAGAGCGAAAATCCAGGTCGGGATGACCAGTAGGCTCAGCAAAAAACTGAACGCGCTCAGCAGGCTGAGGATGCCTCTGGCCCCCAGGCTCACGAGGCTCTGAATGTATTGCGTAAAGTTGTGCTGCGCTTTAACTGTGGTATCCTGCAGCCACCCTCGCAGGAATACGCGTACAGGTTCCGGCCAGCTTTGTGTCCTTTGGACAAGTTGGGCGACATAAGCGCGTAACTGATCGGCGTTGGGCAAGTATTTTACAAAATTCAGCAGCTCCTGCACAATAGCCGGGATCAGGAACGCGAAAAACAGCGCTACCAGGCCGATCTCGCCGAGAATGACCAGCAGCACGGCCAGCCAGCGCGGCAAGAAGTGGTCCAGCAAGTTGACCACCGGCAGCGTGATATAGGCGAGCATGATGCCGATCACAAACGTAGCGAGCGATTGGAACGCGCTCGTAATCAACCAGACAAGGCCAGCCAGCGCGATAACAACGAGTATGAAGCGTGCCAGGCCGCTGGGTGTGATACTCAGGATGCGCATCCACAGCCGCTGCCACGCCTTCTGTGCCTTGAGTTTTGACGCGACGAGACTGTTCTGTTGTTGCTCGGAGATGGCCTCCGCTGTTTTTTCAAATTTGGTACTCACGTAAATCTACCTCAACAAAGTGCTTCTCTTTAGATGAAAAGAATGCAATCCCGACGCTTCCTTCCAGAATACTACCCTTTATTAATGAAGCATCCTAAACCAGACAGGCTGCCATGCCGAGCGCACTGTCATGCTGAGCATAGCGAAGCATCTGTCACTGTCAGGATGAAGATTGCAACAGACGTATCATAGCACAATGTAATGAACATGAGCTATTCCAAAGCAACCACACAGCATGTCAGCAACCACACCGCATGTCATTCTGAACGTTCCACATGTCATTCTGAACGGAGTGAAGAATCCGTTCAACAATGTAATGAGCGCGAGCTATCCCAAAGCATTCAAGTGACCTTCGTCCATCGTAGGGGCGACCCTCGGGTCGCCCTCTCGCCCCTCTGCCCAGGCCGCTGCGAACGCTTCCTCTCCGACCCTGGAACGCACAGCAATCACCGCCCGCCCATAGGAGACGCGGTAAATAGGCGGCATGGGAGCACGGATATCCGCGCGAATGGCCGCGGCTGTCCCCCACAATCGCGCCGCCCATTCTGGCGCTCCTTGTAATGCGACCACTTTCCCCAAACCCTCCAGACATGCGGCTCTTAACTCTTTAGAATCCCTCTCTTCGAGCAAACCCCAACACTCTTCGTAATGGGCACGCGCTCCCGCCAATTCTCCCTGAAAAAACTCAACACGGGCCAGACTGATAAGCGATTCGGCAATGCCGGTGCGATACTCCAATTCACTGAAGTTTGCTACGCTCTTCTCACAAAACTCGCGCGCCCTGGCAGGCTCGCCCTGCTGCAGGAAGACCTCTCCTAGCAAGCTCAGAACATAGGCAATGAGCCTTCTGTTTCCTACTTCCTGGAAGAGCCCCAGGCTCTCCTCAGCCATTGCGCGCGTTTTCGCCAGATCATTGCGGGAGAAAAAGAAGACACGGGCAAGATCGTAGAGCGGGTAGGCGGTTCTATATGTCTTGCCCATCGCGCTGTAGAGCAAGAGATTCTCTTCCAGCAGCGCGCGGGCGCGGGCGTAGTCGCCTTGTGAAGTCAGGACCTGGGCTAAATCTTCGCGCGTGTAAGCGACCCCATTCTGGTCTTCCAACTCTTGGTAGAAAGCCAGGCTCTCCTCTAAAAAAGTGCGCGCCAGGGCATAGCTATTCCTCTCGCCAGTAAGACTGCCCAGGATGCGAAGAGACTTCGCCATACCCGATTTGTCACCAATTTTGCGGAACAGCGCCAGGCTTTCCTCCAGCAACGGCTCTGCCCGGGCGCCGTCACCCTGCACAAGAGCCAGAAATCCAGCCCCGTAGATTGCCTCCACGCGTACTGTTGCCACGACCTCTTTACTTACCGCCAGCGCGCGCTCAAGGAATGCCTGTCCTTCCCCGAAGTATCCACGTACCTCCCAGAAATTCATCAATGCCACACAGAGTTGCAGCGCCTGTTCTGCGAGATCAGTATTCATCTCAGACCGTTCCAGCATCCAAGAGAGCGCGGCGCGCAGGTTCCCGTGTTCCTGTTCCAGGCAGTCAAACCACCATGCCGCCTCAGCTCTAAGCAAATGCGGAGCGGCCTCCTTCACTAGAACCCGGTAGCATGCTGCATGGGCGCCAAGGGTCGCCTCTGTCTCTCCCGCGTCTTGCAGGCGCTCCAGCCCATACTCTCGCAGCGTCTGCAACATCCCATAGCGCGTCCCGCCCTCTCCCAGTTCCTCGTGCCGCAACAGGCTCTTATCCACCAGAGCTTCCAGTAAACCCAAAACATCACCCTCGAGTTGGCCTGCCGCAGCGCACACCTGCTCAACCGCATCGAGTGTACAGCCGTCGACGAATACAGCAAGCCTTCTGAACAGTCTCTGTTCCTCAACATCCAGCAGATCGTAGCTCCAGGCTATTGCTCCAAGGAGCGTTCGTTGCCTCGCCGGCAAGTCGAGCGCTCCACTCGCCAGGATAGCCAATCCCTGCTCCAGTCGAGCGAGCAATGCCTGTGGGGGGAAATATTTACAGCGCGCGGCAGCCAGTTCAATGGCGAGAGGCAACCCATCCAGGCGACCACAAATGCCCACAATGGCCGGTGCATTCTCGCTGGTGATGCGGAAATCGGATCGGGCCGCCTGCGCTCGTTGCACGAAGAGGGCCACCGCTGCGTATTTCGAAAGTGTCGCCAGTTTTGGCAAGCGCCTGCTATCGGGCAAGGCCAGCGGAGGCACGCTACATTCGTGTTCTGCTCGCACGTGCAGCACTGCTCGACTGGTAACCAGCACTTTGAGCTTTGGACAGGCTGCCAGCAGGTCCGCCACGACAAGGGCCGCGTCCAGCACCTGCTCAAAGTTATCCAGCAGCAAGAGCAACTGCTTCTCCTGGAGAGAGGCTTTCAGCCGCTCGAACAGGAGTTCGTTGCCAGTTTCACCCACGTCCAGCGCCTGGGCGATGGCAGGCACAACCGATGCCGCATTGTTCACGGAAGCCAGGGCTACAAAGAACACCCCATCGGGGAACAAAGCAGCCACGTTTGTCGCCGCTTGTAGGCTCAGCCGCGTTTTGCCGACCCCTGCTGTGCCGGTGAGCGTGAGCAGCCGCACATCCTCGCGGCGCAGCAGACTACAGACTGTTGCCACTTCTTGCTCGCGCCCAATAAATGATGTTGGTTGGACCGGCAGGTTGTGTAGGTGGTTTGAGGGAGTCTTGAGCGGCGGGAAGTCGGTAGGCAGGCCCTGGATCACCAGTTGGAATACGCGACTGGGGCGCTCGATATCTTTGAGGCGGTGCTCGCCCAGGTCCCGCAGACCTACGTCCTCCGGCAAATCATGCTCCACAAGGTCGCGTGTTGTCTGAGAAAGCAGTACCTGGCCGCCATGGGCAGAGCTCATGATACGAGCCGCGTGATGCACGTCCATGCCAACGTAGCCCTCGGAGGAGAGTTGCGGCTCGCCTGTGTGCATGCCCATGCGCACGCGCACCTCCACACCTTCCGGCCAGGGATAAGCAGCGAGACTGCGTTGAGCGTTCACAGCAGCGCCAACGGCATCACTGGCGCGGGTAAAGGCCATGAAGAAGGCATCCCCTTGTGTGTCCACTTCGTGACCAAGGTACATCTGAAAAGCCACGCGCAAGAGCCGGCGGCACTGCGTCAAGACCTCGATGTAGTCGTCGCCCAGTTGCTGGAGCAACTGCGTAGAGCCATCGATGTCCGTGAAGAGTAAGGTGACCGTTCCCGTCGGCAGGTTACGCATGCACGATTATCCTCTCCTGTGCTTAATATACAACCTGGATGACACTATTATACCGCAGGAACCTTACTTTTTTGTGAAGCATGCTAAACCACACCGCATGTCATTCTGAACGTTCCACGTGTCATTCTGAACGTAGTGAAGAATCCGTTCAACAATGCAAGCAGCGTGAGCTATCCCAAAGCAACCAGGTGACCTTCGTCCATAGTAGGGGCGATGCCTTGTGCTCGCCCTCGTGCCTCGCTGATGCTCGCCCTCGTGCCTTGTGCTCGCCCTCCACTAAATCGCCCCTTTAATTGATTGTGAAAATACATGTGGTACAATATGCTCAAATCGCATCAGAAGCAACACCGTCCATGGTAGGGGCGATGCCTTGTGCTCGCCCTCTATCTTCCTTCGTCAGAGCATTCTCAGAGCGAGCGTATGGACGAAAGCAAGCCAACCAGAAAAAGCCTTGTTCCCAACCACCTGTTAAAAGAGGAGCGGCAACGACGTAACTGGACGCACAAAAACGTCGCCGAAATGATCAGCCTTCCCAATCCCCAGACCGTGGGCCGCTGGGAGCGCGGCTACTCCTTCCCTTCACCCCACTATCGCCAGGAACTCTGTCGCATTTTTGGAAAAAGCCCGGCAGAGCTTGGCCTCATCAACCGCGAGGCCGCGCAGAGAACACAGCCAGCAACGCATTCTGAAAGCGCCCAAAAACCTGAACCTACCTGGAAGATGCCACCTACTTTCACCTCGTTGATCGGACGCGAGCGAGAGGTCGGCGCGCTATGCGCGCTGCTCAGGCGCTCTGACGTTCGCCTGCTTACCCTGCTTGGCGCCGGTGGTATTGGCAAGAGCCGCCTTGGCATACAGGCCGCCACAGAGATGCGCGATTATTTTGTCGATGGGGCATGCTTTGTCTCACTTGCCCCAATACGCGATCCTCATCTTGTGCTTCCTACTATCGTCGAAGCGCTCAACATCCAGGAACGTGGAACGCAGCCCATCATTGAACTGGTGAAGGCTGCGCTGCGAGATAAACGTTTCTTGCTGCTGTTGGATAACTTCGAACAGGTGGTGATAGCAGCCCCCTTTATAGAGGAACTGCTCGCAGTTTGCCCAAACGTAAAAGTATTGGTAACAAGCCGGGCGGTGCTACACCTTCAGTCAGAATATGCATTTCCTGTAGCCCCGCTATCATTGCCTGAACTTACCCTGCGGCCTGAACCAGCATTGCTCGCTCAGTACGCCTCGATCACCCTCTTTGTCCAGCGCGCGCAAGCTCTTCTCCCCACTTTCCAGGTCACACAGCGTAATGCGCCTGCCATCGCGGAAATTTGTGTGCGCCTGGATGGCCTGCCTCTCGCCATTGAACTGGCTGCCGCCCGTATCAAACTCCTGCCGCCACAGGCCCTGTTGGCCCGGCTCTCACAGCAATTGCAGCTACTCAAAAGTGACATACAAACGCTGCCGGAAAAACAACAAACGCTGTCTAACACCATCACCTGGAGTTATGATCTCCTGGATACCCTGGAACAATGGCTCTTCCGGCAGCTCTCAATATTCGTGGGCGGCTGTGCATTAGAGGCTGTAGAGATTCTTTTTAGCGGCGAAGAACGGCCAACCATAGATATCATAAACACCCTGGCATCGTTACTCGATAAGAGCTTGATCCAGCAGGTAGAGCAAGCCAACGGGGAGCCGCGTTTTGTGCTGCTGGAGACCTTGCGAGAGTACGCTTTGGACCGCCTGCGCCAGCAGGGCGAATTGGAGCAAACCGGGTTTGCTCATGCGCTGTACTATCTCGAATTTATCGAAAAGGCCGGGCCATACCTCAAAGGAGCGCAGCAGGCTGAGCGGCTTGCAACATTAGAGCGAGAAAAGGAAAATCTGCGCGCGGCCTTGCAATGGTTTGTTGAACACGCGCAAACATCCTTCGCCCTGCGCTTCTGCGAAGTATTTGGCAAGTTTTGTGGCTTGCGCGGCTACTGGACCGAAGAGCAAAGCTGTCTCAAGTCCGTACTGGCATTACCACAGACGCCCGAGTGCAAAGCGCTGCGCGCCTGCATGAAAGCGTTACCCTCGCGCGCGCGATGGAAGACAGGGAGAGCATCGCTCGCGCGCTCACCACATTAGTCTCCATTGAGATCGCGCAGGACAATATAGCGCAGGCGGCAGTATTCGCGCAAGAGAGCTATGATCTTGCCCAGAAACTGGGAACCAGGCCCCTCATTGCTCTCGCCCTCGATAGTCTTGGGGATGTCGCACTGTTCCAGGGTGAGTACGAGAAAGCAACAAGGCTCTTTGAGCAGCGCATCAAGCTTGCTGAAGAGTTGGATGATAAAGCAACAATTGCTCTCAAGCGGCTAACATTGGGCGACATAGCGCTGGCACAAAGTGACTTCAAACGAGCAACGACATACGCTCGGGAAAGCCTTTCGTACTTTCGCAGGCAGGGTGACAATCCAAATACTGCTACCGCGCTCAGCGCGATGGGAGACATCAAATTGAAGCAGGGAGACCCCGCACAGGCAACGCATCTCTACAAAGAGGCATTGCAATTGGACGAGACGGTTGAGAACAAAAGAAAGAGTATCAGACGGCTCCTTCGCCTCATTGACGAAACAACCTGAGCTTATCATTGCTCCACCATCTCCTCCCGCACAATGCTCTCCGTGCTATCGCCGTCCGCTTGCGCGTTACTTTGGCGATATCCCAGCAAAAGCAAGAGCGGAGAGGCCATCATCGTGGTCACCAGGGCCATGATTACCAGCATAGCAAAGAGTGTGGGTGAGAGCACACCGAGGTCCAGACCAATATTGAGGACAATCAACTCGACGAGCCCGCGCGTGTTCATCAGAATACCGAGGGTCAGCGATTCTTTCCAGGACTCACCCATCCAACGAACAGGAAGCATACTGCCAAGTATCTTTCCTACACAGGCGATCACCAGCACAAGCAGGCAGATAAGCCACAGCAGCGGAGCGCTAATGAGACCAATCTGGGTATGTAAACCGCTGTAGACGAAGAAGAGGGGGAGGAAAAGAATGCTATTGACCTGGTCGAGGCTGCGCACCTGTTCAACATAGGTGGTCTTGCGCGGCAGAATGATACCCATCAGGAACGCGCCGAAAATGGGATGGATACCAATTGCGTTGGTTATGTACGCTGACAGCAAGAGCAAGATGAGACTGA
>WNGL01007601.1_pt1 | contig 12723 bp, 16 predicted proteins | sample 5400591 | NCBI WGS metagenome assembly WNGL01 (sample SAMN13153377, study PRJNA577476) | soil metagenome | isolation source: 80 cm soil or saprolite under Garry oak tree replicate 1 | place: USA:California | collected 2016-06-15
GCCGCATTGGTCTGATGGTGAGGATCGCAGAACTGCGAGACGGGAATTTGAAAGGGCACACCATCTCAGGTACTGAAAGAGGGAGCCGCACGGTATACACGTTCCTGCGCGCAGGATTCGGTACTTCTCCTCCCAGCTAGTATTTCTCAATCGGCCCAGGGAAAGCCTTCTCTGCCTTCTCTTCCAACTGTCTCTCATTGCGCCATACAATGATGAGAAACGCGATGATGATCAGTACCGCCAGCACGATGGTGACAATGCCTACAGGCCCCGTCAAGCGGTGGATTTCCTCGCCGAGGAAGTACCCCCCAAGCCCGTAGAGTGTGGCCCAGACCATTCCCCCAAGTGCGTTGAACAGCAAAAAGCGGCTCCATTGCATCCGGTTCACGCCTGCCAGGAAGGCAGCCCAGGCACGTAACACCGCGACGAAGCGCCCAAAGAAGACAACCTTGCCCCCATGCTTGCGGAACAGGTACAGCCCCACCTTCAGCTTACGCTCATTGAGGCGGATATAGTGCCCGTAGCGTCGCACCAAACGGAATCCCCCTTCACGACCGATCCAGAATCCGAGATTATCACCAAGGATGGCACCGCACGTTGCTGCTAGAATCACCAGAACAATCGAGAGCTGATGCGTTGCGCCAGCATCGATAGCGGCAACCAGGAGCATCGTTTCGCCCGGGAAAGGTATCCCGATGCTTTCAATAGCAACAAAGACAAAGACGGCCCAATAACCATAGGTCACCAGAATATGCTGCAGATCGGTTGTGGCTGCATGGAACATGTGCTGTGCGCTTTCTCTTCTTGACGAAACAACCCATTAGCGTGGGATGATCATCCGCCTCCGGGTTATTATACCCCAAGCGTCTGATACTTTCTGCCCCCTATTTCATGATATGATACACGAGACTATAGTCGCCACCAAGGAATCTTCAATGCGAGAGCCCAGATACGCGGTTGGCACTCATCAGGAAGCAGAATCAGGCAACCTGGACAAGTGTTCCCTTTCCTTTTTGAGTCTGGTGAGGTGATTCCTCAACGGAAACGAGCCGAGTCACAAGAACAGCAGGGAGGGCATCGCACATCTCTCCCTGCTCGTGCATGGAGCGCTCATCTGATCGCTCGCGATGCCCTCTGCTACTCTGTCTGCAGGAGGAACGCTCTTCCCCGACCCTCCAGCATCCTCAAAGAGGCTCTACAAGTGGGAAGAGGAGTCACGTAGATGATCAGTGCCACACCGCACAGCAACCCTGGCAGGATCATTCCAGATACTCGATGATGCAAACAAAAGTGAAAGGAAGAGCGCCATGGCATCCTTGCATCCGATCCGTAACGTGCATATCGCCCTGACCGTGGAGCCATTTGATCAAGCAGTCCAGTTCTATCGCGATGGCCTGGGACTAGCTGTGGTCAACAGTAGAGATGCTCCCACCTCATCCTTCTCTCTACATGTCCGCTGATTCAGGACATCTGAGCCACTTCCCTCCGCTTTTGGCGAAACAGATTCCGGTATGCGTTCAACGAAGCCGTGCCTCTTTGGGAGATGGCGCTCAGCATCATCGAACAGATCAGAGGATCAAGAGATGGACCCCTGACACAGTTTTGACGAACAGAAGAGAAGATCAGGCACCAGCAAAGGTCACGAGGAGGTCTGTGGCATAGCCCAGGAGGAAGCCGATGAGCAGTCCCCACATGACGATTTCGGGAGCTTTGAACCGCTTAGCACTCCCAAGGAGTTCAGCGACCACGTAGATAATCGCACCTGCGGCAAGTGCCAGGAACAGGATAAAGAGCTGTGGCGAATGGAAGATGATGCCTACCACCGTTCCCAGGAAGGTGGGACCTCCTCCGATCAAGCCCAGCAATGCCACAAATTTCCAGGAGACGGGGTGACCGGTTAAGGGACCAGCGATGCCAAAGCCCTCCGTCATATTGTGCAACCCAAAGCCGATCATCAACACCAGCGCGAGTTGGAGCGCTCCCACCGCTGCTGCTTGTCCGATAGCGAGCCCCTCAGAGAAGTTGTGGAGGCCGATCCCTGTGGCAATCAGAAGAGCTAGGGTGGGGGCTGAGAGCTCTGCTTGTTCAGCAACCACGCCGACGCTGGCTGAAGTTCCTTGAACGCGCCCGGCCAAAGCCCTGGTCACGACTGGGGGAGCGGTGTTCACCCGGACTCGCGCGATCGCGTAGCGGTTGAAATACACCAATCCGACCGAGCCAAGTCCGAGACCCAGAACGAGCAAGAACATATCCAGAGCGAATGTGCCCGTTCCCGTCTGTTGTGTGCGTACCTGATCCAGGGCGGCAGTGATGGGGTCGCTGGCCTTGCTCAACACGTCAAACAGTAAAAAAATCAGGACACCGGTGGCAAGCATATTCAAAAAGACCTTGAGTGACTGAGGCGTCTGTTTCAGGAAGGCAAGAGGTAATCCGAGGTAAATCGTGAGTCCAGCAAACGCTCCAAGCAGGAGAATGGTTTCCGTCGGCATCGTGACTTCCTTTCTTTGGTCATTCCCTCGTTCCGTGAGAGGAGGAACAGAACGAAAATGTGTAGTGTGTCTTCGTCATCCACCAAATATTAGGGCATGCTAATATCTTACTAAACTACTCGGATATTAGCATACCCTAAGATGGAAAGTCAAGCAAAACACGCTTGATCAGAGGATGGCAGACACAACCAGGTGAGTCGTGCGCCGGTGAAAGACAAGCTGAAACTGCTGAAGAGATACGTGTACCGTAGGCAGGCTTTCCTCTGGGCGCCTATCATGCTTGCTGGTCTGGTTGTACTCGAGGGCCATGTTTCTTCAAGAACCAGCTCAGAGCCAGCCACAGCCACACCACAACCAGCGATAGACCCAGCATGCCGACGGCAAACGCAAGGAGCAACGAAGTGAAGAGTGTATCGTAGAAGCTGAACACTCCATTTTTCAGATCGTAGATGATCCATGCAGGCTTCTGGAGTTGGAGAGGAGCATGCGTGTAGTTGATCACCAACACATCGCCATCGCTTTCATAATAATCTCCTCCCCCATTGCGCGCATACACAATGGGAGGGGTAAATGCTCCGTACAATTCATCTTTGACCAGACCCGTTTTTTCCAGGTCAGCGCCAACGGCATTTCTTTCCAGGTCAACGGTTGGAGCAATGTGATGGGTGGGAAGATGGTTGGTCCCACTGAGCTCGATCCCATGATCAAAGGAGGCTTGTCCCACCCAGACGAGTTGTCCCCCAATGAGCGTTCCGGTCTTCCAGAGTCGAATATGCCCGCGGTTTGCGACATCGTTGGTGGGCTTTTCAAAGGCCAGATCCTGGACTCGCCCAAAGACGTAGAGATTACTGACTGGTGCCGTTGGGTACCTTTTGTGAGCAAGACTCGCAACCGCAATTTTCTCAGCGGTTTGGGGGGTAATGGGATCAGGAATCAGCCATCCTGCTTGTTGAAAGCTGTACGTTATCTGATCTTTGCTCCCAACGAAGACAAGATTGAGGGGGTCTCCCTCTGCTCCTGATTTTGTCTGTGTTATTCTTGGATAGGCAGTGAAATTATACGTGTAGGGATAAAAACGTATGAGCACAATGCACGCTATCAAGAGCACGAACAACGTACTTATCATGCTCATGAATCTGATTCTCTTTTTTCTCATAAAGTATCTCATGCAAGATCCTGAGCCACTTTCATACTTCCTTCCCGTTCTGGCGAGGTCACGGTAAGTGCAACAGAGCTATCATTCGTATACAAAAAACACCACCTGGCTTCTACCTTGCTTGCACCCGACACCGATGGAGCATCGATATGCTTTCTTCGCAACGAGCGTCTGTCACGAACGTTTCCCTCTCGTCCTCCAGACGCCGTTCGTCGCGGCGCACGATGACGAAGGCAGCGATGATGAGGTACACGCTCAGCACGAGCGGTACGATGCCGACAGGCCCCACCAGCCAGTGGACATTGTCGCCGAACAGATAGCCGCCCATCCCGTAGAGCGTTGCCCAGATGATGACCCCAAGGACAAGCACGAGCGAAAGCATTATACCTCGGGCTTTGGATCGGGCTATGAGCGTCCCAACGCTGCTGCCAAGCAGGCACACCACGCCCGTTCCAAGCAGCACGTAGGCGCGTTTATGCTCTCCCACGACGTGCAAGAACGAGAGATCAACGTCGAGGGCAAGCACTGCCAGGACAAGTAGCCCAAGGATAACAACCGCAGTGACGATGAGCGATTGCATGCGAGTTTGCTTCATTGAAGAGTGAACCTCCCATTTCTCATCTCTTTCTCCTGGTCTCTCCAGCGTTTTCATAGAATCACATCTGCAACATGCTTCAGCGAACACCTCCGAGGGCCATCGCCAGGAGGTCAAGATCCTCCCATATGCAGTACAATAGGCAAGACGAGCAGCGACACCAATCCTGCCGCCCAACAATAATAGGCAAAAGGATAAAGTCGCCCGGTCTCAAAATACTTCATCAGAAATTTAGTGGCTAGATAAGCTACGATCCCTGCCACTACCATACCAATAACAACATAGAGCCACGTTTGAGCCGTTTGACCAACAAGTTGAGGTACTTCGAGCAAAGCAGCTAAACCAATCAGTGGTGTACCTAACAAAAAGGAATAGCGAGTCGCATCCTCGTGATTGAGGCGAACCCCTAAGCCTGCAACAATAGTCACGCCAGTACGTGAGATTCCTGGTATCAGAGCCAGTGATTGCGCGAAACCGACGATGAGAGCCTCTCTCCATGAAAGAGATGACAGGCTGCGAAAATTGGCCTCCCGCTCTTTCGCGGTGGAAAACGTCATTTTCCCCTCCGCTCGTCGCCGCATACGTTCCCCAGCAAAAAGGATGGATCCATTCACAACCAGAAATGCAGCAGCAATTGTAGGGGAAGCAAACAATTGCTTGAGCGGCGTTTCCAACAAAACGCCTAAAATACCCGCTGGGATGACGCCGATAATGATCAGCCAACTCATCCACTCTTCCGTTCCAGTATGAACTTCGCCTTCCTTAATGTTCCTGGCTAGCGTGAGAAATATTTGCAGCCAGTCTCGCCAGAAATAAATCACGAGGGCAATACTTGTGCCAAGATGTAAGGCTACGATGATGGGTAGAAAACAACTTTGTCCGCCACAACTGGTATTGTTAATAAGATTCCCCCAACCTAATAGCCCGGGTATAATTACAGTATGGCCAAGGCTGCTGATAGGAAAGAGTTCTGTCACTCCCTGAAGCACGGCCAAAAAGATAATCTGCCAGATATTTAAGTTCATGGTTTCCTCACGCTCATGCAACAGGGGGAAGGGCATATCGTTGGGTGATCTCTCTCCTCAGCTTGGCGGATGCAACCGCTTCTTCTGAAGCAAAAGGGAACACCAGAGGAGATGGTACCAGGTGGATGGGCGTGCAGCGGTCACCCGTGTCAACGCCTGATGCCATCCCTCTCTCCTGCGAATGGCGAGTGCGGCCAGTATTGCCCTCTCCACGAGTTGCAAGAGCGACTACCTTCTCGCTGATTTCGGTCGAGTCACCAGGGCCGCAATGACGCATATGACCGCAAGGATGAAAAAGGCCACAGCATGCGTTGGATGCGAAGCCAGTGGAGGCGTCGTGGTGAGCGGGTGATAGATCCCCGGAATAAGAAAATAGACGGCTAAAGCCAGGGCGACAACTGCAACGACAATCGCGCCAGAAAAGAGGGTTCGCTTGTTCATCGATCGAATAATCCTTTCTCAAAAAACTCTGTATCGCTCTGTTGCTCACAGAGGATAGCACAACGATTAGTGTAGGGATGCCTGTCTCGTGGCTTTGACCAGGTATAGGCCTGCGATCCCGGCAAGCAAGCCGCAAGCCCCCACTGCCACCAGGACAAAGAGCACTTCGGGCGCATGCGTACTCAGCTTCTGAAGACCAATGGCCAGGAAGCGAAAGACGCTGGTGTGAGAACGCGCAGACAACATGAACAGGCCAGCAAGCGCAGTGAGCATCCCCAGCGCCAGCACTCCGTAGCACAGCGGATGGGACAGCCGCCGGCCGAGCAGTAGAGCTGCGCTACGGTACCTGCCGAACACGCCTGCCAGGAACAACACCGCTCCCGGCGCAAGGACGGCATAAGCCCGTTCGTGATAATGGATGGCAATGTGCAGGTATATGCCGCACGCACAGGCGAGCATGCCCAGCGCCATCATGCCAGCCGACACGAGGGGGCGGCTCATCCAGCGGCGCTTGCCTCTCTCCTGAGCAGCGTGCCTCAGGAGAGACCGGGGCAGGTCCCCTGTAACACATGCCACGCGTCTGCTCAGGTCGGTGTGCTCCCACACAGGTCTGCCGCGTTGCGCTTCAGCGCCAGGGTAGTAGCGCTCCAGGGGGCCGGGCAAGGCCCGCTCCGCCTCCTCTTCCAACCGCCGCTTGTTGTGGCGTACGAAGACGAAGAGCGCGCAGAGGCCGAGCCCTGCCAGCACGAGCGCAGCGAGGCCAAGTGGCCCGGTGAGCCGTTGCAGATGGTCACCCAGGAGGTAGCCTCCCAGGCCGTAGCATGTGGCCCAGAGAATCCCTCCCAGGGCATTGAAGAGCAGGAAGCGTTTCCACTCCATGCGATGGGTTCCCGCCAGGAAGGCCGCCCACATGCGCAGCACCGCCACGAAACGCCCGAAGAAGACCACTGTACCCCCGTGCCTGCGAAAGAGGTAGAGGCCCAGCTTCAGCTTACGTTCGTTGAGGTGGACGAGGTGGCCGTAGCGGCGCAGCAGCCGGTAGCCGCCCTCGCGCCCGACCCAAAAGCCCAGGTTGTCGCCCAGGATCGCCCCGCTGGCCGCCGCGGCAATGACCAGCACTATGGAGAGCTGGTGCGTGGTTCCCGCATAGATGGCCGCGACCAGCAGCATCGTCTCGCCGGGAAAGGGAATCCCGGTGCTCTCGATGGCAATACACGCGAAGACGGCCCAATAGCCGTAGGTGGTGAGCAGCGCCGCGAGGCCCGCTGTACTATTCTGGAACATCTGGTGTGTCTTCTCCGTTCTGTGCTGTTCTGTGAATATCTGCGGAAGAGGTGAGCAGCGATGGATGGGTGTTCGCGCCTTCCACACGCTACTATAGCAGCCGAACATGAGACGAAAATGAGAACAGGGACCCATTTCCTCCCGCCGGTCGGGGAAGACGGCGCTGAAAAAAGTACCGTGTTCTCATCAGCAACTCATCTACTTCGTGTATAGTAAGAGCAGAGAACTACTGTCTTTCGTCTGCGCCGTTCGCGAGGAGTGTTGCATGCGTCTATTAGTCGTAGAAGACCATCCAGAGTTGGGACCTGATCTGAAAAAAGGCCTGGAGCACTGCCACTACGCAGTGGATCTGGTGACCAATGGCGAGGATGCGCTCGCGCAGGGGGAGACCATCCCCTATGACCTCATCATTCTGGACATCCTGCTCCCCGGTCCAAGTGGTCTGGAGGTCTGCCGACAACTGCGCGAGCAGCCTCACGCGGTCCCCATTCTCTTTCTCACCGCGCTGGGTGAGGTTGAGGACCGCGTGCGGGGCCTGGATCTGGGCGCGGATGACTATCTCTCCAAGCCCTTCGCCTTCCGCGAGCTGGAGGCGCGGGTGCGCGCCTTGCTGCGGCGGGAGGGCCCCACCAGGTCACCGGTGCTGCGGTTTCTGAACATCACTCTCGATACGAGGACCCACGAAGCCAGCCGGGGCGAACGGGCGATCACGCTTTCCAGCAAGGAATATGCGCTGCTGGAGTTCTTGCTGCGCCATCCACGCCAGGTGCTGAGCCGCAGCATGATCGCCGACCACGTCTGGGACGACGATGCCGAGCATCTCTCCAACGTCATCGATGTCTACATCCGCTACCTGCGCACCAAACTCTGTGCCGCCGGTGAGCCCGATGTCATTCACACCATTCGCCACTCCGGCTACCAGTTGAAGGAGCCAGCACCATGAACGCCTTTATTCATCGCCTCTGGCCGTTGGGCATCCGTCTGCAATTGATGCTCTGGTACACCGCCGTCTTCGCGGCGCTGCTGCTCTTCACAGGAGCATTCTTCTACCAGCACCTGGAGCACTCCCTGGAGGCGAGCCTGGACTCGACGCTGCAAGTGCGCGCACAGCAAATCGCTGGGGGCATTGTGCTCACGGGTGGGACGGTAACCGTTCGCGATGTGACGGGCGATCTGCCCGGTTTCGACGCCAATCCCAACGATCAGCGGCTCTCACCCGTGGATGTCAACAACGGGGCGCTGGTGCGCCTGCTCGATGCGCACGGCAAGCTCTTGCATCAGACACCCGCCTTCCGCGCCCTGCGCGTCCCCGCAGAGAGCGTCGCGCAGCCCCTGCAGGGCACAGCGTGGCAGGGCACCGTCACCAGCAGTGACGGGCAGGAAGTGCGGCTCTTCAGCCGGGCGCTCACCGAAAATGGCCAGCTCTTCGCCGTGATCCAGGTGGGAGAGTCTCTGGTCCAGCTGCATACCCTCCTGCACAAACTGGTCGGGGAACTGCTCGTCGTGGGGCTGCTGGTCTTGCTCGCCTGCGCTCTCGGTAGTTACTGGTTGGCCGCCCGCGCCTTCGCGCCGATCCAGCGCCTGGCAGCCACGGCGAGAGCCATCAAGGCGGGCGATCTCCGAAGCCGCGTCACGGTTCCTACGGCACGCGATGAAGTGCAGTACCTGGCGCTTACCCTCAACGAGATGATCGACTCCCTGGACCAGGCGTTCAGCCGCCAGCGCCGCTTCGTGGCCGATGCCTCCCACGAACTACGCACCCCGGTTGCCGTGATCCGCAATAAAACGGACGTGGCTTTGCTCGGGGCGAGTACGCAGCAGGACTACGTCACGGTCTTACAGGGCATTAACGCGGAGGCCGAGCGCCTGGGCAACCTCATCAGCGACCTGCTGGCACTGGCGCGGGGCGATGAGGGCCGGACGCAGTTTGAACGGGAGCCGGTGCGCCTGGACCTCCTGGCCGGTGCGGTGGCGGCCAACGGGGAACCCCTGGCGGCCGAGCGCGCCATCACGCTCGAAGTGCAGGCGCCCAGGCCGGTCACGATCCTGGGGGATGAAGCCAGGCTGATCCAGGTCGTGATGAACCTCCTGGAGAACGCCGTGCGCTACACCCACCCCGGCGGGCGCGTGACCGTTGTCGTCGAGGCACGAAAGAACCAGGCTCGCCTAGCCGTTCGCGATACAGGGATCGGCATCGAGCCGGAACACCTGCCGCACATCTTTGAGCGCTTCTACCGGGTCGACCCGGCGCGCAGGCATAGAGGTGGCAGCAGTAGCGGGCTCGGGCTCTCCATTGTCGAGTGGGTCGTCCGCGCCCATGGTGGGGCGGTCGCGGTCGAGAGCCAGCTTGGACAAGGCTCCTGCTTCACCGTGACGTTGCCCCTGGCCTCGCTCACCGAGGAGCGTACGCTCCCCCTGAGGAGTATCACCGCCTAGAGGCGTTCACACTCCCATCTCCAGTCTCGTGCTCACGACCTGGAGTCGCAGATTGAGAGACGACCCCGGACGGCCTCGCTGTGGGCAGGGACTTCCTGGCACGGGCGGAGGCCGCATCACACGTCAACTGGAGGCGTGGGAGTACCCCGGACGGCCAGCGGAGATGGGGAGGTTAGAGCAAGCCCACTCGAGCCCAAGCTGTGGCGGCTGATGTCCTTCAAGAAGCCGCCGCATCCTCAATCGGCAACCGCTCTGAGAGATCCAGACGGAACGTCCCATACGGGGTGACATGGCTGTAGATGAGCGGGGTGAGCGCCAGCAGGTCCTCTTTTTTCATCTGTTGGAACTGCTTCGGCTCGGCGAGGACCTGCTGGATGAGCAACGTATTGATGAATTATCTCGTGATTGCCTGGGACTGGCTGCGGTCAAGCAGTGGCAGAAGGCAGGGGCGTGATCCTGGCGCTTGGGCCTCACACCACCCTTGCACTCTTTGATGCCGCTCAAGCAGCCTTTGTTGATCACCTGGAAGTAGGTAGGCGTGTGAGTGGTCCAGTTCGTTTGGCCTTTGAAGTTCCAGATGTTGAAGCAGAGGCTTCAGCCATTCAGCAGGCTGGCGCGAAGCTGCTCTCTCACCCAACACCGATGCCCTGGGGGGGATCGCAATGCGCGGATAGAAACTCCCGATGGGATGCAAGTGACACTCTATCAGGTTGAGCTTCCAGAAGAGCAGCAAAACGAAGAGCGATCCTGAGGAGACACGCGACCTCACGAAACCAAGGAAGAACTCACAAGATGTCATCTCTACAAAACATTGGCTGAAGGTGCTCTGGTTGGCGATTACCCACACAAGTGCCAGTTCAACTCCTGATGATCCTCATGCAGTATGCACTGTTTGAAGGCACGGTACATTGGATCAAAGAGAAGCAGATTTTGAACTGAAACGGGGGAAATCATGGGAAGTGGCCATTCACGATAAGGCAGTGCTGCTCCCGATGTAGCTCCTTCCATCGACAGCTAGTGCATGAGCTGCCTCTTTATCACTGAGGAACTCTCCTTTACGCAAGAGGATCTCGCGACGGTCGCTGTCGAACAGCACTTATGTGCACGATCTTCGAGCAAGCAAGTAACTGGTGTCAGCACTGGTTCATTTCTGTGCCGACTCCCGGGTCTTTTGAAAAGAACGCTCTCCCTGTGAGAAGTCGCTTAGGAATGAGAGGGAGCAAGCTGTTGCATGTGTTCTTGACAATGCTCAATGACAGCTTTCGTTCGTTCATACACGTAGTCACCTGGCTGAAAGAATCTATCGTCCAACGATCGTAGCAACTCAATATTGCGCTGGTAGGCCTGTCGCAACATATCACAGAGGGTCTCGAGTGGTTGCTTTCCTATCAGCGTCACCATCGCAGCGTTGATTGCATCGTTCATGACCGTTTGCTGTGTTGGGTTGGTAAACTCCGCAGGCGGCATCCCCGCTACAATCCTGGGAATGCGCACACGTGCCATGACTTCCCAGCCTGCCAGGTGAGCCACAAACTCGCGTGGTCCCCACCCCTCTCTCCCTTGCGTCACCTCGCGCTGTGCTGCCAGAGATGCCGTTTCCATGAGGTGTTCATAGGCTTCTGCGAACTCCTGTAGGAGCTGTTCTTTTGACATGGTTTCCTTTCCCCTTATTGGTTGTCGGCAGGAAGGTGTGCCTCGATTTCTGTCAGGCCTGGTTGTTGATAGATGCCAAGGACGTTACCCGCAGGGTCACGAAAATGGGCATACACCTCATGCTCATCAGGGTTGACGGGCTGCACGATCGTGCCGCCTGCAGCGATGATGGCCTCGATCGTGGTCGCAGCATTCGCGACCATGATGAATACGAGCAGGCCTGGATCAGTCGAGGGAGGGCGTCCAAGGAACCATGTGCCGCTTACTTCGCCGATCGTATCGTCGAAAGCGATCGAGCCGTCGGAGCGTTGACGCGTGTGCCAGCCGAAGACCTGCTGGTAGAACTGGGCTGACTCTGCAATGTCGATGGCAGGGATTTCGATGTAACAAATCTTGCCCGTTCGGTAGTTAGGTGATGATGTTGGTGTGGTCATTCCTCTTCTGCTTTCTCTTTCTCGATAGATGCGAGATGACTAACTCACGTTCTCCTCTCCAAGGATAGACCATTCGTTCCACGAAAGCAAGAAGCAGACAACGTTTCATGACGTGTGTGCATGACATACCTGGAAAGCCATCCGAAGAGACGTGAACGGGAGTACCTATAAGCAGGCTTGGCTCGTAGTCCTCAGCATGCTCATACGCATGCCGTACACATGACATGGTCCACCCTTTCGCTATCCGAATCATATGGATCTATCTGGTCTGAAATGATGTACGAATGCAACAGAGCATTGCGTGCGAGTCGTTCTATGGTAAGAGCCAATTGGTTTGTTCATACTCTATGTGTATGATTTTCAAAATGGGCATACGGCTACCTTGTCATTTCAGAAAGCTGCCGTTTTCTTCCATATGAGCGAGTAACGCCACAACACATGCTTCCTGATCTTCACTCCAGGTAAGAGCATGTGGCAGCGCTGGCGAAGTTCAGAAAGCGTCAGATACGTATCATGCTTGCCATGTTCAGCCCACGCAGCTCGTACTTCAGGTGGCTCTCTGAAACGACAGGTGTTGAGGTATTTCAGCATCAGATTGATCGGGATAGCAGCAAGGCTCGTGAACGCTCCGGCGAGGCTTTCCTGATAGAGATCCAGGATCAGGAGCACCCCATTCACCCTCAAGGCTCGCTTCATTTTGAGAAGCATTTCCTCCAGCGGCACGTGGTGCAATGTGGCGATCGAGATAATGCAATCAAAGTAGTCGGAAGGAAACTCCCACGACAAGGCATCTGCGATGTGAAATTCTATGTTTGTATACTGCTGTGAGCGTTCTCGGGCCAGGTGGATCATCTGCGGTGACACGTCCAGGGCAAGCACCTGCTCGGCCCGTGTGGCAAGATGACGAGTAAAGGCTCCACTGCTACATCCAACCTCTAAGACCTGCTGACAAGGCTGGGGAACATGCTTCAACAGAAAACGATGGTAGTGGCTGTTATGGTTCCATCCATCGGTTGAGAATGCGGCCGGTCGATCGAAATCTGCTTGGATCAGAGTGGTATCAGGGCAATCTGTCATACGTTCAGTATACTCACCTCTTGAACCCATATCAAGGAGGGAAGGATAATGCCTGCTCTCACTGTCTTGGCAAGACCACACGCACCTGCTATACTCCCTTATAGAACAGCGAGGACCCTTTTTCGTGTCAACA
>WNGL01019134.1_pt1 | contig 12723 bp, 10 predicted proteins | sample 5400591 | NCBI WGS metagenome assembly WNGL01 (sample SAMN13153377, study PRJNA577476) | soil metagenome | isolation source: 80 cm soil or saprolite under Garry oak tree replicate 1 | place: USA:California | collected 2016-06-15
GCACCCCGACGCGTCGATGCGGGTGACCTCGGCGGCGGGAGCCGGGCCGGCCGGCGTGGCCCGGCCGCCACGGACCGCCGCTGCCCCGCCGGCCGCGGCCGCCTCGCCGACCGCGATGATCCGCTCGCCCCGGATCGCCACCGGGGCGCCCTCCAGCAGCCGCCCGTCGCCAGGCGATGGGATGACCAGCCCGTTCTCGATGACGATCGTGCTCGCTCCGCTGGAGCCCATCGCCCGCCCCTCTCCGGTCCGCCGATCTTGCCTCGACTTTCGCATAGTAGAAGACGCTTTCAAACTATTGAATCTTGGCCTACGATCCGGCAAAGCCAGCCGCCCCTCCCAGTGAGCCGAGGCGATGATTCGAAAAGGCGCAGCCGTGCGTGACGAGGCTCCGGCTCTCGAGCTGCGGGGCGTTGGCAAGTGGTTCGGCAAGGGCGACGGCCGCACGGTCGCGCTGCGGGGCGTCGACCTCGACATGCGCGCCGGCGAGTTCCTGTCGATCGTCGGTCCCTCGGGATGCGGCAAGTCGACCCTGCTGCGCATCGTCGCCGACCTCATCGAGCCGTCGGAGGGCAGCGTCAGGGTCAAGGGCAGGACGGCCCGCCAGGCCAGGGAGAACCGGGACCTCGGCGTGGTCTTCCAGACCCCGGTGCTGTACGAGTGGCGGTCGGTCTCCCGCAACGTCCAGCTCCCCTTGGAGGTGATGGGCTTCGATGCCGCCGAGCGCAGGCGGCGAGTGCGGCGGATGCTGGAGCTGGTCGGCCTGCAGGGGTTCTCCAAGCACGCGGTGTGGCAGCTCTCCGGCGGCATGCAGCAGCGGGTCTCGATCGCCAGGGCGCTGTCGTTCGACCCCTCGCTGCTGCTGATGGACGAGCCGTTCGGGGCGCTGGACGAGATCACCCGCGACCGGATGAACATGGAACTGCAGCGCATCTGGATGGAGACCGACACCAGCGTGCTGTTCATCACGCACTCGATCGCCGAGGCGGTGTTCCTCTCGGACCGGGTGCTGGTGATGAGCTCCCGTCCCGGCTCGATCGACTACCGCTGCGACATCCCCCTGCCGAGGCCTCGCACCGAGGCCACCCGCGAGCAGGACGACTTCTTCCACCTGACCGGGGAGATCCGTGGCCATCTGCGCAGCCCCGACGGGGTGCGCGTGTAACTGGCGAATCGAGAGGAGGGCGGCTTCAGATGCGGGCATCCTTTGCACGAGCGCGGGCGCTGTCGACGGCCGGCGCGTTGTTCCTGGTCCTGGCCCTGGTGGCCACGGCATGCGGCTCCGACAACGGTGGAGGCGGTGGTACTGGCGGCCAGCCCGGCGTGCCCACCAGGATCCGGGTGCAGCTCTCCTGGATCCCCGACGGGCAGTTCGCCGGCTACCTGATGGCGCGGGACAAGGGCTTCTACAAGGCCGAGAACCTCGACGTCCAGCTCCTGCCCGGAGGACCCAACGTCAACGCGGTCCAGCAGGTCGTCACCGGCGCGGCGGACATGACCATCAACAAGGTCTCCGAGCTGTACGCCGCCCGCGACAAGCGCCTCCCGGTCGTCTCGATCGCCCAGTTCGACCAGCGGTCCAGCTTCCCGCTGGTCGCCTTCAAGAGCACCGGCATCAACGGCCCCCAGGACTTCAAGGGCAAAAAGGTCGGCATCTGGTACGGCGGCGACGAGTACGAGTTCTTCGCCCTCATGCGGAAGGTCGGGCTGGACCCCAAGAAGGACATGCAGCTCTTCGAGCAGGGCTTCACCATGGACTCGTTCCTCAAGCACGAGTACCAGGTGGCGATGGTGACCACCTTCAACGAGCTGAACGTCATCCGCCTGAGCGGCGTCAAGGACGACCAGCTCACCATCGTCAACCCGTCCGACTACGGCATCTCGATCCCGCACGGCGCGCTGATCGCCAACCAACCCTGGCTGGACCGGGCCGGCGACAAGGACGCGGCCGCTCGCTTCGTGCGCGCCACCATGAAGGGCTGGGACTACGCCTTCGACCACGTCGACGAGGCGGCGGGCGTGGCCGCCAAGTCGGCGCTGGCGGCCGGCGGCGACGCGGCCACCAAGGACCTGACGCAGCTCCAGACGATGAGCATCAACGCCATCAAGGAACTGCAGTACCCCGCGGGCTTCCCCAAGGACCAGCACGGAAAGATCGACCCCGCGCTGTACCAGAACGTCGCCAACATCGTGAAGCAGTTCGGCTACGTCAAGCAGGACCTGGACGTCACGGCCGCCTACGACCCGAGCATCTGGCAGGCGGCCACGTCGGGAGCCAAGTAGCCGACGATGGCGATCGCGCGGGAGCAGCAGGCGGCCGCCAGGCCGTCGCTCGGCACGCGGGTGCGGGCGGCGGTCCAGCGGCACGCCGCCCTGGGGGCGGCGCTCGGCCTCCTGGCCGCCTGGGAGGCGGCCGCTGCGGCGCTCCACGCCACCGGCACGCCGCTGGCCACCTCCAAGCTGCCCTACCCGCACGCGGTCGCGGCGCGCATGGTCCAGGAGGCGCCACTGCTGGCGGGACGCGCTCTGGACCACCGCGCGAGGAGCGCTGATCGGCCTGCTGGTCGGCATCGTGCTCGGCGTGGCGATCTCGCTGCTGCTGGCCCAGTCCAGGGCGCTGGAGTCGGCCTTCTACCCCTACGTGGTGGGCGGCCAGATGCTGCCCACCATTGCGCTGGCGCCCATCCTGCTGGCCGCGCTCCAGAACGCCACCCTGACGCGCGTCCTGGTGGCCACCTATATCAGCTTCTTCGCGATCACCATCGGCACGCTCAAGGGCCTGAAGAGCGTGCCGAGGGAATCCACCGAGCTGCTGCGGACCTACAACGTCAACCGCTGGCAGCTCTACGCCAAGCTCAAGCTGCCGGCGGCGCTGCCGTTCCTGTTCGCCGGTATGAAGGTGGCGGCGCCGCTCGCGGTGGTCGGTGAGATCGTGGTCGAGCTGACCGGGTCCACCAGCGGGCTCGGCTACCTCATCCTCTCCACCCAGTACTACGGCCCGCAGTACGCGACCCTGTTCTGGGCGACGATGCTGATCACGCTCGCCTTGGGGTACGCCTTCTACCGGGCCGTTGCCGTCATCGAGCGATTCGCGAGCCCGTGGCAGCATGAGTTCCGTACACGCTGAGCCGACCAGCGGGGACCGGGCCGCGGGCGCCGGGCGCGGGCGGGGCGTCCCCGGCCGCAGCCGCGGCGGGCGGGTGGCGCGGGTGGTGCTGCCGGCGATCACCCTGGCGGTGGTGCTGGCCGTCTGGCAGGCCGGGCTGATCCACCGCGCCTTCGGCCTGGAGCCCTACACGCTGGCGTACCCCTCGGACATCGTCGACACGCTGCGGACGGAGTCCGGCACGCTGCTGCCGGCGACCCTGACCACCCTGCTGGAGGCCGTGGCGGGGTTCGGTCTCGGCTCGGCCAGCGGGTTCCTGCTGGCCGTCCTGCTCTGCGAGTTCGGGGTGCTGCGCCGCACCCTGCTGCCGATGCTCAGCGGCCTGGTGTCGATGCCGATCATCGCACTGGCGCCGCTGATGGTGCTGTACTTCGGGCTCGGCATCTCCTCGAAGATCGCGGTCGCCGCCATCATGACCGCCGCGCCCATGGCCGTGACGGCCCACAAGGGCCTCGGCAGCTACGACAGCGACTCGGCCGACCTGCTGCGCTCCTACGCGGCCAGCCGCCGGCGCTTCTGGCGGTCGCTGCGGCTGCCCGTCTCCATGCCGCTGGTCTTCACCGCGCTCAAGCTGAACGTCAATCTGAGCCTGATCGGCGTGATCATCGCGGAGTTCTTCGGCGGGCGGCACGGCCTCGGGCGTGAGATGAAGTACGCCATCGACAGCTTCGACATGCCCGTCGCCTGGACCACCATCGTGATCGCCGCCGTCGTGGGCATCCTCTGGTACCAGCTCGTCGGCGCCATCGAGCGCCTGGCCGTCCCCTGGGACAGCGCCTTCCGCGACCAGTCCGACTGAGCCTGCCAGGACGGGTCACACTGCTCCGCGTGCCTCGCGCCCTGGTTCGTCTACCTCATGGGGTCGTCCCCTGGCAAAGCATTCCGGGGTGTCGGAGTCGCTCTTCGCACCGGAACAGGTGAGGGATAGAGTAATTTGGTGCGGAAGCAGCACCTCGGTGAGATAGGCGTCGCGCTGGTGAACGGCACGGCCGACCCCGGCCGTCGGCGCTTCGACCTGGCGCACGAGTTCGGCCACCACCTGCTCGCGGATGAGTACACCGCCGATTTCGGTCTCGGTACGACACAAGCTGATCGCGAGGCGTTGCTCAACGCGTTCGCTATTCATTTTCTGATGCCTCGTCCTTCGGTCCGCAGACGTTGGCGTCCGCTTCGAGAAGAGCTTCGGCCAATAGCGCTTGCGCCCGCCTATTCCCAAGCGGCAGTGCGGGCATTCCGCCGGGGAGTGATCAGCGCCGACCGAGCCATCGAGCTGTTGCGCAGGACCGTGACCATCGACGACCTGCCCCGGCCCGACGAGATGCCGATCGAGGCCTTGGCCCCTGAGTTCGAGGACCTCGGCTGATCATGTCCAAGGGTGTGCTGGTCTTCGACGCGAGCCCCCTCAACCACTTCGCTCGCGCTACCCAGCCATCCGCGAGGCGATCGATATCGAGTGGATCGCAGTCGTCTCGTGCGACGACCTGGACGAGCTCTACCTATTCGGGCGGTACATGAACCGACTCGGCAACCTTGAACGAAACGCCGGAGAGGCTTCTGTGCTCGCCTGGGCGGAGGCCCATTCGGCTGCCGCATACGTCGACGACCAGGTAGCGTGCAATGTCGGCCGCGGACGCGGAGTCCGAGTTCACCGCACACTTCAGCTTGTCATCGGTGCCTTCCGGGCCAACATCCTGACTGAGTCCAGAGCTCAGGACCTGATCAGGAACCTCGCGGACGCCGACGCTCGTTTCCCCCCACACCGCACGGGAGGACCTGCTCGGGTGGGCTCGATCGCGACACCCCGCCTCTCCTGTAATGAGAGGGGACCTGCCGACCCAGTGGAGCGGCATACTCTCTCACTCAACGAAAGACACTTTCGCAACATGGTGGGCGGCACTAGGATGACCGGGGCAACGCGCAATGTCACGAGGGAGGGGTCGAGGGATGTCACAGTCCACCATTCGGGTCACACCGCTGCACGTGGCCGGGGAGGCGGTGGCCGGCGGGGAGACCATCGACGTCCACTCGCCCTTCGACGACTCGCTCGTGGGAACGGTGCCGGTGGTCGGCGCGGACTCGGCCCGCGTGGCGGTGGACGCGGCCGCGGAGGCGATGGCGGCGGGCCTGCCCTCGCACGAGCGCGCGGCCATCCTGGACCGGGCGGCGGCGATCATGCGCGACCGCCGCCAGGAGCTGGCCCGCACGCTGGCGCTTGAGGCGGGCAAGCCGGTCACGCAGGCGCTGGTCGAGGTCGACCGGGCGGTGCAGACGATCACCTTCTCGGCGGTGGAGGCGCGCACGCTGGCAGGCCGGGGGGTGGTGGTGGACGCGCACCCGGCAGGGGTGGGCCGGCGCGGCTGGACGATCCGCGTCCCGATCGGCGTGGTGGGCGCGATCACGCCGTTCAACTTCCCGCTCAATCTGGCCGCCCACAAGGTCGCGCCGGCGATCGCCGCCGGCTGCGGGGTGGTGCTCAAGCCGCCACGGCAGACCCCGCTCACCGGCATCCAGCTCGCCGAGGTGCTCTACGAGGCGGGCCTTCCCGAACGGTGGCTGTCCGTGATCGTCGGTCCTGCCGCCGAGCTGGTCGACGTCCTGGTCGCCGACCCCCGGGTCGCGATGCTCACCTTCACGGGGTCGAGCGAGGTCGGCTGGGGCCTGGCCGCCAGGGCGCCGCGCAAGCACGTGGCCCTGGAGCTTGGCAACTCCACGCCGCTGATCGTCTGCGCCGACGCCGACCTCGAGGCGGCCGCCCAGACGACCGCCGCCAGCGCCTTCAACTTCGCCGGCCAGTCCTGCATCTCGGTGCAGCGGGTGATCGTGCATGCCAGCGTCCACGACGCCTTCCTCGGCAAGCTGGCGGCGGCTACCCGCTCCAAGCAGGTCGGCGACCCGCTGTCGCCGGACACGGCGGTGGGCCCGCTGATCGACGCCGTGGCCCTGCGGCGGGTGGTGGACTGGGTCGACGAGGCGACCGGCGACGGCTCCCACCGGGTGGTCGGAGACGGCGTGCAGGGGAGCTGCCTGGCCCCCGTCGTGCTGGACGAGGTCGGCACCGCCGCGAAGGTCTGGCGCGACGAGGTCTTCGGCCCGGTCGTCTCGGTGCGCTCGTTCGAGGACGTGGACGAGGCGTTCGACCTCGCCAACGACACCAACTACGGCCTCCAGGCCGGCATCTACACCCGCGACCTGCAGGTCGCGCTGACGGCGGCCGAGCGGCTGCGGTTCGGCGGCGTGACCATCAACGAGACCCCGACCTTCAGGGTGGACCAGATGCCCTACGGCGGGACCAAGGAGTCCGGGAACACCCGCGAGGGCCCCCATTTCACGGTTCGCGAGATGACCGAGGAGCGCATGGTCGTCGTGGGCGGCTGAGCCGCAGCAACGACTCGACAACGGAGCCGTGCGATGCAGGTAGGAGTGCCCAGGGAGCGCAAGCCGGGCGAGTCCGGGGTCGCCCTCAGCCGCCCGGTCTCCGAAGCGCTGGGGCTCGCCGCATGACCTCGGTCGGCCGTGGCCTGCCCGGACGCGCCAACGTCCGGCTGGCGCGGGGCCGCGGCCGCTTCGTGGACGACCTGCGGCTGCCTGGGACCTACCACGTGGCGATCGTTCGGAGCCCACACGCCAACGCCCGGGTCCTCGGCGTCGACCTGACGCACGCGCTGGCGCTGCCCGGCGTGGTCGCCGCGGTGGACGGCGAGGAGATCCGTTGGCGCACCAACCCCATCCCGGAGGGCTGGGACACCTCGGTGATCGGCGCCAGGAGGGTCGACTGGTACGCGCTGGCAGCCGAGCGGGCCCGCTACGTCGGCGAGGCCGTGGCCGCGGTGGTCGCGACCGACGGGCCTACCGCCGTGGCGGCCGCCGAGCTGGTCGAGGTGGACTACCAGGCACTGCCGGCGGCGACCGATGCCCACCAGGCCCTGGGCCCCGGCTCGCCGCTGGTGGAGCCGGCGTGGGGCGACAACCTGCTGCTCACCCAGGAATTCGCCGCCGGCGACGTCGATGACGCCATCGAGCACGCCTTCCAGGTGGTGAGCGGGCGGATCAGCTCGCAGCGGATCACCGGCGTGCCGATCGAGCCACGCGGCATCCTGGCCAGCTACGATCGGAACCAGGGCAGGCTCACCTTCTGGGAGTCCACCCAGCAGCCCCACCAGGTGCGCAGTTACCTGGCCCAAGCGCTGGGGATGCGGGAGGCGGGCATCCGCGTGATCCAGCCCCATGTCGGCGGCGCCTTCGGGCTCAAGCAGCCGACCTCGCAGGAGGAGGTACTGCTCGCCTTCCTCGCCGTCCAGCTCGGCCGGCCGGTCAAGTGGACCGAGCAGCGCTTCGAGAGTCTGACGGCCGGCGGCCACGCGCGCGAGACGAGCTGCGAGTACCAGGCGGCTTTCACGCCCGACGGGCTGGTCACCGCCATGCGCGTGGGTCTACCGGGTCCCAGCCATCAGCGTGCGCCTGCGCTCAGTGGTCACCAACAAGTGCCCGTGGACTCCCTACCGAGGCTTCGGCAAGGACGTGGCCACACTGCTGATGGAGCGCGTCATGGACCACGTCGCCGACCAGCTCGGCGCCGACCGGGTCGGCGTGCGCATGCGCAACCTGATCGGGCCGGACGAGTTCCCCTTCCGGCGCCCCTCCGGCGCCGTGCTCGACAGCGGCGACTATCCGAGAGTGCTTCGCCGCGTGGTGGAGCGCGCCGGAACCTCGAACCTGGAGGCGATGCGCGCGGCCGCCGGGGCGCGCGGGCGGCGGCTCGGGCTCGGCGTCGCCATGGAGCTGACCCCTGAGGGTGTGGCGGTGCACGGCTCGCTCATGAACAACGGCTACGACGGCGCGACCGTCCGCATCTCCCCCACCGGCGGGGTCACCGTACTGGCCGGCGTGACCACCCCGGGAACCGGCAACGAGACGGCCCTGGCCCAGATCGCCGCCGACGCCCTCGGCTGCGCCGACGAACGGGTCCGAGTCGTCCAGGGCGACACTGACGCCTGTCCCTGGGGACTCGGCAACTACAGCTCCCGCAGCATCATCATCGGCGGCTCGGCGGTCGAGCTGGCCGCCGCCGACCTGCGGGCCAAGCTGGTGACGGTGGCCGCCAGCATGCTCGGGACCGCGCCGGACGGGGTGGTCGCCGGGCACGAGCAGTTCTCGGCCGCCTCGCGGCCCGAGCGGGTCGTCGGCTGGGAGCAGGTCGTGCGCGAGGTCTACTGGCATGGATTCGAGGCCCACGCCGAGGGCGTCGAGCCGGCGCTGGAGGCCACGCGCTACTACCGCATCGGCAACATCGACCACCAGCCACGCCCTGGCGAGCGCCCGAGCATGTACCCGACGTGGGCCAGCGGCGCGGTCGCCTGCGTCGTCGAGGTCGATCCCGCCACCGGCGTCGTCGAGCTGGTCGGCCACCACGCGGTCTCCGACGCCGGCAGGATCGTCAACCCGCTGCTGGCCGAGGCCAACCTGCACGGCGCCATCGCCCAGGCGGTCGGCAGCGCTCTGTACGAACGGCTGGCCTACGACCCGAGCGGGCAGTTCCTCACCGGCACCCTGATGGACTACACCATCCCGACCGCGGTGGAGCTGCCCTCCCTGGACGTCGAGCACCAGCAGACCCCGTCGCCGTTCACGCCGCTTGGCACCAAGGGGGTCGGCGAGTCCGGGATGGGCGGGACCCTGGCCGCGATCTGCGCCGGCGTCGAGAGCGCCCTGCCAGAGCTGGAACTGCGGCTCCACGAGCTGCCGCTGACGCCCGCCCGAGTCTGGAGCGCGATCCGGGAGGCCGAGCGACGGAGGGAGGTGCGGACGTGCCCGACGGCTACATCGGCCAGCGTCACCCGGGGCTGAGGAACAGCCAGCTCGCCCAGGGCCGCGGCACCTACGTCGCCGACGTCGAACTGGACGGCATGCTGCACATGGCCGTCCTGCGAAGTCCCCACGCCTCCGCCCGGATCGCCTCCATCGACGGCGCCGCCGCGCTGGCGCTGCCAGGGGTCCGCTACGTGGTCACCGGCTCCGAGATCCGCCGGCACACCCACCCCATCCCGGAGGGCTGGGACACCTCGACCATCAACGCCCGCGGGGTCGTCTGGTACGCCCTCTGTGCCGACCGCGTCCGCTACGTGGGCGAGGCCGTGGCCGCGGTGGTGGCCGAGACCCGCTGGGAGGCCGAGCGCGCCCTCGCCGAGATCGATGTCGTCTACGAGGTCCTCCCGGCGGTGACCGACCCGCTGGCCGCGCTGGAGCCCGGCGCCCCGCTGGTGGAGCCAGAATGGGGCACCAACGTTCGCGTCGCCCGCGAGCTGCGGATCGGCGACGTCGCCGCGGCCCGGCTGGTGGCGGACGGCGTGGTGGAGGGCTCCCTGCGCGTGCATCGCACCACCGGCGTGCCGATCGAGCCCCGCGGCATCGTGGCCTCCTGGGACGAGGACGACCAGCTCCTCACCTTCTGGGACTCCACCCAGAACCCGCATCCGCTGCGCCTCTACCTCTCCCAGACGATCGGCCTGGAGGAATCGAAGATCCGGGTGATCCAGCCGCAGGTCGGCGGGGCTTTCGGCCTCAAGCAGCCGACCTTCCAGGAGGAGCCGCTGATCGCGTACCTCGCGTTGCGGCTCGGCAGGCCGATCCGCTGGATCGAGCAGCGCGACGAGAACTTCTTCTGCACCGGCCACGCCCGCGACATGCGGGTCGGCTACCGGGCCTCCCACCTGGCGGATGGCACGGTGACGGGCCTGGAGCTGGAGATCCTGGCCGACGTGGGCGCGCCGACCTCGCTGGTGGGCTGGGGCATGAGCATCTCGGCCAGCGGCATCGTCCCAGGGCCGTACCGGATCCCCAACACGCTCGTGCGGCTACGCTCGGTGGTCACCAACAAGGGGCCGTGGAACTCCTACCGTGGTTTCGGGCGCGACGCCGCCAACTGGTGGCTGGAGCGGATCCTTGACGAGGTCGCCGGGAAACTCGGCCTGGACAAGGCAGCCGTGCGGTTCAGGAACTTCATCGGCCCCGACGAGTTCCCCTTCTCGCGCGAGGGCGGCGGGATCATCGACAGCGGCGACTACGCTGCTTCGCTGCGCCACGCCCTGGAACTGATCGGCTACCGGGAATTCGGCGAGGAGCGGGCACGCGCCCGCGCCGAGGGCCGCTTCATCGGCATCGGGATCGGCAACGAGCTGGGCTCCGAGGGCTGCGCGATGCCCGGTTCGGCGATGATCTCGGCCTTCGACGGCGCGACCGTGCGGATGAGCCCGAGTGGCGAGGTGACGGTCCTGTCCGGGGTTACCTCGCCGGGCGGCGGCAACGAGACCGGGCTGGCCCAGATCGTCGCCGACACCGTGGGCTGCGAGCTGGAGCGGGTCACGGTGGTCCAGGGCGACACCCAGGTGTGCCCCTGGGGGCTCGGCAACTACAGCTCTCGCAGCATCATCATCGGCGGCTCGGCCGCCGAGCTGGCAGCCGTCGACCTGCGCAACAAGCTGCTCAGCGTGGCGGGCAACATGCTGGAGGCCAGCCCGGAGGACCTGGAGATCGCCCGCGGGCGCGTCGCCGTTCGGGGGGCGCCCCGGCGCTTCGTCTCCGTGGCCGAGGTGGCGATGGAGATCTACACCCGCCCGTACGGCCGGGGCGCCGATGGGATCGAGCCAGGGCTGGAGGCGACTCGCTACTTCCGGGCGCCCAACATCTACCATCAGCCGGCCACGCAGGGCCGCTTCAACGCCTATCCCACCTGGCCGAGCGCGACCGCCGCGTGCGTGGTCGAGGTCGACCCGGACACCGGGCTGGTCCAGATCCTGCGCCACTGCCTGGTCGATGACTCGGGGACGGTGGTCAACCCCACGCTGGTCGAGGCCAACCTGCACGGCGCCACCGCCCAGGCGATCGGCGGCGGCCTGTTCGAGCAGATCGCCTACGACGACTCCGGGCAGCTCCAGACGGCCACCCTGATGGACTACACGATCCCGACCGCGGTGGAGGTGCCGATGATCACGGTGGGGCACGAGCACAGCCCCTCGCCGTTCACGCCGCTCGGCACCAAGGGGGCGGGCGAGTCCGGCATGGGCTCGGCCCTCGGCGCGCTGACCAGCGCGATCGAGGACGCGCTGCCGCACCTCCCGCTGCGCCTGACCGAGCTGCCGCTGACGCCGAGCCGGGTCTGGCACGCCATCCAGCGAGCCAGGGCGGAAGCCAGCACCCCGGCGCTGACCTGATCCCGCACACTCCCAGGGAGGCACGGAAATGGCGCTCGAGGACCTGCGGTCGTTCCTGGCTCACCTCGACGAGCGTGGCGAGCTGGCCACGGTGGACGACGCGGTGGACCGCAGGTATGAGATCGCCGCCTACATCCGGCGGAGCTCCGACGTGCAGGGCCCGGCGTTCCTGTTCAACCACGTCAAGGGCTCTTCGATGCGGGCGGTCGGAGGACTGTTCTGCACGCGCGGCAAGGCTCTGCTGGCACTGGAGGTCGAGCGCCACCAGGACGCCGTCGAGCGCTTCGTGGACGCGATCGCCAACCCGATCGACCCGGTGGTGATGCCCGACGGCCCCTGCAAGGAGGTGGTGCTGACCGGCGACGACGTCGACCTCGGCGAGCTGCCGATCCCGGTCTACTCCGAGCAGGACCCCGGAGCGTTCATCACCGTGGGCGTGCAGGTCACCAAAGATCTGGAGAGCGGCGCCCGCAACGCGGGCATCTACCGGATGCAGCTCTACGGCAGCCGCGAGCTGGGCCTGGCCGCCAGCCCTTACGCCGACTTCGACGCCATGTACAAGCGGGCGGAGGCTGCGGGGCGCCGGCTGGAGCTGGCGGTGGCCATCGGCGTCGACCCGGTGACGCAGCTCGCCACCCAGGCCCGGGTGCCCTACGGGTTCGACGAGCTGACCGTGGCCGGCGCCCTGCACGGCCGCCCACTGGAGCTGGTCCGCTGCGAGACGGTCGACCTCGAGGTGCCGGCGACCGCCGAGATCGTCCTGGAGGGCTTCTTCGAGCCGGGCGAGCGGCGGCCTGAGGGGCCGTTCGGGGAGTTCACCGGCTACGTCGGGCCGGGCGGGAGGGAGCCGGTCTTCCACTGCACCGCCATCACCACGCGGCGCGACCCGATCTTCCAGGCCGGGCTGACCGGCATCCCGATCACCGAGAACCACGTCATGAAACTGCTGCCGATGGAGGCCAACCTGCTGGCCACTCTGCGGCAGGCCTATCCGGACGTGCGGGCGGTCCACTTCGCGCCGGAGGGCGGCGCGGAGTTCCTGGCGGTCGTGTCGCTGCGCCAGCGCTACGTGAACCAGGCCAAGAACCTGCTGCTGAGCGCGCTCGGCAGCAGCGGCCACCCGAAGATGGCGATCGTGGTCGACGACGACATCGACGTCTACGACCCGGTGAAGGTGTGGTGGGCCGTGCTGACGCGCGCGCAGCCGTCCGACGACGTGATCATCGTCCCCAAGGCGGCCGGAGGGCAGCTCGACCCGTCGGCGCCGAGCCACTTCGCCAGCTCGCTGATGGGCATCGACGCCACCAGGCCGTTCGGCGAGCCCTTCGCCGAGGTCGTCCGCGTGCCCGG
>WNGL01021849.1_pt1 | contig 12723 bp, 12 predicted proteins | sample 5400591 | NCBI WGS metagenome assembly WNGL01 (sample SAMN13153377, study PRJNA577476) | soil metagenome | isolation source: 80 cm soil or saprolite under Garry oak tree replicate 1 | place: USA:California | collected 2016-06-15
ACTTCGACCGACATATTATGCGCGGGCGCCGGTCTTCATGATTTCTTCACTGACGATATCGTCACCGTCCCCATGACTTCTGGGTACTTGCTGGCAAAAATGCCATTCTCAATTCTTAAACAAGGAATATCTCCAATTATTGGATAGACGACCAACGCTTCTGGACTGAACAACATGCCCCCAATCTCCTGCAAAGGTGTCTTAAACTTTGGGCATGCAAGAACATAAGAGGGTATTATCTGACTATCGTCTTTCCGGATTACGGTTAGAGCGGTGGGATTCAGGGGATTCGAAGTAAGCGGAAACAGTTTGTGTTGCAGGACATCATAACCGAGCGAACGAACGATCCCTGGCAAGTTCCTGCAATATCCATGGGAATCCATTCTCTGTCTGGCTTCATCGTTGGCAAGCTCGTACCCAGGCTCTAAGAGGATCAAGAACTTTCTAGTAACTCGAAGTAGTTCACGGAGAATTGGTTCTTCATTCCCGCCATTAGGCTCTATGGAGTGTGACGTATAGACAACGTCAATAGAGTTTTCAGCAAATGGAATGTGAAGGAGATTCCCTGTACACAGTGTGGCATCAGTTATGCTTTGTTGCTGAAGCCAACGCTTGGCGAATGAGACGCGTGACCAACTCAAATCAAACCCATAACTGCTTACTGCATCTCCCAAATGGGACAACACACCGGAAAGAGTGATAGCCTCTCCAACGCCAGCCTCCAATATTGACTTTGGGTTGCATAAAGAGAGAATGGTTCTGGCGATCTCTGCTGTATACTCTTTTTGGTGCTTTGAAATTGTCGAATCTTCCATAGCAGCAATGTAGCTGCCCGTCTGCAGATCGTACGCAATGTCAATGATTTCTGTCGTATTGCCTTGCACTCCCCTTTCCTGACGCATAGTTGCGCTAATATTCGTCCCTTTCTCATATAACGCCCTCAGTTCGCGGGGGGTAGTCATTTTTTTTCTTTCTCCGTGCGGGCTGACGACGTGCGCTTCTGCTGCTGGCTTACAGGGGCAGCCGCGTCCCAGTGCGGTGCTACCCAATTCTGGTCCAGTTGAGATCGTAGCATTACGACATCAGGAGTTCGGCAGAGAATCTTTTCACACGTTTCGTGTGGGCTCGAGAATGAACTGGCCCCTGCTGCCGTCCTCGATGAAATCGAGAACTTGGGAGGTCGGACAGCGAACCTGCCGCAGTTCGCCGGCAAAACGCGCTGCGTTGAAGCGCGGGATCCCCATCCGAGGCTCCTCGAGCCAATCGATCGGCACCATCTGCCGAAAGAAGAAGAGACTCGCGTACCGCTCCGCGAGCACGCGACGGCGCTCGATCTCATCAGCCGGCAGCGCCTCATGGCATACCCGCTCGAGTGTCGCCGTCAATGTGTCCGAATCGCCGGCTTCATCGGTGAAGCCTAGCGCGCCGTAATGCGTGAGCCCTGATACCACGACGGGCCGACCACGCAGCACCGTCTCGAGGCCCATCGTCGACGCGTACACGACGCCGACGGCCGCGAGGTCGGCGAGACGATAGGAATTGATCGAGCTGTCTGGCGGAACGTAGACGAAGTTCTCCGGGAGAGGCGTACCGAGACTCCTGAGATAGTCCTGCAGTGTTTCCATCGTCTCCGCACCTTCCAGGGCCACTTCGGCGGGGTGTCCTCGCAAGACCATGAAATGCTGTGGATGACTCGCAGCATACCGCACCAATGCGCGGACCCAGTCAAACATTCCGGCGAAGCAGAGATCCCGGCCGATGATGGCCGAATCCCAAATAATATTCGCAAACGCCGCAATGATGGGACGACCCCGCGACCGAGTCGCAACTTCTCGCAACGCATTCGACGTCTTCTCCCACAGCCCCGCATACGAAATCAACTCCTTGGAGAAGGATTCGCGGGACGCGATATACTCCCGAATCTCCGACAATTCCGCTACGGTGAGGGGACGGTCGCGGTACTTGGGCCAATGCTGGCTGACGTCGTAGTAACCCGGAATCTCATTTCGTGCGAAGACCCAGGTGCCGCGCATAAAGCCGTGCTCGTAGAGGACGGTGTCCGTGTATCCAGCGCGTTGCGCCAGCTCCCAGAGGATGCGCTCAGGCCAGAAAATGCCACTAGTCATCACCAGCCGCATCCCGCGCGGCTGCTGCTGCAGGAACCGCTGCGCCGCCCGCGCGAATGGCACCGCCGACGCGAGCACCGCCCGGTAATATGGCACTTGATCGTCTTCCAGCGACGCACGCGTGAAGTAGCCGAGCACCGAGGGCTCGACCAGTCGACCGAGCGGAAGTCCGTCCGCGCTGTAGGCACGACATTCCGCGAGGGTCAACGCGCGCGCCTCACGTCGCGCCGCGGCGACTTCCCCGGCATCGAACCAGTCGCGCAGCGCGAGGGCGGGTACACCAGTACGCCCGGCGAGCACGTGGCCTGCGAACCGGCAGGCTGCACAGGGACGTTTCGCACCGTAGCGGGGATTGTGAAATCCGCATTCGATCGGCGCCCCACCGCACGTCAGCACCCGCACCTGGTGACCTCTGGCCTGCAACCCGAGCGCAAGACCCTGCTCCAAGACGGCGTGCATGAGCCAACCGCTGCGCAATGAGACGACGAGAAAGTCGGCGGCGCCCGGCTTGTGTGGCCGTGTCACGCGCGCCGCCTTCAGATCTCGCAACGCGAACAACCGCGGCAAAAGGCTGACGCCGGGCAAGAGCCGCCGTCCCACGACTCGCAACATCGTGCGGACCCCCTTCCGCACGTCACTCACGCGCACACCCGAAAAGCCGGGGTCGGAACGGGACCATCCAGGTGTATGCGCAGATCATCTCCACGTTTGAGGACCGATCCCACGTACTTGAGGCCTCCGCGTAGACCCGCAGGACCTGCTCCACCGCGGCTTCACCCAGCGCCGCACACGTGTTGTGGGTGGACAGCACGAGCACGCCGCGACGGGTCCCCACTTCTGCTGCCACACGCATGATCGCCTCGTACAAATGCGGGCCAGAGCCCAGTGCGTCCAGTCGCTCCCAGATTCGCCGCACCTGCTCCAGATCTTCCGGGCCATCGACGGTCCAGCGAAGGCCTCGCCCGTCGGGACCGTCGCGGTGAACATAATAAAGTCGCCGCATCCAATCGGCGGGTCACGGAAACAGCAGGTCCCAGGAGAGGGGCGTCCCGCGGGGGATGGCGCGGGCGGCGCGCCGGCCCAGCACGAGCTCCAGGTAGCGCGGAGACAGGCCGAACCCCGGACGAATGGAGCGCACGTTCTCCGCCGTGAACGCGCCTCCGACCGGGATGTCCGCCACGACGTACAGCGAGCGACGGAACGCCACGTTTCCCTCCTCCGCCACTCCGGGTCCGAAGGTAGGGCTGCCCAGCATGGCCTCGGCGCGTCGTACCTCCGTCACCAGAGCGCTGAACTCTGCCGGCTCGAGTGAGAAGTGGCTGTCGACCCCGCCGTCGCTGCGGCGGAGCGTGAAGTGCTTCTCGATGAGACTCGCGCCCAGCGTCACGGCGACGACGGCAGCCGTCGTCCCCAAGCTGTGGTCCGAGAGACCTGCGAGGCACCCGGTGAGCGTGGTGAGCAACGGAATCGTGGAGAGCTGCATCGCGGCGTCCGGGGCTGGGTAGCTGCTGGTGCAGCGCAGCACCAGGATCTCCGTGCAGCCGGCACCACGCAGCACGCTGAGTGCGTGCAAGATCTCCTCGGGGTTCGCCATTCCCGTGGAGAGCACGACCGGCTTTCCGGTTGCAGCGACGGTCCGCAGGAGAGCGTCGTCCACCAACTCGAAGGATGCCACTTTGAACGCCGGCGCGCCCAACTGCTCGAGCAGCTTGACGGCCGTGGGATCGAATGGGGTCGAGAAGGCGGCGATGCCACAGGCGCGCGCGGTCTCGAACAGTTGCGCGTGCCACGCCCACGGCGTATGCGCTTCCTCATAGAGATCGTACAGCGTGCGCCCCGCCCACGGCCCGCTCCCGCCCACTCGGAACTCCGGCCGGTCGGAACGGATGGTGATCGTGTCCGCCGTATAGGTCTGGAACTTGACGGCGTCCGCTCCGGCCTCCGCCGCTGCCTGGATCGTGGCGAGCGCACGCCCCAGGTCCCCGTTGTGGTTGGCGGACAGCTCGGCGACGAGGTAAGCGGGGTGACCCGGCCCAATGCAGCGCGAGCCGATACGGATGGCGCTCGGCGTCACGCTGCCCGTCCCTCCACGTATGCGCGGCTCCGAGCCGGCCCGAGATGCGCCAGCACATCCACGACCGACAGATGGCTCACGAACGCGGCGGACCGACGCTGCGGGTAGGGCGCCGGGGTGAACTCCTGGAACTCGAGCTCGATTCCGGCTCGTCCGGAGAAGTCGTCGGACAGCAGGTACTCTCGCGCTCCCTGCGGGGACACATACACCGTCGCCCCCACGCGCCGGCACAGCGCGACCACGTGGTCCGTCCGCTCGCCGCTGCAGCCCAGCTCGGACGCGCGAATCAACTTCCCGGGGAGATCCAGCAGCGCCACCACGGCCCGGATAATCGCGAGGTCGAGGTCGGCGAGCAGGGTGATCGACGTGTCGGCGAGGAGGGGCAGGACCGCATCGAGCATCACCCGACCAAATGGGGCCTTGCTGTACGCCTGCTGCAGCGTCGTGGCGTGGCGCTGCCGCCATCGCGCGTCGTCCGCCAACCGGATGCTGCCGATCCGCGTGGCGAGCGGAGCCCGTTGTGTAGGAACGGAGAGCAAGGCCTCCTTCCCGGCGAGGAGGATGCGGTTCCGCATCTGCCACGACTGGCGCTCAAACTGCACATCGTCGAGAAACACGAACGTGTCGACCGTCGCGATCAGGTTGAAGTAACCGGCCCACGGCAGGTACATGGGCTGCATGATAGCGCACCTCATCATCCGGTGGGCGTGCCCGCCGTCGCGACGGCCTGGAGCTCTTGCCAGAGCCAGGCATCGTCGGCCGGGAAGCGCATGACCCGCAGGGCGCGTGGCCGGGTCAACTGCGCCGTGACGGCAGCAGCCAGCCGCTCATCCGAGACATCGCGATGGCTGCCCAGGTAGACCAGGTACCCGTCATCACCGAGAGGCTGGAGCGCCTCGTCCTCGTACTCGGTGCTCGCGAGCGCAATCGTGGGGACGCGCAAGAAGAGTCGTTCCAGAGTCGTGATTCCGCCACCACCGATGCACAGCAGCGCCTGGGACATCAGCTCCGCCATGTTGCTCACCCGTACCCGCAACGTGAAGCCTGGCGTAGCCGCACACAGCTCGTGGAGCGCGGCCGCGTCGCGCCCCTCGGCTCCGATCACGACGTCCACCGGACGCCGACCCAGATCGAGACGAGCGAGCACGCGCGCGACCCGCAGCGATTGACCAGCGACGTCGTAGCCGCCGAACGACACCAGGATGCGCTCTCGAGCAGTGGGCACCCGACCATAGAACTCCTCCCGCAGCAGCGCGAACTCCGGGCCGAGGAGGCTGCGGCAGGCCGCGGGTACCTTGCCGTCGTAGCGGTGCGCAAGGTTGGGGAGGTAGTTCGCGTCGATCAACACGTCGCAGTCGTGCGGACGGTCCGCGAGATCATCGAGCACGAGCACGCGCGCGGCTCGTGTCCGCAGGCATCGCTCCCAGCGGGCATCCACGCCGTAGTGATCCACCACCAGCCAGTCGTAGCTCGACCCGTCCGGCACCTCACGCCCTACAGCGCTGAGCATTTCCGTGGCATCGGCCTCCCAGGGCACCACCGACCAGGGCGCCGACGGCGCATCCACGGCGGGAGACGCGAGGAGGGTGACGGGAAAGCCGCGTGTGGCGATGAGCGGCGCGAGGTGCCCCGGGAGCGCGCGGCAGAAGAAGCGGACGCTCGCGCCATGACGTCGCAGCTTCTCCGCCAGCGACAAGCACCGCATCACGTGGCCCGATCCGATGGTCGAAGACGCATCGACGCGAATCGCGGCCCTCACTTGCGGACCTCGATGAGCCAATCTGAGTTGCGGTGCCGCCGGCTCCCGAAGGTAGTCTCCGTTCGCTCGAACCGGAGCTCGGCGAAGCCGTCGAACATCGCGGGCATGTTTTCCTCGGTCAAGAAATGCATCACGCTGCCCGCTTCGTTCGTGTCGCTGATCGTGAGCCGGAAGGTGTGCGGCTCCATCTCCACACCCTTCCCGTAGCGGTAATCGCCGTCGGTGCGTAGGACGACGAATCCCCATGCGCCGGGGCGAAGCACGCGTCGTAGCTCGCCGACGGCGCGTCGCATCCCCGCCCGGTCGCCGTAGTAGTAGACGCCGTACGAGACCACGGCGTCGAGGACCGCGTCCGCGAACGGGAGCGCGAACATGCTGGCCTGGCAGAGGCGCGCTGGCTGGCCACTGTCGACCAGCCAGCGCCTGGCATGCACCAGTCCCTGGCGCGAGAGATCGATCCCTGCTGTCTGGAAGCCCAAGTCGGCAAGCAGCTTCGCATGGCGCCCACCGCCGACCCCGATGTCGAGCGCTCGAAGCCGCCCACGGTCGGCATCGGGGAAATGGCCGAACAGAAAGCGTACGACGTGCTCGCTCGGGTAGCGCGGGCGAAACCGGGGCAGCGCGTGCAGCGCGTCCCACTGTTGTTCCGCCTGCGCCTCGTCCTCCGCCGAATAGACGTCAGGCGGTCTTTTGTCGGACATGACGGTTGAGCGCGACGATCTCAGGATGCGCGTCGAGGAACGCGATGACCTCCGCGGTGGTGAAATCCAGGCGCGCGCCGAAATGCACCACCACCGCACGCACGACTTCGAGGTCGGCAGGCTCATCAACGCTGAGCCGGAGTTCCGGGCGGTAGCACGGGACGGGCGCCTCCCCGATGGCGAGGACAAAGATCTCCGGATGGGCTTTCAGGTAGGTCGTCACATGCTCCCGGTACAACGTCTCGGCGGTGCTGGTCTCGGCTGCCGCCCGGCGCAGAGCAGCGACCCGAACGACCTCCACGTCCCCGAGCCCGTTGGGGTATCCGTCGAAGCAGACGTAGTCGCTACGCGACCGCGCGTACCGGTCTCGGCTGCCTGGACGTAGCGCGCCAGCACGTCGGTTTCGCTGCCCCGCACGACGGGGATCCCCGAAGCGCGGGCCAGGTTCGCGACGGAATCATCAGCGGGGCAGACAGTAGTTGCGATCGCCAGCCTCGCCAAGCGCGTGCTTTGGCGGCACCGCTCGATCACGTTTTCAAGCACCGTGTGGCGCCCGAGAGATGTGAGGACTTTCCCAGGCAGGCGCGTTGACCCCGTCCGCGCCTGGATAACGGCCGTCGGCTTCATCCGCTCGTGCCGGAGGCCGGTTTCTCGAGCAGGAACATGATGTCCTCGTTCGGTCCGTCCAGCTCGCGGAAGATCCGCTGCTTCACCAGTCGCAAGTCCGGGAACGCGTCCAGATAGAGCTTGGCGAAATCCGTCTTCCAGAGGAGCGCCTGATGGCCCCGGTACTCGACCTCCTGGTAGTGCGGCGCGAAATACTCGAGGCCCCAGATGTAGCGACTCGCGCAGCGATAGATCTCTCGCAACGCGCCGCCGATGTCAGCCGGCGCGAGATGAATGAGGACCCCGGACGTATAGACCAGGTCGAAGGAGGCGTCCTTGAAGGGCACGTCAAAGGCGGATCCCTGAAGAACGGCGACGTTGTGCACGTACCGCTTGCTCAACTCGACGGCGTAGCGCTGGAGCTCGACGCCGCAGAGGTGCGTAAATCCCATCGCTTGCAGGCACAGAAATTGGTTACCGACGTTCGATCCGACTTCCAAGATCCTCAGGGCTCGTGGCAGATCGTCCAGGAACTGCTCGTTCATCGCTCGCCGACTGACGCCGAGACGGCGCTGGTACAATGCATCAAGCTCGTCGGGCCTCAGGATATTCCGGTCCGTGTGCTCCGTCCCAAAGGCACCGCGCCAAACCTGCATCTGAGGCGTCTCGCGCATCACCCGTCTGCCTCCCTGTAGGCATCGAACACTTTGCGCAAAGCCGCGACCGTGTCGTCAGCGTCCGTGTCGGTCATTCCGGCCCAGAGCGGCAGACTCAGGAGCCGCTCGTACTCCGCCTCCGCGACGGGCCATCCGCCGCGACGGTAGCCCAACGCCTGGTAGTAGGGGTGCCACGGCACCGGAATGTAGTGCACGTTCACGCCGATGCCCTCGGCGCGGAGCGCCGCGAATATCTCCCCACGCCCCACCCGCAGGCGGTTTAAGTGGAGTCGTACGACATAGAGGTGCCACGCCGGTTCCGCCCACGCCAACACCGTGGGGAGCTCGACCTCAGCCACGGATCCGAGCGCGTTCGCGTATCGTGCCGCGAGCGCTCGCCGGCGGGCCAGCCAGCGGGGAAACTTGTTGAGCTGCGACGCGGCCAGCGCGCACTGGAAGTCGGTGAGCCGGTAGTTGAAACCCAGCTCCCGCATCTCGTACATCCACGAGCCCACCGCCTCACGCTGGCGATGGTCGGTTGTGATCCCGTGATTGCGAAACGTCCGCAGCCTTTCCGCAAGGTCCGCGTGATCGGTCACCACGACGCCACCCTCGCCCGACGTGATCAGCTTCACGGGATGCAGGCTGAACGTCGTCATCGCCGCCAGCGACCCTACCGGACGGCCGCGATAGCGCGCGCCGAGCGCGTGCGCGGCATCGGACACGAGCAACAGGCCGCGCTGCGTCGCCAGGTCGCGCAGGCCGTCGTAGTCGACCGGCTGTCCCGTGTAGTCAACGGAAAAGATCGCACGCGTGCGCGGGGTAACAGCCGCGCGCGCGTTCTCGGCATCGAGATTGAGCGTGTCTCGCCGCACGTCCGCGAAGACTGGTCGTGCCCCCATGTAGCAGACCGCGTTGGCGGTCGCCGCGAAGGTCAGCGCTGGCACGACCACCTCGTCGCCCGGTCCCAGCCCGGCAGCGTGAGCGGCTGCATGCAGGGCCGCGGTGCCGCTGGACACCGCCACGGCGTATCGCGCCCCGACCGCATCCGCGAACCGAGCCTCGAACTCCGCGACGGCCGGACCGGTCGTCAACCAGTCTCCGCGCAGCACCTGAACGACTGCCGCGACGTCCGCGTCGTCGATCAGCTGGTGCCCGTACGGCAGCAGCCGCTCGCGCACCGGCCGCCCGCCGCTCAGCGCGAGCGCGGGAGGCCCCGCCGTCACTCGCCGACCATCCGCCGCAACGCCTCGACGGTCAGCCACTGCGTGTTGGTGTCACTGCGATAGGAGAACCCCTCCGGCAGCGGCTTGCCCGGAGAGCCGCCGTTCCACCACGGAAACTCGGGAAGGAGCGTGAAGTGGTCGCCACCGTCCACGCCGCGGCGCGCGTCGTCTTCGCCAATCATGAGCTCGTGCAACTTTTCCCCGGGCCGAATACCCACGATCTCGCGCGCGCACCCCGGAGCGATGGCCTCCGCGAGATCCACGACCCGCATGCTCGGGATCTTGGGCACGAACAGCTCGCCGCCGTGCATCCGAGCGAGACTGGCGATCACGAACCGCACGCCCTGTTCGAGCGTGATCCAGAAGCGCGTCATCCGCGGATCCGTGATGGGTATCTTCCCTTCCTTCCGTCTCTCCTTGAAGAACGGGACCACGCTGCCCCGACTGCCGACGACATTCCCGTAGCGCACGACGGCGAAGCGCGTTCCTTGTCCCCCGGAGTACGCGTTGCCGGCAATGAACAGTTTGTCGGAGCACAGCTTGGTGGCGCCGTAGAGATTGATCGGACTGGCCGCCTTATCGGTGCTCAGGGCGATGACGCGCTCGACGCCCGCGTCGATCGCGGCGCTGATCACGTTCTCGGCGCCCAAGACGTTGGTCTTGACCGCCTCGAAGGGATTGTATTCCGCCGCGGGGATTTGCTTCAAGGCGGCGGCGTGGATCACGACCTCGACGCCGGCGAAGGCCCGCGCCAGCCGCTCGCGATCGCGCACGTCCCCGAGATGGAACCGCATTCGCTCATCCCGGAACTGCTGCGCCATCTCGAATTGCTTGAGCTCGTCCCGGCTGAAGACGATCACCTTCTTGGGTGAGCTCTCGCCGAGGACGATCTCGACAAACTTCCGCCCGAACGATCCGGTACCGCCGGTCACCAGGATCGTCTTGCCACGTAGCTCGAACTCTGCCACCGCCTGCCTCCGTCTGAACACGTCATGCGACTCGCGGTCGAGTCGCGTGCGATCGCTGGGGATAGTAAGGGCCGCTTACTTGACCTGTCCAGAGGTTCCGGCTGCGGGATGGAATGGCGCAGACCTACGGCTGGATCGAGGGCGAGTATTTGAAGAAATACCGCGACTGATTCCCCCCGCTACGACGCGCTCGCCACCCGGCCGACCGCGCGGATCGCGAGCGCTTCATCACCGTTGCCATTGCTGTGCACCGGCCGGACCGAGATCTCGAGCTCCAGCAGCTCGAGCTCGTGCGCCGCCCCGAACGCGTGCAGCGCCCGCATGACATCCTCCGGCAGCTTCTTTGTCGAGATCAGGACCCGGCGCACGCGGTAGTGCTCCGCCACATACGCCAGGCTGTCGAGCCCACCGAGCACGGGCACGCCGTGAATCCGATCGCCCCGCTTGCGGGGATCGTCATCCAGGAGGCAGAACGGCTGCAAGCCGAGCTCCGCGTTATTCAGCAGCTGGCGGATTGCCAGCTCGCCTCCGTCACCGGCGCCGTAAATCGCCACGCGCTCCCCACCATGCCGTAGCCGCCGGCGCATGAGTTCCAGCGAACGAAATGACAACCGCGCCGACAGCACGAACGCCGCCGTCAGCAGGGCGTCGATGTACAGGACGTTTGACGTCGCCAGTGTGGGCACGCGCCACTGCGCGTACCAGTACAGCGCCGTCGAGCTCACTGCAACCGCAACGAGCGTCCGATAGAGATCCACTATGCTCGTGTAGCGCCAGGCTCCCCGATACATGCCAAACGACCCGAATACGATCACCTTCACGGCGAGGACGAGCCCAAGCGTCGCCTGGTACGCATCCATGTAGCCAGGCGGCGCAGCGCCTCCCTCGAATTTCAGACGGAACGCGCCATAGAAGGCCACCGCCACCAGCACGACGTCGAGCAGCATCGCGGCGAGACGACGCTTGTAGAGCAGCTCCGTCGCGACGACCGTCGCCGGCTTCCAGCCCGCAGCTTTATCAGGATACCCAACCTGCAAACGCCCCAGGTACGCGGCGAGGAGACTCAGCGCGACGAGAAAAATGGTGCCCAACATGAGGCCCAGGGCCAAATCGAGCCGCATGAGCAGCAGACCCACCGCTCCGCCCACCGCGGCGAATCCGTACAGCAGCAGCGCGACTTGCTTCTCCGCCAGGCCCAGCGCGACGAGCCGATGCGTGCTGTGATCCTTTCCACCTTGGGAGATGCCGCGCGACGCCAATGTGCGCGTGACGGTCACAAGCGCGGTGTCCACGATCGGCACGGCGACGATCGCCAGCGGCACGAACAACACGGCGACGAGGCTGCCAGACACGGAGGCGGGCGAAGTCATCACGAGCCCCGCGAGCAGCGAGCCGATGAAGAGACTGCCGGCGTCGCCCATGAAGATGCTCGCGGGATGGAAGTTGTAGCGCAAGAATCCGAGGGCGGCGCCTGCCAGTGACCACGCCACGGCCGCGTGAAACCACGCGCCCTGCATCGCAAACATGACGCCGAGAAACAACGCGGCAATCGCTCCGACCCCGGCCGCGACCCCATCCATGTTGTCGAGCAGATTGAACGCGTTGGTCAACGCAACGAACCAGAACACCGTGGCCAGGACGTTGATGAGGTGCCAAGGTGTGAGTGCCAAGGTCGCTCCCCCCGCGACCAGCACCACGCCGGCAAGCAACTGCAAGCTGAACTTGAGCTGCGGGCGCAGCCGGGTCAGATCGTCCACCAGCCCGACCCCGAGCATGAATGTCGCGCTGGCCGCTACCGCCCGCGGCCACAGCCGGGTGAGATCAGAAGACCAACCGAGGGCCGCGATGGTGAACCACGCCACCACGCCGACGAGCGTCCCCGCGGCAATGGCAATGCCGCCCATCAGCGCCGTGGGCCGCTGATGCCAGCGATCCGCCGTCGGACAAGCGATGAGTCCGAGACTTCGCGCCAACGCCCGTACCACGGGCGTGACCACCAGGGTGACCGCGAGCGACAGTGCCGCGACGAGGATCGCCGCCGCGGCCGGTTTCATGCCAGCTGTGGCTCCATCGACCGCTCGTGCTCGATCACTGACTGGAGGATCTCATCGAGCTCGATCTTCGGCTCCCATCCGATCGCTGCGCGAATCTTCTCGAGCGAGGGCACGCGCCGCGGCATGTCCTCGAAATTGTCGCCGTACGCCTCAGTGTATGGCACGAACGTGATGGGTGACTCGGACTCCGTGAGCTGCTTGACGCGCTCGGCGAGCTCCAGAATCGGCGTCTCTGTTTCACCCCCCAGGTTGTAGACTTCGCCCACCGTGTGATCGCTGTCCATCAGCCCGATCATCGCGCGCACGGCGTCGCTTACGTGCGTGAAGCAACGGGTCTGGCGCCCGTCGCCGTACACGGTGAGCGGCTCGCCACGCAGCGCTTGCTTGACGAAGCGCGGTACGACCATGCCGTAGTGCCCGGTCTGACGCGGTCCCACGGTGTTGAAACAGCGGCCGATCACCGTCGGACAATGCCGCTCGCGCCAATACGCGATCGCCAGAAACTCGTCGATCGCCTTTGAGCACGCGTAGCTCCAGCGCCCCCGGCTCGTGG
>WNGL01007605.1_pt1 | contig 12722 bp, 9 predicted proteins | sample 5400591 | NCBI WGS metagenome assembly WNGL01 (sample SAMN13153377, study PRJNA577476) | soil metagenome | isolation source: 80 cm soil or saprolite under Garry oak tree replicate 1 | place: USA:California | collected 2016-06-15
GGCCAGCGCCTGCGCGGCGCGCTCCCTCCGCTGCCCGGCGTCCACGTCCAGCGGGACCAGCGCGGCCTCCACGTTCTCCTGGGCGGACAAGGTGGGGATGAGGTTGAAGGTCTGGAAGATGAATCCGATCGAGGTCGCGCGCACCTTGGTGAGCTGGCTTTCCCGCAGGCCGGTCAGGTCCTGCCCGGCCAGTTCGACGGTGCCTGAGGTGGGGCGGTCGAGGGCGCCGAGGATCTGCAGCAGGGTGCTTTTGCCGTGGCCGGTCGGGCCCTGGATGGCCAGCCAGTCGCCGTCTGCGATGACCACGTTCACGCCTCGCAGCGCGTGCACGACTGCGCGGCCCTTCGGGTAGTCCTTGGTGACATCAGTAAGCCGGTACATGGCATATCCCTTCGGTGATTACTCGACTCGGGCCAGCGCCGCCGCGGGACGCAGCCGGACGGCCCGCCAGCCGCCGAGCGACCCGGCGATCAGGCCGCCCGCGATGGCGAGCACGACCGCCAGGACCACGGCCCCGAGCGTGACCGGGGCGGTCAGGTGGACGGAGACGGTGTGCGCGGATGAAGAGGCCGCGCGCGCGAAGCGGCCGCCCGGGCCGCCGGCCGCGCTGGCGGTGCCGGCGGTGCTGGCGGTCAGCGGTGGCGCCAGCGCCTGGACCAATGCCGCGGCGCCGTAGCCGATGGCCACGCCCGCCGCTCCGCCGGCGACGCCGATGACGAGCGCCTCGCCCATGATCTGGCGGATGATCCGGCGGCTGGTCCAGCCCATCGCCTTGAGGGTGCCGAACTCCCGGACCCGCCGGGAGACAGCGGACATCGTCAGGATGCTCGCCAGCCCGAACGCCGCGGCGAGCACGGCGACCGCCAGCCACTTACCCAGGCTGTTGGCCAGGGTGGAAGCGCTGGACAGCGATCCGGTCACCTCGCTGGCCAGGTTGCTGGAGGTGGTGACCGTCGCGGTGGGCAGGGCGCCGGAGATCTCGCCGGAGACGGCGCTGATATCGGAGGCGCTCGCGGCGGACACGTAGATGGTGTTCACCTCGCTGGGCATGTTCGCCAGGGCCTGCGCGCGGGCCAGCGGAATGTAGACGTCGGCGGCGGTCTCGCCCTGCGCGGCCTGGACGATGCCGATGACGGTGAACGTCTTCCCGGCAACTGTGATCGTCGATCCGACCTTGAGGTTCTGCGCCTGGGCGTGGTCCGAGTCCACGACGGCGACGTTCGAGTCCGACTGGGCCGTGGTGATGTTGTGCCCGGAGGTGATCGTGCCGGAGGCGAGCGGCCCCAGCGAGTCACCGGCTGGATCGACCCCGGTGACGGTGAACGAGCTGCTGTTGATCGACCCGGATCCGGAGCCTCCCGAGCCGCCCTGGGCGCCCGGCTGGCCGCCGCCCGCGGAGAGCGTGCCGGAGAGCTTCACGTCATTCAGGACGAGCGCGCCGGCCGCGCCCGAGACGTCTTTCAGGCCCGAGACCGTGGTGACCGACGAGGACTTGATCGATCCCATCCCTCCGCCGGCCAGGATGTCGCGGCTGAAGCTGGTGCCGGCGTTCTGCTGGCCCGACGGGCCGCCCGCGAAGTTGAAGCGGGTTCCCCCGCCTGAGCCGGCCGTGGGCGACTGGGTGATGGTCACGTCGGTTCCCACCCCGTAGAGCGAATGCAGCACGGTGCCCTGGGTGGCGGAGACTCCGTCTGAGGCGGCGGTCACGGTGATGACCAGGCCGACTCCCAGGGCCAATCCGGCCGCGATGAAAATCGCCTGCCGCATCCTACGCCGCAGTTCCCGCAGCAAGTACGTGATGAACATCTGGATTCCTCTCTTAGGCCAGCTCAGCTGGATGCCCCGGCGTGGCCGGGGAACGAGCCGCCGCAGGCCTGCAGGGCCTGACGGAACGATCCCGCGGCCGATCCGGTGGGCCGCGGGTGCGGGACGCCGGTTCCGGCCGACGGGCGGCCCTGCGGCGGCGTCACGCCGTAGCGCTCAAGGCACTGCTGTGGGACAGGCGGGTCAACAATGTCTCCCTCGCTAGCGACGGGGCCTGGGCACGCGGTGCCACCTCACCCGGGCGAGACCTCGCGCCTCGCCGCTTGCAGTCAATGGGGCAGGTCTTGCGATTCCGTTGCGCCTGCCTGGGAGCTTGCTGTCCGGCGCCCCGCGCTTCCGGCCGCGCGGGCGGCCACGAGGCCTGTGTTCAGCTCACGCTTTCCACGCTGGCGGCCAGCGGGAGGCGGACATGGAAGGCGGCCCCCTGGCCGGGCTGGGTGTCGACGGTGATCTCTCCGCCGTGGGCGCCGACCAGCGAAGCCGCGATCGACAGGCCGAGCCCGGTGCCGCCGCGGGCGCGGGTTCGGGCGTCGTCGGTCCGGTAGAAGCGCTCGAAGGCGCGCGCCGCCTGTTCGGCGGTCATCCCCGGCCCACTATCAGCGACGACGATCACCGCGGCCGCACTGGTGCTGGTCACGGACAGTGTGACCGGCGACCGCGGCGGGGTGTGCTGCACGGCATTGGCGATCAGGTTGTCGATGACCTGGCGCAGGCGTTCCTCGTCGGCGTAGACGATGACCGGATCGTCGGCCGCCAAGCCGATCGGGCGGCCCGGGTGGACGATGCGGGCGGCCTGGACCGCCTGCGCCGCGATGCTCGCCAGGTCGACATGGCTCCGGTCCAGGCGGCGGTCTTGGTCCAATCTGGCCAGCGTCAGCAGATCCTCCACGAGCCGGCCCATCCGGCTGGCCTCATGCTGGATCAGGCTCATCAGCCGCAGCAGCTCATCAGGACTGGCCGCGCTATCTTGCTGCAAGCTGAATTCGGCCAGTCCCCTGACCGACGTCAGCGGTGTGCGCAGCTCATGGCTGGCGTCGGCGACGAACTGCCGCATCCGGTCCTCGGACCGCAGCGCACGTGCCTCGCCCTCAGCGCGCGCCCGGTATGCGGCCTCGATCCGGCCGAGCATGGTGTCCAGAGCATCGGCCAGCCGGCCGACCTCGGTTCGGCTTGACGGGTGATCGATGCGCCGCGACAGATCACCACCGGCGATCGCCGCGGCGGTCGCCTCGATCCGGCTGAGCGGCGCCAGGCTGGCGCGCACGAGCGGCAGCCCGATGCCTGCCAGCACCGCGATCGCGATGGCCCCGGCCAGTGCATCCGCGATCTCCAGGCGAGTCACGGTGTTGTTGAGGTCGTCGAGGCTGAACGCGATGATGGCACGCCGGCCGCCGGACAGCGGCTCGACCAGGACACGCCAGGAATGCGCCGACGTGCCGGCTGCCGAAACGGTGAACGGGCTCCCCGCATCTTTGAGCTGCGAGGCCGACAGCAGCGGGCCGTCGGCGCCGTCCAGCGGTGTCTCGGCGCGCTGGACCTGCCCGTCGGCGTTGACCACCTCGACCAGGAACTGCGTGGGCAGGGCTTGTTGTTGCCCGTTCGGCCGAACGGGCACGGGCGATCGCACCAGGATGCGGCTGGCGACCGCGGCGAAGTGGTTTAGCTGGGCGTCGGCCCGGCTGTAAAGATAACTGCGGAGCAGGGCTGTTCCGAGGAAGCCGGTCACCAGGGACGTCAGGGCGACAAGGATCGCGGCGGCCGCCATGACCCTGGCGCGCAGCGACGCGTCCGTGAAGGCTCTAGTCAGCCGGGCCCGTCGCAGCTTCACGGAGGCGGAATCCGCAGGATATAGCCAACGCCGCGGATGGTGTGAATCAGGCGTGGCTCGGCCTGGTCGACCTTTCGGCGCAGGTAGCTGACGCAAGGCTCTACCACGTTCCCCTCGCCGACGAGGTTGTGGCCCCAGACATGATCGAGTATCTGGCCCTTGCTCAGGACGCGGCCGGCGTTCAGCATCAGGAACCGCAGCAGCCTGAACTCGGTGGGCGTCAGCGCGATGAGGACGCCGTCCCGCTTGACTTCATGGCTGTCTTCGTCGAGTTCCAGGTCGCCGACACCCAGCCGCGTGGCCGGGGCCGCCCGGCCGGTACGCCGCAGCACGGCCCGGATGCGTTCCAGCACCTCGTCCAGGCTGAACGGCTTGGTGACGTAGTCGTCTCCGCCCAGGGCAAGGCCGGCGACACGCTCGCGGACACCATCGCGGGCGCTCAGGAAGATGACCGGGACGTCCGGACCGGACGACCGCATCCTGCGCACCACCTCGAACCCGTCGCCGTCCGGCATCATCACATCAAGCAGGACCAGGTCGGGCCTCGACGCCGCCGCGGTGCGCAGCGCCTCCATCCCGCTCGCCGCGGTCATCACCTCGAATCCGGCCAGCCGCAGCGATCCAGACAGCAGCTCCAGGATCGTTGCCTCGTCGTCAACCACGAGCAGCCGCGCCTCACCCAAACGGTCCCGAGCGGTAGATCCCATCACTACACGGTCCACCGACAACCTTGCGGACCGCTGGATGGCGGCTGAAAGCACCCTTCAGGCCGCCAGAGCCGCCCTTAAGCTGCCCGCGTTACGGTCGGGACTCGACCACATGACTGAATGCCGAGATCGTGGGTGGTGCCGATACCCCCGCGGAACGAGCATGGCCGGTTGACAGAGCCGACGCAGAAGTAGCTTGCAGGCCCTACCCATCTCGGTCGCCCAGGATGGACACGTGAACATGGACAGGCACCACCGGTCGTCCGGCGGTAACAGGACCGGATTGGAGCAAGGACATGAGCCTGCGAACGCGTTCCGGCCCGATGCATCCACCGATACCCGGACAGCGGGCCGCTGCCTGCGGCCTGAGTATCTCGAGCTGCCCCGCCCCTGGCGGCTGATGCTGACCGCAGGATGGAACTTCGCGGAATCCCTCGGCCTCCCCCTAGCCGGGTACCTCGCCGGCGCGCAGTTGGGCGGCCAGGATGCCGGCATGGTGACCGCGGCCGCCGTGGCCTGGCTGGCCGTGGCCGCGCGCAAGATGGCGACGCGGAGCGTCCCCGGCCTGCTAGCCATCTCGGCCCTGGTGCTCACGCTGCAGACGGCTGTGGTGCTCATCACCGGCAGCGAACTGTTCTTCCTGCTCCAGTTCCCGCTGGCCAACCTGACCTTGTGCGTCCTGTTCGCCCGGACCGCGCCCACGTGCAAGCCACTGGTGGCCCAGCTGGCCGCCGAGGTGGTGGCGTTGCGCCCGCCGCCCTCCCCTCACCCGGGGCTAGACAGGTTCTTCCAGGGGGCGACCTGGTTGTGGGCGGGGATATTCGCCGTATCGGCCGCGGGGCTGGCGGCGGGGGTGGCCATCGAGCCTGCCACGGTGTTTCTCCTGCTTACCACCGCCATTACCATCGGCGGCGTGGTCGCGGGCACCATCTTGTCGGCCCTGTGGTTCATCCGGGTGCTGCGTCGTTCCGGCCTCCGCATTCGCTTCAGCCAAGTCTGACTACCGGAGGCACCACCTTTGCCGCGCCCAGATCGCCGGCCTGGTGATACGGCCGCAGCCACGTGATCATGTTTGACAACCGTCGTCAGCGGTTGCCCCCCATGATGTCTGCGGCCGTGGCCGCGACGTTGGTCTGCTCGGCCATCTCTTCTACCTCTACCTTCTACCTGCTCCGGCCCAAGTTCACGGCGTAAAAAAGCGCGGTATCACTCCAGTACCCGACACCTAGACAGCTGGAGGGCCGATGACCGGACCGGAACATTTCCTCCGCGCCGAGCAACTCGCAGAAGAGGCCCATAAGCATCTCGGCCACGGAGAAGGGCAGGCTACCGCCGCTGTCTGGGCGGCCGTCGCCCAGGTGCACGCGACGCTCGCGGTCGCCGCGGCCATCGAAGCGGGCTCTGCCCGCCGGGACAGGCCCGAACTCCCCACACCCGAAATCGGGCCGCTACTGCGCGGTCCTCGGCCTCCGGGCACTGGCCCGCTGCCGTTGACTTAGAGCCCGGCCCCCTCCCCACGCCAGTCCCGCGGAGACGCCGGGTTGTTCGACGCGGCCGGTTCTTCCCGATCGACCTCGGCGGGCCCGAGACCCGTACGGGCTCCCGGTACCTGCCTGGCGGCCCATCGATCTATCCCTCCCGGACCGAGGTGCCAGCCGCAACAAGCTCTCCCCCGGTGAGTTCGCGGTCGAGTCGCTGCCCTTCGATGTCGGGGTCGGGGATGTGCCGGGCGAACCACCGCGGGTGGTACCAGAGCCTTGACCCGACGATCGCCATGACGGCCGGCACCAGCGTGAGCCGCACGACGAAGGCGTCCAGGAAGACGCCGACGGCGAAGCTGAAGCCGATGGCCTTGATGGTCGGATCGCTGGTGAACATGAAGGCCACGAAGATGGAGAACATGATCAGCGCGGCCGCGGTGACCACGCGGGCCGACAGCCCGGTGCCCCGTTGCACGGCACGGCGGGCGTCGCCGTTCCTGGTGTACTCCTCCTTGATCCGCGACACGACGAACACCTCGTAGTCGCTGGACAGGCCGAAGATGATCGCCAGCATGATGATCGGCAGGAAGCTGATCGTCGCCGCCGGGGTGATGCCGAAGATGTGCTGGCCCCAGCCCCACTGGAACATCGCGACCTGCGCACCGAGCGCCGCGGCCATCGAGAGCAGGAAGCCCAGGATCGACTTGATCGGCACCAGGATGGTCCGGAATGCGAAGGTCAGCAGGATGAACGCCAGGCCGACCACGACGACCAGGAAGACCGGCAGGGCGCTGGACAGCTTGGCCGAGACGTCGATGTTGGACGCCGTCGTGCCGCCGACCAGGATGTGCGCGCCCGTCTGGCCTTCGATCGCGGGCCGGTCGTCGCGGATCGTGTGCACGAGGGCGGTGGTGGCCGGGTCGCCCGGCCCGGACTTGGGAATCAGCCTGATCAGCGAGATGCCGTTCTGCGCGGTCACCGGGGTCACCTTCGCAACGTCGGGCAGCTTGGCCAGGGCCCCCGCGATCTGCGGGGTGTCCGCGGGGCTGCGCACGTCCTGGGCGACGATCAGCAGCGCGCCGTTGAAGCCGGCGCCGAAGCCTTCGGTGGTGAGGTCGTAGGCCTGGCGCTGGGTATTGCCGGCGGGTTGTGAGGCCCCGCTGGGCAGGCCCAGGTGGAGGGTCAACGCCGGGATCGCGAGCACGCCGAGCAGGGCGCTCCCGCCGATAAGGACGGCCACCCGGTGGCGCACGACGAACCGGGCCCAGCCCGCCCCCGCAGAGCTGTCCGGGTCCGCGGCGCTTCGCCGGGCGACGCGTTCCGCGCGGGCACCGAGCAGCGGCAGCCGGGTGAACCTGGCGACCTTGGGGCCGGCGAAGCCCAGCATGGCCGGCAGCAGCGTCAGGGCGATCAGCAGCGCGACCGTGACGGAAGCCGCGGCGGCCAACCCCATGACGGTCAGGAACGGGATGCCCACCACGGTCAGGCCGCACAGCGCGATGATAACGGTGAGGGCGGCGAAGACGACGGAGCTGCCCGCCGTGCCCATGGCCAGCGGCACCGACTCCTCCGGCGTCATGCCGTTGAGCAAGTTGGTCCGGTGCCTGGACAAGATGAACAAGCCGTAATCGATGCCGCAGGAGAGTCCGAGCATCAGCGCGACCGTGGTCGATGCCGAGGCGATCGTCACCACCGACGCGACGGCGGTGATGCCCATCAAGGTGGTGATCACGCCGATGATCGCGCCCAGGATGGGCATCCCCGCGGCCGCGAAGGCGCCGAAGGTGATCATCAGGATCCCGAAGGCGATGATCAGGCCGATCAGCTCGGGCACCTCGGAGATGACCGTGCGCCAGCCCGGATAGACGCTGCCGTTGTACGCGACCTGCACGCCGTCGGCCTGCACCGGCTTCATGGCGGCCTTGACGGCGTTGAGGCTGGAGTCCTTCACGGCGGCTGCCTGTGCCGACCACTGCACCTGCCCCAGCGCGATCTGGCCGCTCGGCGACACCAGTTGGCTCTGGAAGGGAGTCGTGACCGCGGAGACCTGCGGAATCGACTTGAGCTTGGTCATGGCCGACTCGATGGCCGCCTTGGCGGCCGGGTCGGTGACCCTGGCGGTGCCGTTGGTGGTGGCGAAGACGATCGTGCTCTGGCCGCCGCTGAACGCCGGCAGCTTGGCCATGAGGACGGCCGCGGCATTCTGCGCCTCGGTGCCCGGGATGGTGAAGGTATCGTTGGTCTTTCCGCCGCTGGCCTGGGCAAGGGCAATAGCCGCGATGGCCGCAGCCATCCAGACCGCCAGGACCAGCCGCCGTCGCCGGAACGCGAAGCGGGCGACTCGGTACAGATAGTTTGACATGGGCGGATCTCCACGGCTCGGGTGCGGGCTCGTATACCGACGCTAGGGCATTCGCTAGCCGTCCGTCAAGTGAATAGCTAGCCAAACGACTAGTGAAACACTTGCCATGCGTCTGGTGAACGACTTGCCGGTCAGCTAGTGACTCACTAGCCGGGAGCTTGTATACTGCGAGGCGATCCACACATGAGGAGTCATCTATGGTGACGCCCGTCAAGGGCATGTCCACCCGCGCCGCGCAGGCCGAGCGGACCAGGCAGCAGATCCTGGAGACGGCGCAGCGGCTGTTCACCGAGCTCGGCTACGATGCCACCTCGCTGCAGATGATCGCCGACGAGATGGGGCTGACCAAGGCCGCCGTCTACTACCACTTCCGCGCCAAGAGCGACATCCTGCACGAGGCCATGCGGCCCGGAATCCAGCGGCTCGGGATCCTGCTGGACGAAGCGGCCGCGATACGCGGGCGGCGGGCCCGGATCGAGCACCTGGTGAACGGCTTCGTCGAGTTCCTGGTCCGGAACCGCCACTACGCGGTGATGGCGTCCAGCGATCCGGCGGCCAAGCGGGACAAGCTGGACGCCGAGGCCATGGCGATGCGCCGGCGTGCCCTCACCCTGCTGTTCGGCGATAACCCCACCGGCGCCGAGCGGCTCTCCTTCAACGCCGTGTTCTTCATCCCGGAATGCCTGCCCGATCTGGTCGACCTGACCGACGAGGAACTGCGCGAAGCTCTGCAAACCACGATGCTGCGCATGTTGCGGATCCCGTCCGGGTCGAAGGAGTAGCCGAGTGGCGGCCGCAGGTGAACCGGTGGACCTCAGGGATGTCCGGCCTGGCCTCCGGCGGTCATCGCCTACCGGAGCCCGAACTGCTCCCAGCGGATGTGATCTGGCGCGACCCCGTGCGCGCGCAACTCCTTCTGGAATGTGCGCATCATCTCGGGTGGCCCGCACATGTACACCGAGCTTCGCGCCATCGGGTGCGCTGACCATATCTGGCCGGGTGTGAGCGGAGGGTCGTGGTCGGTACGGATGAGGTGCAATGTCAGCGACGGATACCGCGCCGTCGCAGCGGTGATCTCATCGACGAACAAGGCGCCTGCTTCATCGGCCACGCTGTAGTAGAAGTCCACCTCGTATTCAAGCGAGCCGTGGAGGGCGCGAATCCAGCTGATGAACGGCGTGATGCCGATGCCGGCCGTTATCCATACCTGCCGCGGCCCGCCGAGCCGGTAGTCGAACATCCCGAACGGTCCGACGACCCTGGCATCCATGCCCGGCGGCCGCAGATCCGCGTACAGGCGCCGCGTGTCGTCTCCGCTGGCCTTCACCGATAGCCGCAACTCCTAGCGCCAGCAGCGCCGCCGCTGGAGACTACGGCATTTGCCATTGTCCGTCGCTTGTACTTTTGGCCAGGACGCCGTGGATCTGGTTGCTGGAGCTGACGGCGAGCACGGTGGGCGCGGCGGCGGCCGGCGGCCGGCGCCGCGTGGTAGACGGCGGAGCGGACCAGCGGATGGCGGAAGGTGACCCGGGCGGCGACGGTGAGCAGCCCGTCGGCCTCGGCCGGGGCGGCGGCGTCGGCGCTGATGCCAAGATCTCCGGCGGCCCGCCACAGCAGCGCCGGGTCGCCCACCGGCTCGGCAGCGGCCAGCAGGAGCAGGCGCTGGGTCACCTCCGGGAGTGGCGCGATCCGCCGCAGGAAACTCTGCTCGATCCGGCCAGTTACCGGCAGCGGGCCGGCCACGCCGAATCCGCCGGCCAGCTCCGCCGCGGTCGCTCCGTGGGGCAGCTCGAGCAGGGCGAGCGGGTTGCCGCCGGACTCGGCGATGATGCGGTCGCGGACTGGCTCATCGAGCCGCCCCGGGAGGACCGAGGCCAGCAGCGCCCGGGCGTCAGCATCAGGCAATCCGGTGAGCACTAGCCCCGGAAGGCGAGCCAGGTTGTCTCCGGGGCCGGAGTTACGCGTGCCGAATATCATCACGACCGATTCTGCGTCCAGCCGGCGGGCGACGAACGCCAGCACCTGCGCCGAGGTCTGGTCGAGCCACTGGGCATCGTCGATCAGGCACAACAGCGGCTGGCTGGCGGCCACGTCGGACAGCAAGCCCAGGACAGCCAGGCCGACCAGGAAACGATCCGGCGCGCTGCCGGCGCGCAGGCCGAATGCTACGCGCAGAGCGTCGCGCTGCGGGGCGGGCATCTGGTCCAGGCGATCCAGCATCCGCCCGCACAGCGGCTGCAGCGCCGCGAACGGCAGCTCCATCTCCGACTCGACACCCTCAGCCCGTGCCACCCGGAAGTCTTGCGCCGTGTCGGCCGCGTAGCCCAGCAGCGCGGTCTTGCCGATGCCCGGTTCGCCCCGCACCACCAGCGGCCGGCTGCGCCCCGCCCGGACGTCCGCGAGCAGCCGGTCGAGGACCCCGCACTGCTCCGGCGGCCCCATAGCGTCACCGTCGCGCCTCCTAATGAGTCTTGGCGGCTCCCGAACGGCGTGCTGCCCGGAGCCGCGACGTTAAGCGCGGTCATGGCTGCGCCTGGCTGTCATAGCCCGGACGACATCGCCGACGGAGCCGACCGCGCCGTGGCGGCGGCGGATCACGTCGGCGATCACGCCCGTCCATCCGGTCTGGTGCGAGGCGCCAAGCCCGGCCCCGGTGTCACCGTGAAAATACTCGCTGAACACCAGGTTGTCCTTCCACTGCGGGTCATGCTGCAGGCGGTCTGCCGCCCCCAGGCATGGCCGCCGCCCGTCCGCGCCGACCAGGAAGATCGAGATGAGCCTGTCCTGCAAGTCCCGCGCGATGACGTCCAGCGGCAGGCGCTGGCCGGAGCCCGCGGGGTACTCGACGGTGAACTCGTCGCCGAAGAACCCGTGGTAGCCCTCGAGCGCAATGATAAGCAGATAGTTCAGCGGGAACCACAGCGGTCCGCGCCAGTTCGAGTTCCCGCCGAACATGGCAGTGGTGGACTCGGCTGGCTCATAGTCGATCGTGAAGGTCGTGCCGCCGATGTCGAGCCGGTACGGATGGTCGCGATGGTAGGCGGACAGCGCCCGCAGCCCGTACGGGGACAGGAACTCGCCGGTGTCGAACAACCTGGAGAACAGCTTCTCGAGGCGGTCAGCGCCGGCCACGCTGAGCAGGAGCCGCCGGTCGCCGGGCTCACCGCGGAGCAGGCCCTGCTCGCGGAGCCCGCTGTCGTCGTTGAGGCCTCTGCGGTCGAGGAACTCGGCGAAGTTCTTGCCGAGCGTCAGCGCGCGGTCGATCAGCGGCTCGTCGATGACGGCGGCCGTGAGCACGGGGATGATGCTCACCATCGACCGCGTCCTGACCGGAACCGCGGTCCCGTCCGGGGTAAGCAGCCGGTCGTAATACAGGCCGTCGGTCTCGTCCCACAGGCCTTCGCCGTCGATGGCCTCCGTGATCGCGGCAAAGTGCTCCAGGAACTTCAGCACCAGGTCGATCGCGGGCCGGCGGCCGCTGCGCTGCAGGATAACGGCGATGGCGGCCATGGCGATGGCGTAGAAGGCCATCCAGCCCGTGGCGTCCGACTGCTCCAGCGTGCCGCCGACGGGCAGGTGCGAGCGATCGATCGGGCCGATGTTGTCCAGGCCCAGGAAGCCGCCCTCAAAGAGGTTGTTGCCGCCGACGTCCTCCAAGTTGACCCACCAGGTGAAGTTGACCAGGAGCTTGTCGAAAATCCTGCCCAGGAAGTCGAGGTCGCGACCGCCGTCGATGGCGAATACCTCAAGCGCGGCCCAGGCCTGCACCGGCGGGTTGACGTCACCGAAATCCCACTCATAGGCAGGCAGCGCCCCGTTGGGATGCTGGAACCACTCACGCCACAGCAGGATCAGCTGGTACTTGGCGAACGCCGGGTCAAGGTGCGCTAGGGCGACGCAGTGGAAACCCAGGTCCCAGGCGGCGAACCACGGGTACTCCCACTTGTCCGGCATGGACATGATGTCGAAAGAATCGAAATGGCGCCACTTGGCGTTGCGCCCGTTCTGGCGCTCGGCGGGGGGCGGCGGCTGGGACGGGTCGCCGGCGAGCCAGCGGGCGACATCGTAGTTGTACAACTGCTTGCTCCACAGCATCCCGGCGAAGGCCTGCCGCATCACCATCGCCTCGTCGCGGCTTGCCCCTTCGGGCGTCAGCCCGGCGTAGAACTCGTCGGCTTCGGCCCGGCACTTCCGGACGACGCGGTCGAAACCGCTGCCGAGCGCCGCGCCCGCGCTGCCTTCGCCCGGCCCCGTCCCGGTCGGCGGCGTCCCGGCTGGCCGCAGGCGCAGCCGCAGCTCCGCTGTCTGGCCCGGTGCGATGGTCAGTGTGTACCAGAACGCGCACTTGGTGCCCTGCTGGCCCGGGTTGACGGTGGCCGCGCCGCTGACCACGTGGTCGTTGATCCCGTCCTTCGGGTACGGAGTCTGCGGCGGCGCGCCGAATAGCCGCGCGACGTTCGTCTCGTTCTCACAGAACAGCGGAACCGGGACCATGCCGTCAGGGCCCGCGCCCGCAAGCA
>WNGL01007606.1_pt1 | contig 12721 bp, 25 predicted proteins | sample 5400591 | NCBI WGS metagenome assembly WNGL01 (sample SAMN13153377, study PRJNA577476) | soil metagenome | isolation source: 80 cm soil or saprolite under Garry oak tree replicate 1 | place: USA:California | collected 2016-06-15
CTTGGTGGAACTTCGCTCACCGGCAGTACGCAGAAGTTACCATTAGGCCAACAGTCACGATCCACAGCGTACGTACACGGCGAGTAAGGGTTACGCTACCAGCCGAGGTCATCACGGTGTACCGAAACCAACAGCAGCCTACTGAACCTAAGCCGCCCAAGCAGCACACGCCAAAGCCTGTACCAGCGAGTACCACCACTGCTACCGTAACGACGACCCCTCCGACAGGCGAGCCAACATGAGCGGGCCTTCTTTGAATATCCAGTTCAGACAGAGCTACGTGCCTCTGACGAGTAGCGAACTTGAACCGGATATTGAGAGGAGGAAACATGAACACACCAACCAGAAAGGTACAACTGGAACTCCCACAGCACTGGACGCCCGAGGGCATGAGGCCTTCGGGCCGTATCTGGGTGCACAACAAAGCGCAGATTCGACCCAGGCTCGTTCGTACGCTTCGAGAAAGAACTCTACGAGGTTGTCTACTGCTTCAGGGTAGTAGCGAACCCGAACGAGTGGATCTACTGCCTCGAGTCGCGAAGGACGATTCGGACAGAGGACATATCCTCTAGTTCGATCACGGCTGCGATCGAAGAAATGGGAGCAGGAAGCGAGACGCCTCGGGTCGTGAACGAGATCTTTCGGGACGAGATGCAGGCGTGGACCTACTTCTCCGACATACCAATCAACAGGGGACAGGGGACAGGCGAAACGTTAGCAACAAGCGTCTCGTACAGGGAGCAGAACTTATTAGCTCCGGAGCAATCTCTCTGCCCGGAACATAACCGGCCCTGTGGGGTCTCTGTCAGACGTGGCTGGGGCGTGGCTGGGGCGTGTGTTACATAGAGCGTTATTGTAACACAACACCGAAGCGACTCGTCAGGATTCCACAGGCGCTTAGATGTCCAGGCGCTTAGATGTCCAGGCAGCAGTACCTGACGGAAGTCAACCAAAACGAGTCGGACCTAGACATACAAAGTATTAAAAATTGCCACTTTGGAGCACTTGATTTAGCCCATAGACTCCAATTATAATTAAAGAAAAGCATAAATCCTAGGACTTTGAGAGACGGTTCAAACGTCTATGAGTCTATAAACTTCGGAATGACTGCACCTCCTTTGAACGTCCGCTAGGGACAGACCGACAACCGTCGGACCATGGGGCAGCGTTCACTGTCCCTAGCGGGCCTTGAGAGGAGGTAGATGCCTATATGAGTAGCATCGATTTTTGGGGCTGGGTGGGCAGTATCGCAGCCGTCGCGTTTATGTTGTTCGTGATGGTTGGGCCCGATCTACTGTCATCGTTTAGCTCCAAACGTTCGAGCCGTCAGCCGGAACCAGAGTTCAAGCGAACCCTTCCACAACTGCCGAAGTGGGAGGAGTAGTGACACTAGTAATTTTGTACGGACTCAGTTTTGCTCTAGGTGTCCTCGTAGGTGTCGCGTGCGCGCGCATACTAATAAAGCGTGGTTGGCTGAAGAAGTAGAGACTAGCCGAAGTGGGAGGAGCGGTGACGACAAAGCGACAGAGACCAGAGGCAGAATGCGCCGCCGACGTACAAGAAGATGAGCCCAGTTGGCTTTGGTGGCCACACATCCTGTACGGCGAGATGGCTATGGTTGTTGGAAAACGAAAAGAGGGCAAGGGCCGTTTCACACGAGACGTGGCAGCGCGTGTGTCCAGAGGTTGGCCGATGCCACCTTGGGATCCGATGGACCCAACCTCGCCGGAAGGTAGTACGCCGGGCAAGGTGATTATCATTGCGCCCGAGGACAACACGGCATACACGATTGTACCTCAGCTGAGAGCTTCAGGTGCTGACCTGAACAACGTTTTCATTCTGTCGGACGTAAAGCGAACGAGTGTAAGCGGGGACGCCAACACGCTCCGATCAAGGTTCAGCATTCCGCAGGACCTACCAGTGCTGAAGCGGAACATCAACCAGCTAGGAGACGTACGTCTCGTCATTATTGACCCACTGATGGCCTGCGCAACCAGGACAATTGCGTTCAACTTGCAAGCACGCCTACACATGATAGAGCCGATACAGTCTATCGCAGCGGAGACCGGCACGGCCTTCTGGATGACACACCACTTCAACAAGGCTACTAACCTAACAAACCTTGAGGACAAGATCAACGGTAGCGGAGGTGTACTAGACGCGCTGCGTGTCACCGATGTCCTCATCAGGGACCCAGTCGACCCTGAAATACGTCTATTCTTGACGCTGCTCAACAACATCGAGCGAGACGGTGACGCTGTTGAGTTCAAGATCGCGGGCAGCGATAAAGATACACACGTTGAGTATCGCGTACCTGCGCCATCGGTAACGGCGGAAAACATCGAGCGCGTACAGGCCTTCATGGTAGGGATGATTCGCGATGCCGCAAGGCTGATAAGTAGCCAGGAGCTAGCGTCATACTTCAGGCTAGACCACCAGCTGGTGAAGCGAATCCTAGTCGTCACTGAACATCAGGGCCTCATCAAGAAGGTCCGAGGCGCGTACACCGTTCCGGCAATCGAAGCTCAACCAGCAGACACTGATAAGAACGAACCAATCTCGGCAGCCGATATCGTAGCACACACCAGAGAAATCTGACCGAACAGGAGGAAGCATGGAACGTGTAGGACCAAATGTAAGGAGCAAGCCAAAGTTCACCGGAGTACAGCCACTTCTACCTGGAGCGGTTCAGAGTAAGAACAAGGGCGTCGTGCGAGCTGATAGAGCACGGAAGCGCCAAGAGGCTGAAGAGCGAAACAATGCTTACCAGGCGCGACTAGCCAGTGGATAGGATATGAACGAGGCCAAATAGATTGTGGACGAGGAGGTGACACAGGTGAGCTATAGCAACTTCACTTACGGTGGTGGACAAGACTGGTCAGACTACGAGGAAGTGCAAGAAGAGATACCGCCGAAGCAGGAACAGGACTGGTATTTTTCTTTCGGCTTTGGTCATACGAGGTTTGCGTACAGGTACGTCAAGCTACACGGTACGTCCGACAACACGCGTGCAACGATGCTTGCGATCTTTGGTCGCAACTGGGCCTTCCAGTACCCTGAAGCTGCATGGGCTCTCACGCCAATGGGGCAGGACTCGCGATTTACCGAACTGTCCATCGACTAGCCAACGCGCGTGCTGACATGTGTAACAACGTATACCTAAGTATAACCGAGAGGAGGTGATAGTTGGATATGACGAGCTATAACTTCTACGCAAACCATACTTGCGACAGCACGAAGTTTGTGTCTATCGGAGAGGCTGCTAGAACTGCGGGCGTGCCATATCAATTACCCAATACATTTTTGGAATGGCACAACGAGCAAAGACCAACAAGAGACCCAAACTGTCTGCGATGCAGATTCAGGAACCTTACACTGGCAAGCTCAAGTGGCAAGTTTGTTCTGAGTGCATCGTTGAGAAGTATGGCAAGGCAACAGATAACCAGCCGCAGCTGCTAGCAACGCCGAGGCAAGTATATCGGATGTGGGGCATTAGGAACGACAGGCTCGTGTCATTCAACTGGGACTCGAACTTCGTTTGGGAACCAGGCATAGTAGCTGCCAAGTGCAACAAACCCCACGAGGTAGCTACCAAGAAGTCCTGCAGATGCGGGCTATACGGGCTCGACTCTGCCTACGAAGCAGCTAACTACCGACTAACCAAGCAGCGCACGATCGTGGGCGCCGTTGAGCTTTGGGGTAAGTACATCGGCGAGAGGGGCCACGGCTGGCGCGCCCAGTACGGCAAAGTGGTCGCTCTGCTGTGCGGCGACTGGGCTAGTGCCGACACAGTTCACCAGATCGCCAAGACCTATAGCGTACCAGTAGCACACAATATCGTCGTGCTCGAGAGCACGATCTGGGCAGAGTATTCGGAGGCTCAGGACGAGCTCGAAGCAATGCTCAACCCTACGGAGGGAGATGACCAGGATGGACACGGGCAAGGAATCGGAGCAGGGAGAGGCCATGCCACGGCCGGAGAAGCAGCCGGAGAGGCAGCCAACGACGACACCAGCAGAGCGCCCTGCCGGGAAGCCTGCAGAAGAGCCAGCACCGTCCAGGAGTTGAAGCGCCTTCTTAGGGACGGCGTCATAAGTATATCAAACGTCTCAGAGGTACTAGAGGACATATGATCCACATGCGAATCGTTCAAAACGTTCAGGAAGTCAGTAAGCAGGTAGTAGTGGACCTACCTAACTGGGACGGTCCCGTACCTAGGGTGGGCGACTATATTTTCCACCCACCTATGATGCCTGCAGGGCTAGAGGATATCGCTGGAAGGGTCAAAGTGGTCGTCTGGCGCACTCATGACAGGCGGCGCAACGGACGTGACGCCGAAGGCTTCGTCATGACACAGCACCCGTATGTCGAAGTCGGTATCTAGCGTACCTGCTGGAGGGTAATATGAGGCTCATACGCTGGTTTTCCAGCTGGGCGACCACACTACACATCATGCTCTTCGAGCGAGACACGTATCGCATACTACGAGACAAGGAGGAGTTCGGCCTCGACGACTTCGTCGAAATCAGCTCGCCGCGGGACGGACAAGAACCGCTAGGGAGGGACAGCGTCTAACCTCCCTTGAACGCCCGACACGAGGGCTAGAACTGCGCGAAATCGCAGCAGGGTGCGACCCTCATCCATTGAATACTCGTGTCGGGCCTTGAAGGAAGGAGAGCAAATGGACACCCCAGACCGGACGGACATAGCTTTCGCGCGTGAGTTCAACATATACAGCGACAAGGTAACACTGAAGAAGGAAGAAACGTGACTGATCGGTGGACTCTTACGGCAGAATTCGACACAGTTGAGGAGTCGCAACAGCTCGACATACCCCTCTACGACCCTGAAATGTCTATGGGGGCCGCGGCTGGATTCTACGACTTCATGGTCAAGCAGTGGTCGGACCTTCTGGACGAAGAACGCGACGAGTACATTGTATGGGAGAACGAAATAGTTACGCTGCACGCCGACGTCCTAGACCACCTTGTGGAAGCGTTGCGCTTTCTCGTCATGCGTGTTGTTCCCAAGAAGGTAACACTCGTCCGAAACGACAAAGAAGGAGAAGGAAATGACCACTGAGAACAGCAACGAAGAGCAGCTAAAGCCAATTACTGCGTACGTGCCCGAGAAGGACAAGCGACGCCTGCGTATCCTGGCCGCCAAGCGTGGCACGACTATGTCGGCACTAGCCAACGAGATTTACTACGCTGGTCTCAAGCTAGTCGAGGACATCGAGGAGACGGAAGAGGAGGCTCAGCAGGCTGCTGCACAAGCGTCCTAGGCAACTAGATCACAGCTCTTTCTAAGCGATGCGCTTAGAACGAGCTAAGAGCTCAGTAATTCCATAGGTTAGACGTAGTTAGACGTTCATAGGCCTAGGCATAAGCGCTGTTTAGATAGCCTCATAAGCAGCGGAAGCTCTTTTGGTTAGACTTAGTTAGACGTCGATCACCGGGGCCAAGAAGGGAAGCAACATGAACTGGGAAAAACGTATGCACTCGACGTGGAACCTGCGCAAGTATGTCATCGTCGGTATGGTTGGTGCTGGGATCAGTACGGTAGTTACTGGCTACGCGATCTACCGTACAACGCCTGGTCACGCACATTACGTACACCACGTGCTCGTCTATCCCCATCCACACCCGAGTAAGTTGCTGGTTCAATGGTTCATCGGCTCGCTGGTTGTCACCGTTGTGCTAGGGTTCCTGCTTAGGTCAGTCGAGAGTAGCTACACACGCTACGTCGACAACACCTTTACGAGCAAGATCCTACAGGGCACAGGTGTTCCGCGGAAGAAAGCAGATCGCATGGCCGCAACGCAGAACCGAATTCGTAGTAGCGGTAGCGAATAGGAAGATGACGATGCAAAGCATTTGGCTGGGTACGAGTGATCCTGAGAACTGTTTCGACGTATCAGCCTTCGTAGACGAAGCATCTGCGAAGACGATACTCGAGAAGGAATACAAGGAATATGATTCTGAAGAGTTCGAAAGACACACTGGCGGGTTGTGGGACGACATCCAACAACTGTTCGTTAACGACGAAAAACGTCCAGCTTTTGTCTGGTCAGTCGAAATGCTGAACGGATCAGTATGATTATGAAGCCGATGCTGGCCAGTCCACTCAACTGGGACAAGCTGCGCTATCCTGTCGATGCCTCGGTGAAGCTCGATGGCGTTAGGTGTGTTGTCCAGGATGGTGTACCCTGGTCGCGAACACATAAAGTTCTGAGAAATCGGCACCTGCAGAATCTAGTAGCGAATGCTGACGTCCACTACGACGTGGACAACCTAGATGGAGAACTTGTCGTTGGCTCAGCAACTGCACCGAATGTTATGCAGGCGACGACGTCGGGCATCATGAGTGAGTCAGGGACTCCAAACATAACCTACTTCGTGTTTGACGACGTAACGAACCCAAACGAACCTTACTGGAAGCGCTACAAAGACCTGCAGGAAAGAAGACTACCACCCTGGGTACAAATACTTCCCCAGCTGCGCTGTGGTGGCCAACTGGAGGTTGAAAGAGCCGAAGCAGAAGCGATCGAACTTGGCTATGAAGGCCTAATCGTCCGCACTCCGTTCGGCCACTACAAGCAGGGGAGATCAACAGTCAACGAGGGGCTTCTGCTGAAGGTCAAAAGGTTCGTCGACGCAGAAGCCGTTGTGGTCGGTGTGGAGGAACTATACCATAACGACAACGAAGCTATCATCGACGTTCAGGGTCATACTACTAGGTCGAGCCACAAGGCCGGACAACGTCCTGGCGGAGTACTAGGTGCCCTTACAGTCGAACTTCTGGATAAAGATAAAGTCGGCAGAGTTGTCTTTTCCATAGGTTCTGGCTTTACCTTCCAACAGCGACGTGAGTTCTGGCAGAACCGTAATCGCTTGATAAACAAAATAGTAAAGTTCAAGTCACAGCCAACGGGCGTTTTGGATGCGCCGCGCTTCCCTATCTTCCTTTCATTCAGGCACCCGCTGGATGTGCCAGAGCCAGGAGAGTAATGAGCCACCCTAGCGAAACCGAAGCCTGACTTGTACAATGCCGTGGAGATGCGCGACGTATACGTACACTGGAAGTCACACTCCTATCTACATGGCTGTGCACATGGAGAGTAACTTATGTATTCAGATAGTCTTTCACAAGTTTTTCCTTGGGTAGCACGCGTCACCCAACGTGAGGCAGTTGAAATCGCTAAGATGATGGTACACTCCGACCAGGAGCCACGTGCACCAGAAGGCAGTTCGCTCGCTGTCGTGTCAGGAGGCTACCCGTTCCTATCGGCGTTCGACTCAAGGACGAACCGTCGCACGCGCCTCGTCTGGCTCTCAGATGTTAGCAAGAAACGTCTTGACAATGCGTGGCCGAACAGTACTATCAAGTGGTACTCTACGGCGTGAAGGAAGAGTATGAAAACATATCCCGAGCCAGCATTCCCGTGGCCAGAGACATCGACACCACTGACGCAAGAGGAGGCGATTGAGACCGTTGAGACTGGTAGACACAGTATGAGTCGACGTAGTGTTATAGTAGACGTAGGTCTCCGAGAGGCCATTCGAGACAATTTCGCCTGCTGTGCCTTGTCTGAAAATGGAGAGCTCGAAATCCAAGTAACCAAGAAAGCCTACGACTCGGCAGAAACATGAGCAGACGAAAGCGGATCCCACGTTCCGCTACTGCCCACCACCGAGCTCGACACAAGGGAACAGCGACCAAAAAGCTAGGCAAGTCTCGAGGCAAACGAACCAAGAGGAAGAAGTAACATGGGCGATCAAATGTGGAACACATACCAGCTGGAGCTTGTCGTAGACAAGCTAACAGGTGGACTGCCAAAGCACCCGGAGATTGTCCGTAGGTGGCAGGAAGCCAAGTGGCCTACTGGTGGCGACGCGGTAACCGGAAAAACAATAGAGCAGGCCACTGCGGAGACGATAGACCTGATCGGTGAGCCGAACGAAGAAGTGTCGGGAATCTGGACCGGATTTGTTTCGGCTAGATTCGAGGAACCCGGTATTCAATTCGCGTGCATCGAAGCCCGAATCATCAAGGCGATGTTGAAGGAAGCCGCAAACATCGTGAAGAACCTGACACTGCTACGGGATCCGAAGACAGGAAAGACGCCCGGATACTTGCGATCGAAGGTAGCAGAGCGAGTATTCGTGTCGCCACGCTTGATCCGAGTGTGTGAGGAGGACAAAGTGAAGTCAGCCGAACGTCCGATTCACGTGATGACGATGCGCGGCCCACGAACTGCACTCAAGCGCGTCGACTACGTCGAAGACGTACCTCTCTCTTGTACCCTACGTGTCCTAAACGACAAGGTTATCACGGAAAAGGTTCTTCGAGTCATGCTTGATTACGCCCAGGACGGCGGTCTCGGCACCGACCGTTCGATCGGCTCTGGGACGTTCACTTACAAGCTGACAAGCCTGACCTGACCGTCATAGACGTACCAGCCCATTCCAGCTATGCCAGCCCGATCCGTAAGCGACGGGCCGTACCAGCCCGATCCGTACCAGGCCGTAAGTGACAAGCCATGCCAGCCCATTCCCTTCCGTAAGTGACAGTCCTCACCTAGCCGTACCAGTCCATTCCGTAAGCGACAAGCCCAACCAGGCCGTCACAGACAGTCCGTGTCTAGCCGTAAGCGACTACCCGCTCCGATCTGTCATCGACAAGCCTGACCAGACCGTAAGCGACAATCCACTCTGGTCCGAGCCGTAAGTGACTATCCGCTCCGTTCCGTGTCGTCATTGACGACCCGTACCAACCTAAGCCTAGCCACGACGTAAGTGACATACTTGGCCGTGCCAAGCCGTAAGTGACAGTCCTCACCTAGCCTATCTGTAAGTGACGTACCTCCCCTATCCTATCTGTAAGTGACTATCCTCTCTAGTCCGTTCCGTCATCGACAAGCCTAGTCAATCTCTCCGTAAGTGACATACCTGGCCGTGCCGCCGCGTCAGCGACGTACCACGCCTAGCTGGCCCTAGCTGGCCCTAGCCGCCCTAGACGTACCACGCTTCATCGTCAACGACGTACCCTACCTACCCGACCCAGACGAACCTAACCATCCCAGGCCGTAAGTGACATACTTGGCCTAGCCACGACGTCAGTGACAGTCCTCCCCGATCCGCTCCGCCATAGACATACCGAGCCGAGCCAGTCCGCCAGCGACAAATCGTGCCACCCTGGGCCATTTCGCCCCAGACCGTAAGTGACTTACCTGGCCGAACCAGGCCGAACCAGTCCGTCAGCGACAGTCCATTCCACGCTGGTCCGAACCGTCATTGACGCGCCCGACCACTCCATACCGTCATTGACTACCCGCTCCGATCTGTCATCGACAAGCCTGACCAGACCGTAAGCGACAATCCACTCTGGTCCGAGCCGTCATCGACGTGCCAGTCCGATCCATCGGTGACAGTCCAGTCCGATCCGACTCGTCATTGACATCCCATACCGCTCCCATCCGTAAGCGACAGCGACGTGCCAGTCCGAACCGTCATAGACAATCCTAAGGAGGACCAAATGGACCTGAAAAGGGCGCTTGCCAAGGGTATTCAGCAGCAGCTACTAGAAGGTGAAATCCCACTCGGAGGGGTAGTGATCGAAGAGCTAGAAGGACCTGATTATTCGATCGAAGCCCAAGCGATCACACCACTTGAAACCCTAGTCAGAGCTAAAACCGCAAAGGGTGTTCGCTACTTCACGGTCAAGGTAACCGAAAACATCTAGGAAGAGCCATGACAAAAACAGACATAACAAAAGCAGACGTAACGTATACCTACCGGATGGTCGAGCTGGACAAGCTACATCCCAATCCTGACAATCCACGAGTCGAAGCAGGTGACATCGGTGATATGGTCGCCTCAATCAGGAAGCACGGAATTCTCCAGGACCTTCTTGTTAGGCCCGACGCCGCAAGAGAAGCTGGCCACTACGTCATCGAGGCTGGCTTCGTTCGCTGGACGGCAGCCGCACACGCGGGCCTAGACGCTGTTCCGTGCAAGATCAAGCATGTTCGCGGAAGAGGCTACACGCCACAAGACGTTACAGAGGATGCGCTAATCGTCGGCCTCGTTGAGAACATCCACCGCAAGAATCTCAACGCCATGGAGAAGGCTCGCGCTCTTGGTCGCTTGAGAGACGAGAAAGGTTGGACGGTCAAAGAGCTCGCAGCGGAGATTGGCCAGTCAGCTGCGAACGTAAGCGACCATCTCATACTCCTAGAACTTAACGAAAAGACCCAGCAGAAAATCGCTAGTGGTAAGCTTAGTCCGAAACTTGGACGCGAGGCAGTCCAGCGGACTCGCGCCCTTCAGCGAAAAAGAAGGGGCCAGAAGCCTGTCGAAGTTGGATGGGAGCCCGACCACTTCACTAGGTCTCACCCGTTGGCTAGGAAAGCCGAAACGATGTGCGATGCACGAGGACACACCAGCCGTAGACGTCTTGGGAGACAAAGCGGCTTCAGTGGCGCGTGCGGCCAGTGCTGGGAGACCGTCATCAGGCAGGACGAAGCCGTTGTGCAGCGCACCATGCTACTCAACGCGGGCTACGACGTTCCACTTGCTACGTCTGATAGCAAGGTGTCTATTCCACCAGTTCCGTTCACAGGAAACAATGCCAAATAGTGATAGCAGTGCGAAGAACAAAGAGCCAGGGAGGAAGTAGTGTCAGACCAGAATCGCCCGATGAAGGGCTTCCACGGCATGTTCAATCAAGAGCTGCTTGAGCACTTCGGCAAAGCTCTGGACGACCTCACAGAAGTCTACGATGACGAAGCAGCAGACGAGTCGCCGGGGGAGATCCTAGCAGGACTCGAAGAGCGAGGCTGGCACAAGGAGAAGGACAAGTTCGGCGACAAGCGGTACATCACGACGTCCTACCCTGCTAGCTCACCGCCACTCAGTACGGATGAACTACGCATTAGCGTCATTCTTCGCAAAGGCGCGCTGTACTTCGACCTTCGTCCGTGGGGCCAGTACTAACCTAAGTTGGGAGAGTACATGCCAGAAATCTGGCGCACGGGGTTCGCGGCAGCTGCCGCTGTAGCTGTAACACTCGTCGGAGCAGGATGCGGTGGGGCTGGTCCCATTGCTAGCGACTGCTCCCCTAGCCATATGCGTGTCTACCACCATGGTCCGCACGTGCGTGGGTATGTAGAGATTGACTGCACCGCGACACCCCGTACCTACCATGCCACGTTCACTCTGCAGTGGACGTCTACGTTCCGTGTTGCTCACCCAACGTGGGTGGATGAGGACTCGTTCACTACTAGTGTTATTCCCGGTCCACAAGGAGAACAGTACCTTGTAACCGCCGAATGTCAACCCGGACGATGGCGAGCTGAGATTAAGGTACGTGGAGTATCCAGTACTGGTCAGGCTGGTATCGGTACTGTCCATTCTCCTACCAAGCGCATTAGGAAGTGCTAGTAAGAATGGCTTAGGAGGTTACATGGCATATCTTATTCAATTCACCCCAGATACATGTCTGGTCTGTTCGAAGCCAGCAACCACCGAAGTTTTCAATCGAGTCAACTCAAGCGAAGGCAAGTACTGTAGCAAGCACGGGCGAGAGAAGCTATACGAACTTCATAAACGCGAAGAACGACTCCGAAGAACTACCTAGAGATCAGAAACGTCCACACCAGAGAGGACTAGGAAATGCCACAAGAGCCAACAGAGGACCCTAGACACCAAGTGAATTCGGAACTCTACCGGCCAAGCGCGACGGAAGTTTTTGAAGTTTTGCCGCTATGGAGCCGAAGCGAACTTCGCCGGCTCGCTTGGGAGTGTTTGCTTCTGAGCGACGGTCCTGCTAGACGAGCGAGTGGCAGTGTCGAAGGTTATCCAATACAGGTCGACTTGTTCATAGCCGCAGACGGAAATGCACGCGGATTTAACATTCGCAATCCGAAAGGCTGGATGCCTAGTTCATCTTAGTGTGGCCACGACCAAATAACCTAGAAAGCCCAGAGGAAAAGGGAACTTACATGGGACAGAACTCCACAGGGCCCTTTGGTGGCCCGGCAGAGCAAGTGTTGGACTACGAAGAACAGCACGTCGACGGTGAGGGAGTTTACACGCACTGCAACGTAGCTGAAGACCACGCGTTCTTGAACCTAGGTCACAGCGTATCGGTCATACGTGACCGTGACGACGCCGGTGAGCCTATCTTGCGTGTCTGGTGCCTAGGCACACCTGAGGCCTACATCAACGGCGTTCGCAACTGTGTCTACTTTGAGGAGGTGCGCATTACAACATAGTCCTCCAGTGCGACTTGATCATGCGTACCTTCCTGGCCTTCCACGTGCCTGTGGAAGCTCTTGTCATAGGGACCGCATGATCTTGTCGGAAAGGAGGAAATACGATGTCGAAACCAGCAACTAGGCACGCACGTATCATCATCGATGCTGACGCGGAGCTACGTAGGAGGTGGACTGGGTCACGGTTCACAGTTGGGTACCGTGAAATGGGCGACGCGCTAAACATTGCTCACGGAACGATATCACCGGCCATGCTTTCTTTGTCGAAAATCGCAGGTAGCGGGCTGAAGCGTACGAACAGAGCTGGCACATACGAGTACATGATGCCGGAGCACTACCCGAAAGAGCTCTTCGAACTAAAGGCAGCTATGCAGAAGTCGCGACGCACGCCTCATCGACGAAGTGGGCTGCCTAGTGCTCTAGATCGCTACGTGGGATCTCTAG
>WNGL01007608.1_pt1 | contig 12719 bp, 27 predicted proteins | sample 5400591 | NCBI WGS metagenome assembly WNGL01 (sample SAMN13153377, study PRJNA577476) | soil metagenome | isolation source: 80 cm soil or saprolite under Garry oak tree replicate 1 | place: USA:California | collected 2016-06-15
AGATGAGTTCGGCATGACGCCCTACTACGACTCCGGCGGAATCACGATTTACCATGGCGATTGCCGCGAAGTGCTGCCCGAGTTACCACCAGCGTCGGCGCACTTGATCCTCACCGACCCGCCATTCAGCGTGCCAATCAAATACCAAGACGCGGGCGACGACTACCCGCGCAGTTGGGGCGACCTAGTGGTTATGGAGCCGTTCTTTGCGGAGGTGTTCCGTGAGATACGGCGAGTCGTAAAGGCAACCGGGCAGGTGTACGTCCATTGCGACGACGAGAGTTACCCGGTGTTCTTCAAGGTGGCATACCCGCTCTGGCCACAGTCGCAGTTAGTAATTTGGTTCAAGCCGACAGGACGTCGTGGTCGAGGATGGATGCACGCCCATGAGCTGATCTTGCATCTGCGCACAACCACGACGGTGTACTCAGATGGGTTCCGTCAGGACGTGGTTGGTGTGATGCCCGTACGAACGCTCAACCGCCAGCATCCAGCAGAGAAGCCAGGTGATTTGCTCACCTTTCTAGCAGACGGGTTACCAACGCTGCATGCGCTGGTCGTAGACCCCTTTGCTGGTAGCGGCTCGACCCTCATGGCAGCGAAGCGACTAAACCACCGTGCCATCGGCATCGAGATCGAAGAACGCTATTGCGAGATCGCGGCCAAGCGCTTGAGTCAGGGCGTGCTGTTCGGAGCCGAAGTCGCATGACTCTGTCCACCAAACACGCCCCGCTCAAGGATCGCGCGGCGCTGCTGGCAACAGTCAGTGAGGCCGTGTGGCAGGGGGTCGTCATCGGCATTGCCAAGCGCGCGGGTTGGCTGGTCTATCACGTCCACGACTCGCGCACCCAGGAATGGGGCACGGACCCCGGATTTCCTGACCTGGTGATGGTGCGCGATGACCGCATCTTGTTCGTAGAAATTAAGCGGGAGCACGGACGAGTCGCCCGTACCCAAACGCCTTGGTTGCAAGCGCTCGATCTGCCAGGCATCGAGGTATACATCTGGCGCCCGAGCCACGAAGACATCGTCAGGCAGGTTCTCGCGTGAGGCTCACTCTTTTGGGCGATCACCGCGCGCCAGAAACTCAACGATGTCGGACTGCCGAATGCGGTAGCCGGCACGGTCGCCGAGCAGCGTACAGCGCAACGCGCCGCTCCGACACCAGCGCCGCACCGTGTCGATGGACACGCTCAGGTATCGAGCTGCTTGGGCAACGGTCAACAGTATGGGCAGCTGTTCGGCAGGCTGCTCGGCAGGCGTTTCGGGCATTGCGGCAATCATGGAACCAGTATAGCGCAGTCTGCACAAGTAGGCCAGCGTTACCTTGCGTTGCATGGACGATAGGCTATATACTGTTCTCATGAGCACAACGAGCGAGGATACGGAGATCCGCTGCAAGAGCTGCGGCAAACTGATCGCCCAAGCCACGGCGACAATCCGCGCCGACAACAGCGGCGCCGGTCAGCGAATCATCAGCCAGGCGCGCTGGCTTCTCGGGCGACTGCAATGCGCTGACTGCGCCGCGAAAGAGGGCAAGCGGTGAGTTTCCTCATCGACGCCCAAGAGCCCCGCTCAATCAAGGCCATCACGATTGCCGCGGGCGCCAGCCAGTGGATGCGCTGCCAGACGCCGGCAGGCCCGCGCTACGGCATCCGCTCGAGCCGCGACCCGAACCACTACTACCTCACCAGCGCGACCGAGTGCAGCTGCGAAGACGCCCGGCGCCACTCGGCACCTTGCAAGCACTCGCGGGCCGTACAGCTCTACGAGGAACTGACACGCGCTCAGCAGCATCCCGAGCCAAAACCGCCGACGCCGAGCCGGCCGGTGTTGCTACGGGCCGAACTGCTGACCGCCGACGGCGAGATGTCCTGGGAGCGTCGCCGCTCGCCAGCGCAACCCGTGTCTGCCGAACTGACTGCTGCCAGGGCACGACGATACTCGGAAATCTTCGACACGTTCGACGGCGACTAGGAAGGACCACCACTATGACACTCACGCCAACGCGCGAACGCGATGTAGACGATCAACCGCGCGCAGCAGATACGGCAACGCCGGTGAAGGACGCGCCAACGCGAAACCCGGACGGCACGCCCACCGAGCGCGGCTGGCTGAGGATCGGGCAACTGTTTCGCGCGGATCTGCCTACGAAACAGCGCAAGGGCAAGGGCAGCCAGATGTTCGATTACATCACTGCCCGCCAGGTCGCCGATCGCCTCGACTCAGTTGTGGGGCCCGGTAACTGGGAGACGCACTTTCTGGTGATTGACACGGACAAACAAGTCGTGCAATGCACGCTCGTCATCTTCGGTCAGCACAAGTCTGACGTCGGCTATCCGAATAATCCGACGCGGCCCGAGCTCGAAGACGAGCCATTCAAGGCGGCGTACAGCGATGCCTTCAAGCGCGCGGCTGTTCACTGGGGCGTTGGCCGCTTCCTCTATGACGACATCTGAAGAACAGAAGGAGGCCGTTCTGGCCATGCGGGTGACACAGGTAATGGTCGAGTTTGAACGCCGCGTCAACGATGGTGACTACGGCTCGGAGAAAGCCACCGCGCAATACGTGGCACTGGTTGACGAAGGCGAAGACCCGGATGAGGTTGTGCGGCAGCTCGTCACGCGCGGACGGGAGCGTGTCATCGGTGAGCTCAAGGCATCCGAGACGCTGGCGATCCGGCACCGCTTGAATCCGCCCAAGCGCATGTGCGCGGAGTGCGGCGACGAACTGGGCGACGACGAGAGCTACGTCCATGACGCCTGCCTCAATGCGCACCGCGTCAAACAAGGGCTGCTACCGGCTGGTGCGACAGCCGAGGCCGAGCTGGCCGATATTCCATTCTGATGTCACGCCGCCGCTACCTGAGCACCGATATCTCGCGCGACAAGCGCGTGGCGCAACTCGCGGAACGTGCGGGCCCGGTCGCGGCGCTGCTCTACACCTGGTCGATCCCGCATGCCGCCGATGACGGAACGATCGTCAGCGACCCGGAGGAATTTCTATCTGAGGTTGCGCCCAACCTTGTGACGCGGGGGCAGGCCACCGTCGCAGACGCGGAGCGATGTATCGAGGTCGGGCTCGAGCTTGGCTTGTTCGCCAGTTGTGCCAACGGACTACTGCGATTCCCTGAGAGTTTCTACAAGCACCAGACCTACATCCGCGGTGATCGGCGCGGTACACCTGAACCGGAACCACCATCAAACGGAGCGGCGGCGCAAATCGGCGCAAATCAGCGCAAATCAGCGCAAAACGTTGCTTCGTTTAAGTCTTCGTCTTCGTCTCCGGTTAAGTCTTCGTCTACGAGTGAGAGTGTGCGTCCACGCGAAGGAGTCACAGAGGACTTCAAGCAGAAGCTCGAGGACGAGTTCTGCGAGCAGTTGGGTTCACGCGAAACAGTCCGAGCCCATATCGACGCAGCACTCGCACACACTTCGAGATTGAAATACACGGACGACCATGCTTATCTGCGTCGCTGGCTCCGTGATGATGCGAATAAAGCAAGCGCCGGGCCACCTGGACGAAATGGCCGACCTGAGCCGGTACGGCACATCAAGGACAATACCGGCCTGCGGAGACAAGGCGCATGACTCTGGCCGTTATCAGCGATGCGGCGCCGCATGACGACCTGGCTGAGCAGGCCGTCATCGGCAGCGTGCTGAAAGACCAGCTCGCAATGGTGCATCTGCGCGACCTACGCCCCGAGGACTTCTACTCGAAGCGCTACGCGGTCATCTGGCGCGCCATGTCCGAGCTGTGGGACCGCGGGGTACCGATCGGCTACGCCACACTCACTCACCGTCTCAGCGCAGAGGACCTGGTCGCTGATGGCATCGGCCTCGAGCACCTGTCCGAGATCAATCTCGCCGTGCCGTCAGCCGCGCACGCTGAGCACTACGCGAAGATCGTCGCCGACACCGCGACGCAGCGCCGCTATGTGGCTGCCGCCCAGCATATCGCTGAGATCGCTTTCCGAGCGGGAACCGAAGTCGATGACCTGATCGCTCAGGCGGATGCCGCGCTGGTCGAAGCCCGGCCCAGCATCAGCCGGCGCGACCTATTCTCCCCGGGGCAGTGGGCGCGCTCCTTCTGGGACGATTTGGAACTGCGAGCCGAAGGCAAACGCACCGCGATGACGACGGGCCTCCTCGACCTGGACGACATGCTGTTGGGCATGGAAGCCGGCGCGCTATACCTGCTCATGGCCACTCCGGGCGGAGGGAAAACGGAGCTCGCCTTGCAGATCGCTATGCACGTCGCCGCCAAGCACGGCACGGTCCTGTTTGCGAGCCTCGAGATGAGCGCGGTCGAACTCGCACATCGCTACGCCCGCATCAGCCTGGGTATGGACCGCAACCGACTAGCAATGGCCAATCTGACCGACGTTGAGTGGGGCAAGGCCACGGCGGCGATGAACACGATGGAGGGCGGCCGGTTATGGCCGGCATCGCCCCGCGGGCAGTACACGACTGCCGACCTACGTGCTGATGCGCTGGATGTGCAAGCCAAGCAGGGCAAACTCGCGCTGATTGTCGCCGACTACGTGCAGCGATTCCGCGACCGTATGGGGAAGACGACGAGCCGAGAGGAGAACGTTGGGCTAGTCGCTGAAAACCTCAAGTCGATGGCGCGCGAGTTCGGGTGTCCGGTGCTGGCGCCGGTGCAGCCAAACCGCGACTACGTACAGCGTTCCAACAAGCGGCCGGTGCTGAGCGACTTGCGTGAGTCGGGCAAGCTCGAGTCCGAAGCCGACGTGGTGCTGGGCCTGTACCGCGATGAGAAACACAACGAGGTCACCCAGGACCGGGGGATAGCGGAGGTCCACATGCTCAAGAACCGCTCAGGTGTGGGTGACACGGAGGGCACGCGCAAAATCGTGTGGCAGAAAACTCGCTACGGCAACTATGAACGGCGCGAGCAGCCGCCAGATGAGTGGGCCGTCTGATGCGCGACGCAGCCGCGCTCGAGGTGTACATGCAGAGCATTCTTGAGGCTTACCCGGCCTACATGGCCACATGGCTCCGGAATGCTGGATTAACCGTAGACCAGTGGCGAGCGGCACCGGCGATATTGATGTGCCGCGAACAACTCGGCGACTTAGACGCAACCGCGCAACTCGATCAGTTGGAAGCCGGCGCCGCGACGTGGCGAGCCTGCTAGATGGAAGGGGTAACGGTATGAGCGCGAACAGTACTCGTCTACCGCTGGTTGAGGCGCGGCGGATTGCCCACGACCTGGCCAACCTACTACGGCCAGCCTGCGAACGCATTGCCATTGCCGGCAGTATCAGGCGCGAGAAGGCTGACATTGGCGATGTGGAGATCGTGGCTATTCCAAAGATTCGGGAGCAGTACGTCGCCTCAGCGGATATGTTCGGAGCGCCGGCAACCGAGACAATGAACCTGCTCGATGAGATGAGCGCCGGCCTGCTCTTGCGAGGCATTTTCCAGAAACGACTGAATAAACTCGGCCGCGGCGCATGGGGGATTGATCTGAAATGGGGCGTCTATCAGGGATTCAACATCGACCTGTACTCGACCACGGCAGACCAGTGGGCCTGCACGCTAGCAATCCGTACCGGCTCCGCAGAGTTCTCGCATCACCTGGTCACGCCAAGATCGCAAGGCGGGTTCTGCCCGTCGAACCTGGAAGTGAAGGGCTGGCGTGTGCGGCGGCGCGACACCCACGAGCTCCTGGAGACTCCAGAAGAGGCGGACTTGTTTGCGGCGCTGGGCATGTTGTGCCCCGATCCGTGGTTGCGGACGGACACCTACCAGCCCGTGAGGCTCCAACCAGCATGAGCACTGAAGATCAGGTGACCTATCTCGGCTCGCTCAGTGGGCCATGCTTTGTGTTTCGCCACAACGAATGTGCCGAGTGGCGCGCGGAGCACCGTGTTGAGCGCGAGTGCGGTTGCAAGTGCCACACCGCCCAACAGGAGCCCGCCCATGCCTGAGCAGATCAAGACGTTTGCCGTGCGACTGCGCGAACGAGCAAAGCGTGAGCCGCTGGACGTCGATATCTCGGACTACTCCGACGAATGGTGCGCCGGCTTTCTCGCGGGGCAAGTCAACGCCATCGACTGCGTAGCCGAATTACTGGAGGCGGCGCAGAATCTCTACGAACGATCGGTGAAATGCTGGGAGGATGACGCGGACGAGACGCCCGGCCACGTCCGCGACCCGTGGCTGTGGGGAGCGTGGATTGATGATATTGAGACAACTGCCGCCGCGCTGGCTCGCCTTGACGCAGCTCGCCCATGCCTGAGCAAGAAAGGAGCGACACAATGACGATGACCGATCTCCAACAGCGGGCGATCAACATGCCTGCGGCGCGTGCTGTCCAGGTGGAGCCGGGTAGTTGGAACCACTTTGAGCGCATCCCGCCGCGCGCCGGCGACCGCTATACCACAACCGTCGGCCTGACGGTCAATCGTTGACTGGATGCTTTCGGCGGCGCGCCCGTGTGGCTCGCATCTGTTTCGCTGAGGGACCGGCGCGGTGAGATCATCGGCACCGCGAAGTGGCAGGAGCGTGAGTGGCGCTTCGCGGAAGACGTGCTCAAGAACCACGCGCTGGCCGGCGCTGGTGACGAGTCCCGCGAGCGCATGTTCCGCATGTGCATCACGGCTTGTCTGCACCGCGGCATCCGCGACGACGAACTCGACCAGATTCCGCAGTGGTGGTTTGACGCCGAGGCCGTTGACATCGCTGGCGGACCTATCGAGATCATCTACGCCAAAGGCGTACCAGATATCGAATCGGCCAAGCCGTGTCGCAAGCCCGGTAAACGGCTGATCGATCGACATGCGACGGCTTGACCTGTTCCTGCCGGTGGATTGTGGGCGGTGCCCACCGTGCATCGCCAGAGCAAATGTGCGCACCTGTCGTGTCCCGCTCGCTCGGCCCGCTCATGTCGAACGATGATCGCGGCCTGATCGAAGGCATGCTCTCGAACTGCGAGCAGGAGGTACGCACGCTCGGCAGAATGCTGGATGAGCGCACCCGCGAACTGGTCACGTTGCGCGGGCAACTCGCGGTGAAGGAACGTGCCAATCAGCGCCTGGTTGTCGTGCTCGCCGAACAGGCTGCGGAAGTGGAACGCCTCGCGGCTGAGTTGCGCGCACAGGAGGCAGCGGCCAGTGTCTAGAAAGGAATCCATGCGATATCTACCCTTCGCCATTTATGTGGCCTGCATCCTGGCCGCGAATTGGGCCATTCAAACTTTCGGTATTGTGGCGGTTGGCCTCGGCCTGTTAGCCCCCGCTGGCGTGTTCTTCGCGGGTTTCACGTTCGCCGCGCGGAATTTCACCCAGGCCATGCTCGGTCGCCGCTGGGGCTTCGCGGCCATCATCCTGGGAGCTGCGCTAAGCGCGTCTATCAGCGATCGGGTGAGTCTTGGTGGACCGTTAGTCCTGCCGTTAGCCAGTGGCGCCGCGTTCCTGCTGAGTGAGACGGCCGATGCGCTGATTTGGACGCGCCTGCGGCAAAGCGGCTTGTGGATTGGCGCGATGGTCGCTGGCGAAGTCGCAGCTCAGGTGATCGACTCAGCGCTGTTTTTGTTCCTGGCCTTCGGCTCACTCCAGTTACTGGCGGGGCAGATTGTTGGCAAATGGGAGACGGTGTTGCCGGTCGCGGCGGGTATGTGGCTCTGGCGCAAACGTGGACTTCTGGCTCGGCACCCATCGACCAAATTGGCTTGAGCAGACGGACGTGCCATTGATGGTATCGAACCGAACGCTGGCCGACCGCAAGACGATGCCGCGAGCTCGTGGGCCGGTGATGATCGACTGCGGCGGATTCTCGGAATTGCTGCTGTTCGGCGAGTGGCGGACGGCGGGCAAGGTATACGCCACGCTCGGCCGGAGGTACGTGCAGGAGATCGGCAATGTTGAGTGGATGGCTGCGCAAGACCTAATGTGCGAGCCGTTCATGCTTCAACGAACCGGTCTATCGGTGCGGACCCATCAGGTAATGACCGTTGCCGGGTACCTCGAACTGCTGGACCGTGCGCCCGATCTACCGTGGCTACCTGTCTTGCAGGGTTGGACGCCGGCCGATTACTTCCGCCATGTTGAGATGTACGTCGCGGCCGGGGTGAATCTCGCCTCACTACCGTTGGTCGGATTGGGGAGCGTGTGCCGGCGACAACATCTCACCGAGGCGCGTTACGTGGCTCGTGAACTGTCGGCAAACGGGATACGGCTCCACGGCTTCGGTGTGAAAACAGCAGCGCTGTCAGGATTGGTTACCGTGCTGCGTACATGCGACAGTCTCGCATGGAGTCAGGATGCGCGGCGAGAATCAGCTCGTCATAAACGGATCGGTAAGGCCCGCGTTGAATGTCCGGCTGGGCGTGCGCACACCCAGGCGTCCGGTTGTACCAATTGCCTCCCCTACGCCCTGGCGTGGCGCGAGCGCGTTCTACAGCGGATCACCGGTGGAAGCTACCCCATGTTCGACGAAGAATCAGCATGACCGTTGATCGAGTGATGCGGCCGGCCGGGCCCGAGGAATCCAAAGATAAGGAGGTTCCCAATATGAATAACCAGATGGCAAGTCCACGCGTTACCTCAGACCCGACCGGCCGCACCGCTCAGGTGATGGGTGTGGACCTGGACACGATCCGGGGTGACCACTTATCCGAGCAGAAGTACGGTGGTGAGGTATGCACCACAGACGGGCAGCCGCTCCCGTGCGATGCCGTCACCCTGCTAGATCTGGTGGAGCTATTGCAGGTCGAGATCAACCACTTGAAGGACACCAGAGCACGGCTGAGTGCGACCAATCTGGATTACCACGGGCAGATTTACGGCGAATTACGACCCGAACGCGACGCGCTGGTCAGCCAAGTTGCCCGCTTGAAGGAAGCTCTCCGCGATGTGATCTTCGACCTGCACAACTGTGAATACGGTGGTGACCTGCCGCGCTGCGAGCACATCACCGACGCGCTGAGGATTGCTCGCGCGACCAAACCTTACGAGTCGGCCAGTGTGTCATGAAACAGGTTGAACGCATCGCCTACAAGGCCGCAGCTAACGAGCGCATTGCCGAAGCTGCCCGCGCTTTTGTCGAGTGGCAGCAGAAAGGCCAGCCGGGGACACCGGGGACGCTGTACCCGTTCACCTACGCGCAGCAGGACGCCTGGCACGATGAGTGGGATAAACGGCTGGCGGCGCTGATTGCCGCCGTGGAAGCGATGCCGCAGGAGAGCGCATTTTCAGGCGATTCTGCGAGGGTTGGGAAAATGACCGACGATGACACGCTGGAACCGGGCGTCGTCGCCGGTTGCCACGGTGATGGCCACTGTGAGCACACCATATGCGCCTTCTGTGGACAGGAGATCGAGGCGGAACGGAAGCCGCGTATCAGTCACGGATGGCGCTGTTCCGAGTGCACTCACTGGCAATATGAGCGCTACTGCCAACTGTGTAAGGCGTGGGGTTGACGTGGGTAAAGGCCGACCGCCACGGTGTAGCGTCTGTCCGGGTCATCCGCCTCACTATGTTGAGTCGTGCCCGGAGTGGACTGCGCCACCGTCTTCAGACCGGTATCCGCACCCAATGGCGCATGCCAAGTGGCGGCCGGCGCCAGACACAGTTGAGCGCGTGTGCTTGCTCTGCGGTCGGCCAGCAGCTGCGGGGAGCACCGATCGCTGTCAGTTCTGCGGGGGCTACGGTCGGGCATAACGAAAGGAGACGTTGATGATCTTTTGGGACGATCTTGTCAAAGCTAGCGCTGCGGCCGAGAAGACCGCACTCGACCTGAGGGAATCTTTGCTACGCCGAGAATTGGAGATCAAGGCGAGCCTGGTGGACGACTTGATCGGGACAGCAGCGCAGAACGACGCTCGGCTCGCAGCGGCCATGCTTGCTGACACGGTGTTGTCAGGGTTGGTCACCCAGCACGCCGAGGCGCGAAGCGCTCAGATCGACACGCGAGCCGATCTGGATAGCGCCAGACTGTGGCTCGAGGAACGACTGGTCGAGGCGCACGAGGTCAACATGAAGATCGCCGAGAAGATCCATGGTTCTTGATCTCGCCGCCGTTTCTTGCGTGGATTGAGCGTGAGCATCGACGCCGACTACGTGCCCAGCCATCCCCGCTCCCGGAACGCGAATGGCGGTGCTGTGGCAGCCAAGTCGGAGCCGCAGCCGCGCGAGTTGTGCGAGACTCCGACACGCGGCCACTGCCCGGTATCCAGAGTTAGCGCGGATTTCGGACACAATAAAAGAGGCCCCGACCACCGGCCTGAGCCAGTGATCGGGGCATTTGCAGCGGCGAGCTGAGCGAGTGTGGGGGAGCAGGCCCGCAGCTCGAGCCGCACTCTCGTTATGGAGGAGGTGGCGCAGGTAGCGATGATGGGACCGAGGGCGCGGGATCAGGCGGGATCACGATGATCGGGGCCACTGGCGCCAGGCTGAACGTGACATTCTTTTCGAGGTAGCCCGCGGCGGCGCCGAGCAACCCGACCGCGAGCACTCGGTAATCAAAGGTCGGCTGCTGGAGTTGCAGGACGATCACGGGCAACTCGACCAGGACCAGGCCAAGCGCGGCGCGGTATAGGAGAGCGGTGGTTTTAGGGGAGAAGCTCAAGCTGGTACTCCTTCACGGTCCGTTACAGATCCGTACATCGCATTGCATACGGGACAGGCGCAACTCGCGGCGTGATCGGCGCACATCTGACGCACCACGGCGGGTGGCCACAACATAAAAGGCTCGGGTAAGCGAAATTCAGGACAGGGGCCAGTCGGGCCGATGTGGGCGTACAACGTCGCTCCGCACACACACTCGGTCTCCCAATCCAACATGCAGCGATGTTCAGGGGGACAGCGCAGGGTTTCGGGAACTGGTGACTCTTTGGTCACGGATAGTAAGGGTAACCTGAATAGAACCGGCCGGGGGTCGGCGTCGGACGGAGAGCGGCGACCTGAGTGCTGAGTGCCGTTACCTGTACTTCGGCGGCGTCGGCTCGAGCGCGTTCGGCGCCCACGGCGTCTGGCATGACGGCCACGTACAAGATGGCGAAGGCGCTGATGACGATAGTGATGAGAAGCGCGGCGTCTTTCAAGGTCTCAGTCGGTCCGGAATGAACGCCATGCGGATTGACACGCTGCCGTCCTCTGGAATGGGGGAGCAGCACTCAGGACAGGGCATCCCAGCGCCGCCGCAACTGCACGCGAGAAGCGGGTCATCCCACGGCTTGTCGGGGTGGTTCTCGCAGACAGTGCCAGTGTCGGCGCAGTTGTCGCAGATCATGGCGTCTTTCAAAGGTGCTTAGCGAGATTGTCTCATGAGCGAGTCCCGATCGCCTGAATGCGCTCCGCTGCCATCTGGGCGACGATCCCCCGGACCACGGTTTTACGAACGCTCGACCGTTGGCATTCGGCCAGCAGCGCGTCGCCGAGGCGGTCGGCAATGTCGGCCACGGTCACGACCAGGGCATCGTGAGCAGCGGTGATGGCGACACAGGGGTCCTCGGGCAATGGGGTTGGGGCAGGCACAGTGAAAATCTCCGATTCGAGCATGGCGTCCTGGTCGATGGGGTCGCTGCCGTACTGATGGGCGACGATCTGGCCGCCCAGGATGTTGCCTGGATTGCCGTTGTAGTCAGCCCACCACCGGAGCCAGCCATCGGGCCACCAGCCACCGAGGTAGCCATTCTGATACCAGGTCCCGCTGTACCCCGCAGAGGGGGGCAGGCCATGTGCAGAGGCCCATTCGTCGGCTGCCGCGCGTGCCAGCGCCACGTCCTCGGGGCGAGTCATGCAGGAATCCAGCGTCCGCCGCGAATGAAACCGTGGTTCCCGCAGGTGCACAGTAGTGATGGTTCGACATGCAGCGGTTCCCACGAAACAACCTGCCAAAAGGCGCCGGGCGTAGAGTAGGCCGCGTGTGCCTCGGGTGTGTCGAACCGAATAGTCCCGGAGCATGGCTTCCCGTTGTCTGCCCGTGAATGTCTTTCGACCAGACCGACCGGGTATACGTCGGTGTCATTGTGATACACGAAGAACTCGATTTGGACTCCGTGGCCGAGGTCCACCGGCCCAACTAGGCGGCTCACGGGTGGGGCTCACACTGGAGTTGGCGGAACAGACGCGGGCTGCCGCCGGCTATGATTCCCGTGCCGCCGGTCGTATCCTCGACGTCCACGTAGGGCCGCATGTCGAGCTTCACCGACGGCGGTACCGTGGCCAGCCGCGCGAGGATGTTGCCGTGCGTGTCGGCGAGGCCGTTCCACAGCCAAGCATAGATGCCGACGAACTTTCCGCCCGCGACTGCGGCGCGGAGCTGCACGCCCGTGTAGCCGCGACGGCCGGTCTCGGGGTCAATGAAGTCGTGGCCGGGGTAACCTGGGGGCGGCTCGAGTGCTTGGATAAGCACGAAGTCAGCTGCCTGATAGATCGGGTACCAAGGTTGGCTAGGCCAGGTATCGGGATGGCCCTGGAGATTGCTCAGGTCAACCCCGCGCATAGTCACTATGCCAACCCTCCATACAGCCGTTTCATTGCATCGGTAAATCCAAAGTTCGGAACCATCGCCTCATCCCAGCAGAAGCCGAAGATGCCCAGGGCCGCCGCGCGTAAGCCGTGCACGTACTCGGCGAGCGCGGTCGAGTCGGCTCGCCATTCCGTGACGTAGACCGGCAGCCCTGCCGCCTTTGCCAGCGCGGTGATCTGCGGTGCCACGGGTGGGTAATGCACGGCGATGGCCGAGTAG
>WNGL01008538.1_pt1 | contig 12718 bp, 13 predicted proteins | sample 5400591 | NCBI WGS metagenome assembly WNGL01 (sample SAMN13153377, study PRJNA577476) | soil metagenome | isolation source: 80 cm soil or saprolite under Garry oak tree replicate 1 | place: USA:California | collected 2016-06-15
CAGCCGCAGCTATACGACGTCTTCGGCCTGGCACGGTGGGCACCGCAGAAGTTAGGTCATACGCGAGAACAAACCCCCGCACACCGCTGACCAGCGGAAACCCTTACCGAGGACCAAGATCATCGGAAAGTCCGGCTAGCGGGGCGGACCCAACCGACAGCGCATGCCCCAGCCGGCCAGGGCGACGCGGTCCACCGGGCCCGCTCGTGGGTATCCATGCTGTGTGAACCGTTCCTTGCTGGCCGGTCCCGAACGCATCCCTTCCATCCCTTGCTGGTCCCGTTGCCGATCGGGGCGTTCGTATCGTCGCTGATCTTCGACATCCTCACCCAGACCGGGGCGAACGGCCTGCCGTATCTCGTCGATGGTGCGTTCTGGCTCATCGGCGTCGGCTTGATCGGCGCGCTGGTGGCCGCGGTATCCGGAGTCATGGACTTCCTAACGATCCCGCGCAGCACACCCCGCGTTCGCCACGGCGTGTACACACCTGACGCTCAACGCCGCGACGGTCGTACTATTCGCGATCGGCTATTCATGGCCGGCTGGCAACCACGTGGAACTAGACAAGACTAGGTGGGGCCAGCTCGAGTTCAGCGCAGTCGCCGTGGCGTTCCTCATCACCGCCATGTGGCTGGGCGGAAGTCTGACCACCACGGCACGCGCGTCACGGGCGCCCGCACGGAGGGCGTGCGCCGCAAGAACACGGCTAGTCGCGTCAGCGACCGGTCACCCGGCCGCCCGCCCCGTGTTGCTGTCTTCGGCGCCTCCCTCAGCGACGCCGACGCGACATCGAGCCTGCTGGATGAACTGGTCGCCGTGTCGGGCACTCGCGCTGACATCCGCTTGCGCCACGGCCTGGGCCAGCATCCGACGCGGTCATTCGCCGACGGATGGAACGTGCGCACCCGCCCGGCTAGGGCTGGCGACGCGACCCCCTCGACATGCGTCTGCGCCTGGTCCACCGACCCTTTTAAGGAAGATCAAGCCTGACCGCGGGCTCGCGGCCCAAAGCTCAACCGCGCACCGCGTGGGGAACAGGTGCCCGTCCAGGCCCGGATTTATCCGCACACAATGGAATGGACAGCGGCCAGGGCCGATGGTAAAAGGGTTCATGGCGCTGCCGCGGAAGCGCCGACGGTTTCCGCTGATCTTCATCGCTGGGCTGTCGGCGCTGCTCACCGTACTTCCTGTAGCACCCGCCCACGCGGGTGTCAACGCCTGGACCCCGGCCCGGCTGTACGGTGGCACCGTGTTGTCGCTGGCCACATCCCCGGCGAACCCGTCGATCGTGCTCGCCGGCAGCGCCGGGGCCGGGGTGTTCCGCAGCGCCGACGGGGGTGTTAGCTGGCACCGTTCCAGCAGTGGCCTGCCGCACGACACAGCCGTTAACGCGTTCGCCTTCGCACCTTCGGCACCCGACACGGTCTTCGCCGCCACCTACGCCAGGGGCGTCTATGGCAGCACCGACGCCGGGCGCAGTTGGGTGCGGATGACATCGAGTATCGACTACGGGACCTTTACCTATATCGCAGTAGACCCTTACAACGCCGCGCGGGTGTTCATTGCCGGGGGTGCTGGCCTGTATCGCAGCACGGACGGTGGGGCGACGTGGACGCGGCTGACCGGGCCGGACGGCGACGACATCGCCGCCGAGGCGGTGGCCTTCGCGCCATCCGACCCGCAGGTCGTCTACGTGGTCGGCTCGTCCATGCTGCGCAGCACGGACGGCGGGACAACGTGGGCGTACATGGATTGGGAGGCGGTCCCCGAGGCGGATGCAGTGTGGGTTGACCCGGGCGATGCGGACCACATCCTCGTCGGCGGCCTGGACGGGGTGTACCGCAGCACCGACGGCGGCGCCTCCTTCCAGCCGGTGGCCACGCTCTCGGTCAACGATGTGGCGACCACAGTGGTGGCCGATCCCGGCGTCCCGCATAGGTTCTGGGCCAGCACCAGGTCCGCGGGGGTGTTCCGCTCCGACGACGACGGGGTGACCTGGTACCGGGACAGCACCGGCCTGCCGGCCAAGAGAATGGTTCGCGCCATCGCTTTCAGCAGCGCGGGCAAGCTGTGCGGGCTCGACCAGTTCGGTATCTTCCGCCGCGCCCCGGCCGCCTCCAGTTGGACGGCGAGTTCGGGCGGCATCACCGGCTCGGTGGTGGACTCACTGGCCTACGCGCCGAGCAACCCATCCGTCCTCTACGCGGGCCTGGAAGGTCAGGGCCTGTTCCGCTCCACCGACAACGGCAAGGACTGGAGCTACGCCGGCCTGCGCGGGCAGAACGTCTATTCCGTCGCCGTCTCGCCCACGAACGCCTCGACGGTGTGGGCGGCGACGCTGACCGGTCTGCGGCGCAGCCGCGACGGCGGGGTGACTTGGGTCAAGCAGTTCTCCGTATACAACGACGCAACCACGGCCGTCGCGGTCGCCCCAAGCTCGCCCTCCACGCTGTACGTCACGACGTTCCAAAGCGGGGTCTACCGTTCGACCGACAGCGGGTCGACCTGGCACCGGCTCGCCCTGCCCGGCGATGTGATCGCGTTCTGCCTCGTGATCGATCCCTCGAACGCGTCCCGGGTCTGGGTCGGGACCGCGTACGACGGAATCGTGCGCACTACCGACGGTGGTTCGACGTGGGCATCTGGCCTGGGGGGCCCGGGGGCGGAAACTCACTCGCTCGCCATCGACCCGCACAACCACAAGCGGCTGTTCGGGGCGGTCGAAGCAGACACCGGTGGCGGGGTCTACGTCACGTCCGACGCGGGCCAGACATGGTCGAGATCGACCGGCGGGGCCGCGCCCGAGAGCTCCGACGTCGTCGCCGCCGATCCAACGACTCAGGGCCGCATCTACACCGGAGATTATGATCTCTATTATCCGGGGAAGCTTGGCGTGTACCGCAGTGAGGACGACGGTGTGAGCTGGGGGCAGGTCTCTGTTGCGGGCCTGTACACCCGGACTCCGCGCTCGCTCGTCGTGCAGCCAGACGGGGTCATCCACCTCGGCAGCATCGGCGGCGGCATCTTCAACTACACGCCGACCAGCTGACAAGAGCCCCGCCATGGACGTCGGCCCCGGTTAGGCAAACACACGAACTTGCTCGCAGCACTGGCTCGACGGTAAATGCGGCGTGCGGCCCCAGGTGGTCGGCGAAGGTACCCAGAAGGTAGGGGGGCGGCGATGTCGAGCGTGCCGACGAGTAGCTGGGCGCGGGCGTTGGCGGTGTCGCCGTTTCCGGGCGCGGTGGCCAGCGTGAGGGCGAGTGAGAGGGGTAAAGGTTGCGCTGACCGCCCTGCCCGAAGCCGACCAGCTGCGGCTGGGATTAATCGAGGATTGGAACAACGGCCCGCACCAGCTCACCTACCGGCAAACCGAGCGCACCTTCGGGCTTGTGGCCAAGGCGCTCAGCAACGACCAGCCAGGCGGCGCCCCCTCCCAGAACCTCGCCAGGTTCTGCAATGACCCATTAGAGGCCAGCATCCCCGGCCAGTACAAGAACGCAGCACCGCCCTGGCGGTGGACTGGACCGACGTGGAAACCTTCTCCCGCCCACCCCGCCGCGGCACCAGCCAATGCGCCGACCTGTGCCGCCCGAATACTCGACTGAGTAGCTGACCTGCGCTATCCAGCAGGCTTGACGCGGTGATGGTTGGCTTGCCGGGTGCTGCTCAAGATCGTCTACCTGCTCACGTGCCGGATACTCGGAGTGGCTGTCCTGGTGTTCCACGGCGACCGGGCAAAGACTGCTGAGTTGCTGGTGCTCCGGCACGAGAACGCGGTGCTGCGCCGCCACATTGGCCGCGTACGATACGAGCCGGCCGACAGGGTGTGGTTGGCCGCACTGGGGCGGCTCCTTCCCCGCAGGCGCTGGACAGAGATCTTTCCCGTGACACCCGCAACGCTGCTGGCCTGGCACCGCAAGCTGGCCTGGCACCGCAAGCTGGCCGCGACTAAGTACGACACGAGCAAGCAGCGCAAGCCAGGGCGTCCGCCGCCGGTCCCGGGCATCGCCCGGCTTGTCGTCCGGCTGGCGAAGGAGAATCCGCTGTGGGGACACCGCCGGATACATGGCGAGCTGACGAAGCTCGGCCTCGCTGTAGCGCCGTCCACGGTGTGGGAGATCCTGCATGCCGCAGGCATCGATCCGGCACCGCGACGCTCGAGTCCGAGCTGGCGGCAGTTCCTGAATGCCCAGGCTGCCGGGATCGTTGCGGCCGATTTCCTGCACGTGGACACCGTGCTCCTCAGGAGACTGTATGTCCTGGTGTTCATCGAACATGGCACCCGCCGGATGCATCTTAGCGGGGTCACCGCGAACCCCAGTGGCGATTGGACCGTGCAGCAGGCCCGCAATCTTGCCCTCAGCTTCGGCGAGCGGTTCGAGGACGTTAAGTTCCTGATCCGCGACCGCGGATCGAACTTCACTGCATCCTTCGACGCTGTCTTCCAGGCCGTCGGCACCAGGATCCTGCGCACCGCTGTCCAGGCGCCCGCGTATGAACGCGATCTGCGAGCGGCTCGTCGGCACCCTGCGCCGAGAGCTCCTCGACCGCGTGCTAATTCTCGGTGAGCGGCACTTGTGCTCCGTCCTGACCGAGTACCAAGCGCATTACAACACGGCTCGGCCGCACCAGGGAATCGACCAGCGCGTCCCCGACGGTGGCCACTTCGCCGTTGCCGACCTCGACCGCGAACGGATCTACCGAAAACCCGTCCTGGGCGGCCTGATCAACGAATACTCGCGTGCCGCTTGACACTACGAAGACTCGCAGGTCACCCAGCGGATCCTATTTTCGAGCGGGACAAGATTCCACTCCCCGGCCACCAGCCGACCTGCGGCTGGACAGGCCTACGCCCGCCAGGATGTATGACTACTTCCTGAGCGGCAAGGACAACGTCGCTGTTGACCGCGCGGCCCGCCGAACGGGTCAAGCAGGCCATACCGAACACCTACGACATCGTCTGTTGGGTGCACGGGCGGCACCGGCAGCCGTGGTTGGTGTAGGTGGATGCACGGCCATGAACCAGCTCCCGTTCCGGGCGTCCCCGCCGGCGTGCCACAGCCCGGGTCGGCGGTCGCCGTTTCCTGGCCGACCGCTCCCCTGGGCCACGGTTGTTGCCGCGCCGCCGGTCGGTGCCCCATACCCGGGACGGTTTCCCCCCTCATGCCAGTGGGCGAGGAATACTCTGCGCGCCCTGCTGATGTGCACACCGAACGTGCCGGCCGTGATACCCATCGACGCGGCAGCGAGCCGGTAGTCCCCGTAGGCCGCGAGGGCGGTCAGCGCCTGGCGGTGCCGCGCCGGCAGCAGCGGCCAGATCTGCCGCAGGGCCTGGCGCTCCACGACCCGGCTTTCGCATGACGGTGCCGGGACCGCCTGATCCCACCAGAACCGCCAGTAGTTCCGCGCCGACTCCGGGCCCTCGTAGGGATCACCCAGCCGCGTCCCGTGCTGCCGGAGATCATCAGCGATCATATGGTCAACCGCGTCAGTGCCCGCTTTGATCAGGTCCCACGGCCGCGGCGGGCTGGCGGTCGCGCAGAGGTGCTCGGCGATGCCGTACCAGGCGGCCTCCAGGCGCTCGCCGTAATCGGCCGCCCGGGACCAGGCCCGGTTCACCGCCACCTTGGCCAGCGCGTGCAGGTGGTCGAGGGTGTAGCCGTGCCGCACCTCGGTGCCGCCGTGCATGGTTACCGGCCGCCACGCTGCCGGGTAGTCCCCGGCGGTGACCGTCATGCGGATCCCCCGCCGCGGCGCTGCCTGTCGGTCAGCAGCGGGCGCGGGGCCCGGCCGGCCGCCGGGGCCACCGCCGCCCGGGGAGTGAACACCGCGCCCTGGGCGGGCCGCTGGCGGGACACGGGAACGTATACGTCGATCAGGCTGCCGTTAGCCTTCAGGGTCCGGCCAAGCCGCCATAGGTGTGCGGGCGGCGCGATCTCCGGGTAATTCCGGAGCTCATCGGGCGGGCTGGCGCCGCCCCATCGGTACGTCCATATCATGCACACGCTGACTGCGGCGTCCCGGGCGGGCCAGCGCAGGCCGCGGGCATGCCGGTAGGGCCGCCACCCGCCCTGTTCCAGGAGGCTGATGGCTAGTTTGGCGTTGCCGCCTTTGAGCATGTTGTCGGGCCCGATGATCCCGACGACACCGTCCGGGCGGGTCAGCTGGTGCATGCGCAGCCAGCAGTACACGGCGAGGTCGGCGGTCGTGCGCCTGCCGTCGGCGATGGCGGCGATCAGGTGCTCGCGGTAGGCGTGGCCGCAGCCGGCGGCGATCTTGTTTCCCCCGAGGAATGGCGGGTTGCCGATGACCGCGTCGAATCCGCCTCTGTCGTCAAACACCTCCGGGAACGTCTCCGGCCAGTCCACCAGTGCCGGGACGGCCGGGCGGGAAGGCAGCGGCCCACTCACCCGCCCGGTGAGGGAGTCACCGGCGCGCAGCCCAGGAAGCCGCGCGGTCGGCGGGCCCGGCGGGCGCAGCAGCCGGGCGTGCTGCCCCACCCGTTCGCTGCCGGCTGGGCTGGCCACGTACCGTTCATAGTTGCCGTCGTCGACGTCGAGGATGTGGTCAATGCCGCATTCGGGGGCGAGCAGCTGCAAAGCGCGCCGGCCCGGCCCGGATGACCCGGAGGTCCCGCCGGTCGCGGCGGTGTGCGTGTACCCGGACCTGGTGGGTGTTGCCCGCAGTGACCTGGCCGGCAGTCCCGTGGCGGTCGCGTCGGTGGCCACGGCGTTTCCTTCTGGCCGGGCGTCGCTGGCGGTGAAACTCGCCGACGTCGCCGACGCGGTGAGCGCCGGGGCGGACGAGGTGGACATGGTCATTGACCGGGGCGCGTTCCTGGCTGGCCAGTACGCGCAGGTCTATGAGGAAGTGCGGGCCGTGCGCGAGGCATGCGGCAGCGCTCATCTCAAGGTCATCCTGGAGACGGGGGAGCTGGCGACGCTGGATAACGTTTCGCGCGCTGCCTGGCTGGCGATGCTGGCTGGCGCCGATTTCATCAAAACCTCCACCGGCAAGGTGGCGCCCGCGGCCACGCCGCCCGTGACGCTCGTGATGCTGGCAGCGGTGCGGGACTTCGCGGCGACGACCGGGCGCCGCGTCGGCGTGAAGGCGGCCGGCGGCATCCGGACCGCCAAGGACGCCATCCGTTACCTGGTGCTGGTGCGGGAGACCGTCGGCCCGCAGTGGCTCACCCCTGACTACTTCCGCATTGGTGCCTCTAGCCTGCTCAACGACCTGCTGATGCAGCGCCGCAAGCAACTCACCGGCAGTTACTCCGGCCCCGACTACTTCACCCTGGACTGACAACCCTCATCATCATGATCACGGGGTTTCTCCGTCGTGATGACGGAGAAACCCCGTGATCATGAATGTCAGACGGCAGGCCTGCCAAGCGGGCGCAGGATTGTCCGGATGATCCGGTCAGTCTGGGCGGTGCTGTCCCCGTAAACCTCCAGGTCGATGATGCCGACCCTGATAAGGGTCCCGTAGCTCCCGTGATTATCTGGCCCTCCGTGCCAGGCTGGCCGCCCCCCGATCATGATCATGGTGGTGCGGCCCAGGTACTGGTTGGCGACCGCGTGGATGTCCAAGTTGGCACTAGGTTTGTCGATGGTGATCTCAATCCAGGCGTCCGTGCCGGCGATGTCGCGGGCCGTGTAATACAGCTCGTACAGCGGGTCTCTCAGACTGTTCAGCTGGGCCTGCACCCGCGCTGGCGGCTTCATGAAGATGTATCCAGCGGTCGGCCGCAGGACCCAGGACACGATCCTGGTGGCCTTGCCGTCATTGGCCCAGCTAGTGAATTGCCGCCACATCGTGGAAACCGTGGGATTCAGCGCCGCGGCCAAGGCCCCGTCTGACCTGACCACCTGCATGAGTGGCAGGTAGCCGCGGGCTGTCACGGTCATAGTCTCGCCGGGTGCTGCCCGATAGATGCGGACCAGGCCACCCGAGGCGACGGTGTACGGGACGGGCGCGCCCGGTGCGGCAGTGATGGTCGCCTTGACCGGGGCGCCGGTCATCGCGCTGGTGACTGTCACGGTAACCGGGATCGGGGTCAGCGCAATCGTCATGTGCTGACCAGATGCGGTGATCGACCTGCCGGCATAGGCCGGCGCCCTCACCTGGAGCGTCGCGTTCCGCGGGACTCCAGTCATGATGAACGCACCGGCGGCGTTGGTCTTGGCTGTCCTGCCGTCGGCACGCAGGGTCGCCGCGGCCACCTTCAGGTTCGGGTGCATTCGGTCGACGACCGTGCCACGCACGGTTACGGTCTTTGGCACGGCAAACAGCACCGTCAGTGCGATCGTCCCGGCGATCACCAGGGCGACAGGAACAATGAACCAGGCCCGCAGGTACCACCTGCGTTTCGGCGCCCAGCCAGGCGGCTGCACTTGCGGCTCGGTTATCAGGTCTGACATCGGAAATACCTCCCGGCGGGGCCCGGAAGGCCTCCGCCCCACGACAAACACAGGGCTGGCCATGCGAGTAGAAAATCCCCCAGTGCGCGATCGGCCAGCAGCGGGGCGTACATGGATAAGAGACCGTTGCGGCGCTCGTGATACACGTGCGCCAGCCCGGGCTTAGCTACTTCGCTCTGACTGACCTGTCCGGTGATCAGCGCTGAACCAGTACTTTCCGTTCGCGGCACCGGGAGCTGGCCGGGTCATAGTAGTCGGCGGCCCACTGAGCGCTGCGGGTTTTGAGCTGGAGCGGCTGTGCGTCGGTGGCCTGCTGCATCGCCGCCCGGAAACGGTAATGGTCGATCAGCTTGATCGCCTCGATCGCGTACGTGGCCGCGATGTCGCGGTCGGTGAAGCAGACGAGGTTATCGCCGTTGTCCTCCTCGCCGCCGGCGGCGAGGTTGGGTGAGCCGGTGAACAGATGCGGGTTGTCGCCGTTGAAGTCGGTGAAGACGAACTTATGGTGGATCACCTGGCCCTGACCTCCCTTCCATTCAGTTCGGCCCGGCCACCGGCGACCCGGTGCTGTGGCGCACCCCGCGGGTCCCGGGTGCCACGTGGCATCGGCACGCGGTGGCCTTTGTGGTCGAAAACAGTCCCTTGCAGCTGGGCAAAGAACGGGCTCAGCCACTCCTCAACCGAATTCCAGTTAGGCCGTCCAGTTTTGTCCGGGTGACACTGCCTCGTCCGCGTCCGCTGGGACCTAATTCGATCGGGAGCGCTACGATGCCAGCCTGTCGCCGAGATCCAGCGTGACGAATACATGCCGACCTTGGCAATCCGCTACACCCACGATGCAGGTCAGGCCCACTCGGCTGTCCGTTTACACAACGAAGGCTGCTCTGAGAAGGCGGCTTAGGATGGTGTGGCGGTGAGAGCTGGCACCGAAGCGCTGGTCGTGCCGACTCACCGGTTCCCGGCGGACGTGACCTCGCATCAGCTGGCGGGTACTGCATCAGATGCCCAGGCGTGTGAACAGAGAAGCACGTAGCGCGCGGTCCTGGGCACAGTAACGTAAGCGTTGAGCTGTCATAAGCACTGTGCTTATACTTAAAGAGTGCTTATGAATGCTGTCCGGTGGTTGCGGGAGTCGGGTCTGGCCGTCAAACAAAGGGAACCCGCGCTGACGGGGGACGCCCGCGCTGACGCTCTCCTGGAGGTGGCCCTAGGCGGCCAGAGCGCCCGTTTCGCGGTGGAGGTGAAACAGCGGGCACCGTACCCGAGTGAGCTGGAGCGTCTGCGCCAGTTGCGGGAAGCCCTGTCGCGGCTGGGCGAGCCGCTGCTGGTGGCGCCGTTCGTGCCCGAGACACTGGGAGTTTCGCTGACAGGGCAGGGCTGGTCGTGGGCCGATGCGCAGGGGGATTTCGATCTGCGCGCGCCGGGTCTGATGCTGCGCCAGCGGCGTGCGGTAAGGCCGCCAAAGCCTGTGCAGACAACCTTGCCACGCGGCTCAGGGAGCTTCGCGGTCATCCGGGCTCTCATCCGCTTCGGCGACGGCGAGGACGAGGAACTTGGCGCGACCGCTCTCGCTGCCCAGGCCAGGGTGTCCCAGCCTCGGGCTTCGCAGGTGCTTGCCCGCCTGGGCGACCACGACCTCGTCGAGAGGGTAGAGCATGGACGGTGGCGGCCTCACCGGGAGGCGCTGCTGGACCGGTTCATGGCCGAGTACCCCGGTCCGGGCGGGTCGGAGCAGTTCTTCTACACTCTGGACCCACCAGCCAACGTGGCCGCCCGCGCGGCACGCAGCCTAGCGGGCCAGGTGGCGGTGTCTGCCGATGTCGGCCCGGACCTCATCGTGCCGTGGCGCCGGCCGAGCATGGTGATCCTATACACCGAGCGGCTGCCCCACGTGGCGGGGCTGGAGTTGGTCGAGGCGCAAGGTCGCCACGACGCGAACGTGATCATCCGGATGCCAGCCGACCAGTCGGTGTTCCCGGTGCCCGCCTTGGTGGCCGAGGTACACCGCGTGGAGGTTGGGCTGGCAGATCCTTCCCAGATGATCTGGGACCTGGACGATCTTGGCGGGGCTGATCGTGCTGAAGCTGCTGGGAGGCTGCGGGAATGGCTGCTGGCCAGCCGCTGAGTCGCCTCGTCCTGGCGGCTAGCTCGGTAGCCGATGATCTCGGCTATGTCGCGCTCGCCGACCTTTCCCAGGTGATGGGAGAGGACGTAGCCGATTACCGTGTCATCGGCGGGCACTCGGTCACGATGCTGGCGGCGAGATGGCGGCTCGGCGCGGAGCTGTACCGGGAGACCGGCGACGTTGACCTAGGGATTGCGCCCGTCGTCGTACGCGACCGTCGCCTTGCTGATCGGCTGAAGGCCCTGGGCTATGACCAGGTAGCAGGAAACCGGTTCGCCCGCACCGTGCCTGGCACTCCGGTGAAGGTGACCGGAGGGCACAGCGCCCGCCCGCAGGCCATCATTGACATCCTCGTTCCCGCCTACACCGGTCGGGCACGCCAGAACGTCAAGGTCGGCGAGAACCTGGTCACCACCGAGGTCCCGGGGCTCGCCGACGCGCTGGGCCGGCCACCGGTGACCATTACGCTCGAACTGCGCCGACTCAACGGCGACACCCTTCAGGCAACCCTGCCGTTCGCGGATGAAGTAAGTGCCCTGGTGCTCAAGAGCCTTGCGACACGCGTAAGGATCAAGGACACCGACATCGCGGATATCTGGCGCTGCCTGGAGATCGCCTTCGCCGCCGGGGTCGCACCGTCCGATTTCACTGGCCGTGCTCGCGTCGAGGCAGCAGCAATTGTCCGGGCGCTGTTCGCACGCCGCGCGGGACCGGCGATGACCGCGCTCGCGGCTGAACAGCGCCTTTCCGCCGAAGCCGCCGACCAGCGGTTCACACGTATACGGGCCCTGAGCACACGCGTAGTTGGACCAGGATGACCGCGGACACCACCCCGCAGATGACCGTGTATCGGTGACACTCAGGCTGGCCCTCGCGCGCCAAAACTCTGCACTTATCTGGTCTGCGGACGCTGTAGCCACTGCTCTCCTATGGGTGCCGAGAATCGTGTGGGGCTCGATTATTTGGATCTGGCCTGAGGCGTCCAAGAATGCCGAACTGCTGGTGCTCCGGCACGAGAACACGGTGCTGCGCCGCCAGCTCTGCCGGGTCCGCTACCAGCCGGGCGGCCGGCTGTGGCTCGCGGCACTGTCCCGGCTGCTCCCCCGCCGCCGATGGGAGGAGGTGTTCCACCGTGATCCGGCGGCACTGCTCACCTGGCACCGGCGTCTGGTCACAGCAAATGGGACTACACCAGCCGGCGGCGTCCCGGGCGACCGCCCACCTAACGCGGATTTCCACGCAGCTTATTTGGCCTCGTGGTCAGGTGAATTGGAAGCGAAGGCGGCGGCCGTGCCACCAGGGGACGGTGGTGTCGGCGGGGAGGCTGGCCTGGCGGAGGACGGGTGAGTAGGCGCGCCGGTCGATGCGGACAGTGATCATGTCACCGTCGTTGAGGATGGTTCCGGGGCTGTCATGTCACCGTCGTTGAGGATGGTTCCGGGGCTGTCGAGGAAGCGGCGCTGGAGGGTGTCGGGGGTGACCGTGGCGTAGCCGCCGCCGAGGTGTGTGCGGAACGCGGCGAGCAGGGCTTGGGCCAGGACGCAGAGCACCACGTCGAGGTCGACGTTGAGGTTGACGGTGGAGGACAGGGCGTCGGCGTGGAATGCCTGGATGATTTCGGCGAGGCGCTGTTCGATGGTCATCCGCCGGGCGTACTGCCCGATCAGGGCCTTGGTCTTGATGTCGTTGTCGTTGGTGATGATCACGGTGGGGGCGTCGCGGCCCAGCCCGGTGACGATGAGCTGGCGGACGGTGCCGGGGTAGCTGGTCAGCTTCACGGCGGCCGATTCATGGACCTTGGGCCGGCTGTGGGGGCCGGGACGGTCCAGGGCCACGGTCTTGTAGTCCTTGCTGGTCAGGTTGTTGATGTGCCGGACCAGGCTGGGTGAGCGCATCCGCAAGGTGGCGAACTTGACGCCGCGGCCGTCGAGTTCGCCGAGGATGGCCTGGGTGGTGACCTTCTGGTCCATGATCAGCATCTTCGGGTCTTTCCCGCTGACGGCCTTCCAGTGGTCGCAGAACGCGATGACCTCCCGGTTCTGGGTGGCCTTGGACAGGTCGGCGTTGGCGTAGACCAGGTTGTGGGTGCCGGTGTCCTGGGCGAAGAAAGTGAGCACCGACCGGGCGCGCTGGGAGCGGGTGGGCACGTAGTGCTTCTCGAGGGCCG
>WNGL01010000.1_pt1 | contig 12718 bp, 9 predicted proteins | sample 5400591 | NCBI WGS metagenome assembly WNGL01 (sample SAMN13153377, study PRJNA577476) | soil metagenome | isolation source: 80 cm soil or saprolite under Garry oak tree replicate 1 | place: USA:California | collected 2016-06-15
CGCGGTGAGCGCGGAACAGGTGAGAGCGCTCCTGCACGATGGCAAGGCCTACATCTGGCTGAGCTGGTTCGGTACCTCCCTCCTCCTCGGGCTGTCCTTTCTCGCATTGGCGCTGGCCAGCACCGGCCTCGTGAGGAGCCCCGAAGGAGGCGCTTCGCCCGGGGTGACCTACGCGCTCTCCATGCCGGTCTCCCGGCGCAAGCTGGCCGGCGTCCGGGTGGCCACGGGATTCCTCGAGCTGGCCACCGCCGCCATCCTGCCGTCGGTGCTGGTATGCCTGCTCGCTCCCACCCAGGGTCAGTCCTTCCCCATCCGCGACGGCATGGCGCACGTGCTCCTCGCCATGAGCGGGGTGAGCAGCCTCTACGGGCTCTTCGTGTTTATCTCGACGGTGCTGGGCGAGCTGAGCAAAGCCGTGCTCGGAGGGGCGGTCCTGTTCCTGTACGGAATGTTCACGTTCCTCACGAACGGGGTCCGGAGGTTCAGCGTGTTCCGCCTCATGACGGGGGACACCTACTTCCTGCGCGGCGAGATCCCATGGCTGGGCGTCCTGGCCTGCGTCGCCTTCACCGCAGGGTTGGTGTACGCGTCCGTCCGGCTCGTGGAGCGCCGCGACTTCTAGCTCGAGCCCATCCGCTTCAGGGCGCGCCGGGCCTTCCTCACCCAGGGCTTGACGTTGCGCTGCAGGTAGCCGGGGACGAGGTCGGCCTCCTCGACGATCCGGCGAAGCGACTGGGCCGCGCACTCGCGATCGCCCAGGCGCGCCTGGACTTCGGCGAGGGCGTAGAGGATCTCGGGCCGGCCCGACCGGCCGGAGAGCTCCTCGAAATCCGCGCGCGCGCTCGGGAGGTCGCCGCTGGCCTTCTCCGCCTCGGCCAGGGCGAAGAGCGCGTCTCCCGTGTCGAAGAAGCGGTCCGTCGCGACGACCTCCCGGAGGTGAGGGACCGCGTCCGCCGGCCGGCCCGTGCCGAGGAGGGCCAGGCCCAGCTCGTAGCGGGCGTCGCGGCCCTTCGGGTCGCGCTCGAGCGCCTTCCCCGCCGCATCCGCCGCCTTGGGGAACTCCTTGCGGGAGCGCAGGAGCGAGGCCAGGTGACTCCAGGTGGCGGCGGTGTCGAGGCGCTTCGCGTCGGCCTGGGCCCGGCGCACCTCGTCGGCGGTGACTTTGCGGCCGGCCGCCGCCCCCCAGCGCCAGGGATGGTCGAGGTATTCGGAGAAGAAATAGACGGCGGCCCCCAGGGGCCCGAAGAACAGGATGATCCAGAGCCAGCTTCCCGCCTGGCCGCGCCGCACCGCCTCGACCGCCATCCAGACCGTGAAGGCGGAGAGCAGGAGGTAGAAGGGCATCGCCTACTTGAGCCCGAACTCCCGGGCCCGGAGGGCCTTGATCCGGTCGCGGACCTCGGCCGCCTTCTCGAACTCCAGGGCCTTGGCCGCCTCCCGCATCTGTCTCTCGAGGGCCTTGATCTCCCGCTCCAGCTCCTCCAGGGACCGGTAGCGTTCCTCGGGGGTCTCGGCCACCTCGGGAATGGAGGCGTAGTCGGCCTCGTAGATCGAGGAGAGCAGCTCGCCGATGTTCTTCTTGATGCTCTCCGGCGTGATCCCGTTCTCGCGGTTGAAGGATTCCTGCAGGGCACGCCGGCGGCTGGTCTCCTCGAGGGCCGTCTTCATGGAGTCCGTCCGCTGGTCCGCGTAGAGGATGGCCGTCCCCTCGACGTTGCGGGCGGCCCGGCCCATGGTCTGGATCAGCGAGCCGGAGGAGCGCAGGAAGCCCTCCTTGTCCGCGTCCAGGATGGCCACCAGCGAGACCTCGGGCAGGTCGAGCCCCTCCCGCAGAAGGTTGATCCCCACCAGCACGTCGAACTCCCCCTTGCGGAGGTCGCGCAGGATGCGCACGCGCTCCAGGGTCTCGATGTCGGAGTGCAGGTAGCGCACGCGCACCCCGAGGTCGTGGTAGTACTCGGTGAGGTCCTCCGTTGACCGGCCGGACCTCGACCTTCGGGTCCATGAGGCCGGTGGGCCGGATGACCTGCTCCACCACCACCCCTTCGGACTTGTGCAGCTCGTAGGGGCCGGGGGTCGCGGACACGTAGATCACCTGGCCCAGGCGGCCCTCGAACTCCTCGAAGTTCAGGGGCCGGTTGTCGAGGGCCGAGGGCATGCGGAAGCCGAACTCCACGAGCGTGCTCTTGCGCTGCCGGTCGCCGTGGTACATGCCCCGGACCTGCGGCACGGACTGGTGGCTCTCGTCGATCACCATCAGCGCGTCCTTGGGGAGGTAGTCGAGGAGGGTGGGAGGCGGCTCCCCGGGGGCGCGCCCCGAAAGGTGGCGCGAGTAGTTCTCGATCCCGTGGCAGTGGCCGGTCTCCCGGAGCATCTCCAGGTCGAACATCGTGCGCTGGTAGAGGCGCTGGGCCTCGAGCAGCTTCCCCTGCCGCTCCAGCTTCTCCTTCTCGACCAGCAGCTCCGCCTCGATGGTGCGGATGGCGTCGGTGAGGCGGGGCCGCGGGGTCACGTAGTGGCTGGAGGGATAGATGGCCACCTGGGCCAGGCGCGCGGCGACCTTTCCGGTCAGGGGATCGAAGGCGCTGATCTGCTCCACCTCGTCCCCGAACAGCTCGATGCGGATCCCGGTCTCCTCGTAGGCGGGCACGATCTCCACCACGTCGCCCCGCACCCGGAAGGTCCCGCGCTTGAGGTCCATGTCGTTCCGGTCGTAGCGGGCCTCCACCAGCTTGGCCAGGAGGTCCCGGCGGTCGAGGGTCTCGCCCTGGCGGACGAACAGCAGCATCCCGTAATACGCCTCGGGAGAGCCCAGGCCGTAGATGCAGGAGACCGAGGCCACGATGACCACGTCGCGACGCTCGAAGAGGCTGCGGGTGGCGGAGAGGCGCATGCGGTCGATCTCCTCGTTGATGGTCGCCTCCTTCTCGATGTAGGTGTCGGACTGGGGAACGTAGGCCTCGGGCTGGTAGTAGTCGTAGTACGAGACGAAGTACTCCACCGCGTTCCCGGGGAAGAAGGTCTTGAACTCCTGGTAGAGCTGGGCGGCCAGGGTCTTGTTGTGGGCGAGGACCAGGGTCGGCCGGTTGATCCGGGCGAGGACGGAGGCGATGGTGAAGGTCTTGCCGCTGCCCGTCACCCCCAGCAGGACCTGGTGCTTGTCCCCCCGCTCGAGCCCCGAGACCAGCTCCTCGATGGCCCGGGGCTGGTCGCCCCGGGGCTCGAAGTCGCTGGTCAGGCGGAAGCGGCTGTCGGCGGGGGCCGCGGCGAGGCGGGGCTCTTCGGCGCGCATCCGGCTCATTCAATGACCCCCTGCCTATCCCGATCCTTCATCGACCCCCCACCCTATCCCTCCCCACGTTGGGGGAGGGGAACGCTGTTACGCGAGAGGCTCCGCGCTTCATCGACGTCCTGCCATCCTAACTCAGGCGGACGCCGTCACTGGCCGATCGACTGTATCGACCAGGCTCCGTCCTTCCGCACCAGACGGAACGTCTGCTGGTGCGGTCGCAGAGGCTTGCCGTTGATCGTGTCCTTGCGGGACACGCGGACCACCGCCTTCGGGCCGTCGACCTCGACCGCGTCGATCGTGATTCCCACCTGCTGGAACGGCATGGACTTGAACGCCTCTTGGAGGCGCTTCTCCTCGTCGCTCGAGAGGTCGGGCTTCAGGGTCTTGAAGAGCGCGACGTCCTTGGTCTCGATGGCGCGGGCGTAGCCGGCGATCACCTGTCGCACCGCCCACTCGGCGCCGGACATGGCCGGCACATTGGCCGCCGTGGGGGAAGGGGGCGCAGAGGTGGGCGCCGCCGTGGACGGCGCCGGGGACGGGGCCTGCGCGGGAGGGGCCAGGCTCGGAGCCACGCCGGCCGCGCGGCGGGCGGCGTTGGCCGCCGCCACCGCCGCCGCAACCTCCGCCTCCCGGCGGGCCCGGTCGAAACCGTCGCCCGCCTCGAGGAACTGCTGGGTGGCCTCGGCGAACTGGCCCCTGAGCAGGAGGTCGTCGCCGGCGGCGGCCCGCGCGCGCGCCGCCTGCGCGCGCGCGTCCTCGGCCTGGCCGCGGAAGTGCTGGTTGAGCGCGGCCGTCAGCTCACCCGCCACCGGGTGGTGCGGGTCGACGGCGAGCACGCGGCGGAGGGCCTGGGTGGCGGCCGCGGTGTCGCCGCGGCGGAAGGCCTCGCGGGCCTCCCGCGCCGCCGCCTCGAGATCGTGGAGGGCTCCCTCGGCCCTGCGCATCAGCTCCCGGGCCTCGCCGTTCCCGGCATCGAGGTCGAGCACGTGCCGGGCCTGGGCGATCGCCGCCGGGTAGTCCTTGTTCTCCAGCTCGGTTCGCGTGAGCTCGATCTGCCCGGCGATGAGGGTGTCCTTCAGGATCCCCTCCTGCTCCCGGGCGATCTCGGCCGGGGGCAGCGGGGGCCTCGTGGCCGGCCGCGCGCGGAGCCAGGATCCTCCCGCCACCGCGAGCCCGGCCACCACGACCGCGCCCGCCCCAAGCCAGACCGCCTTGGAACGGCCTCCCTCGGAAGCCCGAAGCTCCTGCAACGTCCGCTCGGGCCGGGCGGTAACCGCCAGGTCGCTCTCCCCCAGCTCGATCCGCGTGGGGTCGAGGGCGGTCGCGCCGGTCACCATGTCCGGGAACATGGACATCGCCTCGGCGTCCGGCGCTCCCAGGGCCATGGCCGCCGCCCGGCCCACCGCGAAGGCGCGCCGCGCCCCCCGCAGCGCCTCCCGCATCTCCCCCGCGCTCCGGAAGCGGCGGCCAGGGTCCTTGGCGAGCGCCCGATCGACCACCTGAACCACGGGGATCGGCATCCCGGGCACCCATCTGTGGATCGGCTTCGGGTCCAGGTCGAGCACCTGGTACAGGACCGTGTGCAGGGTGTCGGCCTCGAACGGCTTGTGGCCGGCCAGGACCTCGTAGGTCAGCGCCCCCAACGAGAACACGTCGGACCGCGCGTCCACCTTCTCCCCCCGCACCTGCTCGGGGGACATGTAGTTCGGGGTGCCCATGACCGTGCCCGAGCGGGTCATGTCGGAGGTGCCCAGCCGGGCCAGTCCGAAGTCCATGATCTTGACCTGGCCGCTGGTCAGGATGTGGATGTTCGCGGGCTTCAGGTCCCGGTGGACGACGCCCTTCTGGTGGGCGTAGGCGAGGCCGTCGCAGATCTGCTCGACGATCGAGAGCTTGTCCTCCAGCCGGCGGACCCCACGGCGGTTGATGGGGTCTCGGAGGTCGGTTCCCTCGAGCAGCTCCATCACCAGGTAGGTGATGCCTTGCTCCTCGCCGAACTCGAAGACGGTCACGATGTTCCGGTGGCTGAGGGCGGCCACGGACTGCGCCTCGCGGTGGAAGCGTTTGCGGAACTCCTCGTCGGCCGTGAGGGTGGCGGCCACGGTCTTGATGGCAACGAAGCGGTTCAACACGAGGTCGTGGGCCTTGTACACCTCGCCCATGGCCCCCTCCCCGATCTTGTCGAGGATCTTGTATTTCCCGAGCTGCTCCAACTCCATCGCCTCGAAGGCGGCGGGCGCCGCGGAAGCCCTGCGCCGGAGAGAAATTTGCCAGAGATCGTATCACACGGGCACGCTGTCGCCTCGGGAAGGCGCGCTATCGGCCAGTGCGCTGGGCCCGCTCGAAGCGGACCCGGGCCCGCATGAACTCCCGGGCCGCGGCGGCGTACCTCTTGCCCCGGAACGCCGCCTCGCCCTCCCGGAAGAGCGAGGCCCCCTCCTGGAAGCTGTCGACCCGGCTGGCCTGGGCCTTGTCCGCGGCCTGGCGGGCTCTCGACGCCTGGCGCTGCGCTTCCTCGGCACGCGTGCGGAACACCGCATCGAGCCTTCCCGTCAACTCGCCGGCCGCGGGGTGGTCGGGAGCCAACTCCAGGAGCTTCCAGTAGGCGCGCGCGGTGTCGGCGTTGTCGACGGCGGTCCGCGCGTCGCCCGCTGCCTGGTCGATCGCGTCCCTCGCCTTGCGGGCCTCGGCCAGGACCTTCTTCGCGCCCGGGTCCTCGGCGTCCAGCCTGAGGGCTTTCTGGGCCTGCCGAGCGGCGTCCTCGTAGTCGCCGGCTTCCAGCCGCCTCCGCGCCAGCTCGACCTGGGTCTCCACCACGGCGCGGGCCAGCTTGTCGAGCTGCCGGTCGGCGGCGCTGGAGGTCGTGGGGGTCGGGGCCGCGGGCCCCCTGCGCGTCAGGAGGACCGTTCCCGCCGCGGTCGCCGCCAACAGGATACCGCCGATCACGAACGCGAGGGCTCCCGGGCGGGCCGGCTTCGGTGGAACCGAAGTCGGCGGCCAGCCTGAGCGTGAGCCGCCGCCCGAGGCGCTGCGCGACCCCGAGGCGGACCAGGAGGCGGCAGGCCCGGGGGCCGGGGGGGCGTCCGACGGACGGCGCGAAGGAACGGCGGGAGCACCCGCGCCGTCCGTGGCCGGGACCTCGAGCTCGGGGATGGTCTCGTCGCCGCGACCGGCCGCGATCACCTCGCGGACGAGCTGGACCGCCTTCAGGAACTCACTGGCGTCCGGGAAGCGCGCCGCCGGTTCCCGGGCCAGGGACCGGTCGAGGAGCTGCTCGACCACCGGCGGCAAGTCGGGCACCAGCTCGCGCGGCGGGCGGGGTCGCGCCTGCAGGACCATGTAGAGGACCGAGTGCATCGACTCGGCGTCGAAGGGCTTGCGGCCGGTGAGCAGCTCGTAGAGCACGCAGCCCAGCGAGAACACGTCCGAGCGGGCGTCCACGTGCTCGCCCCGCACCTGCTCGGGGGACATGTAGTGCGGAGTGCCCATCACCAGGCCGGTCCGCGTCATGTCGGAGCCCGACAGGCGGGCCAGGCCGAAGTCCATGACCTTGACCTGGCCGTCGGGGAGCAGGTGGATGTTCGCCGGCTTCAGGTCGCGGTGGACGATGGCGTGGGTGTGGGCGAAGGCGAGCCCGTCGCAGACCTGCTCCATGACGTCGAGCTTCTCGTCGAGGGTCCGGAGGCGCCGCTCCGCGATGGCTTGCTTGAGGTCGGTCCCCTCGAGCAGCTCCATGGCCATGTAGAGCTTGTCCTGCTCCTGGCCGAAGTCGTACACGGTGATGATGTGGGGATGGGCGAGGCGGGCCGCGGACTGCGCCTCGCGCTGGAAGCGCCGGCGTCCGGTCTCGTCGGCTCCGACGTCCGAGATGATCTTGACCGCCACGTGACGGCCGAGGGCGGCGTCGTAGCCCTTGTAGACGCTACCGCTCGCCCCTTGTCCGATCTTCTCGAGGATGCGGTACTTGCCGATCTGCTCCAAGGGACGCGCCGGATCTTAGCACGGCCCCCGCGGCTTCATCGGGGCGGCCGCGTCATCAGGTCCTCGATGACCCGCGCCAGCTCCGTGGGCGCCATCCTCTCGATGAGGTAGCGGTGGCTCTTGCGGGCAGTGGGGACCCACTCGTTGTAGCCGAAGCCCACCCGGGCGTGCATGAGGCAGAGACCCGGCTCGGACTCGGTCCAGTAATCCCGCGGGCCGCGGACCGCGTAGAGCACGGCCGTCTGGTCCCAGCTCTGCCGGTTCGCGAGCCCGTTGAAGTGGAGGTAGGCGGCGCGGACCGGGCTCGTCTCGGGAGCGGCCCGCAGCCGCTCGCCGGTGAAGACGCGCGCCCCGATCTCGAAGCCCGAGAAGACGACCGGGGTGGGCCAGTCGTGGAGGGCCCGGACGGAGGCCGCGGTGTCCACTTTCACGTTGTACTCGCCGTCGCCGTCTTCGAACCGCCCGTTGGGGAACTTCCCTCCCATGCAGACCCAGAGCTTGACCTTGCGCCGGACCAGCTCTTCGCCGCTCAGGGGGCTGGCCGCGTCGGGTGGCGTGTCGAGCAGGCTCTTCAGGTTGGTGAGGAAGCCGACCGAGACGATCACCACGCTCCCGTCGGGCTGCCCGGCCAGGACCTTTCGGTAGAGGGGGGCCGCGTCGGGGGCGTCGCTGCTCTTCGCGAGGCGGTGGGGGAAGGCCTTCCCCACCGCCTCCGCGTACTTCGACTCGGTGGGGTCGCCCGCGTCCTTCGGGTAGCCCACCTGGAGCCCACGCTGGCAGCCGATCGGGACGTCCGGCCGGCCGTACCAGGTGTTGATCGCGTCCAGGCAAGGCCCGACGTGCTCGTTTCGCGAGGAGATGCCCGCGGCCAGGATCTCCGCCTCCCCCAGGTCGGCCAGGGCGTGGAGCGTGGCCAGGGCGCCCACGTCGTCCACGTCGGAGGCCATGTCCGTGTCGAAGATGACCTTGACCGGCGGCCCCGCGGCGGCGGCGCCTCCGATCAGGAAGAAAAGTCCGGCGAGCAACCCTGGGAGGCTCGGCCGCTTCATGGCAACGGCCGGGATCATAGGAGGACGCCGGGGTCAGGTCAACGCGTCGATCCAGCCCGGGGCTGACCCCCGCTCCCTCCTTTCCTCCGCTTCCCGTAGAATGGCCACGTTCATTCGCACTGGACCGGGGAGGACTCATGGCGGACGACAAACCGACGCTGATCGACGCCCAGGCGGACGTGGAGGGCCGCCTCAAGGGCAAGGACGCGCACATCCTCGGCCGCTTCAAGGGCGAGGTGGACGTGTCGGGCCGCCTGTTCCTGGGCGAGGGGGCACGGGTGGACGCGAAAGTCGTGGCCGACGCCGCCGAGATCGCGGGCGAGTTCAAGGGCGAAATCAAGGCCCGCGCCATCACCCTGGCCGAGAAGGCGAAGGTCGAAGGGAGCGTGGACGCCCACCTCCTCGTGGTGAAGGAGGGCGCCCAGCTCAACGGCGCAGTCACCGCCGGTGGAGCGAAGGGCAAGGCCGCCCCCGCGAGCCCCCCGGCCACCCCTTGATCCTTCGCGAGCTGGCCGACCGCCTGGGCTGCGCCCTGCGGGGCGACGGGGCGGTCGAGGTGGATCGCGTCGCTCCCATCGACGCCGCGGGCCCCGGCTCCCTGACCTTCGTGGCCAGCGCGAAGTGGGCGGTCCGGCTCAGGACCACCCAGGCCTCGGCCGTCATCGTCCACCCCTCGATCGCGACCCCGCTCCCCAGCCTGCTGTCGGACAACCCGTACCTCGCCTTCGCGGGAGCGGTGGTGCTCCTGCACCCGAAGGCGGCGGCGCCGCCGGGCGTGCACCCCTCGGCGGTGGTCCATCCCACCGCGGCCCTCGGCGAGGGCGTGCACATTGCCGCCCTGGCCGTGGTGGGAGCACGCACCCGGATCGGCGCGCGCTCGGTCGTCCATCCCCACGTGGTGCTCCACGAGGACGTACAGGTAGGCGAGGACTGCGTCCTCCACTCGGGGGTGCTGGTGCGCGAGGGCTGCCGCCTGGGGGACCGGGTGGTGGTCCAGAACGGGGCGGTGATCGGCGCGGACGGCTTCGGGTTCGCGAAGGACGCGGAAGGCCGCTACCACAAGATCCCGCAAATGGGGACGGTGGTGATCGAGGACGACGTCGAGGTCGGCGCCCTCACCGCGATCGACCGGGCCGCGCTGGGCGAGACCCGGATCGGGCGGGGGACCAAGCTCGACAACCTGGTGCAGATCGGCCACTCGGTCACGGTCGGACGCGACACGGTCCTGGCCGGCCAGGTAGGGGTCGCGGGCAGCTCGACCATCGGGGACCGGGTCACCCTGGCCGGGCAGGTGGGGGTGGCGGGCCACTTGAAGATAGGGGATGGCGTGATCGCCACCGCCCAGACCGGCATCCCCCACGATGTGGACGCGGGGACCGTGATCTCCGGTTACCCCGCGATCCCGAACCGCGAGTGGCTGAAGGCGAGCGCGGTCTTCCCCCGGCTGCCCGAGCTGCTGCGTCGCCTGCGCGCCCTCGAGAAGCGCCTGGGCGGCGACCCACCCGACGAGGGATGACATCCCGGCCTCGAACTCGTTCTGGAAATAGTACGAAAGGTAACAGGCGAGGGAGGGTAGGGGACGTCTGAGCTAGCGCTCCTTCAGCCTCAGCTTGCCACCCGGCACCGCGTAGTAGCCCTGCCGGTGGCGGACCCGCAGGCCCTTCGGCTTGACCTCGACCTTGAGCCGGTGGTACCGGCCGTCGAGGACCAGGTTGTCGGAGACGAACCCGAGCACGTACTGGTTGGCCAGCTCGTCCAGGATCTTCTGGTAGATCGCGGACAGGTCCTTGTACGCGATCGGCGAGTACACCTGGCCGCCACTCGACTCGGCCAGGGTGTTCAGGATCGCGCGGGCGGAGACGTAGCGGTTGGTCCCCAGGCCGAAGTTGCCGTTGAAGGCGATCGGGTAGACCGTGACCCCGCTCGCGCGCACGAGGGCGATGGTCTCGGCCAGGCTGATCGCGCTCGTGGTGTCGTCGCCGTCCGTGAAGATCACCAGCACCTTGCGCCCGCTGGAGTCGGCCACCCGGGCGAGGTAGACGCCGATCGCGTCGTAGAGAGCGGTGTTGCCCGACCCCTTGATCTCCAGGATCCGCTCGAAGAGCCCCTGCTGGTTCTCGTCGTTGTAGCGCGAGAGACGGATGTCCTGGTCGAAGAAGATGAGCAGCAGGTCACGGGCCCGGGGGATCGACTCCAGGAAGCGCACCGCCGACTGCTGGCTGAGCCGGATCTGCGCCTTCATGCTCTCGCTGGTGTCCATGAGCATGCCGAGGTTCAGGCCCAGCGGCTGCTCGTTCCCCTCCCGGGCGGCGGGGGCGAAGACCTGGACGTTCCGGGCCAGGAGCGGCTTGCCGTCCTCGTAGATGACGAAGTCGTCCCGGCCCAGGTCGCTGACCAGGTTGCCCCGGGCGTCCCGCACGGTCACGGTGACGTTGACGACGTCGATCCCGCCCGGGTAGACGGGAACCTTCTGGGCGGCGGCAGGGGCCGGCCCCGGGAGGGCGCAGAGGACGGCGAGGAGGGGCGGGAGAAAGGTCCATCGGGTCCGCGGCATCTCCTCTGGCCTCCCCTCGGCCCAGGAGCGCATCCGAAACGGCGCTTCTTCGGACGAACTCCTAATGCAACACGTCGATCACCCGCACGGCCAGCTCGACCTTGTTGAACGGCGGCATGATGTAGACGCCGTGCGCTCCCTCGCGGGCGGCGAGGGTCGCCTCCTGCGCGATGCTCACCCCCTCGGCCTGGGCCTTTTCTCCGGAGCCCGCCTTCTTCATCCGCTCGCGGATCTCGTCGGGGATGCGCATCCCCGGCACCTCGTTGTGGAGGAACTCCGCGTTGCGGTGCGAGTACAGGGGCAAGATCCCCACCAGGATCGGGACCTTGATGTGCCGGATCATGGAGAAGAAACGCTCGAGGGTCCGGGGATCGTAGATGGGCTGGGTCATGATGTACTCGGCTCCCGCCTCGACCTTCTGCTCCAGCCGCCGGACCTCTTTCTCCGTGTCCGGCTTGCTGGGGTCGGCCCCGCAGCCGATGTGGATGCCCAGGGCGGGGCCGATCAGGTTACCCGCCAGGTCGCAGCCGTGGTTGAGGTGGTCCATGATGCGGATGAGGCCGATGGAGTCCACATCGTACACCGCGGTCGCGTCCGGATAGTCCCCCAGTTTCGGGGGGTCGCCGGTGATGGCCAGGATGTTGCGCAGGCCCAGGGCGTAGGCCCCCAGGAGGTCCGACTGCATTCCGAGCAGGTTCCGGTCGCGACAGGTGTAGTGCAGGATGGTGTCGATCTCCACCTTGGTCTGCATGAGCACACAGAGGGCCTGGGCGCTCATGCGCGCCGAGGCCCGCGGCCCGTCCGCCACGTTGATCGCGTCGACCTCCCGCTCCTTGCAGTAGTGGGCGCGTTCCAGGACCTGTCCGGGGTCGACCCCCTTGGGCGGGTCCAGCTCCACCGAGACCACGAACTTCTTCCCGAGCTTCCGGGCGAGCGCCGTCTTCTCCTCCCGTGGGACGGGGGTGGGGGCCTCCTTGGCCCGGGTCGGGGGTAGGACCGTGACCGTCTCGCGGCTCGGCTGCAGCATCCGCACCGAGCGCACGAGGTTCTTGATGTGGGCGGGAGTGGTGCCGCAGCAGCCCCCCACGAGGTTGGCACCCGCGGCGATGAAGCGCCGGGCGTAGGAGGCCATGTACTCGGGCGTGCAGAGGTAGACGTAGCGCCCGTCCACCAGCGCGGGCGCCCCCGCGTTCGGCATGGCCGAGAGCCTCGCGGTCGTGGCCACCGCGGCCATGCGCTGGATCGTGAGGAGCATGGCCTGGGGGCCCTGGCTGCAGTTGGCTCCGATCGCGGGAACCCCCCATCCCTCGAGAGTGCGGACCGCGTCCTCCGGGGTGTCGCCGTAGAGCGTCGTCCCTTCCTCGTTGAAGGTGAGGCTCACCACCACCGGCAGGTCGGCCGTCAGCTCGCGCACCGCCTCGTGAGCCGCTCGCGCCTGGTCGAGGGAGGGCATGGTCTCGATCACGAACAGGTCGACCCCGCCCTCGATCAGCCCCTCCACCTGCTCGCGGTACGCCTCCTTCGCGTCCTCCAACGGGATGTTGCCGATGGGGGCGAGGGGCTTGCCGATAGGGCCGATGGAGCCGGCCACGAGGGCGGCCCCGCCCGCGGCCTCCCGGGCGAGCCGCGCCCCCTCCCGGTTGATCTTGCGGACCTGGGCCTCGAGGCCGTGCGGGCCCAGCTTGAAGCGGTGCGCCCCGAACGTGTTCGTCTCGATCACGTCCGCCCCCGCCTCGAGGTACTCGCGGTGGACGCTCTGGACGAGGTTGGGGTTCGAGAGGTTCAGCTCGTCGAAGCAGCGGTTCAGGAAGACCCCGCGCGCGTAGAGCATCGTCCCCATGG
>WNGL01018378.1_pt1 | contig 12718 bp, 14 predicted proteins | sample 5400591 | NCBI WGS metagenome assembly WNGL01 (sample SAMN13153377, study PRJNA577476) | soil metagenome | isolation source: 80 cm soil or saprolite under Garry oak tree replicate 1 | place: USA:California | collected 2016-06-15
GAATCCGCACACGGACATTATCAATCCGCTGCCCGGAGGTATCGGACAGACTTTCCAGCCACAGGAACGTATGACCGCGGGCGAGAAAGAATGGACTGCTTCCAACACCCGCTTTGAAGGGGGGATGGGCATCGATGCGACTGTTCCGTTCGGCTACGAGCAGGACTTTCACCGCCCAGTGTATCCAATCGACAAAGTTGATCCTTTGAAGTTTTTCTCGCAGGCGGATCTCGATCGCGCAAAAGAGCGGATGCACGGTTGGGTGAAAGTGCTGGCCCGGACCGGACGGTAAGAGGTCAGAGCGACCTGGTAGAATTGGCAATGCTCATTAAAACCGCGAAGGCACCCGCTCGCTACAGCTCGCGGTTCTGTAACACAGTATGTCGTTACTTGCTCCATATCGCGTTCTGGATTTAACGGGACCGCTGGGGTTTCTGACGGGAAAAATCTTTGGTGACCTCGGCGCCGACGTTATTAAGGTCGAGCCTCCCGGCGGCGATGCTTCACGGCGTCTGCCCCCATTTCTCGGAAACGGCAACGGCTCGCAGCAAAGCCTTTACTGGCTGGCTTACAACTCAAACAAGCGCGGTATTTCTCTCAACTTGCAAAGCGAAAGAGGTCGAGAACTTTTTTCGCAACTTGCACTCGAATCTGACTTCATCATCGAGAGTTTTCCGCCACGCGTCCGCGAGCAGTTGGGATTTGAGTATGAATCCTTGCAACATCAAAACCCTGGACTGATTCTTGTTTCTATCTCGCCGTTTGGACAAGAAGGACCGTACAAAGATCTCAAGGGCTCTGATCTGGAAATCATGGCGCTCAGCGGCGCGATGTCTCTGGCCGGTGAAAAAGGCGGCGAGCCCATGCGTGTGTCTGTCCCGCAAACGCCGATGTGGGTAGGCGCAGAAGCTGCCATGGGAGCTTTGACCGCGCTTGCTTATCGTTCGATGACCGGCCGTGGCCAGCGCGTCGATGTGTCCGCCCAAGTCGCGGTGATGGCTGCGCTAGCGCACGCCCCGGCATTCTGGGATTTGAATCGCGTGAACCCCGAAAGGGCCGGCGTCTTCGTCACCGGTCGCAGCGTGAGTGGCGCTAAGATGCGCGTCATGTGGCCCTGCAAAGATGGATGGATCAATTTCATTATCTACGGCGGCGCCGCTGGCCGTCATACAAATCAACAGCTCGTGGCGTGGATGGACGAGAAGGGCCTGGCTCCCGTCTGGTTGAAAGAGACCGACTGGAGCACGTTTAAGGTAACTAACATAACGCAAAGCGAAGTCGACCGGCTGGAAACTCCAATCAGAAACTTTTTTGCCGCCGTCACCAAAGATGAATTTCTTGAAGGCGCCATCAAGCGCCAGATGCTTGGCTATCCCGTCGCCACAATGGAAGACATTTACCGCAACCGGCAACTCAAGGCGAGAGACTTTTGGCAGGATATGAGCGATCCGGTTTCAGGTGTAACGCTGAAATATCCGGGCGGGTTTGCGGTCGTCGACGGTGAAAGGTTGCCTATCAAATGCGCCGCACCAAGGGTTGGCGAGCACAATGAAGAAGTCTACCGGGAACTAGGAGTGAGTTCGTCCGAACTCGCTCAGCTTGAATCGGCCGGCGTGATTTGAAGGGCACGGACTTTATGAGTTCTTAGTAAGACGTAGAACGAAGAATGAGCGAGTTAATCCCAAGACTTTCATTTTCGGAGTTAGATCCGCAGCTTGCCGAGCTGCTGCGTCCTAAAGCTGAGCGGCTGAATTACCTGGGTGAGTTTTTTCAGTGCACCGGGCACCAACCACGTGCGCTGATCTCTTTCTACACGCTGACGGAAGATCTGAAAGAAGCGCTGCCGGACAATTTAACAGAACTAGTGGCGCTGACCGTCGCCGTCAAAATGAACAACGCCTACGAACGTGTGCAACATGAGCGCCTTTCGCTCAAGCTCCGTTTCTCTGAAGCGTGGGTGCGCGAAGTAATCTCGCTCAAGACAAAACGTGGCGGCCAGCTTTCCGAGACAGAGTTGCTGGTGCAACAGCTTACGATGGCGGTGCTCGAACGTCACGGCCTCGATACGGAAGCTGAACTCGAGAAGGTGATCAAAGCCATCGGTCACAAAGAGGCGATCGCTGTCTTGATGTTGATTGGACGTTATGTGATGCACGCTTTGATCGCAAACTGTCTGGCGCTGATACCACCTGTCAGTTCGCCGCTTGTGGGCTGAAGTAGCACAAGCTGGTTAGCTTGCGGCGCAAACTAACAGTTTGCGCTAGAAATCCGAAATATGGTTGAGCCTGCTCCACTCTGGATTTCTGAAGCCGAAGTTGTCGCCATGATTGATATGGGCGAGGCAATCGTGGCTCTGGAAAAAGGTTTGTTGTCAGAAGCACGAGGCGAGGCGAAGAACATGGCGAAGACGCACGTTGCCTGGGGCGACGGCGCGACACTTCACGCCATCGGCGCGGTCTTCGGAAAGGAACAATTTGCCGGCACGAAAACGTGGGCTCACACGAAAGGTGGAGCGACGCCTTTACTGATTCTCTTTGATAACCAGACGGGAGCCCTTAAAGCGATCATCGAGGCATTCGCTCTCGGACAATTGCGCACCGCGAGTGCTTCTGGAGTAGCCACAAATTTGCTCGCTGCTAAAAACGCCGACGACTTTGCGATCATCGGCACCGGCAAACAGGCCATCACCCAGGTCGCAGCCGTCGTCGCGGTGCGCCCAATCAAACGCATTCGGGTATTTGGGCCCAACGAAGAACGTCGCGAACAATTTGCCACCCGGGTCAAACAGGAATTTGAAATTGAGACGATCGCCGCGCGCAGTGTTTCCGAAGCAGTTGCCGCCGCATCAATCATTACCGTTGCCACGCGCGCGGTTGAGCCGGTGATCAGCGCTGGCATGATAACGGCCGGCGCGCACATCAACGCGATCGGCGCGATCGTTCCGAGTCGCGCCGAGCTTGCGCGCGACGTCCTCGAGCGCTGCGGCCAAATTGTCGTTGACAGCGTGACTCAGGCGCAGAAGCTCTCGCGAGAGTTGATGGACTTCTTTGGCCCGGCGAATCCGGAAGGCTGGCAGCGAATCAGATCTCTTGCTGATCTGGTCGTCGCGGTCGAACCCCGTGGTCAGCATGATGACCTCACGCTATTCAAATCTCTGGGAATGGGGATTTCAGATCTGGCTTTGGGAATTGAGCTTTATCGAAAGGCGCGCGCAAACGGCTTGGGGCGCGAGTTTGCTCAGCCACAAAGAGCGACGCCGAGATTGCACGCAGCTCAAACGCTTAGCCATTGAAGGAGAGATATGAACGCGGAAAGTTATAGGTTTGTCGACTGGACCGGGAGAGTAAGAAAGCCGCCGAACCTGATCCCGCCGGTCGTGATTAAGAAGAAGGACATTGATGGCGAGATCCAGCGCCTCGCAAATCTTCCGGCTCCCGCGAACGGCCGGCGTGAATCGATGGTGGCGCATCCGCTCACCGGGCCCGGTGATGGATTGGCCTATACCATCGCGGTTTCTATCTGCGTGCTACGCCCGGGCGAGAGCACCAGACCGCTTCGACACAACGCCTCACTCGTAGAGTTTTGTATCCACGGTAGCGGGCATACGACAATTGATGGCAAGCGAATTGACTATGAGCAATACGATGTCTGGACTATTCCGCCGTGGTCCGTATTCCAGCACCGCAACGACACGGATGAGCTACAGGTAAGGCTCAGTTACAGCAACTCGCCACTACTGGAAAAGCTGAATGTGTACATCGTCGAGGAAGATCCTCGAGCAGCAGCGACAGAAGAAGCTACATCTGAGAAGGCGATCGATTCAGCCAGGATTAGTCCGTTCGGCACTTTTCCATTAAGTGAAGATGGCGCCTATCTGATGCCTTATGAGAAGCTGATTAATCCGGATCACGTTGAGGTCAGCGCACTGCATTGGCCCTGGAAAAAAGTCAAAGCCGAATTGGACAAGCTAAGAGATTTAGGAAAAAGTTACGTCGGGCGGAGGCTTTATTTGATGTATGACCCAGCCACGGGTCGCACCAACGGCACCACTCACACTTTTTTCGCCACCATCACCATCCGTCCGGCGAATATTGTCGACCGCCCACACCGCCACGTGTCGGCCGCCGTCAACTATTACTTTCACGGTCGCGGTTACAGCACCGTGGAAGGAAAGCGATACGAGTGGGAAGCGGGGGATTTGATGCTCAGCGCGCCGGGTTGGGCCGTTCACAATCACGCTTCTAAAGACGAGGACGTTTACGAGTTGACGATTCAAGATCAACCAATGCACCTGGCGTTGGGGTCGCTGCTGTGGCACGAGGACTTGAGACGCGAGCCGAAGCTACTGGGCTTCTCAAGCGGTTTCTCGACCAATCGCGCTGCCAAGATCGGATCAGGCAAATGATCGAACTCGAATCGAATTTTCTGCGTGGCTCATATACGCCATTAATCACCCCGTTTCGCGACGGCAAGGTTGACTTCGACAAATACGCCGAGTTGATCGAGCGACAGGTGTGCGAAGGCTCGCACGGCGTAGTGGTCACGGGCACCACAGCAGAGCCGAGCAGCCTGACGGTTGAGGAAAGATGCGATCTGGTTAAGATTGCGGTAGAGACTTCTGCCAAACGCGTTCCGGTAGTTGCCGCAACCGGATCGCAGTCGTTCGCGGAAACGGCGGAACTTACGGCCAACGCCGAAAAAGCAGGTGTTGATGCCCTGTTGATAGTGACGCCGTATTACATCAAGCCGCCGCAGCGAGGATTGATTGAGTACTTTGTCGAACTGGGGAAGCGAACTTCTCTTCCGCTAATGATCTATCACATCCCGGGTCGCGCCGCAGTTTCAATCACGCCGAATACTGTCGTTCAGATTGCCGAGCGCCTGCCGAACCTCGTCGGCCTGAAACATGCCGCAAACGATCTCGAGTTTCTAACTGAAACACTTACTTTGCTCGGGAGGGACTTTCGCATATTCTGTGGTCTTGAGGCGCTCAGTCTGCCAATGTTCGTCATTGGCGCCGCGGGACTCATGAACGCCGTCGGCAACCTGGCGCATCAAGCAATCTTTCTCGACACCAATCCGATTCCTTTGAAATATATGATGTGGCGCGTGGGCCTGTTGGACACTCCGGAACTTCGCTTGCCGCTTGTACCATTGGATGGGAACAGCCAACAAAAACTCGACGAAGTATTGCGACGAGCAAAGTTGCTGGATACGCATACTTTGTCGGCGCCCTCATCGAATTGAGTTAAGGTTAGGTCGTCCGAACCTTAGGCCTTGGTCCCAGGACAAATGAGAGAAACGCAATGTTTGAGCCGGTAAAAAACCAAAGAATCTCAGACGAGATTTTGCGCCAGATAAGAGACGCTGTTTTGGGCGGTAAGTTTCAGATTGGCGACCGTCTGCCGAATGAACGCGCCCTGGCCGAGCAATTTGCCGCGAGTCGCACTTCCGTTCGCGAAGCACTGCGCGGACTAGAGCAGGCGGGCGTCATCTACATCAAGAAGGGCGTCAATGGGGGTATCTTTGTCGCCGATCCTGATCATCGTCTGGTCAGTCGCCCTTTTCAGACACTCCTGCAATTGCGCAAGGTGACGATGGACAACATCGTGGAAGCGCGGCTTATTTTCGAGCCGGAAGCCGCGCGCCTCGCCGCGCAGCGCGCTAAGCCGGAAGACCTCGAGGAAATGAAACAGGTCATAGAGAAGATGTCGGCGGCGGTCGAGACAGGCGAACTTCCCGCCTCGTTCGATCTGAAATTCCATAAGCTGATCGCGCGCGCCGCCGGGAACCCGATTCTTGAAATGCTCTCGGAATCAATGCTCGAGGTCGCGTCGCAAGTCATCACCGGGCTGCACCCATCAATTGACGTTCTCAGACATGTCGTTGAGCGACACCGAGAGGTGTTTGAGGCGGTTCGGAATAGAGACGGCGATCTCGCGTTCGCGCTAATGTCGAAGCATATTGTTGACGTCAAGAACCGCTTGGCCAAACGCCCGGAACGCAAGACGAAAACGCGCTCAACGAGAAAGTGAATTCAGTTCGCCTTGTGTTCATCGTTAACTCTCTGGACTTCCGTGTATAGCTCAGCAGCCGCCCGGCTCATTTCAACTGGCAGGTCTGTCGCATTGATGCGGCGGATAAGCATGCTAGGTCCATGCGGTATTCCATTTGAACGGCAAATGTGCCAATTGTCGATTGTCTCAACAGGCGGTTCCACCCCAGGTATCTGTGGCAAATTTGTGGCAGGAATTCCGGGAGAAGGGAAGTAGAAGAATGGTAGTACAAGCAAGCAGATGTAAGATTGCTTGATTTTGCTCGTGGCTGCATCTCGATTCAAAATCAATTACTTAGGTTTAAAGAGCGAGCACGGTTCGGGACCGTGAGGTCGGTGGTTCGAATCCACTCGCCCCGACCAATACCTTTAACAAATTCCGTAGGCTTACCTGGACACTGAATAAGCGCGCTGCGCCAACCGTCAGCAGAACTGTGGTAGCCACGGCCGCTCGCTAAGATTAGTCTCCTGTTCAGCAAGCTCTCGGTATAGAGCGCCACGGGCGAGATTGCATTGTTGATGTCATGAGCATCGCCGCTGGCCATTTGTCTCAACGCGCAGTCGTTCTTGTTGCATGACCGCCTGTTGCGTCTGACGCAGATCGTTGTAAGCCGTTTTGGTCGACGTCGATGCACGATTGCTCAGTCATTGCCAATTCCAGCGCCAGAGCTTTTACTGCGAACGCCGACGCTGCTGACCGTAAGCTTATTCGGGGGTTGGTCGTAGAGGCAAACACAAGTGAAGTCGAGTGCAAGATGATCCTCCAGACTGCGAACGACCACCTGAAAGATACTCGCAAATCCTGCCGCTCACCAATGGCGCGCGTAATTTGCTGAAGCAGCCCCAGCCGCCCAAGTTGCGCGGAGAGGCGCTTTTCGCTCTTACGCAAAGCAAATGCTGCCGGCCCTTCGACCCTTCGGATAACATCAGAGCTGGCACCCAGTATCTAAAGGAACTGCTGGAGCTGTTTGGCGGGTGTGGATCTGGCGCTGGCGGGTTATAATGCCGGCGAAGGCGCCGTGGTAAGATTTGGCGGTGCCGTTCCCCCCATTCAGGGAAACCCAGGATTACGTCAAACGTATCAGCAAACGATACGTGCTAAGCAAGCCATCAGACGTAAAACTTGAAGGGGCAAGCAAACTGCCTCGCGTTCAGTAACCGATGAAGTACAGCGTGACTCAGCTCATTCAAAGCTTTTTCAAGGCCTTAATCTGTATCGGGATCTGCATGGGCCTTGGCTACGTTTCCATAGCCGCGCAAACATCGCGGAGTGAAGGCCCGCTCACAAATGCTTCGATTGTGAAACTGATCAAGGCAGGCTTCAAAGAGAAAACAGTTGTGGCGATTATCGGAAGCCGTCCGGCGCAATTCGATCTATCAACCGAAAGAATGATTGAGTTGAAGCGCAGCGGTGTAAGCGAAAGAATCATTTTGGCCATGCTCGCGCGTCAGGAGGGGACGGAACTTCCAGATGATTTCTGGAGCGATGATGCGTCCTTCGGCAGAGGGACAAACGGCGGAAGAAAAGACTCCGGCAGTACTGGAGCTACTAACGTACGGGGCAGCACGGACATTTTCGGCTCAAGCGCGGGGGCCAAGAGTTCGCAAAAGAGCCGCGGCGGAGGCAGTGGTTCCAGCGCCGGCGACACCGTGACGACCGGGTCCGCAACGGTTCACATTCTTCGGCCCCCATCTGAGGCTGATACACCAACAAAACTTGAAAAGATACCTACGCTAACAAACGATTCCGTCGTCGAGTTGGTGGAGGCAGGTTTCTCTGAAGGCACAATCATTCGGCGCATCGAACAATCGCCGGTCGAATTTGATTTCTCCCCCGACAAGTTAGCCGACCTCCGCAAGCACCGCGTTAGCGACAAGATACTAACCGCAATGAAAGCTGCCATGGGAGACACTCCCCGTGTAAGCAAGCCCGCCGCTTCCAATGGCGCACCTGACAAATAAGAAAAGCCGCGCTGCCAGGCAAAACAGTTTCCACTGGCCGTTAGTATTGCTGCTGTTCACCGCAGCTGTCACAGCTCTATGGGCGCCTTACAACCGAGACACGTTTGTTGCTTCAGCCCAGCAGGCAACGCAGAAAAAAAAAGCCGGCAAGACTCAGCTTCAGCGGCCGAAGTCGCCAGCCCCATCCGCGACACCGACGCCGTCGGCATTGGACCGCCTCGGTCCACCGCCACCTATGCGTTCTCCTGCTCCGAAAGCTGAACAACAGATCAATCCCGGAGACGTGATCTCCGTCAACACGACCGAAGTAATGTTACCGGTCACCGTGCGCGACTCGAACGGGCGATTAGTTTCAGAATTGACGCGCAGGGATTTTCGCGTCTTCGAAGATGACCAAGAACAGCCTCTAAGTGACCTTGCTCTCAGACAGGTTCCCGTCGATGTTGTGTTGATGGTAGACGCCTCCTCGTCGGTAGCAAGCAATATTGACGATTTTCGGCGAGCAGTGGAGGAATTTGCGGCTCGTATTGCCTCTGACGATCGAATCAGCCTCATCAAGTTCGACGATCGCGTTCAGTTGTTGCAAGACTGGACCCAGAGCCGTTTTCAACTCCGTCGCGCTCTGAATCGAATCGAGCCGGGCATGTTCACGCGCTTTCACGACGCCTTACTGCTAGCAGCGCGTGAGCAGTTCGGCTCAACTAAGTCCCGTCGCGCTATGATCGTCCTGACAGACGGAATTGACAGCCGCGGTGCCACAACTCTTGAAGTGGCATTAAGAGCGCTTCTTGAAGCCCAAGTTACTGTCTATGTCGTAAGCAACACGGAGATTTCTCGCGCGACAAAGCGAGCTGAACTGGATTCTTTGCTGAGCGGATCTGAATCCACAGTACGCTTCAACCAACTCCGCATTGATGATCTGCGTGAGGGATTGCGCGTGTTGGATCAAAGCGAAGAGAGACTTGCCGAACTCACTTCCGCAACTGGCGGTCGTCTCTACAAACCCAGGAGCTTCGCTGCGCTTGATTCTACTTACGCCGAGGTGGCCGAGGAATTGCGCCATCAATATGCCCTTTACTATGCGCCCCTGAACAGAACCCGCGACGGGAAATTCCGTCGCGTGCGCGTGGAGACCGCCAATCCGGCCTACCAGACGCACACTCGAATCGGCTATTTTGCGCCCCGCGGGTAATCAAAGTCAGCCTTTGGTTTCACAATTAAGGACGGCGACTAATACCTACCTCAACGGTCCTCCCTGCTCCCAAAGACGATAGAGTTCGAAGAATCTTTCATTGGGTGTGCGCGCCTTGGCATCGACTGATAGTTCGCGCCGAATGCGATTCACAAAGTACATATCGATTTCGCCTTTGTGCTTAGCCGGAACCTTTCCGCGAAATTCACAGTCAAAGAAATCCTTAACCAATTCGTAAGTCGCGCCGGAAATGTTGATGCGACCAGCGAGACCGGAAGACTCGAGGCGACTGGCGGTGTTGACCGTATCGCCCCAGACGTCATAGGAGAACTTTTCGCGGCCCACAACACCGGCGACCAGATCGCCTGAATGAATGCCAACGCGAATCTGCCAGTAAGGCCGGCTCTCGGCCATCTCTTCGTCTCGCAGGTGAGAAACCAGCTGCTCAATCTCCAGCGCGGCCAGTACACAATCAACCGCATGCGTGCGGTTCTTCAAGGGTACTCCGCCAACAGCCATGTAAGCGTCACCGATGGTCTTGATCTTTTCCAGCTTGTGCTGTCTGGCGATTTGATCGAACTGACCAAAGCAACTGTCGAGTTCCTCGATCAGTTCCTGGGGCGTGAAACTCTCCGCGATTTGAGTGAACCCGACGAAATCGGTAAATAGAACGGACGCGCTTTCGTAATCGACCGGCTGCACTCGATCTGTTTGCTTCAGTTCCTGCGCGATCGCCTCCGGCAAAACGTTGCGCAACAACAGGTCAGATTTTCTCCGCTCCTGATTGAGGTTCTGCGCTAACACCTGCACCAGAAGCCCAGTAAAAATCTGCGCGAACAGCAGGTTGCCTGAGACATCGATGAATCTTTCGCGCTCACTGCCATAGGCCGTAATCAACTCGGGGTATTTATGCTCCAGCACCACGAGGGCAAGCGCAGCAACGCCAAAGAGCAGGATGGCGGCCAGCGTTCGGCGCACTTTTCCGGAAAGGATGATTGCCGCTACCAATGCCGTAATGAAGTAATAATGAGCGCCGCCGTGCGACCCGGCATTCCTGAGGGCATTGACGAAGAGAAACCCGGTGACCAACAGCACAAACGGCCAGTAAAGATATTCATACGCGTTGCGGAATCTGGACAAATAATAGAAGAGCAGAAAGAGGATGCCCGTCCCCAGATTGAGAATCAACAACAACAAGTAGTGCTTCTGAGTCAGGACAGCGAAGGCGCCACCGATGTTAGCAGCCGCACTCAGCAGAGTTATGGTATTGAACAGACGATGTTCCAGCGCGAAGCGCCTGGGGTCCCCGAAGAGAGTGGATGTAATTGAATTAAAAAGTTGCAGCAAGATGATTGTCGTCCCGCGGATGACGGTCCCTGAAAACTGTAGTCGATTTCCGCGTCAGAGGCTTACGAATTCTTTGGAGACCTTCAGCAACCTGTTGATTGCAAATTCAGGTAGCGTCCTGATTCGAAATCTCTGTGAGTCCTCGGTGTCCTCTGTGTCTCTGTGGTGAGTGGTTTTCGGCGCGAATTCACCACAGAGGCACAGAAATCACAGAGGCTGCACAGAGAAGAGCATCGAAACCACGACACTACCCAAATTCACCGAAACTTGTAAAGCAGGACACCCGCCACTGCTATGGCCATAAGAATGAGCGTGGGCACAAGCTTTCGCCAGACGAAGCGATCAATCATGCTCTCAGCTTCCAAATTCATGGCGCATTGGGGGCAGCCACGAGACTTTGGATCCAGCAGATAGCCGCAATCACGACATGGAATAAGACTCATAACTTAAACCTTGGTTCACCTCACTCCGCGTTTCGCCGAATAGGGGCCAAAGAGGATTTGAGTTGATGTTAGCACCACGTTGAATTAACCTACCCGTCAAGCAGCTTTGAAACAGAGCATATTTAACCGCTCGATGTGAGGTCTGACAAGCTGGATAAACGCTTTTCGTAAAGCTTCGATGAAAATCCTATTCATTTCCGACCTGAGCTGATAGTTGCCGATTCGTTATGAGCGAGGCACAAGCCAAGGTCCCCGACAAATCGCCCGATGCCGGCGCGTGGTTGGACCAGCACGGAGATTACCTTTTCCGGTACGCACAATTTCGTCTGCGCGACTCTTCGGCAGCCGAGGACGCCGTTCAGGAAACTTTTCTTGCGGCGCTTAAGGCCTACGAAAGATTTCAAGGCCGTGGCTCTGAGCGCACCTGGCTGGTCGGAATCTTGAAACACAAGATTACCGACCATTTTCGGCGAATTACCCGTGAAGCACCGATTGGCGAGGAATCTGATGACGGATCGGAACATAACGAGTTTTTCGAAAGAAAGGATGAGTGGACCGGTCATTGGAACAACGATTACGCGCCGAGCGATTGGCATGCGACTCCGGCGCAGTTGGTTGAGCGGAGTGATTTTTGGAGGGTCTTTAACGATTGTCTGTCGCCTCTTCCACAGCGTACCGCAGGTGCGTTTACACTGCGAGAGGTCGATGGTCTTACAAGTGAAGAGATCTGCGAGATGCTCAGTATTACAGTGAACAATCTCTGGGTCATGCTTCATCGCGCGCGGTTGCAGTTGCGCAATTGTCTCGAGGTGAAATGGTTCAAAGGCACTGAAGCGTAGGAATGACACTCAAAGTTTACGACAAACTAAAGCATGCTGTCCGCTACTGGCTCTTACGCCGGCTGCCAACTTGCCAGCAGACCGTTGCTTTGATTTCACAATCGATGGAGCGCCCGCTCGCGCTTCGCGAACGCGTTCTTGTCAAACTGCATTTATGGATCTGCGCGTGGTGTCTGTGGTACCTCGAACATCTGCAATTGATCCGAGACTCGGTGCGCGCAAAAGTTAACGAAGATCCTGACCTGGACTTGAGCCCCGGAACTACGCTTTCAGCGGAAGCGCGCGAGCGAATAAAGCGTCAACTCGCCGCCAACGAATAGTGAAGGTTTGTAAGGTTTGCCAATTCGGCGCGACAAACTCTCGCGGCCGATCGTTTGTCTTCAGCCCAACGCGGGGTCCGGGCTGCCAGTTTTGCGAGCAGGTCAGGCGCGGATCGGCGGCATTTCAAAGTAATCTCTTGGGAGAAGAAAATGCACTGGCGGACGTTCAGCGCAGATGAAGCTTAACTCTTCAACCCACGATCATCAGCACTTGGCCAACCGTTTTGCGGTGGTGCCAACGCACGTTCGGCTGGATGCCGATCCGAATTACACGGGCAAGGGAGTGACGATTGCCTTTCTTGATTCCGGTTTTTATCCACATGCGGACCTGGTCGAGCCGGAGAGCCGCATTCTGGCGTACGAGGATTTGGCGGCGGAGCGCCCTTGCCTGAGTCCGCACGACAACGTCGAGACATGGCAGTGGCACGGCACTCAAACATCGGTGGTGGCCGCAGGAAACGGCGCGTTTTCAGACGGGGTGTACCGCGGGCTGGCAGCCGATGCTCAACTCGTCCTGGTTAAGGTCAGCACGCAGGGACGTATCACCGAAGAAAATATCG
>WNGL01007611.1_pt1 | contig 12717 bp, 15 predicted proteins | sample 5400591 | NCBI WGS metagenome assembly WNGL01 (sample SAMN13153377, study PRJNA577476) | soil metagenome | isolation source: 80 cm soil or saprolite under Garry oak tree replicate 1 | place: USA:California | collected 2016-06-15
TCGCTCAATAAAATGAAGTGTTGGTAAAATCTCCACCAGCATTGATAAATCATGGTTCCCTTAAGGGAGACGAAACTTATTCGAGGTTATTCGAACCTATTGGCTTCTTACTGTGGCTTGATTTAACAAATCGGAATGCAGCTCTCTGGATACGCCGCCGCGATGACCAGCGCGCTCGCGCATGCAATGGCTTTTCCCATCGCCGGCTTTGAGGAAGGGCTGCCGCTCTGGAAAATTCAGAAAACTCTGGCCGCAAAGAAATATGTCGATCTCACTCATGCATTCGAGCCGGGCATCCCACGATGGCCAGGATTCCCGGATGAAACACGCAAGATGTCGGGACGCTTATCGTACCAGTAAATCGCAATCCCGGCAGGCGCATTCGTTGCGATGCGCACCGATTGGTCAAAGCGCTGGCCAGACGCCGCGAAAATGGAAAACAAAGACGCAAATGGTGTCGCTCATTATCTAGGCTGGAGTTTGCCTGTTCTGAAATATCTTTACCGAGAACGCAAAATCACTGCCTTTGGGCACGAAACGACGGATACAGATCCGGGAATCGCCGCCTCAAAGGACGATTACTCGCTCGAAACTTATATCTTGAGCACCAACCATTATCAGATGAGTTGCTCACGAATCTCGATCAAGTTCCCCGAAGCCGATCCAATCGTAGTCGTCAGTTTTCCAAAACCGAAAGGTGGCTCAGGATTTCCGGCGCGGGTATTCGCGATTATGCCGTGATTTGACCCAAACGCTGCACGACATTAATCGTATTTCCTTTGGATTTGCTTGATGAGCTGGGAAATCGCCACGCTGGCACAGGCTTTTCGAGTTTTAGACCCGAGCTTTCATGGCTGAAAACCTGCTCGGTCATTTGACCAAAAGTCCCGGCACGAACGAAGATAAGCTTTGACTCATGCATATCACGGACATCATTCGGAGGGATTCTCCCACGTTTTCGTTTGAGTTCTTTCCTCCGAAAACGCCGGCGGCGGCCGAGGTTCTCTACCAAACGATTCGCGATCTTGAATCGTACATGCCGAACTTTGTCAGCGTCACCTATGGCGCCGGTGGTTCAACGCGGGATTTAACCCACGACCTTGTTGAGCGCATTCAACATACAACAAAGCTGGATCCCATCCCTCACCTGACCTGCGTTTGCCACAACGAAGGGGAGATCGAAGCGATTTTGCTTCGATACGCCAGGTCGGCGATTGGAAATGTCCTCGCGCTCGGGGGCGATCGGCCGCGCGATATTCCCTACGATAAATCGCGCGATTCGTTTCAACATGCGATCGATCTGGTTAAGTTAATTCGCCGATTTAACGAATCCGGCGCGCATCCAGATCACCGCGGTTTCGGAATCGGCGTGGCCGGTTTCCCCGAAGGACATCCCGCGACGCCGAATCGATTAGTGGAAATGGATCATCTTAAAGCGAAGGTGGACGCCGGCGCCGACTACATGGTCACGCAGCTATTTTTCGATAATCTCGACTTCTTCGATTTCCGCGAACGTTGTGCACTCGCTGGCATTCATGTCCCCATTATCGCGGGCATCATGCCGGTTACCTCCATTAAGGGATTCAAACGCATCGCGGAGCTGGCGGGAGGCGCCCGCTTTCCGGCCAGGCTTTTGCGTGCTCTTCAACGATGCGAAAACGATCCTGAAGGGGTCAGGCGCGTTGGCGTTCATTTCGCCTTGGAGCAATGTCACGATCTTTTGGATAACACCGTGGCAGGCATTCACTTTTACACGCTCAATCGCTCCGACGCCACGCGGGTAATTTTTGACAGCCTTGGCATTCCGCGTCGACGGAGCGCGCAAGCCGCTACGGTTCAGTCGAGCGACGAGGTTCGTGAGCCACTTGCAAGTTGAGCGACCGCAGGCGGGCAAGTGCGAAATCTGCATCGCTGAGAAAATCATTTTCGTCGCGCTCGAGCATTTTTCCGGCGGCTGTTTTAATCATGCCGTTTTTTGTCTTACGTAGTCACCGAGCTGGCAAAATTTGCGCGGAGCCTGTGACGCGCGCAGAATCTCGGGATGTCCCAGGTCAGCCGTGCAATTTGCTGGCAGCTCGGAGCGCTATTGATCGCGATCGTGCTGATTGCCGTGCTTTCGCAGTTTTTTCCGATCGTCGATTTTGTCGAGGCGCTGCAAGGGCGCGTGATGAGCTGGGGCGCGTGGGGCGCAGTTTGTTATCCGCTGCTCTTTGCCGCTTGTAATATCCTGTTGCTTCCTGGCGGGGTCCTCGCCGTTGGCGGCGGATTCTTTTTCGGGGTCTGGTGGGGATTGCTCGTGGTGTTCGCGGGTAACTTGATTGGCGCAGCAATTTCGTTTGCTTCGAGCCGATGGGTGGCCCGACGATGGTTCCAGCGCAAGCTTTCACAGAACCCAACCCTCCGCGTCTTGGGGCCAGCCGTAGAGCGGGAGAGCTGGAAGATCATTCTCTTGAGCCAATTACATCCACTTTTCCCCACGAGCCTGCTGAATTATCTTTATGGCCTGACGCGAATTCGGTTTGGTACCTACATGCTTTGGGCCTCAATTGGCCGAGCTCCAGGGCTCTTTTTGTATGTCTACGTCGGCACTCTGGGCCAACTGGGACTTAAGTTGATGCGCGGTAGAAGTCAGCCGCGAGTGATTGAGTACTGGACTTGGGGAGGAGCCTTTGTTATAACGGTGTTGCTGATGCTCGTTTTGGGCCGCATCGCGTACCGGGCAATCCAAGCATCCCATGCAACGGTGATGCCCGAGAGCCAAGCAGACCATCCGCAGGCTAGCGCGGAACAAGGAATATCATCCACGTAAGTCATTCATTATTAAGATATTAATACATAGATCGAAATGCAAAGGCTGAAAGAATACGACGTAGTGGTGATCGGAAGCGGCCATGCGGGAATTGAGGCGGCATTGGCGGCCGCCCGCATCGGATGCCGGACCCTCATGTTGACTCAGAATTTGGATACGATTGGCCAAATGTCGTGCAACCCGGCGATCGGAGGTTTGGCGAAGGGTCACATTGTCCGTGAGATTGATGCCATGGGCGGCGCGATGGGGCTGAACACAGACGCTACTGGAATTCAGTTTCGCATGCTTAATCGGACCAAAGGTCCTTCCGTTCGTGCGCCACGGGTTCAATGCGACAAGAAAGCCTATCAATTTCGCATGAAATCGGTTTTGGAGGGCACCGAAAACTTGGATCTGAAGCAAGCAACTGTCGTGAAGATATTAGCAGACGCGGGAAAGGCGATCGGAGTGGAGACCGATTTCGGTTTCAGAGTTGCCGCCAAGAGCATTGTGATTACCGCCGGGACATTTTTGCGCGGCCTGTTGCATGTGGGCGAAAAGAGCAAACCTGGCGGACGCATGGCAGATGCGAGCTCTGCGTTGAGCGAGAGTCTCCATCAACTCGGTTTTGCCATAGGAAGATTCAAGACCGGTACGCCTTGCCGAATCAATGGTCGCTCGATTGATTTTTCGCTATGCGAAGTTCAGATCGGGGACGAGCCGCCTCCGCGCTTCGCCTTTTTCGCCGAGACTGAAAAATTCACAAATGATATTTTTACCCTGAATTTCAATCAGCACGGTGAGTTCCACGTGGAACAACTCCCTTGTTGGATTACCCATACCACCCCACAAACGCATGACATTATCAGAGCCAACCTACACCGGTCGCCTCTATATTCCGGCCGGATACAGGGAATCGGACCGCGATACTGCCCATCAATTGAGGACAAGGTGGTGAAATTTGCGGATAAATCTTCTCACCAGCTGTTCTTAGAGCCTGAAGGTAGGCATACCCAGGAATGCTATGTAAACGGAATCTCAACGAGTTTGCCTTATGAGGTGCAACTGGAGTTCGTGCATTCGATTCCGGCATTGGAACAAGCTGAGATTATGCGCCCGGGTTACGCTGTCGAATACGATTTTTTCCCGCCAACTCAGCTTTTTCCCACTTTGGAGACGAGGCTGATTAGCGGGCTCTACTTTGCCGGCCAGGTGAATGGCACCTCAGGTTACGAAGAGGCTGCTGCACAAGGTCTCATTGCTGGAGCGAATGCCGCGTTGAAAGTCCAGGGGCGCTCGCCAATCGTCTTGGACAGGAATCAGGCGTATATTGGAGTTTTAATCGACGATCTTGTGACCAAGGGCACCGAAGAACCGTATCGAATGTTTACGAGCCGTGCCGAGGACCGCTTGTTCCTGCGGCAAGACAACGCCGATCAACGATTGATGAAGCTGGCGTTCGACGCAGGGCTAATATCCAGCCGGCGCTGGAGGCTGTTTCAGCGGAAACTGCATGTCCTGAGCCAGCTACGCCAGGTCGCAACCGAGACAAAGCTTCAGGGTACTTGCATCAGCCAACTGCTAAAGAGGCCCGAATTCACGGTGCGGAACCTACCGGAAGAATTACGAAGCCTGGCGCCTGCCGAAATTTGGGAGTTAGTCGAAACAGATTGGAAGTACGAGGGTTACGCGGCGCGCCAAGCCAGCCAAAATCGAACGATTGCCCGTCAAAATTCTCGGCCCATCCCGGACGGACTGGACTACGGGAAGGTCGCGGGCTTGCGCTCCGAGACGCGTCAGAAGCTGGCGACAATTCGTCCCACGTCACTGGGCCAGGCGGCTCGGATTAGCGGGATCACTCCTGCTGATATTGCAATAATATCTATCTGGCTAAGTAAGAACTGCTTACAACAAGATATGACGCATGGCGACGATCAAATCTATCTAGCCAGAGCAACTGCGGCTCCAAGCTAAAGTGCGATGCTATCGTTCGCTGCGGTCGCTCTTCTAGGTTACCTGCTCGGATCGATTCCCGCCGGATACCTTGCGGGTCGCATTGCCGGGATCGATATCCGGAAGGTCGGAAGCGGAAACATAGGGGCAACCAATGTCACACGAAGGCTCGGCCGGCGTTATGGCTATTTTGTTTTTGTCGTGGATTTTGCAAAGGGCACGCTAGCCGTTTGCGCCTCGGTCCTCTTAGGTCGGTACGTTGGAACCGAAATGACCACTACCCAGATATACGGAATAGTAGGAGCGACTTGTTGCGTTCTGGGACACGTATTTCCGGTTTGGCTTGGGTTCAAGGGAGGGAAAGGAGTTGCCACTTTCGCTGGGGCGCTCTTCGGCTTGATGCCTTTGGCCGCAGCAATCGGCGTCGCAGTCTGGGTAATTACATTTGAGGTGACGCGCTATGTTTCGATCGCGTCGATTACCACCGCAGTGCTATTGCCGCTGACGGTACTTGCCCTGACGCATGCAAGGCATACCAACGGAATGGCGCTGTTCTATTTCACCCTTTGTCTGGCAGCGGTTGTGATTTTTCGTCACCGTTCGAATCTCTCTCGTCTCCTGCGCGGTACCGAACCGCGATTCAAGCGAAAGTGAAGAGGATCGATAAAGTCGCCATCATTGGAGCGGGCAGCTGGGGAACAGCTCTGGCGTGGTTATGGGGAAAAGATGGGCGACAAATATATCTTTGGGGGAACAACGCGGGACGGGTCGAGCGCATGCTAAAGACACGCGAAAACAGCGACTATATCCCGGGATTGAAGCTACCGGATTCGGTAAAGATCACACACGAACTCGGCGATTGCGCGGATGCCGATCTGGTCGTTTTTGTGACGCCATCGATCGTATTGCGTGCAATCGCAATGCGCCTTCAGGGAGCGCTTAGCAACCATCAAGCTGTGTTCCTCAGTTGCACAAAAGGAATCGAGCACGGCACCGGTATGCGCATGAGCGAGATCATCGCTGAGATTTTTCCGGGGCATAAAGTGGCAGTTTTATCGGGACCGAATCTTGCCGCCGAAGTGGTGCGCAATGTGCCAACTGCGACAGTGACAGCCTGCCAGGATCCCGAATGCGCCGCAGAACTGCAAAGTGTTCTCGGCAGTTCGCGTTTTCGAATCTATACGAATAACGACGTCACCAGTGTGGAGCTGGGCGGGGCATTGAAAAATGTTTTCGCCATCGCCGCCGGCGCGAGTGACGGCCTTGGCTTGGGAGATAACACCAAAGCGGCATTGGTGACTCGCTCGCTCGCGGAGCTGATTCGGCTCGGAACCGCGATGGGCGGAAACCTCAAGACGTTCTACGGCCTGAGCGGCGCCGGCGACTTAATTGCGACCTGTTTCAGCAAGCACAGCCGCAATCGGCGCGTGGGCGAATATCTCGGGCGCGGGCAGACAATCGAGCAAATTACTTCCGCGATGCGAATGATAGCGGAAGGAATTCCCACGACAGAGAGCGCTTACGCATGCGCGCGAAAGCTGAACCTCGACTCGCCGATCACTGACGAAGTTTACGCCTTGCTTTACGAGGGAAAAACGCCAGTCCAGGCGATGCACGATCTTCTCGAGCGCGACCAAAAAGCGGAACAAATTTAGTGACCTTGTTGTGGCCGGCGCTTCTCAGAAAGCGGCAAGTTGCCAACTTCGCGCCGGAACACAAACAGATTCAGGCGCTGGACAATTGCCGGCAGACCTGCCCGATCACCGCAGGATACAATTCGTGCTCAGCAATTTGAATCCGAGCATGCAGTTTTTCAGGGGTATCGTCAGGCAAAATCGGCACTTCGCGTTGCGCGATGACGTCGCCATGATCGATCTTCTCATCCACATAGTGGACGGTGCATCCGGTCACCTTTTCTCCGGCCTCCAGCGCCTGTCGCCACGCTTCGAGTCCCGGAAATTTTGGCAGAAGCGATGGATGAATATTTATAATGCGTCGTGGAAATGCATTCAGCATCGGCGCTTTAAGAACGCGCATGAATCCGGCGAGAGCTACCAGTTCAACCCTTGCGTCGAGAAGCATTCGCACAAGGTCGTCCTCGGCTTGCGGCTCTAAACGCGTGCGAAACCCGCCTGGCGGCAAGTAAGCATTTGGGATCAAAAATTCGCGCGCAATATCGAGGATCGGCGCATCGAATACATCTGAGATCACCACCCGGACCTCCGCCGCCAGGCCGCTGGTGCTAATGCTTTCGAGAATTGCGCGGCAATTGCTCCCCTTTCCAGATCCAAGAATGCCAAGTGGAACGCGTCTCATCTTCCGGGTTTTCGCAGTTGTTCGAGCAAGAGAGATGTGGAGTAACCTTTTTCAAATGGGATGATGCGAATTTCTGCGCCCAGTTTTTGCAATGCCGCGCGCTCCTCCGCGTTGAGAGTTTCGGATGTGTAATCGCCTCCCTTTGCATAAATTGCCGGCTGAGCAGCTAGAATGAACTGGGTCGCGCGCATCTCTGGAAAAATAGTTACGAAATCGACACATTCCAAGGCTGCGAGCACTTCAGCGCGGTCGCCCTCGTTATTGATCGGACGCCCATTTCCCTTCAGCTCGCGGACTGAGCGGTCTCCGTTTAACCCGACAGCTAGCATGTCACCGAGGCCGCGTGCAGCCTGCAGGTAGCGCACGTGACCCACATGCAACAAATCAAAGCAGCCATTCGTGGCGATAAGTTTTTTCCCGGCCGCACGCGACTCCCTGGCGCGTTGCGCCAATTCATTGATATCGATGATTTTCGTCTGCATCACTTGCCAACCACAAAATTTAACGCGCGAGGAATGATTTGAAAAACAGCCGTCCCATTTCCGACCAGTTCGCCGTCCGCATTGAACCACATTCCCGGCCGTGACTGGACTGAGATCTTTCTTGCACGCCGGAAGGTAACGGAATCGCTGGAGAGGTGCTTGCCCAAAAGCATCTCCGCGGCCAGCACCGACATTTCTGCTGCCGGACGTTTCGGTATGAGCACAACGTCGAGCAATCCATCGCTGAGATTCGCCTCAGGCGCGACTGGCAGGCCGCCGCCGGCGAATTGTCCATTCGCGACGACGACATTGTAAACGTCGATCACCAGCTCCTCCGCGTCGTCGAAAATCATCGTGGTGCGGTAGGCTTGCAATTCCGGCAGGGCCGCCGCGGCGGAGCGCAGGTATGCCAGCGGACCCCAGGCTGATTTCATTTCAGGGGTTAATTTCTCATCCACGACACCACTGAAGCCGCCAGCCGAAACATTCACAAAGTAACGTCTGCGTCCGCTGGTCATGCGGACAAGATCGATCGTCGCTGTTGTTTTGGCGCGCAAGATATCAATGTTGGCGTCGATGTCCCTGATGAGCCCAATCGATCGCGCAAAATCATTTGCCGTGCCGAGTGGCACCACTCCCACGCAAAGCCGGCGAGCCCGATGGGGTTTTGCGATTCCGTTGATGACTTCGTTCAACGTGCCGTCACCGCCCACCGCAATAACGTAATCGGATCCAGCGCGAATCGCTTCCTGTGCCAGAGTCTCTGCTTCCCCCGCGCGTTGAGTGACGCGCACTTCCTGTGCATCAAGCCGGTGAAGCTGTTTTAACCGAAGTCTTAAATCGACAATCGATCCTGCGACTGGATTTACGATGACGTACGGTTTCATAGTGCTGTAGAGACAGGCCGCCTGTCACGCCGAAGCCCGGCGAAGGCGGGTCGCCTGCAACAAGGTGCAACAGTCTCTAGTTTCTCGTCGGTCGCTGAGGAAAAGACCATCTGATGATTCGTGTTTGTTGGGCTGCGGTGCCGTGTGCTCGCGAAGAACTTTCGGAGTAGCCTTAGCAAAGGCGGGCTTGCCGCGCTGTAGCCGTAGCAAAAGCAGGTGTCCATTCGTCGTTGAACTTCATCCAGCAGCCCAAGATTCACTTTTGTCCTTCGCCAATTTGCGCCAAGTTGCGAATCGGAATGCCTATGCCGAGGAAAAATCCCAACCAGCGCATGCGCAAATCGAAATTCGCGGATGGTTTCCGTGTTTCGAGCGAGGCGATTGTCCGTTCGGATAATGAGCAGGAGATAGAGTTCGGCGAGGACGTCGGGCTTCCACGGGTTCATGGCGCGCCGATCCTGTTTGCGATCGCCCGCGACCCTCGCACAATCTTCACCTACTGGAGCATCGATTGGCCGGCGGTCTTTGCGAAAACAGTGCCGGTGGATCGACAAGCGCATCTCTGCGTGTACCGCGCGGACGGTGTCGAAGAAAAGAGGGTGGCCGTCGAGCCGCTGTCGGGCAATTGTTCCATCGCAATTTCGCGACCGAGCGGGTGTTATCATGTTGAGATTGGGTACTATCAACCGGCGTATGTTTGGAATTCCATCGCCACATCCAATGAAGTAACGATGCCACGCGACAGTTTCACCCGTTACGGAGATGTCGATCTAGCCACGATTCCATTTCATCTCCGTTTTCAGCGGCTTCTCGATTTATTTGGAGCAGCGAAAGGTGACGCTTTGGCTGAAATGCTCTCGCGATTTCAGAAACGCGCGCTGAACAACGAAAAGCACAACCAATTAAGCGGTACAGAGCGAGACATTCTTAGGGCAATGGGTCTTTCGTTGTCCGAAATTGCGGCCGCCCGGCGCACGTTCATCGATCACGCCGATACCGAAACATTGCGCAAACGCACCGAGGCGCTCCTCGGATTCGTGTCGACTAGCCCTGCACGCGGATTTGGCGAAAAGTAGCTGGAGTTCAAGCGCCGCCTAGATAGGCATTCTCGACGCGCTCGTCGATCCACAGAGCGCGCGGCTGAGTATGTTCGTCAAACGCGCGGCGGCTGGGCGAGGTTGCTGCGGCGGATACCGTAAAAGAAGTAAATCACAATGCCGATGACAAACCAGACCAGCAATCGTCGCCATGTCGGCCATGGAAGCGCGGCCATTAGCGTGAGTGCGGAGAGCGCGCCCGCCGGGGCGACAAACCAGACCCACGGCGTTTTGAATTTGCGCGGCAGATTCGGCTCGCGCACACGCAGCACGAGGATTCCGACTGAGACGATGACAAATGCGAGCAATGTGCCAATGGAGCAGAGGCTGCCGGCGTCGCGCACGCTAAAAATGGCGGAAAAGATCGCCACGCCGATCCCGGTTACGATCGAAGTCAGCCACGGCGTGCGGAAGCGTGGATGCACCCGACTAACGAATGGCGGCAGCAAACCATCGCGGGCCATGCTGTAAAAAACGCGCGATTGGCCTAACAACATCACAAGAATAACCGACGACAAACCGGCGATAGCGCCGAATTTGATCAAGCGTCCCATCCAGCCCATCCCGGCGCGGTCGGCCGCCACTGCGATCGGATCGGGCACATCGAGGAGGCCGTAGGGCACGACGCCCGTCGCAATTGCGGAGACAAGGATGTAAAGCGCGGTGCATATAAGCAGCGAGCCGATAATCGCGATCGGCATATCGCGCTGCGGATTTTTTGCCTCCTGTGCCGCGGTGCTGACCGCGTCGAAACCTATGTAGGCGAAGAAAACAATCCCAGCGCCGGTCATCACGCCGCTCCAGCCGAAGTGACCGGACTGACCGGTGTTCGCCGGTATGAACGGATGCCAGTTCGCTGTCGCGATGGCGTGAGCGGCTCCGAAGATGAACAGCAACACTACGGCGACTTTTACGAGCACGATCAGATTGTTGAAGTTCGCCGATTCCTTGATGCCAACGACGAGCAGGGTCGTGACGACAAAGATGATAAACACGGCTGGGAGATTAAGAATCGTGGTCACGTGGCTGAGCGCTGTTGGGTCGGTTCCCGCGGCCTTGATTTGATCGAGCAAAGATGCGCTGCTTACGACCCATCCGACCTTTGCACTCACGAGCGGTGCGAGAGCAGCGGGAATATCAATCAAGTGAGTGCCACGGGCGGCCGACAACGCCGGCGGAATGTTGATGCCGAAATCGTGGAGGAACGATACGACGTAGCCGGACCAACCGATGGCAACAGTGATCGCGCCCACGGCATATTCAAGAATCAAGTCCCAGCCGATGATCCACGCGAAAAGCTCGCCAAGCGTAGCGTAGCCGTAGGTGTAGGCGCTGCCGGCCATCGGCACAAGCGACGCGAATTCGCTGTAGCACAACGCGGCGAACACCGACGCGACACCCGCCAGTACAAATGAAAGCACCACGGCCGGCCCGGCATTCTGCGCGGCGACCGTGCCCGTGAGCACGAAGATGCCGGTACCGATGATCGCGCCTATGCCGAGCGCGGTAAGATTCACCGCACCAAGTGCGCGCTTAAGGCTGTGGTCGGTGAGCGCCTCAGCCTGCAGATCCGTGACGCTTTTTCGTCGAAATAAATTCATGGTGAAGTTGGTTTTGTTCTTGCTAAATGGGGCGAGCCCCGCAAGTCAAGCCGGGCGTGATTTTCTCCAGAGGAAATAAATCGGCACACCGGCGAGCACGAGCAGCAGACCGGGCCATGAAGTTTGCGTGCGGTAAACGGCCAGCACGAGCAGAATCACCGTGGCCGCGACGATGTAGAACGCCGGCAGCAGTGGATAACCGAAGGCGCGATACGGTCGTTCCGCCTGCGGCCGAGTACGTCTGAGCACAAACACGCCGGCGATCGTCAGTACATAAAAAATTAGCACCGCGAAGACGACGTAATCGAGCAACATACCATAAAGATTTCCGTACTGCTCGACGCCTGCAGAATCGCGCACTGGCGCGTTGGTAATTGGATCGCGCAATCGTGTGCGCGGCAGCACGAGCAATGCCGTCCACACGCCTTGCAACACCAGCGCCATCGCCGGAACGTGTCGCGCGTTGAGCCGACCTGTCGATCTAAAAAACAGTCCGTCCTGCGCCATCGCGTAGTACACGCGCGCGCCGGCGAGGATCAGTCCATTGCAACATCCAAAGGTCGAGATCATAATCGCCACCGCCATGATCGCTCCGCCAGTGGCACCGAACATCACTGCCATTGCGGCCGTGCCGACGCGGTCGTCCGCAGCGTGCTGAATTTTTTCCAGTGGCAGCACACAGAGATAAGCGACATTCGCGAGCAGGTAGAGCCCGATCACCAGACCGGTGCCCAAGGCAAGCGACAGAGGCAGATTTCGGCGCGGATCTCTCACCTCGCCGGCAGTGAACGTGACGTTGTTCCAAGCGTCCGCGGAAAACAGCGAGCCGACCTGCGCCACACAGACGGCGATCAGCATTCCTAGCGCGCCGCCGGTGGCCGACACCGACGCGACGAACGAAAGATCGGATTAAATTGGCGACACAACACCTGGCGTCCACAAGTTCGTGAAGTTGGCCGCAAGCGCATCGGCGTTGCGCCCAATAAACACGCCGAGAACGATCAGTGCCAGCAGCGACAACGTTTTCGCTGAGGTGAAAACATTTTGGATGAGTTTGCCGAGCTGCAGGCCGCGCGTATTCACGATTGTCAAAAACACGATCACGAGGATCGCGACTAGTTGCTGCATCGAAAGACTGACGGCGTAGTTCCTCGAGAGAGTAATCGGCGAAACGATCCAGTTCGTTGGCGAAATGACGGGCGTGAGCACGCCAAGGAAACGCGCGAATGCCACCGATACCGCGGCAATCGTACCGGTTTGAATGATAAGAAACAGCGTCCAGCCGTAGAGAAATCCCCACAACGGACCGTATGCTTCGCGCAGATAAACGTATTGTCCGCCGGCGCGCGGCATCATCGCGGCCAGTTCTCCGTAAGTTAGAGCAGCGATGATCGTGAGCACGCCGGTCACTGCCCAGACGACAAGCAGCCAGCCAGACGAGCCAACTAACCGCGCAATGTCGGCCGAAACAATAAAAACGCCTGAGCCAATCATCGAACCCGCGACGAGCATGGTCGAGTCGAGTAAACCGAGTCCCCTAACGAATTTGTCAGCTTCAGGTGCCGGGGTCATTGGACGCTTGTCAGTTTGACC
>WNGL01013925.1_pt1 | contig 12717 bp, 10 predicted proteins | sample 5400591 | NCBI WGS metagenome assembly WNGL01 (sample SAMN13153377, study PRJNA577476) | soil metagenome | isolation source: 80 cm soil or saprolite under Garry oak tree replicate 1 | place: USA:California | collected 2016-06-15
TAGTCTGGCAATATCATGATAACGGGCGGCAGAAAGGGCCGCTCGAAGCCGGCGATGGAGTCCGCCGAAACCGCCCTCACAGGCTGATGACTCCTACGGTTGCTCCACGCGGTCCGCGGAGTGCGGTGGAGACGTAGGGAACGAGCCAAAAGGGTGGATGGTGCGATGATTATCGCCGCCGTTCTAACTTTCGCCGACAGCACTACCCGCTTGAGCGCAGGGGCGGGGACGACCGTTTGCCGAATAGCCTTGACGGCAGGGTCGCGGGGCTGACCCATGCTCGAACGGATCGTCTATAATCTTTTTCAAGTGTTGGTGGTGGTGGCGTTCGCGCCCTTGGTCGAAGGCGTCGTCAGTCGACTGAAGGAAAATCTTCAGTCGAAGCGCGGCCCAAGCATCTTGCAGCCCTATCGTGACATCTGGAAGCTTCTGCACAAGGACGAGATCGTTTCCGAGCATAGCTCATGGATCTTCCGTGCGGCTCCTTACGTTGCCTTTGCCGCGCCGATCTTTGTTGCCCTGCTCATTCCCGTCTTGACGCGCTATCCCCTGTTCTTCGCCTTCATGGGCGACATGCTCGGTGGCGGGTTCATTCTGGCCCTCGGTGGCTTCTTCGCGACGCTCGCCGCCGTCGACACGGCGAACCCCTATGGTCCCATGGGCGCAAGCCGCACCCGGATGGTCGGCTTCCTCGCCGAGCCGGTCTTCATCGTCGTCTTCCTCACCGTCTCGTTCGTCGCGGGCTCGACCATCCCCTACATCGTCCAGACCCGGTGGGTGACGCCGATCGAGAATTTCTTCGAGCCATCTCACGTCCTTCTGATGATTGCATTCCTGATGCTGATTCTCGCCGAGGATGGGCGCATTCCGGTCGACAGCCCCTCGGGCCAATTCGAGCTCGCCATGATCGACCGCTCCAAGTCGCTTGAATATTCAGGCCGTGGCGCCGCGCTCATGAAATGGGCCGGCGCAATGAAGTTCTTCGTCTTGATCGTGATCTTCCTCAACGTGCTCGTCACGCCGTGGGGTTTAGCTGAGGGCATGGGGCTTGGCGAGGTATTGCTGGCGATCCCGCTCGTCCTTCTCAAGGTCTTCGGTTTCATTCTCGTCCTTGTCTACATCGAGTCTTCGCTCGCGAAGCTGCGGTTGTTCCGGATCACCGAATTCCTTGGCGCGGCGTTCGTGACTTCCGTCGTCGCGATGATCACTCGACTCTCCGAAATCTAGGGACGAAACTATGAACAGCTCACCTTTCCCCATCATCTTTGCCCTCGATGCATTGACCAGTGCGCTCTTTCTGCTCACCGCGCTGGGGGTTGTGGCCACTCGTCAGGTTCTGGCATCGCTACAGCTCTTCATCTTGCAGTCGCTGCTGCTGACGCTCTCTGCGGTTCTCCTGGGGATCGCGCTCGGCTCGGCTCACCTCCTGGCGGTCGCGGCTATAACGATCGCCACCAAGACCCTGATGATCCCATGGCTGCTCCGGCATACGGTCAGTGCGGAGGTCTACCGTACGCGCGAGATCGAGCGAGTTCTCAATATCCCGAGTTCCTTGCTTGTTGCCGCGGTCCTTATCGTCCTCGCCTACGTGATTGCCAATCCGCTCCTCGGCGCGGTCGAGGCGCCGTTTGTGAAAATCAACCTGCCGCTTGGAATCGCGGCGATGTTCCTCGGTGCATTCACGATCGCGGTCAGACGCGAAGCGGTGCCGCAGCTTCTGGGCCTGCTCGCGGTGGAGAACGGCGTATTCTTCGCGGGCATCGCAATCGTTCCCGACCTCCCCGTCATCGCGGAACTCGCTGCTGCCGTCGACGTCCCGGTCATCACGCTGGTCATCGGCTTGCTGACGCGGCGCATCCACAAGCGGCTGGGCACGACGTCGGTCGGCCGGCTGGCGGCCTTGCGGGAGCATTGAGGTCGCCATGGAACTTGCGGCCATTCTCATTGTTCCGGCGCTCGCCAGCGGGCTTTCGCTGTTGCCGCTCGGCCGCCGGTTCGCCGCCCCGATCACGCTGGCGGCGACCGTCATTGTCCTCGCCCTCGTCGCTGGGGTGGCCGCAGAAGTCGCCCGCACCGGGCGCGTCGACGCGTTGGACGAATGGCTGACTTGCGATGGGCTGGGCGCGCTCGTGCTGCTGCTCGTAGCCTTCGTCGGCTTTACTGCGGCGTTGTTCTCCTGGGGCTACATCGCGAATCGGGCTGAGCACGGCGGCGAGAGCAACGTGCAGCGCTACTACTGCCTCTATAACCTGTTCGTCCTGTCCATGCTCGCAGTACCGGTGCTGGCGAACGTCGCGCTGATGTGGATCGCCGTGGAACTCACGACCCTGCTGTCGGCCTTCCTTGTGGGCTTTGAGGACACGCCGGAGGCGCTCGAGGCAGCGTGGAAATACGTCGTGCTCACCACGCTCGGAGCTGTCCTCGCCTTGCTCGGTTTTCTCGTTCTCTACTGGGGATCCCGCGTCGCCGGTTACGAGCCGTTCACCTGGCTCGGATTGGTCGAAGCGGCGCCGCACATGCCGCCGGCGCTCTTGTGGCCAGCCTTCCTGCTCATCCTTGTGGGCTTCGGCACCAAGGTCGGCCTTGTCCCGATGCACACTTGGTTGCCGGATGCTCACAGCCAGGCGCCCGCTTCGATCTGCGCGCTCCTTTCCGGCGTCGAGACCACCACCGTGCTCTACGTTATCCTGCGACTCTTTCCGGTGATCGGCGTCGCGCCCGGGCTCGACGCCAGGCCATGGTTCATCGGCTTTGGTTTGGTGTCGGTCGGCATTGCCACTCTGCTCCTGATCTACGTCCGCGACTTCAAGCGGCTGTTCGCTTTTTCGACGGTCGAGCACATGGGCATCATCCTCGTCGCAGCCGGCTTGGGCGGAACTGAAGCGCATCTCGGCGCTGCCTATCAGATGACTGGGCATGCGATCGCAAAGTCGTTTTGTTTCTTCGCTGCGGGCGTCACCGTGATGGCCGTGGGCACTCAGGAAATCGCCGCAGTGCGAGGTCTTATTCGCTCATCGCCGCTCTCCGCGCTCGCGCTCGTCGCCGGCGGCTTCGCCATCGCCGGAGCGCCGCCTTTTGCGGTCTTCGTCAGCGAACTCGTGATTCTGAAGGCGGGGCTCGCCAGCGGCCAGTATCTTGCGGTCGCGCTGTTGGCATTTTTCGTCGTGATCGCCTTTTGTGCGGTCATGTTCCACATCAACCGGATGGCATTCGGCGCACCCGGCCCCGACACGCCCGTGCTGGCTACCCCGGCGCCGTGTAAAGCCACGCTCGTGCTGGCAGCCGTCCCTTTGCTCGTCATCGGAATTTACGTCCCCGCGCCGCTGCAAGACCTGCTCCGGGCGGCGGCGACGGCGATGGGCGGCTAGGCGAGGCCAACATGGCAATGCTCGATCGGACTGTCGAGGACTCTCCGCGATCCACAAATTTGGCTGAACTCTGCGGCAGCTTGTGGAAAGGACGGGTCGTAGCGACGCTCGACGATGACGCGCGGATTTGCCGTCTCAAGTGCGGACTCGATGAGCTCGTCCAAGTTTGTCAATGGCTCAGCCGGGATCTCGGTTTTGCGTTCGCGACTTTGATCGTCGAAGGCGATCCAGACGCCGGCTGGTCGCTCGTTTACGTCTTTTACAAGGACGCCGACTCGCCATGGGTGTACGTCCTACTCCAGCTCGACGCGCACGCCGCAGCGGTGCCGTCGATCAGCGGCCTTGTCCATGGGCCTTCGGCGGACTGGCACGAGCGTGAGATCGAGGACTTGTTTGGACTGAGCTTCGAGGGGCACCCGCGGCTCGGCGAATTCATGCGGCAGCGATTTGAGTCCCGGGAATTGGACCCGAAATGGCAGCCGCCGACGATTGTGACAGCCCCCGGCGCCTTCGCGATGCCGATCGGGCCGGTGTTCTCGGATTTTGCCGAGTCCGCCCATTTCCTGCTCGAGACTGTGGGCGAGGATGTCATCCGCACGATCCCGCGCTTCTTTTACAAGTACCGCGGCGTCGAGAAGATCGCCGAGGGGCAGAAATTGGATCGCGTCTTATTGCTCGCCGAACGATTCTCAGGCACGGCCGCCTTTGCGCATGGATTGGCTTTCTGCCAGGCCGTCGAGGCGATCTGCGGCATCGAGGCGCCGCCGCGCGCCCAGGCGCTTCGCACTGTTTTTGCCGAACTCGAACGGCTGCGGCATCATGCGGCGGCGATCACCGGCATATGCAACTCGACGGCATTGGCGGTCGCAACCAGCCAGGCCGCGCTCATCGAAGAGAATTTGCTTCGCGTCAGCTGCGCGGTCACGCAGCACCGTTATCTGTTCGGAGCGGTGAAGCCGGGCGGTCTTGCCTGCAACCCCTCCGACGAGACTTGCATTGATCTTGCCGCGGCAGTTGGCGGCGTCGCCGAGAAACTGAGCGACCTCCACCAGATGCTGAGCTATTCAAGCAGTTTTCTCGACCGCCTTGAGGAGGTCGGAATCGTAACCACCGAAGACGCCATCTCCTACGGTCTGGTTGGCCCAATCGCGCGCGCCTCAGGCGTGGCTCGCGATATTCGCGAGCTGTTCCCCTACGCCGGCTATGCAACGGTCGACTTTACCGTCCCGGTCGAACCGGAGGGCGACGGCTATGCTCGCCTCCGCACCCTGTTCCGCGAGGCGGAGCAATCGGCTGCAATCATACGTCAGGTCCTGTTCTCACCGCCCGCAGGACCGGTCTCAACCGGTCATGCCGCGTGGCGCGCCGGTGCCGTCCTCAGCGCCGTGGAGGCGCCGCTCGGCGCCGCCTTCCATTGGCTAAGGCTCAACGAGGATGGCACCGTCGCGCGCTATCGGATAACCCCACCCTCTTTCACGAACTGGCACGGCTTTCACCTCGCGGCAGAAAATTTCGCGTTCCAGGACTTTCCAATCATCCTCGCGAGCTTCGGGCTGTCGAACGCCGAGTGCGATCGATAGGAGGGCGGCATGGCGAATTGGGTACTCAAAGGACTGCGCACCGGAATAAGGACGACCGCCTATCCGCAGCAGCATGACAATGCGGCGGGCGTCTCGCCCGGCCGCCCCCTTGGAGGATTCCTGAGCGCTGCGGAAAAGGCCGAGAGTCTCGCGGCGAGATGTCCTACCCAAGCGATCACGCGGCGCGACGGCAGAGTCGCAATCGACCACGGACGATGCATTCATTGTTTCCGCTGTCACCGCGATACCGATGATGCCACCGTCGCCTGGGAATCAGGCTACGAATGGGCCACCTACAGCCAAGAGAGCGTGACAGCGACTCGCAAGTTGGAAACGGTCTTCGGCCGCTCCCTGCATATCCGCTTCGTCGATGCCGGAGCCTGCGGCGCCTGTATGAGCGAGGCACGACAGATCAACAACCCATTTTACAACATGCACCGCCTCGGCTTCTTCATCACGCCGACGCCGCGGAATGCCGACATTTTGCTGGTCGCCGGTCCGGTCTCGGATGCAATGCGGCTTCCGTTGCGCAAGACCTACGAGGCGATGCCGACGCCGAAGCGTGTGCTGGCGATCGGGGCCTGCGCCATTTCCGGTGGCGTTTTCGGTCCGAGCTTTGCCGCTGCCGGCGGCGTCGCCGAGATCATTCCCGTCGACATCGTTGTCCCCGGATGCCCGCCGCCGCCTTTGGCGATCCTCCACGCCCTGCTCCTGGTCGTCGAGAGAAAGCCGCCGTCGGCGCTGGTATCCCCCGCGCCGGAGCCAGTCACGGGTCCGGCATGAGCACCACCGCCCAGCTCTTTGCTGCGTTCTTCATCCTCTGCGCTGCCGGGGCGGTCGTCGCGTTGCTGGTCCCGGCGCGCTGGAATCCGATCGTGCTGGCGACGAGCGGATCGCTGGCTGCGCTCTTTATTCTGATGGCAGCCGCTCTCCTCCTCGTCGGCGACGCCGCTTTCCATGCCGAATTGTGGCCGGTGCTCTCGCTCGGGATGCTGACTCTCGGGGCGGATCGGCTGTCCGCCCTCTTCCTCTTCGTCACCGGTTTGGTGTTCCTCCCGGTGTCGATGTTCTCGGGCATCTACCTCGCGAAGTACCTCGCGCATTACAGCCTGCGATATTTCAGCGTCCTCTATCAGGCCCTGTTCGCCTCGATCGTGCTGGTTCTCATCGCCGACGACACGATCTCGTTCCTCGTGGCATGGGAGATGGTGTCGATCGTGAGCTATCTCTTGGTCAATTTCGAGTACGAACGCGAAGAGAGTTCGCATGCCGGCTTCGTCATGCTGGCGATGAGCGAGGCCGGGACGATTGCGGTTGCGATAGCGTTCATCCTCATCGCGGGCGCCGCAGGCACCCTGGATTTTACCGAGTGGCGATCTGCTGCGCCGGCACTCGCCAACGAGATCGGCTGGGCTGTTTTTCTGCTGTCGTTTTTTGGCTTCGCGGTGAAGGCAGGCTTGGTGCCCGTCAATAGCTGGCTGCCGTTGGCTCATCCGGTTGCCCCCACCAACGTTTCGGCGCTGCTGTCAGCAGTCATTGTGAACCTGGGGATCTACGGAATCATACGAGTCAACCTAGATCTTGTTCCTGTGACTGGGAATGTTCCCGGGCTGATTGTTCTGGTGATCGGCAGCCTCTCCGCACTCGTCGGCATCCTCTATGCCACCGTACAGGCCGAGATGAAGCGCCTTCTTGCCCACAGTACCATCGAGAACATGGGGATCGTCGCGGCTGGTATCGGAGCCGCCATGACTTTCCTGGCGACCGGCCATCGGATCGTCGGAGGCATTGCGCTCATCGCGGCGCTCTACCATCTCGCCAATCACTCGGTGTACAAGGCGCTCCTCTTCGTTGGAACTGGTGCCGTCGAAGCTGGAGCCGGTACCCGCGATCTTGATAGGCTCGGCGGCATCGTTCGTCGGATGCCGTGGACGAGCGCCTTTTTCCTGGTCGGTGTGTTGTCCATCTCGGCGCTGCCGCCCCTCAACGGTTTCGTCAGCGAATGGCTGACGCTGCAGACGATGCTTCGTTCGGCCGTCCTGTCCTCGACCGCAATCAAGATCGTCTTCGCGGTCTCGGGTGCCCTCCTGGCACTGACCGCCGGACTCGCGGTGACGTGCTTCGTCAAGGTCTTCGCCATGGGCTTCCTCGGCATGCCGCGTTCAGAGGGGGCAGCCAATGCGGCCGAGGCGCATCTCGGCACTCGGGCGCCGCTGGCGCTGCTCGCGGTCTTATGCATCCTGTTGGGGGTTCTGCCGACCTACATCATCCCGGTGCTCGACCGAGCCGTGGTGCCTCTCGTCCACGAGAGTGCAACCGCAGCACTGGTACCACCCTTTTTCAGTTCCGGTACGCAGCGGCAGGAGAGGCTAGCTCCGGCCTTTCTCGCTGAATTCCACGACCTCGGCGCACAAGTCGGCCACGATGTGTTGCCCGGGCGCGGCCTCGTCGTCCTGCATCGGGGCGAGGAGCGCAACCCCGTGGTTTTTGCGATGTCGACCTCCTACATGCTAGTCGCACTTGCGGGCATCCTCGCGCTGAGCTTCGTCGTCTTCCGATTGCTGACCCGTGGCCGGACCCTTGCGCGGGGTGCCGTTTGGGACGGCGGCCTACGCCGCCTCCGGCCGGAGATGACCTACACCGCAACAGGGTTCTCAAACCCGGTGCGTGTCGTCTTCGCGGCCGTCTTGCAACCGGCCGCAGTCGAGGACAGCACCGAGGCCGTCGCTCAGCACTTCCGAACGGCGATCAGACGCGAACAGACCGAAGTCCATATTGTCGACCGCTTCGTCCTTGGCCCACCGGTGAGCGGTTTGCGATGGCTCGCGGACATCGTCAGGAGAATGCATGTCGGGCACGTCAACGCCTATGCGGCCTACGTCCTCCTGACGATGCTGCTCGCCCTCATCATCGGCGCCGGAATTTTCTGAGCGGCCCGCAAGGGATCGCGCTATGCTTCCGGCTAATCAGTTGAACCGGGAGGAACCGCGGGATGTATCGGAAAATTCTTGCGGGGAATGACGGGTCCGAAAGAGCGTTCAAGGCGCTCTCCGAGGCCTTCAACATCGCGCAGCGCTATCAAGCCGAGCTGCATATGATTATCGTCGAGGAGCTGCCGCGGTTTCCGGGCAGCATCGACGAGGTGGAGGGGGAAATTGAGTCGGCGGATCGCCGCTTCGCACCGGTGATCGCCAGATCGAAAGCTCTGGCGGCGGAGCAAGGCCTGACCTTGCATTGCCACGTGGTTCCCGGTCATCCAGTGCCGACGATTGTCGAGTTCGTTCGCGAGCGTGGCTTTGACCTTCTCGTGCTCGGCTTCATGGGACACTCGGCGCTCTATGAGAGGATCATCGGCAGCACCTGCGACCGGCTCGTCCGCCTGGCGCCGTGCAGCGTTATTGTCGTGAAGTGAGCAGCTATTTGCCCTCTTCCACCAGAACCGGTTGGGGCCGCTCCGCAGCTGCAACGCCTTCATCCCCCTTGTCCGGCAGGAGGTGACGCGGCAAGTAGAAGGCATTGGCGATAAGAGTTGGGATGACCGCGCTGCCGATGACGCCGGCGACCAGCGTCGAGTATTGCGCTTGGTCGATGATGTTGTGCGACAGACCGAACAGCGCCGAGATGGTCCCGAATGTCAGCCCCGTCGACATCAGCAGAGTCGTGTACATCGCCTCCTTGTTTGGTGATCCGTAGACCTTCGTGACTGGATAAACGCCGATGAACTTGGTCGCGACTTTGACGACGAGAAGGAAGATGAACGCGACTGGTGCGGCGATGAGCTCGGGGATGGAGACAAACGCCCCGGCCCGAATGAAATAGAACGGCGTAAGCAAACCGAATGTCAGCGTGCGCAGTCGCCTGATCAGAGCATGGTCTTTGCCGGCAGTGCTGGCGAGCATCATGCCCAGGAGATATGCCGGGAGCACCGCCTCGCTATCGGCCCATGTCGCGAGCGCCCCCAAAGCGAACAGAAAAAACAGAAGATATTTGGCTTCGAGCTCCGACGGCCGGTCACCGTAGCGCTTGAAGAATCTGGGCGTAAGCCACGGCAGCACAAAGAACGCAACAAATGCGATCCCGGCGAACAGAAGCGTCTTGTAGGTGAATGGCGCGAAGATAAATCCGAGCGCCAGCACCGTCCCGAGATCGGTAATGAAACATGCGGCAAGGACGGTCTTGCCGTAATCGGTGACGTTGAAGCCATATTCCAGCATCACCGCGTAAACCACGGCGACCGAGGTTGTCGAGAGAGCGACGCCGGCGAGCCAACTCGGCATCAGTCCCCAACCAAGGACGTAGTATGCCGCCGCAGCGCAGCCCAGGAACGGGCCAAGAAAGCTTGCCAGGCCGACCGCCACGGCCTCCTTCCATTTCAATTTGAAAACAACCGGGTCAAGCTCGGCTCCAGCCAGAAACGTCAATACGATGGCACCCGCACCGGACAGGTACTTCACCCACGATTCATCGGTGCCGAGCGCGCCCGCTCCAATCGCTGCGCCGATGATCAGCTGGGCGACGGTGCCGATGATGATTTCCGAGAGAGCGGTAGAGACCCTTAGCCAAGCCGAGAGGAGACCCGCGATCAGAGCCAAGCCGAGCCACGTTGCCGCAAGAGTCCATACCCCGGTCATGTTCGTCCCTTTTGCTTCGATTCAGTGCCGCACTGGTCAAGGCTGTTTGATCTGATCGCCGCCTCGACGCTTCTCTTCCACAGGCACATCGCTCCATGCGCCCGGCCGTTGACGGACGGGCTTGGTTCCAAGTCATGCGCGAGCTGAAGGCACCAAAAACCCGCCTTGCGGCGGGTTACAAATCCTCCCACCGCTTCTCTCGCGCGGCAGGAGTCATCAGCCTTGTGGGCGGTTTTGGGGGACCCCATCCCCATCTGGCTTAGATTGAGTCGAAGATACGCAATCGCAATTTCGCAAGCAAGCCTGCTGTCGGGCGAGCCTGCCGACGGGGAGTGCAGCTAGGACCGTATGCCACAATGCGGTGGATAGGCGCCTGTTCTTTGACCAGTTGAAGTGCCGGGCAAGGGCGTATTATGCTAAGAACTCCTGGCGCGTCGGGGCCGGTGGCGTTGCCGGAAAGAAGGGGGGCTTGCGATGAGTCGAGCTATTGCCGACACCGATCAGGCTGACGGTGATCCGCGCTGGTCGCGACGGATCGTGCGATCGCTATTGACGCTGGTCTGCGGTTTTTTGCTGCTTTCTGTTGCAATCGGCGTCGACAATGTCTCCGCGCGGGAGGCGGCGACCTCCAAGGCGTCTCACCACGTCTACTTGATCCGCGGCCTCCTGAATGTCTTTTCGCTGGGAATGGATGAACTCGGCGAAAAGCTTCGAAAACAGGGCATCAACGCCACTGTGCACAGCCATATTGCCTGGACATCGCTGGCGGCGGAAGCGGCCGAAAACTACAAAGCCGGCCGCGAACGGACCATCATTTTGGTGGGGCACTCCATGGGGGCGGCCGCGGTCGCCAGCATGGCGGAGCGTCTCGGCGAACTCGGCGTCCCGGTCCGCTTGGCGGTGGAACTCGATCCGGTCGCCACCAACACCGCATCGGGCCGGGTCGATCTGTTCGTGAACTACTATATTTCGACCGGCGTCGGAAAACTCGTCCAGAAGGGCCCGCGATTTCGAGGCACGCTGCGGAATATCGAGGCCAACAATTATCCGAACATCGGACATTTGAATATCGACAAACATCCGATGGTCCATCAGCAAGTCATTGGCTACATCCGGCAAGCGCTCAATGCTCATCGCCAGCCGGCGCCGGCGAAGCCAGAGGCCAACCAGAGCCCGACCCAACCACCGCCGGAGAACGCGAGAGCCGACAGCGCGACGCGACCGTAGAGATATCTGATCCTGGGTGAGTGTCGTCATGGCGAGTGCAACGAAGGCCCGCCGACCTTGGCTCAATCAGGCTTGGTTCGCCGCCATCGGTGCAAACTGGCTCGTCATCGCCATTGCGATCGCGGTTGCGTGGCGCTGGAATCATTTTCTCGTCTATGCGCCGGCGATTTTCGTCATCGGGACAAGGCAACATGCCCTGGCGGTGCTTGGTCACGATGGCACCCACTATCATGTGAGCCGAGTCAAACGTCTCAACGACGTTCTGACAAATCTTTTCGTGGCCTGGCCCTTGGCGTTCAGCTCGAGCGGCTACCGCAGGTGGCATCTCGAGCACCATCGTACGGTCGGAACGGACGCCGATCCGGAGTTGATGATGTATCGCATGTTCGGGAAAAAATGGTCGCCGGATGCGAGCTCCCGCAAGCTCTTTTTGACCGATCTCATCGGGCTCGGCTCAGTCGAGCTCTTGGTCCTTTGGTACGATCTGATGAAATGGCGCCCCGCTGCGCCGGCGTGGCGACGCATCGAAGAAACCCTCGGCCTCGTTCTTTGGCCGTTTGTCGCGGCGGGTTCGGTGGCCTGGCTTTGGGGTTGGCGGGCTTGTGCCGTCATCACATTGCTATGGTATGGGTCTCTGTTCACCTCGTTCTTCGCTGCCTATCGGTTGCGATGCTATTCCGAGCATGTCGGCAGCGAATGGACCCACCGGCTCGGCCAGCCCCCGCTGTGGCAAAGGCTCGTCTATCTGCCGGCGAATACCTGGTTGCATTGGGAGCACCATAAATGGCCGGGAGTTCCCTTGCGGCAGTTCAAGGTCCTCGCGCCTGAACTGGAGGAAGCCGATCGGGCTCGCGCCCGCGCGGCCGACGCGAATTCGCACCCGGATGCGGCGGTCGGCTTGGCCTAGGCCGATCGTAGACGACGACATGCGCGGATGGCCGGCTTGGTGCACGATTTCGACCGGAGTTGCGAGCTAACGTTATTCATCGGGCAACCGCGATGAAGTGTCAGAGGGCGTTTTTTGATTTCTGGTGGCTCGCGGCGGTCGCCAAGAATTGGCTGGTGATCGTGCTGACGGTTGCGCTGGCATGGCATCTGAACCAGGTCTTTGTCTACCTTCTGGCGGTGCTCGTCATTGGAACACGCCAACATGCGCTGGCGGTGCTCCAGCACGACGGCACCCACTACCTGGTGAGCCGAAGCAAGCGGCTCAACAATCTCGCGATGAACCTTTTCGCCGCCTGGCCCTTGGCCTTCAGCGCGACCGGCTACCGCCGCTATCACCTCGAACACCATCGCACGCTTGGAACGAAGGACGATCCGGAGCTCAAGACCTACGGAAGGTTTGCGAACAAGTGGTCGCCGGACGCCAGCCGCCTCAAGCTGTTTGTCACCGACCTGTTCGGCTTCGGCGCCGCTGAGCTCATGGTCCTGTGGGGCGACATAATGGCGTCGCGCGAAGCGGGGCCGGAGGGCCGCCTCGAGGTTCTCGGCATCATTCTTTGGCCGGCGGCGATCGGGGGCCTCCTTGTCTCCGGCGGCAATTGGGCTCTTCTCGGATGCGCCGCCGCGCTGTGGTATGGTTCTCTGTTCACGTCGTTCTTCGCGATCTTCCGCCTGCGCGCCTATTGCGAACATGTCGGCAGCGACTGGACGCACCGAATGAGCAAGCCTCGCCTGTGGCGAAGGCTTCTCTTTCTGCCGGAAAATACCTGGCTGCACTGGGAGCACCACCAATGGCCGGGAATTCCGTTGCGGCATCTCAAGGCGCTCGCTCTCGAGCCCGCGATGGGGGCCCCGGGCAATTCGACCAGCGCCCCGACCACGGCCGGCCTGGCCTAGCCTCGACCGATGTCGACCTCAGCCGTCATTGCGGAAAATGTCTGGTGGATATGCGTGGTTGCGTGGTTC
>WNGL01021394.1_pt1 | contig 12717 bp, 10 predicted proteins | sample 5400591 | NCBI WGS metagenome assembly WNGL01 (sample SAMN13153377, study PRJNA577476) | soil metagenome | isolation source: 80 cm soil or saprolite under Garry oak tree replicate 1 | place: USA:California | collected 2016-06-15
CACACCGCAGCTCGGGTCGATGGTGCGCGCCCGGTGGAGCGCGCTGCTGGCCGGCTCGCCGCTGCTGCACGCCGCGTTCTCGCTGGAATCGGTGGCTGATGAGGTGATCTTCGTGGCCGGGCCGGTGCTGGTCACCCTGCTGGCGACCGAGGTGTACCCGGCCTCAGGTCTCGCGGTGGCAGCGGCCACATGCCTGGCAGGCACGCTGCTGTTCGCCGCGCAGCGGGCCACCGAGCCGCCGCTCCACCCCGCCCACCCAGCCGGCCCGGTGCCGGGCCCGGGCCGCCGGGCGCGCGGCCGCCTGCTGCCCGCCCGGGGCCTGGTCACGCTGGCGCCGGTGTTCCTGTTCTTCGGCGCGATGCTCGCCGCGATCGACCTGGCCACGGTGGATTTCGCCGCCGGCTGGCTGGTGTTGCCGAAGCCGAGCACCAGTTGCGGCGGGCCGGGAGCATGGTCTGCGCGATAGGTGCTCATTCCGTAGAGCCCAACCGTTCGTGATCGTGCTGCCTGGATCACGTCGCGTTCGGATATTTCGGCGGACAGATGGGCCACGGCGTGAAAGCCCGCGGCCAGGCCGGTGAGGGGTACGCCAGGGGCGTGCTGGGCGAGCGCCTGGACGAGCACCTCGCGGCGGGCGGCGTACTCGGTGCGCATCCGCCGCAGGTGCCGGTCGTAGCGGCCGCTTTCGATCAGCAGGGCCAGGGCGAGCTGGTCCAGGCCGGGTGATCCGCGGTCGGTGACCTGCTTGGCACGGGTGAGTGTTTCGGTGAGGTGGGGCGAGCTCGCGATCCAGCCCAGCCGCAGGGCTGGCGCGAGGGACTTGCTGACGGTGCCCAGGGCGATCACGTGGCCGGGGGCGAGTCCTTGCAGGGCGCCGACTGGTTCCCGGTCGTAGCGGAACTCGGCATCGTAATCGTCTTCGATGATGACCGCTTGGTGCCTGGCGGCCCAGTCGAGCAGTGCGAGCCGCCGTTCAGGGGCGAGAACCACGCCGGTGGGCCACTGGTGGGCCGGGGTGAGCACCACCGCGTCGGCGCCGGAGGCGTCTAGGGCGGCCACGTCCACGCCGTGGCCGTCGACGGGGACCGGGATGGCGGCGAGCCCGGCCCAGGCCGCGGCGGCGGTGATGCTGCCCACCGATCCCGGGTCTTCGAAGGCCACCTTGGTCAGGCCCCGGCTGGCCAGGGCACGCAGGACCAGGCCCAGGCCCTGGGCCATCCCGGAGCAGATGATGACCTGACTGGGGTTGGTGCCGGCGGCGCGCACACGCCGCAGGTAAGCGGCGAGGACTTGCCTCAGGCGCGGGTTTCCGGCGGGGTCGCTGTAGCCGAACTCGGTGTTCGGGGCGGTCCGGCAGGCCTCGTGGATCGCCCACATCCAGTCTTCTCGCGGTGCTGAGGCCAGGTCTGGCACGCCGGAGGCGAAATCGGCAGTAAGCCGGGCGGGCGGGGCCGGCGAAGCCGGGCGGGCCGGCGTTGCGGCCTCACGAGCAGCCGCAGCCGCCCTGGCCGCGACCCGGGTGGCGGAGCCGCTGCGGGTAACCAGGTAGCCCTCGGCCAGCAGCTGGGCGTAACACTCCTGCACCAGGCCACGGGACAGGCCCAGCGCCTTGGCCAGCGCCCGCGATGATGGCACTCTCTCCTCGGCGCGTAGGCGCCCGGACCGGATCGCCTGCCGGAACTGGTCCTCCAGCTGGGCACGCAGCGGGACGCTGCGGCTGCGGTCGAGGATGAGGAGCACCTCAGACGCCAAACCGGACCACTCCAGAGCCACGCAACCGGACCTTACCGCACGTCCGGTCGGTACCTAACGTCAAGCTTATGACAGCCATCACCGAAGAACAGCCGGCAGCGGCCCTCAGTTCGGGTCTTGTCCGTTACCGGAATGCGCTGCGCACCCCGGGCGCGCTGGCGTTCGCGGTCCCGGGCGTGGTGGGCCGGATGCCGAACGCGATGCTCAGCCTGGGCCTGGTGATCCTGCTCAGCGCGGTCACCGGAAGCTACGGCATCGCCGGGGCGGTCTCGGCCGCCGCGGCGCTGGCGTATGCGGCGGTGACTCCCCAGCTCGCGCGGCTGGCCGACCGGTACGGGCAGGCCCGGGTGCTGCGCCCGCAGGCGGCGATGTTCACCGTCGCCACCGCGGCACTGGCCCTGTGCGCGGTGGGACGGGCGCCGGTGTGGGCGCTGGCGGTGACCGCCGGGCTCAGCCGTGCCACGATGCCCTCCCTCGGCCCGATGGTGCGCTCCCGGTGGAGCCGCCTGCTGGCCGGCACGGTGCTGCTGGATACGGCGTTCTCGCTGGAGGGCATCGCTGACGAGCTGATCTTCATCACCGGGCCGGTGCTGGTCGTGGCGCTCGCCGCGGCCCTTTCACCGGTCGCGGGGGTGCTGGTGACCGCCGCGCTCAGCGTGATCGGCGTGGCGGGCCTGACCCGGCAGCGGCGCAGCGAGCCGCCGGCCGCGCCGATCACCCGCAGCTACGGGCCGGCGCTGCGCAGCGCCGGGCTGCGGGTCCTGATCACGATGACCGTCTGCATGGGGGCGATGTTCGTCGCGGTAGACCTGGCGACCATCGCCTTCGCCCAACACCACGGTGACAAGGCAGCCGCCGGGCCGCTGTTGGGGCTCTACGGGCTGGGCAGTGCGATCGCCGGGGTGTGGTACGGGGCCAGGCGCTGGAAGTCCTCCCACGCCTCCCGGCTGACCGTGGCCCTGATCGCCACCGTGGCCGGCGCGGCGCCGCTGGCCTTCATACCTGGCATCTGGCCGATGGCCGTGGCCATCGCCGCCGCTGGGCTGGGCATCTCGGCGACCCTGGCCAGCTCCTACCGGGTCGCTGACATGGCCGTCCCGCCCGGGCAGCGGACCGAGGCGATGTCGTGGCTGACCACCGCCGCGGCGACCGGGACCGCACTGGGCGCGCCCCTGGCCGGCCATCTGATCGACGCATCCGGTGCGCCCGCCGGATACCTGTTCGCCTTCGCCGCTGGCCTGGCCGCTGTGACGGTCGTGATCTTGCGCCGCCGCTGCCTGACTCCCGCACCAGGCCCCGGAGCGAGCCGCCCGGAGCAGACCGCCCGCACGCAACCCAGACGGTCACCCGCCGAGAGTCTCCCCAGGCCTGATTCTCACGGCAGACGGCCCCACGCAGGCAGCGCGACAGCACACTAGGCGCGACGGCTGCACAGCCCGAGAACGAAGCCATCCCATCCCGCCCGGCGGCGCCCGCCGAGCTCAACAGCCAGGCAACCACCGCGACGGCGTCCACGGCGGCGCGGACCCTCATGGCACCGGCCTTGGTCTCCGCCACGGGCCACCGGCTGGCCCATGCCCCGGGCATGCCGGCGCAGAACCCAGAACACAGGAGGACCGGTTAGATGAACAGCACGGAAATCGGCAGAGTCATGTCCAGCGACGGCACCTCGATCGCGTTCGAGCGGGTGGGCACGGGCCCGGCGGTCATCCTGGTGGATGCCGCGGGGAACTTCCGCGGGTTCAGCCCCATGCCGGAATTGGCCCAGGCGCTCGCGCCGGACTTCACCGCCTTCACCTATGACCGCCGCGGCAAGGGAGCCAGCACCGACACGCTGCCCTACGCCGTCGACCGGGAAATCGAGGATCTGCACGCGCTTATCGCCCTCGCCGGCGGGTCCGCGTTCGTGCACGGGTTCTCCTCCGGGGCGATCCTGGCGCTGCTCGCCGCCGAGCGCGGCATCGGTGTCCGCAAGCTTTCCCTGCTCGAACCGCCGCTGCAGGTCGAAGCCACGCCGCCGCCCGCGGCGTCAGGCATCAGCGGTGAGGTCGCCAGACTCATCGTCACCGGCCGGCGCGGGGAGGCCTACGAGCACTGGATGCGGGGCATCGGCGTGCCGGGCGAGATGATCGCCGGGATGCGCCAGAGCCCCCTGTGGCCCGCGCTGGAGGCCACCGCGCACACGCTCATCTACGACAGCCTCATCCCCGGCTCACTGCCACCGGACCGGCTGGCCGCCATCAGCACCCCCACGCTCACGGTGGCCAGCGAAGGCAGCGACGACCGGTTGCGCAACTGGGTACGAGGAGTCGCCCACGCCCTTCCGAACGCCTCCGCGCTCTTCCTGCCCGGCACCTGGCACGGGGTACCCGCCGAACACCTCGCACCAGCGCTGACCGAGTTCTTCACCGGCCGCTAAGTGGAGCCCGGGCCTGCCCTGAGCAGCAGCCACCGCGGTCGGATACGCGTGGCCCGGCCGGTGAGTCCGCCCGTCCGAAGGCCACAACGGGTACCCCCCGCAAGACCAACAGCCGCCCGGGCAACCGGCGAAGAAAGGAGCACTGCACATGATCCTCATAGAGCTCATCTTTGACACGCCACCCGGTGAACAGGACAACGTCGCCAAGCTTGCACGCCAGACGACGGCCGCGACACACCGGGAGAATGGCTGCATTCTCTACCGCTTCACCACCGACCTCGACCGCCAGAACCGGTTCATTCTGACCGAACTGTGGGAGAGCGAAGAACACCTGAAAGCTCACTTCGCGGGCGAAGCGTTCAAGAATTTTTGGGCCGCATTGCCCCAGGGAGGTAACTTCGTCAGCAGCACAGCATGGGAAGGGCCGCTTGTCGCCTACATCCCGCCCCACCCAGCCCAATAGACCCCACGGAAGGGCCAGTGGCGATAGCGAGCTGAAGATCGCTGGGTTACCGCCGCTGGCCGTCCGGATCTCGAAGAGTGTTGGCGGCCATCAGCATCTGCCCGCTAGCGGCCACCAAGATGGCAATGGTGGTTATCACAGAGAGTGAGCGGGTTGTCCGTACGGCCCGCTGGGAGTCTGCTGCCGAACGCTGACTCGGCGCGCCGGACAGCTTTTCAGCCGGCCGGGCGAAGCGCGCACAGATTGTCCGGGTCTGCGAGTCCGGTACATGCCCTCACGCGACCGCGTTGGCGATGGGCACGGGCTTGCGGTGGGGCGGCAGTTGTGCTTGCGCAGCAAGCGAGTGGTCTTCCTCGGCGGGCCGGGTTGATGGGCAGGCAGCGCGGGATCTGCCGCTGTGCGGTCGGCCAGGCCGCGTGCCTCCGGTTGCGGGTATGGCATCGAGGCTTCCGCCGGTTGCGTGGGAGTTCTCGCGCGCCTGGCTGGTTATGGCCAGCCGGCGCCGGGTGCTGGCGCCTGGAGGGTTAGTACCTGGCCGGTTCGCGGCCCGGCAGGGCCGGCGGTACCTGGGTACTCCGCTGCCATGAGGTACAAGGTCCGCTTGTCTGGGCCTCCGAGGGCGCAGGCGAAGCAGCCGCGGTCCAGTTCGATCGTCTGCAGGACTGTGCCGCCTTCGCGCACGCGGACGCAGCGCTTGCCCGGGACGTCGGCGTACCAGATGGCGCCCTCGGCGTCGAGGCAGATGCCGTCGGGAAAGCCGCCCGGCAGGTCGGCCCACACCCGCCGGCGGGCCAGGCTGCCGTCGGCGGCGATGTCGAAGGCGGTGAGCCTGCTGGCGTAGGTCTCGGCGAGGATCAGCGTCTGGTTGCTGGGGGTGATGGCCATGCCGTTGGCGAAGGAGATCCCGTCTGCTGCCTGGCGGGCCGGGGAGCCGGGGGTGACCAGGGCGAGGATTCCGGGGGCGAACTCGCCGGCAGGGAAGTCGAAGCCGATGTTGCCGATGTAGGCGTTTCCGCGGCCGTCCACGACCATGTCGCTCCAGGGATGGCCGGCCAGGCCGGTCAGGTCGGCATAGGCTGCCAGCGGCCCGCCGGGCTCGGCGACCAGCAGCAGCCCGTCGCGGGCCGAGACGGCCAGCAGGCGCCCGTCGGGCAGGAAGCCCAGGCCCATGGGCATGCCGGGGACGCGGGCGACGACCTCGCTGCTGCCCCCGGGATCGACCGCGACGATTTCGCGGGCGCCGAAATCGGAGAACCACAGGCGCCCGCCGTGCCAGCGCGGCGACTCGCCGAACGCCAGGCCGGTTATCAGGGCGCGTGGTTCAGGCATGGGAAGGCTCCTTTGCAAGGTCACGACCCGGGCAGAGGCCGGCGGGCCTGGTTGCGGGGTCAGGTGCCCTGGATGATCAGCAGGCTGTTGCCGTCCGGGTCACGGAAGGAGAACATCGGCGGCGCGGCCCCTCCCATGCGCATGATCTCGGGATCGGCGTCGACCCCCTGGGCGCGCAGGCTGGCATGGTCACCCTCGGCGTCCCCGGTCGTAAGGCGGACGCCGACAGGCATCCCGGCGGGAACCAGCGCAATCGTCGTGACCGCTCCCGGCGGCGCCACCTCGATCCAGCGGCCGCCGGGGCCGAAGGGGACGTCGCGGCGTTTTTCGAAGCCGAGCTTGCCCAGGTAGAACTCCAGCGCCCGGTCCTGGTCGGTGACGGGCAGGCCCACCGTCTCCACCTTGGTGATATGACTACCGGTCTCACTCATTCCGTGCTCCCTGTTCGCCTGGCCGGCCACGGCCGCGGTGCGGCCTGGATTAGGTGACCGCCGCGCCGGCTCGCGTCGCGGTCGCAACGGCGATCGAGGCCACCCAGTTATTGAACTGAACAGTACAGCACAGATTAATTGAAATCAACTGTTCAGTTCAGGTGGCTTATACTCGATCCCATGACGCAGGCCACCCAGGCGCTGCCGGGCCGGCGGCCCACCGGGCAGCGTGCCGAGCGCAAGCGCCGGGCAATCGTCGCCGCCGCCCGCGAGATCTTCCTCAAGCACGGCTACGACGCGGGGATGGACCTGATCGCCGAGGCCGCGGGCGTGTCGAAGGTGACCATTTACAACCACTTCGGCAGCAAGGAGCAGCTGTTCACCGAGGTCATCAGCGAGGCGTTCGAGCAGGCTCTCGGCGACGCGCCCGGCCAGGCCCTGTCCGGCCTGGCGGACGATGGTGACCTGTGTGAGACGCTCACCGCCGTGGCGCGCGGCTGGGTAGCAGGCATCACCCGGCCGGAGGTGACCGACCTGCGCCTGCTGGTCATCGGCACGTCGCGCCGCTTCCCCGATCTAGCCCGCAAATGGCTCGAGCGCAGCCCGCAGCGCTTCGCCCCCGTTATCGCCAGCGCCCTGCGGGACCTGTCCAGGCGCGGGGACCTGGACGTCCCCGACCCCGACCTGGCCGTCATCCAGTTCTACGCGCTGACCGTCTACCCGCACATCATCCGCTCCATGTTCGGGATAAGCCTCGATCAGCGCGCAACCGAGGACCTGCTCACCAGCGGCGTCGACATGTTCCTCAGCTACTACACGGTTAGGGAGACGGGATAAGGCATGCCATACGCTACCGACCCGCGCGTTGACGCCTACATCGAAGCCCTGCCGGGGTGGCAGCAGGCCATCTGCCGCGAAGTCCGCGACCTGGCGCACGCCGCCGACCGCGAGGTCACCGAAACCATCAAGCGCACCAACCGCCCGTACTTCGTGCTGGCCGGCAACATCTGCGCCCTGCTCGCGGCCAAAGACCACGTCAACGTCTTTCTCTACGACGGCGCCATCGTCCCCGACCCCGAGGGGATCATCACCGGCGGGCACGGCAACAAGGCCGCCCGCACCGTGGCCATCCGCCAGGGCGAAACCATCAACGCGCCCGCCCTCACCGCCATGTTCCGGCAGATCATCGCCAACGACCGCGCCGGCGGCTGGCGCAAGCTGAAGCCCCAAAGCTGATTCACCGTTGGCGGGCTCGGCACGGCAGCCACCATTGGGCTTTGACCTGGTAGAGCGTGGCGGGGCATGACGGTTCGAAGGGGGCTGCCGCCTCGCGATCATGCATGTGCAGGGGTGGGGTGCGTCGATGCCAGGGCCGTGGCGTGCCTGGCTCCAGTCACCTGGCCAGGACCCCGATCTTGACCAACTGTAAACCGACCCGCGGGCCGGCCGACGGCGAATGCCGTGGCCGCTTTGGCGTAGCGCCCGCGAACGGTTCCGCAGATACCCGGTGCTCAGCTCAGCCATGCGGAAAGTTCGGTCAGCGCGTCGGGGATGACGTAGTAGTAGGCCCAGAGCCCCTGGCGCTCCGAGCCGACCAGGGCGGCCTGGCGCAGCACCTTGAGGTGATGGGAGATTGTGGGCTGGGAGAGGTCGAAGAGCGGGACCAGGTCGCAGACGCACACCTTCCCGGCGTGCTGGCGCAGCACGTCAATGAGCTGCAGCCGGACAGGGTCGCCGAGGGCCTTGGCGACCGCGGCCAGGCGGACCGCCTGCTCGCGCTGCACCCCGGGGTAGACGGTCGGCTCGCACCGCGGTTCGCCGGCGGGGCGCTTGATCTTCGGAGTCAGCTCTAGTTCCACGGCCATATCTGTGTACCTGCCACTCTGATTGATATGTATCAACGTAATCCCGGGCCCCGAGCCCGACCTTGGCGGGCGCGTCGCGGATCCAGGCGACCAGCGGCGCTATCACCGCCCGGGCGTCGGCGCTGACGCCCCTGAGGGTGTTGGAGGCAAACGAGCGCTGGTATTCCAGGCCGAGGTAGACCAGGCCGACGTGCGTGGAGGAGATGCCGCGGACGTGAATCGGGGCCGCGTCTGCGTCGAGGGCGCCGAGCTCGCGCAGGTAGTCCAGGCTGGGCCGGTACCCGGTGGCGAGAATGATCGCGTCGACCGGCTCGCGCCGGCCATCGCTCCAGACCACCTGGTTTCCGTCGAGGGCGGTGAACATCGGGCGCCGGTCAACAAGGCCAGCAGCCAGGGTCTGCTGAAACCCGACGCTGTCGGTGACCACGCTGCCGCCGGTGATCTTGCTCAGCCATTCGGCGGGCAGGGTGTCAAAGCCGCTCTCGCGCAGCCAGTAGTGGACGTCCTGGCCGCCCAGCCGCTGCGGGATGAACCGCACGGGATGGCGGGTGGCCAGCGTGACCGCCGCGACCGGCGCGAGCTCGTTGGCGACCTGGGCGGCCGAGTCGCCCGCCCCGACCACGATCACCCGCTGGCCGGCGTACGGCGCCGGGTTGCGGTAGTCGGCGACATGGGAAAGCCCGCCGGTGAAGCCCTCCTCGCCCGGGAAGCTCGGGCGGTAGGGGCTGGAGAACGATCCGCTCGCGGCGACGATGCCGGACGCGCGCAGCGTCCGCCCGCGGTCGGGGACGACGATGAACTCCCTGCCGTCCTGGCGGACCGTCTGCACGCGGGTGCGGGTCCGGATCTCGACGCCGAGCCGGGCGGCGTAGCGCTCGAGGTAGCCGGCTACCTCGTCGCGGCCCGGGTAGCGATCCGGCGCGCCGGGGAACGGCATCCCCGGCATCGAGCTGTACCCCGCCGGCGAGAACAGGCGCAGGCTGTCGTAGTAGCGCGGCCACGATCCGGCGGGGCGGTCGCTGGCCTCGAGGATCACCGCCGGCATGCGCAGCTCGCGCAGGGCGCGGGCGGCCGCCAGGCCGGACTGTCCGCCGCCGACCACGATCACCGGGGCGGCGGAGCTGGGCACAGGTTCCAGATCGGTGCTCATGTATCTACGTATATCAATTAAATTGATATCTGTCAATGCAATGAGCCGGGTGACCGGCGGCCGCTCCCCTATCTGTCCCTGCGACCGCCGGGGCCACCTCCTGCTCCCACCACGTGCCCCGAAGGCCAGCCGCTGTCTACGACCCGGCGGCGAACAGCCATTGCGTGGTACGGCGGGCTTGCAGCACGCGAACAGATCGTCCCGTCTGCGTGGCCGCTGACGGAGGCAAAGCCCGGTCGCGACCCGCGCATATCGGCAGATCAACGAGCGCCCCGTGCCCCCTGTGCGCAGTCACGCTGCGTGATCGTCTTGGCCGTCTCCGGGCTGTCCCTGATGGCCAGCCTTTCACTCTGTCGACCCTTGTTTCATAGGTGACCGCCTATGAAACAGGCTGTCCGGCGCGGGCCGCCCAGGGCCAAGTTCGTTTCATGGGTTGTTGCAAACGACTCATCCCTTGAAACACCTCCATGAAACGATCCCGGGGTGAGCGACGACGACTCCCTGCGCGTGGAAGCGCACGACTGCCCTATGTCCTCCTGCGCTGCCCCGGCCGGGTCGCCGTGCCGGACCAGCAAGGGCCGGATGCCTGTCCAGTACCACACCGCCCGGTTCCGGCTCGTGCCCCACCTCGCCAAGACCCTCAACGTCCCGGCCCCCGCAGTGCGCAAGCCGGGGCGGTGGTGTCGGGCTGACCGCGCCGCAGCCGGAACCGCATCGCGTCAGGCCGTGCCGGACGGCGTCGCGGAGCGCCGCCTTGTCCAGGTAGCCGCCGGCGACGACGTCGATGATCACACCTTGCTGGGTCTGGCGGATCTGATACTCGGTGATGGCCGGGATGCCGGCCATCACCGGGCGGAAGGTGGGCGCTCACGCCCCGGGAACGGGAGGTGGCACGGCTGGTGATCGACGGCCTGTCCACTGCCGACATCGCGGCGGCCTGTTCATCTCCGCGCACGCCGTCCGTGATCACATCAAGGCGATCTTCGGCAAGATGGGCATCAGTCGGCGCCGTGACCTGGCGGCAGCGCTCGCCGGACGGATCCCGGTCTTGCCGCGGCCCGGCATACGGGCTGACCACGGGCTGCGTTGTTGCCGGGCGTGGCGAAGCCCTGGCAGATGAAGCAGCCGGCCGCTATCCCGGGCGGGTGCGGCGAGGTTGAATGGGAGCCGCACCGGACTGCGGAGGACGACGCGGGGATGGGTTTCAAGCCCTTTACGATCGAGGTCCCGGCTGAGATCCTGGACGATTTGCGGTCACGGCTGGCCCGCACCAGATGGCCGGAGCCGCTGCCCTACCCGGGCTGGGCGGCCGGCGCGGACATCAGCTACCTCAAGGAGCTGGTGACCTACTGGATGGCCGGGTTCGACTGGCGCGCGCAGGAGCAGTACCTGAATTCCTTCGCCCAGTTCACCGCCGACATCGACGGCCAGCGGGTGCATTTCGTCCACCTGCGCGGACGCGGCCCCGGCCCGTTCCCGCTGGTGCTCACCCACGGCTGGCCGGGCTCGTTCGCCGAGCTGCTCAAGCTCGCGCCGCTGCTGACCGACCCGGCCGCCCACGGAGGCGACGAGCGGGACAGTTTCGATGTAGTTATCCCCTCGCTGCCCGGCTTCGCCTTTTCCGCGCCCCCGAGCGCGCCGGGCGCGGCCACCGCGCGCCGCTGGGCGGACCTGTGGGCCCGGCTGATGACCGAGTGCCTCGGCTACCGGCGGTTCGGCGCCCAGGGGCAGGACATCGGGGCGGCGGTCAGCATCGCCTTGGCCGCCGGCCACCCCGGTGTGGTCGCCGGCATCCACCTGCCCGGGGTGGTCGCGTTCCCGCCTGCCGGCCAGAGCGTCTCCGCAGAAGGCCAGGAGTTCCTGGCCAGGCAACAGCAGTGGCGGGACACCGAGGGCGGCTACGCCCACCTGCAGGCCACCCGCCCGCAAACTCTCGCGGCCGGCCTGGCCGACTCACCGACCGGGCTGGCCGCCTGGATCGTGGAGAAATTCCGGGCCTGGAGCGACTGCGAGGGCGACGTCGAGCGGCGGTTCAGCAAGGACGAACTGCTCACCACCGTCACGCTGTACTGGGCCACCGGCACCATCGGCTCCTCGTTCCTCTTCTACCACGACAGCCAGCTCGACCGCGGGCCCCGGCCCGGCCGTTACCGGCCCCCGCGAATGGGCCGAAGCCGCTTACAACATCACCCGCTGGACCCAGATGCCCCGCGGCGGGCACTTCCCCGCCGCCGAAGAGCCCCAGCTACTCGCCGCCGAGCTACGAGAGTTCTTCCGCCCACTCCGGTAGCACGCAGGCCCGCAACGACCGCCAAGTGGTCGTTGAATCACGCATAGCGAGAATGCCGGCGCCCGGGGTCCGGCACCACCCGCGTCGGCACCCACGGCCCGGCGCCCCAGAAGTTGGTGTGAGAGGCAGAGGTTGCCTGCTATGAGACCGAAGGCTTTGGCCGGCGAAGAAATTCGCCCGTTCCACATCGACATCCCCCAAAGCCGCCTGGACGATCTGTACGAGCGCTTTTGACCGCACCCGCTGGCCAGACGAGCCGGCGGGGATGGGCTGGGCGTACGAGTTCCGCTCGGCTATCTGAAGGAGCTGGTGCGGTACTGGCGGCACGAGTGCGACTGGCGGGCCGCCGAGGCACGGCTGAACCGGTGGCCGCAGTTCACCACCACGATCGACAGATAGAGCGCATATCCACTTCGCTCACATCCGGTCACCGGAGCCAGACTCGGTATCGGCATGAACATGTTCATCATTTGGCCCAGCGACGACCGAGAACGCCAGTGCGCCTCTTTGCCGAGGGTTGTACCCGCCCTCCGCGAGGTGCTGGCCCGCGCCGGACCGGGCCGGCGCGGGCTGATGTCGCGGCCGGTTCGTCAAACTCGGCTGGGTGACCGGCGGAGTTTGCAGACTGGGATTGCGTGACCACGCCTCAGGTCCATACGAGGTACATCGCAGGTCTACTACGGGTCAAACACCACCTGCACCGCGAGCCGTGGCAAAGCCGCCTCACCAGACGCCCGAGCGCCAGCCTTTAGCGATCCGTCATGATCTTCAGCACAGCCCCGGGCGCCGGGCTTGCAGCCACGCTACCAGGCGACGTTACGGAGTGTATCTGCCGTTTCAGCGAATGATCGTTCCCATGTTTGCTCCATGTTTGCTCGGATGTCGCGGTACGGCCCGGTAGCAGCCGGTACCACACGGCACCGGATCTCGGGGGGTTGCCGTACAGCTCGGCAGGTACTAGCATTGTCCGACATCAGGAGGTATTTTCGAACACTCTGAGCAGCGGACTCTTAATCCG
>WNGL01007612.1_pt1 | contig 12716 bp, 15 predicted proteins | sample 5400591 | NCBI WGS metagenome assembly WNGL01 (sample SAMN13153377, study PRJNA577476) | soil metagenome | isolation source: 80 cm soil or saprolite under Garry oak tree replicate 1 | place: USA:California | collected 2016-06-15
CGCCCGCGCTCCTCGGCAACCACATCGAGGCGGTGGTGGCACAGCCGGGCGAGGTTAAGCCGCTCGTGGATGGCAAGCGCATACGCGTGCTCGCGGTCTTCCAGGAAAAGCGCCACCCGGCCTTTCCCGACACGCCGACATCGAAAGAGTCCGGCTGGGACGTGGCGAACGGCGTGTGGTACCTGATCATCGCGCCCAAGGGCACGCCCGCGCCGATCGTGAAGCAGATCCACGACGCCGCCAAGGCGGTCGTCGACGACCCGGCGTTCGCGAAGATCATGGACGCGCGGGGAGTGGATGTGGACTACCGCCCGGGGGACAAGCTACGCGCGGATCTGTGGAGGGAGTACAAGCTGGATACGGAGATACTGCGCCGCATCGGCTTAATCAAGCCATGAGGTAATGAAGGTCTTCAAGATATAGTAGGCAGCCTCGGACGTCCCAACAATGAACGCCCCTATGCTGAAACTCGCAAGCCCGCCGATTGTAGAGGCGGTGGTTGATATCGACTGCGACATGCCACCTGGGCTGGAAATCAAGACGCTCGAGTCCGCCGCGCGAGATGCTTTCCAGGCTCAATATCCTAGGTTTCGGACTCAGTTGATCCAAGAGCACCAGTTCAAGCAGGAAGCGGGCGCTCCGCCTGTAGTGTCAGTTCGCAGCGGTGTTCAGGCTCTTCGATTCTTTCAGGAGGACGAAAAGCAGCTAGTGCAAGTGCGGACGCAGGGCTTTTCGTTCAACCGCCTGGCCCCATATTCAAGTCTCGATGACTACCTATCCGAGATCCAACGGACGTGGCAGGTGTTCCTCCGCGTGGCCGCACCCGTTCGAGTCCGTCTTATCCGCCTGCGTTACATCAACCGGATTCGGCTTCCCCTCAAAGCTGGAAGGGTCAACTTGGACCACTATCTGAAGCTCGGGCCCAGGCTTCCGGACGAGAAGAAGCTCTCATTCGTAGGATTCCTTCATCAATATTCAGCTGTTCAGGTGGGTACGAAGAACCAGGCAAATATCGTCCTTGCGGCCGAAGCCACGGAAAACAACAAGCTTCCAATCATTTTTGATATCGAAGCTGTAGCCTCTGACCCCATCGAACCGGAGGAGTGGTCGAAGCTCCAATCCGGGATACAATCGCTAAGAAATTTGAAGAACATGGTTTTTGAGAAATCTCTGACTACGCGATGCCTGAAACTATTTCAGCACGGAATGTCTTAGGACTGTCTCCTCCCTATGCGCTGGCGCGCGAAAGGAGTGCAGTCTCGACTGCCGCTCAGGCCGTCCAGAAAGCTGCGAGTGATGAGGTCGTGCGTGCGGAGCGCACCCGGACTTTTGGCGGCAAGGCCGACGCGATCTCTCAGATCTGGACACTGGCGAACGAGTGTGCAACACCTGACTGGAACGGTGAAGGAGCGCTGCCGATAGCGCAGCTCGCTGTTTTTGAGGCCACCGCCTTCATACGCGCGTTGCCGGACGGGATCCCCTTGCCGGAGTTCGCGCCGGAACCCGACGGCTCGATATCTCTCGACTGGATTCGGTCTCGCAGCAATTTTTTTTCCGTGAGCGTGGGGACGAGCGACCGGCTGGCCTATGCGTGGCTGGACGGAACGGACAGAGGCCACGCCGTGGCCCGCTTTGACGGAGACAGCGTGCCATCCAGAATCCTGGAAGGGATCAAGGCGCTGGTGCAAGGTGCCAATGCTGCCGTCAGGCCTCGCTGAAGTTGTCGCCGACGAGGAGGATCTCGCGCGATTTCTTACTCAGAGCAGTCACTTCAATACGGAAATCGTCAAACCTGCCGCGGTTCTTCCCAGTCCCAAGAGCAGGGAGACTTCCGTTTCTCGCCATGGTCGTAGTCCGCTGGATGTTCTTTGGGCTATTGGCTTGGAGGCCGCTGGAACTCGACGGCTCTACGGTGCCGCGATCTTCAAAGCTGCTGCAGTGCGCGCGGCTTTGCTGACAGTCGAGCCGAACGAACCGCCACCTCGCCACGCCGCTATCCTGGGGTGGCCTTGGATGGAATCCGATCCAGAACTACAGAGAGCAAAACAGAAGGAGCTCGCGCTCTTGATCGTTAGCGCGGCTGGTGCCCCCGAGTTGCGGTAGTCAAGGGTCGCAAGGCTGCTGGAGTCCCGCAACACGATTCCTTGGGTGCGCGTCAGATTCTAGTCGACCTTCGCTCCCGAAATCTTCACCACCTTCGCCCACTTCTCGATCTCGGAGCGGATCAGCGAGTCGAACTGATCCGGCGTCGAGCCGATCGGCTCCATGCCCTGCTGCTTCATGCGCTCGGTCAGGTCGGAGGATTTCACGGCGCGCGCGATGTCGGCGCTGATGCGGTTGACGAGCTCGCGCGGGGTCGCCGCCGGGGCGACGATGCCGACCATGGAAAGCGCGCTCACTCCCGGGACCGCCTCGGTGACGACCGGGTATTCGGGGGACTCGCGCGCGCGCTCGGGGGAAAGCAGGGCGAGCACTTTGATCCTGCCGCTCTTGATCAGCGGCTGCACCGCGTAGAGCACATCCATGAGTATCGGTACGCGCCCCGACATCACGTCCTGCTGCGCCGGGGCGCCGCCTTTGTACGGAATGTGCACGAGGTCGATTCTCGCGCTCGTCTTCAAAAGCTCGACCGACAGGTGCATCGCGGTACCGCTCCCCGGCGTCGCGTAGGCGAGCTTGCCGGGTTCCTTTTTCGCAAGCGCGACGAGCTCGGGGATGCTGTTCGCAGGAAGCGAGGGATGCGCCGCCATCACCAGGTGCTGCACCGAGACCTGCGTCACGCCGGTGAGATCCTTCAGCGTGTTGTAGGGCAGGTCGGCGCGCAGGCTCGGGTTGATGACGTAGGCGGTGACCACCATGCCGAGCGTGGTGCCGTCGGGCGCGGACTTGGCGACGTAGTCGGTCCCGACCACCGTTCCCGCGCCGGGCCGGTTCTCGACCAACACCGGTTGGCCCCAGACGTCCTGCATCTTCGCGGACACCAGGCGCCCGATGATGTCGGTCGCGCCCCCCGGCGGAAACGGCACCATCAGGCGAACGGCGCGCGTCGGATGGTTTTGCGCCGCGGACGCAAGCGGCGCGAGCGCCGCGGCGAGCGCGAAGCATCGCAGGAGGGTCTTCATGTCCTTCAGCGGCTCTGCGCCGCTTCGCCGTCGCTCACCTTGAGATCGGGAACGCCGCCGGTCGCGACCGGATCGTCGCCGTAGAGCTTCTTGAAGTCGAAGCTCGCTCGCCGGCCTTCCTGCCTCGGGATCCCGTTCTCCGCGAACAGCTTGAACTCGCGCGGCACGTCGCGAAAATCCTCGGCGTCGAACCACAGCCGCACCAGGCGCCGCTGCCGCTCGGGTTCGGGGAAATTCGTGAAGCGGGTGCGCGCGTGCATCACGGTGTAGTTGTTGATGACGATCATGTCGCCGCGCTCGAGGAAGAACGCGAGGCGGTTCTCGGGCGCCGCCGCGACCTGGTCGAAGAGATTCAGTGCCGAGAGGTCGCGTTCATCGAGCGGCACGCCGCGCTCCCTCTGGCCCGCTGCGATGCCGGCGCGCTGGTAGCGGCAGGAGAGCTGGCCGTCGCGGTTGGCGAACACCGGGGTGCGGTAGGGCGTCGCCGGTTCCTCGCCCGGTCCTTCTTCGCCCAGGCGGTGGTAGTGGTAGCCGCGGTAGAGCGGCTCGAGCAGCTGCGGGGCGCGGCTGCGGATCGCGTCGTGCACGGTCACGCCGCTCACGATGATCGAGGCGCCGCCCGAGGCCGACTTGTGCCAGCAGGCGAGCGAGATCATCGCGGTGATGTCCGAGTGTGGCCGCAGCTCGAGGTTGCTGCGGTACATGCGCGGGGTCGCGTCCTCGGCGCTCGCGTCGATCACCGAGGTGACGAGCTCCCCTTGAGCGTTTTGCGACAGCGCTCGTCCGAAATGCAGGCCCGCGCCCCAGGCGCAGGCGGTGAACTGCTCGAGCGAAAGGCCTTCGAAGGGCAGGCCGCGCAGCACCACGAAGCCCTTGCCGGAGCGCACCTCGGCGTAGCCGCGATCGAGCTTCTTGCGCAGCCCGTCGAAGCGAAAATCGGTCTTCGTCAGCGCGTGGACGGGCGAGAGACGGCCGCAACGCTCGAGGGCTTCGACCGCAGCAAGCATCTCACCGCGGTCGCCGCTCGTCAGCTCGACCGCGTAGTCGGCGGGGTTCTCGAAGCTCGAAGCCTTCCAGGCGAACGAAGAGGACGCGTGCTCGTAGCTCATGAAGGCCATTGTAGCGCGGCCGGCGCGCCGCAAGGCGACGCTCAGGATGTAGAATCCCTGACCCGTGAGCGCGACTCCTCCGGAAGTCCTCATCATCGGCGGCGGCATCGGCGGCGTGGCAGCGGCGCTTGCGCTTGCGCGGCGCGGCATGCGCTCGCGCGTGCTCGAGAAGGCGCCCGAGTTCGGCGAGATCGGCTACGGCATCCAGCAGGGCCCGAACGCCTACCGCATGCTCGACTGGCTGGGCGTCATGAAGGACCTGGAGCCGCAGGCGGTGTTCACAAAGAACCTGATCCTCATCGACGCGCTCACCGACCGCGAGCTCACGCGCATCTCCTGCGGCGAGCCGTTCCGCAGGCATTTCCGCGCCCCTTATACCGTCGTGCATCGCCGCGACCTGCACGGCGCGCTGCTGGAGGCTTGCCGCAAGCGCGAGGAGATCGCGCTGCACACCTCCAAGGAACTCGCCGGCTTCGCCGACCGTGGGAAGAGCGTGGTCGCGAATTTCTCGGACGGTTCGGAATACGAAGGGCGGGCCGTCATAGGCGCGGACGGGCTGCGCTCGCGCGTGCGCGAGATCCTCATCGGCGACGGGCCGCCGCAGCCCGTCGGGCACGTCAGTTATCGCGGCGTCGTTCCGGTCGACCAAGTGAAGGACCAGTCGCACTTCGACGACATGGTGATCTGGATCGGGCCGAGCCTGCACCTGGTGCAATACCGGCTGCGCGGCGGCACCGTCATGAACAACGTGGCCACGGTCGTGAGCGGCAAGTTCGCGCGCGGCGAGCAGCAAGACTACGGCGGCCCGGAGGAGCTGGCCGAGGTCTTTTCGCGCACCACGCCGCACGTGCAGGAGATGCTCGGCTACGTCGGCAAGGACAAGAACTGGGTGCTGCACGACCGCGAGCCGCGGCCCGGCTGGACGCGCGGCAACGTCGCGCTGCTAGGCGATGCCGCGCATCCCACCCTGCAATACCTGGCCCAGGGTGCCTGCATGGCGATCGAGGACGCGGTGGTGCTCTCGGGCAAGCTCGAAAAGGCGGGGAGCGACGTCGATGCCGCGCTTCGCGCCTACGAGCAGGAGCGGTATATGCGCACCGCGCGCGTCACGATCACTTCGCGGATATTCGGCGACATCATCCACGCGAGCGGCGGCGCGCGCGATCTGCGCAATCATCTGCTCGCGCAGAGGACGCCTGAAACCTTCTGGGAGGTGGACTGGCTCTACCGGGGGATCGAAGCTTGATCGCGCCACCCCTGGAGGCCATGTCCGACGACGCATTCCCGGAAAGCCCGCTCGAATTCGGCATTTTCGACTGGATCGAGTGGTCGGACGCGCCGCCGGGCGAGATCTTCGAGCACAAGCTGCAGATCGCCGAAGCCGCGGACAAGGCGGGCTTCTATGCCTGGCACATCGCCGAGCACCAGGGCACGCCGCTCTCGATCGACGGCTCGCCCGCGCTCGTGCTCTCCGCGGCGATCCAGCGGACGAAGAGGCTCCGGCTGGGTGCTCTCACGTTCTGTCTGCCCTGGTACAACCCGTTTCGCTTCTACAACGAGATCTGCATGCTCGATCACATGAGCGGCGGGCGCCTGGAGCTCGGCGTGGGGCGCGGTGTCTCGCCGATCGAGTCCTCTTATTTTTTCATGAAGAACGTCGATGAGTCGCGGGAGCGCTACCGCGAGACGCTCGAGTTTTTTTTCGCCGCCTGCGGGAGCTCGGTCCTCGACCACGAGGGGAAATACTTCTCCTACCGGGACCTCGAGCTCTACCTCCACCCGCGCCAGCGGCCGTATCCCCCTTTGTGGTTCCCGAGCAGCGACAAGAACTCGATCGAGTTCACGGCCCGCCACGGCTACCACACCGTGCTCAACACGAGCGCCGCGGAGGCCGGCAAGCTCTACGCGCAATACCGGGAGGTGTGGGCGCGGCACAGGAACGATCCGGGGCGCCACAACGCGCACGTGCGCGCGCCGAAGCTCGGAAAATCCCAGCACGTGTTCGTCGCCGGCAGCGACGCGGAGGCGCACAGAGCGGGCGGCGCTGCGTACAAGGTCTGGAGCGATCACCTGACCCATCTCACGCGCAAGCACGGCAGGCCCGACCTGCTCAACGTCAACCCCGCGTCGGCGGCTGCGATCACGCGCCTGGTGGCCGGCGCGCCGGGGACGGTCGCTCGCGAGCTCGCCGGCGTGGTGCGCGAATCGGGAATCAATTATCTGCTGCTGGTGTTTTCCTTCGGCGACCTTCGGCCGGAGGCGGCGATGCGCTCGATGGATCTGTTCGTGAGGGAGGTCATGCCGGCTCTGCGGGCGGGTGCGGCCTGAAGCGACAGGCTGGTTTTTTTCCCCCGGTCAAATATACTAGTCCACCCCGGACGCAAGGAGGCGCGCCATGGCGAAGGCCTTGAAGAAAGTGCGAGTTTCGATGATGAACGCGATCCACGATCTGCCGCTGCTCGTGGCCCGCGACCAGGGTTTTTTCCGGGACGAGGGACTCGATGTCGATATCCTGAAGACGCCGGGGTCGGGGCAGCGCGACTCCGACCATCAGGCGCTGCGGGAGAACATCTTCGAGCGCACGATGGAGGCGCTCTACGACCAAGGTCAGTGCGACCAGTTCCGCATGTGCGAATGGGGCGTCATGAAGCGCGCGGTCGAGTCGGGCAAGACCGGGCACCGCCCGGCGAAGATCGTGGCGCTGGGCTCGGCGATGTCGACCTTCGCGATCGTGACCGATCCGAAGGCGCGCATCTACGAGCCCGAGCAGCTCAAGAACAGGCCGATCGCGGTGAGCCCCTACAACGGCTCGCACTTCACCACGCTGAAGCTCCTCGAGGGTTTCCTGAAACGCGAGCAGATCAAGTGGGTGTTCGCCGGCACCATGAAGGAGCGCCTGGACGCGCTGGCGAGCGGCCGGGTCGCGGCGGCGAGCCTGATGGAGCCCTGGATCAGCGTCGCAGAGAAACGCGGCATGCGCGTGCTCATGGAATCGCATTCGACGCGCAGCGAGGCGGCCGGCGACGAGCTCGACGGTCCGACCCTCGCTGCGATGTTCCGCGCCGAGGCGCGCGCGGCCGATGCGATCGACAAGGACCCGCGCAAGCACGCGCGCTACCTGATCGAGGAGGCGGGAGGGCTGCTCGACGCCAAGGAGCTCAAGGTCTCGCGCATATTGAACGCGCCGCCCGAACCCTACACGCGCGAGCGTTTCGACCATACCTACCAGTGGACACTGGGCTGGGGCCTGGTGCAGTCGGGCGCGACCTTCGAGAACACGGTCGACAACCGCGCCTGGCAATAGATTCGAACAATACAGAGGAGGGAGGGCAATGAAATCAAGAAATTGGGTCGCGCTCGCCGCGGCATCCGGGCTCGCGCTCGCGGCGGCGGGGGCGTTCGCCCAGACCATCAAGATCGGCTTCATCACCAGCTACTCGGGGCTGAACGGCAACCTCGGGCCCTACATGGAGCGCGGCGCGCGCCTGTATCTGAAGGAGCACCAAAAGGAGCTGCCGCCCGGGGTGAGCATCGAATTCCTGATCCGCGACGACACCGGCCCCAACCCCGACAAGGCCAAGCAGCTCGCGCAGGAGCTGATCGTGCGCGACAAGGTGAATCTGCTCGCGGGCGTGATCTTCACGCCGAACGCCATGGCGATCGCGCCGCTCGCGACCGAGGCCAAGGTGCCGTTCATCATCATGAACGCCGGCACGGCGGTGATCACGACGCGCTCGCCCTACATCGCGCGCCTGTCGTTCACCTTGTGGCAGTCCTGCTATCCGCTCGGCCAATGGGCGGCGAAGAAATTCAAGAGGGTCTACACCCTGGTGAGCGACTTCGGCCCCGGGCACGACTGCGAGGACGCCATCGTCAGGGCGACCAAGGAATCCGGCGGAGAAGTCGCCGGGACCGTGCGCGTGCCGCTCGTGAATCCGGATTTCGTTCCCTACATGCAGCGCGTGAAGGACGCCAAGCCCGATGCGCTCGCGGTTTTCATCCCGGCGGGGAAGACCGCGACCGCGGTGCTGAAGGCGTTCGGCGATCTCGGCCTCGCCAAGTCCGGCGTCAAGCTGATCGGCCCGGGCGACGTCACCACCGACGAGGAGCTGGAGAACATGGGCGAGGCCGCGCTCGGCGTGCTCACCGTGCACCACTACTCGGCAGCCGCGACGCGCCCGGCGAACCAGGCCTTCGTCGCTGCGTGGAAGCGCGACTACGGCGCGAACGAGACGCCCAACTTCGTCGCCGTGGGCGGCTGGGACGGCATGGCGGCGATCATGCACGCGATCCGCGAGCAGAAAGGCAAGCTCGACCCGGACCGGACCATGGAGCTCTTGAAGAGCTTCAAGGACGCGAACAGCCCGCGGGGACCGATCTCGATCGACCCCGCCACCCGCGACATCGTGCAGAACGAGTATCTGCGCGAGGTGCGCAGGGTCGGCGGCAGGCTCGCCAACGTCGAGATCGAAACCGTGGGCACCGCGGTGAAGGATCCGTGGAAGGAGTTGAACAAAAAGTAGGACCCAGCCTGCGCTGGACCAAAGGAGCGCGATGCACTTCGGTGCATCGCGCTTTTTTCTTGTACCGCAATGGTGCGTTCACTCGAGCTGCCGGGTACGGGGCTTATAGAGCCAACGCACTGTTTGAGATTGACAATCCTGTCTCAGGTCGCAATTGGCATGACACTTGCTGCCCTGCGATATGTGAAGACGAAACTCAATCTGGCATTCGCGCTTGCCTTCGGGCTTCTTGCGTCGCTTGCTCTGCCATCAGGCGCCGCCGAGGCGATCGTGAGCGCAGTGGCGTGGGTCGGAGATCTGCAGATCGCGGAATTCGCCGTCGCCGCCAACGCGCTGACGATCGTGCCGTAGGACGCGCGCGGCACGCTACATCCTGAGCAGACGCTGGGTGTTGCCGGAGAGGATTTTCCTCCGGTCCTCGAGGCTCAAGGGCAGGTCCGCCATCCATTTCGTTCCGGGCGGATTCGGAACGAAGGGATAGTCCACCGAGAAGAGGATCCGGTCCACGCCCATCTCCATGATGCAGCACATCAGCGCGGGCGTGGAGAAGTTGCCGCTCGTGGTGATCCAGAAGTGCTCGCAGAAGGTGTCGCGGAAGGTGCTGGGTTTGTCGGCCCCGCGCGAGAGCGCCATGTTGATGCGCCAAGCGGAGAAGGGCAGCGACTCGCCCAGATGCCCGAGGATGATCTTCAGGCGCGGATACTTCTCGAATGCGCCCGATAGAATCATGCGGATGCCGTGCGTGGCGGTCTCCACGGTGTAGCCCCAGGCCGCCGTGAGCAGCTGGGGAAAATCCTTCAGGTAGTCCTTGTAGTACGCCTCGACGACCGCGGCAACGGGCGAAGACGGGTGGATGTAGAGCGGTACGTCCAGCGCCTGCGCGCGCTCGAATATCGGCCAGAAGCGCCTGTCGTCGAAGAACACGCCGTTCGTGGGCCCGTGCACCATCGCGCCTTTAAAGCCGAGCTTCGCGACCGTGCGCTCGAGCTCGTCCGCGGCGGCTTTCGGGTCGGCGGTGGGAAGCGCGGCGAAGCCCGCGAAGCGGTCCGGGTGCGCGCGCACCGCCTCGTACAAGCGGTCGTTCGCGCGCTTCGCGAACGGGACCGCGGTCGCCGCGTCGAGACGCTGCGTCGAAGGCGCGCCGTGCGAGATCACCTGAACGTCGATGCCGGCTTCGTCCATCTCCCTGATGCGCAGGGCGCCCAGGTCGTCCAGCCGCTGGCGCAGCTCGGGGCTGCGCGCCTCGCCGCTCCCGAAGGTTTTCGCCACGTCTGCGTCCCAATAGTGCTCTTCGAGCGCGATGACGAAGGGCCTGTTCCTGGCTGCCATGGGTTTGATCGCTCCTGCAATAGGTAGTGGATTCAACGGCCCGCCGGCCGGAACTCGAGGATGAAGTTCCACAGCGGCATGTCCCCGACGTTGGTCACGCTGTGGATGACCGGCTCGCGGAAGTTCACCACGCTGGGCGGTTCCTGCGGCGCGTCCTTGCCGTCGATGATCTGCCGGAGCAACGGCCCCTGGTTGATGCGGATCTCGACGCGCTGGCCGTGGCTGTGGCGCTCGCGCGTGTCCCCCGGCGCGAGCCGCTCCTCGTAGATGAAGAAACGCTCGCCCTCGTACACGATCGTGTTCTTCGCCGGCGCGATGATCTCGGCGGGCGACTTGGCCGGCGGGTGCTTGGGCTTGATCGCCACCTCGAAGAAGGCTCCGCCCGTCGGGGGTTGGTAGGATTCGCCCGCCTTGAACACCGCGACCTCGCCGCGCCGCATCGCGCGCAGCACCTTGCCGAACCGCAGCTGGATCTCGCCCATCGCCACGATCACGCGCTCCGCGCACCCCGGCGTCGAGCCTTGGGCGCACGGCGCGTCGTCGCGGCTCACGAGGACGTAGGCGTTCTCGAGCGCGGCCGCAGCCCACAGCGGACCGGCATTGAAGAGCGCCGCGAACAGCGCCGCGGCGGGCCAGCGTTTTGAAACTCGGATCATCGGGTGCTCCGGGTCGTCATGTGCGCCCGCCTAAGATAGCATCTGCCGGCACACACAGGTTTTCCAGGCGAATCAATTCTGCCGCTCGATGTTCTTCAGCTCGACGACGCGCTTCCAGCGCGCGATCTCGCGCTCGACCAGCGCGAGCATTTCCCCGGGGCTGGAGGGCGCAGGCACGCCGCTCAGGTCGGCGAGGCGCTGCCGCACCTCCGGCTCCTTGAGAATCGAGCGTATTTCGCCGTTCAGGCGCTCGACGATCGCGCGCGGCGTCGAAGCGGGAACCGCGAGGCCGAGCCACGAGCTCATTTCCACGCCGGGAAGGGTCTCGGAGATCGTCTGCAGCTCGGGCAGGGCCGGATGCCGCGCGGGCGAGGACAGGGCGAGGGCGCGCAGCTTTCCCGAGCGGATGTGACCGAAGGAGGCCGTGCCCGTTTCGATGGCCGCATCGACGCGGCCGGCGAGCACGTCCACCAGGGCGTTCGCGCTGCCCTTGTAAGGCACGCCGAGGATCGCGGTGCCCGCCTCGATGTTGATCCACTCCCCCAGCAGGTGCACCAGAGTGCCCGGGGTCATCGAGTACGTGAGCTTCCCCGGCGCATCTCGCGCGCGCGCGATCAGGTCCGGGAAGGATCGGATCTCCGAATTCGGCGCAACCGATATCACCAACGGATAAGCGACCACCGTTCCCACCATGCCGAAGTCGCGCACCGGATCGTAGGGAAGCGCCCGGTTGAGAGCCGCGGTGGCCGGATGCGCCCCGGAGAGCAATACCAGGGTGTGGCCGTCCGGCGGAGATTTCGCGAGGGCGTCGTTCGCGAGCAGCCCCGCGCCGCCGGGCTTTTGCTCGACGATGACGGGCTGGCCGAGGCGCTCGGCGAGCTTCTGCGCAAGGAGCCGGCTCACCAGATCGTTGCCCGAGCCGGGCGGCGAGCCGACCAGGAAACGGATCGGGCGGACCGGGTATGCTTGCGAAACGGCTTCCTCCGAGGGGGCGAGCACCGCGAACAGCGCGGCGGCAAGTCGAAAGGCTCCGTTCATCTTCCGGGAGTGGAGTCTTGGGAAAGGAGAAGCGATTGTATAGCGAGCCCGACAGTGACCTGAAAGCTCCGCGTCAGCACCCGCAAGGCGGAATGGTTCATGCTGACGCCCCGCGCTTGCATCAGGGCCGCCATCAGCGAGACGGAGACACAAGCGAGCAAAAGGATCGTGCCTGTCAGCGTGTGCCTCATTGTCATTTTCCGGGCGTCTGGGCGTCGAGTTCGGGATAATGCCTGAAGATACCGTGCTGGTTGAAGGCGACGCGCCCCTTGGACGCGAGGTAGGCCGCGATGCGCGGCCGCGCCGTGACGCGCTCGTGCAGCGCGACCGACCTCGGGTATTTCGGCTCCAGCCTCTCCATCGCGCGGGGAAAAGCATAGCGCAGGCCCGCGATCATCTGGAAAAGCGACAGGTCCGCATAGGAAAACGCCCTGCCGAGAAGCCATCCGCCTTTCTCGCGCACTAGCACCCGCTCGAAGTAGTCGAGGAATTTCGGCAGGCGCTCGGCGGTGAAGTGCGCGGCGCGGCGCCTCGATTCGGGCTTCTGGTCCTCGTAGTAGAAGGCGCCCCCGATCGGGTGATGCGCATCGTGCACTTCGACCAGCCAGTCGGCGATGGTGAGCTGGAGCTGGTGCGCCCAGAGGCGCACCGCCTCGCTCTTCGGCACGAGGTCGTGGCGCGGGGCGAGCCACAGGAGAATGTTCGCCGTCTGCGCTATCACCAGTTTCCCCGCTTTCAGGAACGGCGGAGCGAACGGCAGACGCCCGTCGGATTTCCCTTCCAGGAAGCGCGTCAGCGCCGGAACGCCGCGCTGCGGCGTTCGTGCGACGTCGATGTAATCGGCGCCCGCTTCCTCCAGCGCGAGCCGCACGAATTCTCCGCGGCCCTGTATCGAGGGCCAGTAATAGAGCTCGTAGCGCATGGGTTCTCCTTCAGGAC
>WNGL01015625.1_pt1 | contig 12716 bp, 11 predicted proteins | sample 5400591 | NCBI WGS metagenome assembly WNGL01 (sample SAMN13153377, study PRJNA577476) | soil metagenome | isolation source: 80 cm soil or saprolite under Garry oak tree replicate 1 | place: USA:California | collected 2016-06-15
ACTGCTCCCCGCCCGCTGGAAGGCGGCGCGCGTAGTCAGCGCCGCGACCGTCCCCGACGCCTGACGACGGCTCCCGCCCGTCAACTTCGCCTCGCCGCCGTCAACCTTGCCGCCGGGGTGCGCTCCAGCGGACGGACACCCGCATCCGGATGCTCGTCGCCCACCTGATCGAGGAACCGCCGGTACAGCGCGGCGGCCTCCGTGCTGCGGCCAGCGTCGTCGAGCGATGATGCGAGGTTCAGGACGAACTTCGGCCTGGCGAACAGCTCGACGGCGCGACGGTACTCCCGCACCGCGTCCCCGACGCTGCCCCTCGCCCGGTAGGCGCTGCCGAGATCGTCGTGGGCCTTCGCGAGGTTCGGGAGGAGCCGGAGCGCCTCCCGGTACTCGTTCACCGCGTCATCGAGCATGCCCTTCGCTCCCCACGCGCTCGCGAGATGCGTGTGAGCCGCCGCGAGCCCGGGCGAGACGCGGAGCGCCTCACGAAACTCGCGCACCGCCTCGTCGAGCTGGCCGGTCGCCTGGTACGCCTGGCCGAGCCTGTCATGGGCGCCGGCGCTCGAAGGTGCGAGACGGGTCGCCTCGCGGAGCTCGCGCAAGGCTTCGGGAAGCCGGCCCATCGCCAGGTGGACTGCGCCGAGGTCGTCGTGCGCTACGGCGACCGACGGATCGAGACGAACGGTCTCCTCGAGCTCGCGCGCCGCCTCGTCGGGCTGCCCGTTCGCCCGGAGGGCCACGCTCAAGTTGTAGTGCACGGGGGCGCGAGAGGCGTCGAGCGCGATGGCTCGGCGGAACGCCGCGATCGCTTCGTCCGCCCGCCCGCCCGCGCGATAGGCGACGCCGAGGTTGTTGTGCGCTTCGGCCATGGCCGGATCGAGGCGGGTCGCGTCGCGAAGCTCGTGCACCGCGTCCTCGACGCGCCCGGCGGAGAGGAGCGCATTCCCGAGGTTGTTGTGAGGGCGCGCCTTGTTCGGGCTCTTCGCGACGACGTCGCTCCAGAGCGTCACGTCGCCACTCCAGACGGAGTTCCGTGCGTGGGTGGCGACCGCGAGGGGCGCGCCGGTGAGCAGCAGCGCCGCCGCGGCCTGGGCGCGCAGCGATCGCCGCAGCCGCAGGCGCTCGACGCCGGCGAGCAGCGCCGTTGCGAGGGCGAGGCTGCAGCCGGCGCTCGGCAGGTACAGCCGGTGTTCGGCGATGACGTCGCTGAGCGGCACGATGGACGACTCGACCGAGAGCGTGACGAAGAACCAGGCGGTCCCGAAGAACACCAGGATCCCGGTGGCGCGGTTCGTCGCCCGGGCGCGAACCAGGAGGAACACCGCCGTGGCCAGGACGGTCGACAGCAGCGAGAGCGCGAAGAGGACGCCCGGGTCGGACAAGGACTGCGAGAGGCGATAGTCGGGGTCGAGGTTCTGTCCGAAGGGCAACAGGAGCAGTCGGACGTAGGTCACGACGACGCGCGACTCCGTCAGCAGATAGACCGACCTCGAGATGTTCGCCCCCGCGCTCGCGACGCCGGCCAGCCCCCTCCCCTGGCTCGCGAGGCCGAGCGGGACGAGCGCCGCCGTCGCCGCCAACGGCGCGAGCCCGATGGCCCGCCGGCCCCACCCGAAGAACAGCAGCTCGTATCCCGCCGCCACGAGCGGAAGCGTGAAGCTGATCTCCTTCGTCTTCATCGCCGCGGCTGCGCACAGGATGGAGAGGAGGTAGAGGCAGGCGGTCCGGGGCCTCGACGCACGCGCCGGCTCGAGCGAGATTCGCGCCTGCGCGTACAGCACGAGCGCGAGCAGGAAGAAGAGCGTCGCGAGCGACGCGTATCGCTGCACGATGTAGGTGACGGCCTGCGTCTGGACGGGGTGCACCGCGAACAGGAGCCCCGAGGTGACGGGCAGGTACCTGCGCACGAGCGGGCTCGTCTCCGCGCGGCGGAGCGCCGGGGTGCGAAGCGTCGTGGCAGCGAGCCAGAAGACGAGCACGCCGTTGCCGGCGTGGATGAGGAGGTTGGCGACGTGGTAGCCGAAGACGTCCAGGCCACCGATCCGGTAGTTGAGCGCGAACGAGAGCGTCCCGAGCCAGCGGGAGCCGGACGGCGGCCACAGGTTACGCAGATCACGCAGGCTTTCGTTCCTGACGATGTTCCTGAAGTCGTCGAAGTGGAACGAGGCGTCGAATGTGTTCGAGTAAGCGAGCGTCGTCGCGATCGTGATGATGACGACGCCGATGACGAGGTCTCGCGATGACGGGGCGTCGGGCTGCTCACCAGAGGGCCCGTGCATGCCATGGTGAGCGCTTCGTGGGCTGCCTGCTTCGTCCATGCCGGCATCTCCGAACGCCGCGCGCTGACCCCTCACGTCCCCGCGCTCGCCGTGACGACGGGGAACCCCTCTCGCTCCGCGGCCTGGGCGAGGCGCTCGTCGAGGCAGACGAAGGGCAGCGACCCGGTCTCGTGCTCCGCCGCGATCACGGCCGCGGCGAGCTGAAGCGAGTCGGCGGCGCGCAGCGGGTGAACGCGGAGCAGGCGCTGCGCGGTCGTCCGGACCTGCTCGACCGGCTGGACCTCCTGCCAGGCGGCCGCGAGCTGCCGGAGACGGGCGAGCGCCTCCGTCACGCCCGCGCTCGAGAGCGCCCCCTCACGCTCTCGGCGTGCGAGGGCGGACGCGCACTCGACGGGCGTTCCCCACCAGACGATCATCGACGGGTCCTGCTCGAGGAGCTCGAGAGCCGGGCCCGTGACCGGTTCGGTGACGAGGAGCGGGACGATGCCCGACGCGTCCCAGAACCTCATCGGCCCTCGCGTCGATCCTCGAGGAGGGCGCCGAGCACGCTGGCGCGCGGACGAGCCCCGCCGCGTCGAAGCGCCGCGACGTCCACCCGGCCGCTGCCCCTGCGCAGGAGCCCCGCCCGCTCGAGCCTGGAGATGCGGTCGTCGCCCGCCGCCCCGGACGCGATCCGCTCGATCCGGGCGATCGGCTGATCGCGATCGACGATGAGGATGCTGCCCCCCGCGCGGACTTTCTTGAGGTAGGCGCTGAGGCGGTCCTTCAGCTGGGATATCGTGGCCTTTTCCACATGGCCAGCATAGCCATGTCACGGACGCCCCGCAACCTCGTCCACGGTCACGAACGCGCGGGCGGGGACCCCGCTGCCCGAGAGCGCGCCCGTCACCTCGTCGAGGTCGAGCCGCTCCCCTTCGGGGACCCGGTCCGTCGCCGCCGGGCGGAGGAGGAAGACCTCCGCCGCCCCGCACCACGTCTCCTTCGCCGCGTACTGCGCCTGGTGCAGGTTCCGGCGGCTCGTGTTCGAGCGCGGCTCGAACGCCGCGAGGAGGCGCGCGCCGGGGTACGAGCCCCGGATCGCCGCGAGGGTCTTCTCGACCGCGCGCGGGTGGTGGGCGAAGTCGTCCACCACCACCACCCCGCCGGCGGTCCCGCGCACCTCCTGCCGGCGCTTCACCCCGCGGAACGCGGCGAGGCCGGCCGCGATCTCCGCGGCCGAGAGGCCGAGCGCCGTCGCCGCGGCGGCGACGCCGAGCGCGTTCTCGACGTTGTGCGCGCCGCCGACCGGGAGGTGCACGTCGGCGAGGAGCTTGCCGCGGCGCACGAGGCCGAAGCGCGCGCCGTCCGCGGCGAGCCGGAGCCCGCGCGCCTCCCAGTCCGCGCCGGGCCGGTCCACCGCGTAGGTCTCGACCGGCGCGCGCGACCTCGCCGCGATCCGGCGGACCGAGTCGTAGCTCGCGCAGGCGGCAAGGAAGCCGTCGGCGGGGAGGAGGTCCACGAACTTCTCGAAGGCGCTCTCGTAGTGCGCCTCGTCCCGGTAGATGTCCGCGTGGTCGAGCTCGCAGCTCGTGAAGATCGCGGTCCGGGGCCGGTAGTGGAGGAACTTCGGCCCCTTGTCGAAGTAGGCGGTGTCGTACTCGTCGCCCTCCACGACGAAGTGCGCCCCCGCTCCGAGCCGGAAGTTCGAGTCGAAGTCGCGCGTGACGCCGCCGACGAGGAAGGAGGGATCGCGCCCGGCGTGGTGGAGGAGCGCCCCCATCATCGCGGAGGCGGTGGTCTTGCCGTGCGTCCCGACGACGACGACGCCGTGGCGCGGCCCGATGAACCGCTCGCCGAGCGCCGCCGGGAAGGAGACGTGGGCGAGGCCGCGCTCGCGCATCGCGGCGGCCTCCGGGTTCACCGCCCGGACGACGTTCCCGACCACGACGAGGTCGGGCCGGGCGCGGTCGAGGTTCTCCGCTCGGTAGGGGGTCATCACCTCGATCCCCCACCGCTCGAGCTGCGTGGACATGGGCGGGTACACGTTCTCGTCCGAGCCCGTCACCTCGTGCCCGACCGCCTTCAGCATCCCGGCGAACGAGCCCATGCCCGTGCCGGCGACGCCGATGAGGTGGATGCGGTGGATCTTGGACCAGTCGATCAAGCTACTTTCTCCACCGTTCACGTTCACGTTCTCGTTCACGTCCACGTTCTCGTTCTCGTCCACGTTCTCGTTCTCGTCGTCGTGATCGGGATCGTAGTCGTGAACGTGAACGTGTACGTGAACGGTTTTTGGCGCGCCCCAGCGTCTACCCGACGCCGAGCGCCTCCGCCACGACGTCGTGGAACCTCGGACGGAACGCGCGGATCCGCTCGTTCGCGGCGGTCGGATTCACCCGGTTCGTGAGGAGCGCGACGACCACCTCGCGCTCGACGTCGATCCAGAGGGAGGTCCCGGTGAACCCGAGATGGCCGATCGCGCCGCGCCCCTTCCGCCCGAGTCGCGCCCCGAGCGACGAGCCCTCCTCGGACGGCGTGTCCCAGCCGAGCGCCCGCGTCGTCCCCGGCGTCGCGTCCCGGCGCGCGAACTCCTCGGCGACGCCGGCGGGCACGATCGAGCGCCGGCCGCGCAGCGCGTCGAGCCACGCCTGGCCGAGGCGGGCGACGTCGCGCGCGGTCGAGAAGACGCCGGCGTGGCCCGCCCCACCACCCATCGCCCAGGCGTTGTCGTCGTTCACGGCACCCCGGTTCACCTCGCCGCGGTGCTCGCACCACTCCGTCGGCACGAACGCGCGCTCCGCGCCGAGCGCGGCGGACTCGTCCGGCGCGAGGCCGTCGAGGAACCCGGTCGAGCCAAGCCCGAGCGGCAGGAACACCCGCGCCTCCGCGAGCGCCGCGAGCCGATCCCCGAGCGCCCGCTCGAGCAGGAACCCGAGGGCGAGGAAGCCGGGATCGCAGTAGACGGCCCGCGCGCCGGGCGCAGCCTCGAGCGGCTCGGCGAGGACCGCGGCGCGGACGATCGCCTTGCCGCGCTCGAAGGCCGGTCGAAGCGTCGCCGCCTCGGGGCGCCGCTCCGGCGGGAGAAACACGGCCCCCGCGACCGGGTCCGCCGCGGCGAGCGCGTGGTACGCGCGCCAGCGGGGCAGGCCCGAGGCATGCGAGAGGAGGTGCCGGAGGGTGACGCGCTCCTTCCCCGCCGCCTCGAACCCCGGGAGCCCCGCCGCGACCGGCGCGTCGAGCGCGAGCCGGCCGTCCGCGACCGCCTGGGCCGCGATCGTCGCGGTGGCCATCACCTTCGTGAGCGACGCGACGTCGAAGAGGTCGCGATCCCGGAGCGGCCGCGCGTCCGGCGCCGGCAGCGCGCCGTGGAAGCTCGCGTGGACCTCGATGCCGGCGCGCAGCACCGCGGCGGAGAGCGCGGGCGCGACGCCCTCGCGGAGCCCGGCCTCGAGGACCCCCTCCACCGGCGGGAGGCTCGGCCTCACGCCCTGGTCCCCGGACTTCCCTCGCCCCGCGCGGCCGTCCACCCGTCGAAGAGGAGCCGCGGCGGGCCCTCCTCGCCGGGGCCCGGCGCGACGAGGGTGGCCCGCGCGCCGAGCGGGACGGCGAAGTTCGCGTCGACGTGGCCGACCGGGAGCCCCTCGATCGCCGGCACGCCCGCCTCGGCGACCGCCTCGCGGAGCACGTCGAGCGCGAGCACCGCGTCGTCGCAGCCCGTGAACCGGCCGAGCGCGATGCCGGCGAGCCCCTCGAGCCAGCCCGCCTGGCGGAGCTGGGTGAGGCAGCGATCGAGGCGGTAGGGCTTCTCGCCCACGTCCTCGAGCAGGAGGATCGCCCCGTCGAGCCGCGGCGCGAACGGCGTGCCGGCGAGGTGGGCGAGCACCATCAGCGTGCCGCCGAGGAGCGGGCCCGACGCCCGGCCGGGCTGCAGCGTCCGCTCCGCGACGAGCCCGGCCCCGGGCGCCGGCACCCCCCACGCCCCCGGGCGCGGCGGGTCGTCGAAGAGGAGCGCCTCGAGGTGGCGCACCGCGTCTTCGGGCGCGCGCCCGAGCTGGGTCACGACGGGCCCGTGGACCGTCGCGACGCCGGCGCGGTTCAGGACGGCATGGATCGCGGTCAGGTCCGAGAATCCGACGAGCGTCTTCGGGCGGGCGAGGAGCGGGGCGGGATCGACGGACGGGAGGATGCGGGTCGCGCCGTACCCGCCGCGGGCGCAGAAGATCGCCTTCGCCTCCGGGTCGGCCACCGCCTCCCGCCACTCGTCGATGCGCCGGGCGTCGTCGCCTGCGAGGTACGCCTTGCGGGCCACGAGGTCCGCGCGCGTCCTCGGCAGGAGCCCGAGCCGGCCGGAGAGCACCTCGAGCCCCTTCTCGAACGCGGCGGGGTCGAACGGGCTCGACGGGGCCACGACCCGGACCGGATCACCTCTGCGGAGCCTCGGGGGGACGATCACGGTGGGAGGATAACCTGCCCTCCGGCTCGCCACGCACCCGAACGGTCCCTTTGAAGGTCGGCGTGCGTTTCTGCTAGGGTCGATTGCTCATCCCCAGCCGTGACCGGCTTCCCGGCACGGACCCCGACCCCAACAGTTGGTAGCAGAGCGACATTGGAGGGTGCCCCCGTGGCTCGTTCCCGTACCGTGAAGCCGCCCGCCCCGTCGCGTCCGGCCAGGTCGTCCCGCACCGCGGCACGCGCCCCCTCGACGCCCCGGGGCGCGAGCGCCCCACCGCCGCGCCGCGCCGCCTCGGAGGTCGAGAGCGAGCTCTTCTACCCGTCGCGCGAGGTCATGGCGCAGGCACGCGTGAAGGACTGGGACGCGATCGCCCGCCGGGCGAGCGAGGATCTGGAGGGCTTCTGGGCCGCCGAGGCCGAGGAGCTCGAGTGGTACCGGAAGTGGGACGAGGTCCTCGACGAATCGGAGAAGCCCTTCTTCAAGTGGTTCAAGGGCGCCCAGACGAACATCGTCCACAACTGCCTCGACCGGCACCAGCGCACCTGGCGGAAGAACAAGCTCTCGCTCGTCTGGGTCGGCGAGAAGAACGAGGTCCGGACCTACTCGTACTTCGCGCTGAACCGCGACGTCTCGAAGTTCGCGAACGTGCTGAAGGCGATGGGCGTCCGCAAGGGCGACCGGGTCACCATCTACATGCCGCGCATCCCGGAGATCGTGATCGCGATGCTCGCGACCGCGAAGCTCGGCGCGATCCACTCGGTCGTGTACGGCGGGTTCTCGGTCGACGCGCTGCAGGGGCGCATCGAGGACTCCGAGTCGAAGGTGGTCTTGACCGCCGACGGCGGCTTCATGAACGGCAAGGTGGTGGAGTTGAAGAAGACGGTGGACGAGGCCGTGCGCCGCTGCCCCACCGTCGAGACCGTGATCGTCGTGCAGCGGACCGCGCACGAGGTCCGGATGGAGGCGGGCCGCGACTACTGGTACCACGAGCTCATGAAGCTCCCCCTCGCCGCGGGCTCTTGCCCGACCGAGGTGATGGAGTCCAGCGACCCGCTCTACATCCTCTACACCTCGGGTACGACCGGGAAGCCGAAGGCCATCACCCATGCTCACGGCGGGTACCAGGTCGGAATCTACTCGACGCTCAAGTACGTCTTCGACATCAAGGACGAGGACCGCTGGTGGTGCGCGGCCGATCCGGGCTGGGTGACCGGCCACAGCTACATCGTCTACGGCCCGCTCCTCTGCGGCGCGACCACGTTCATGTACGAGGGGGCGCCCACCTACCCGTACCCGAATCGCTGGTGGTCGCTCGTCGAGAAGTACGGCATCACCATCCTCTACACGGCGCCCACCGCGATCCGCGGCCTCATGCGCTTCGGCGAGTCGTGGCCGAACCGCCACGACCTCTCGACGCTCCGGCTGCTCGGGTCCGTCGGCGAGCCGATCAACCCCGAGGCGTGGAAGTGGTACCACCGCGTCATCGGGAAGGGCCGCTGCCCGATCATGGACACCTGGTGGCAGACCGAGACCGGGATGTTCCAGATCACGCCGGTGCCGACGATGCCGCTCAAGCCCGGCTCCGGCGCGAAGCCGTTCTTCGGGCAGGAGGCGGAGATCCTCGACGAGCAGGGGAAGAAGGTGCCCGACGGCGAGGAGGGCTTCCTCGTCCTGAAGAAGCCGTGGCCGGCGATGATGACGACCATCTACAAGGATCCGGATCGGATGGTGAAGCAGTACTGGTCCAAGTACCCGGGGAAGTACATGGCGGGCGACTCCGCCAAGCGGGACAAGGACGGGTACTTCTGGGTCATCGGCCGCACCGACGACGTCATCAAGGTCGCCGGCTACCGGCTCGGCACCGCCGAGATCGAGAGCGCCCTCGTCTCGCACCCGGCCATCGCGGAGGCCGCCGTCATCGGCCTCGCGCACGAGGTGAAGGGCCAGGCGATCCACTGCTACTGCCTGCTGCGCCAGGGGTTCAAGCCCTCGGACGAGCTCGCCGAGGAGGTGAAGACCCACGTGGCGAAGCACCTCGGCCCGATCGTCCGCCCGGAGAAGGTCACCTTCGTGGACGCGCTCCCGAAGACCCGGTCCGGAAAGATCATGCGCCGCGTGCTCAAGGCCCGGGCGCAGGGGCTCCCCGAGGGCGACGTCTCGACGCTGGAAGAGTGATGCACGCCCCCGGCGGCGTGGGCGCTTCCTGGTGAGGAATCCTCCTTTCCGCGCGATACTCCTGCGCCGATGCAGCTGCCGAGCCCCATCTGGAGGCGCCCGCGCGCGCAGCTCTACGCGCTCACCGCGCTCGTCTGGCTGATCGTCGTCGCGATCCTGTTCGCGGCGTGGGACGCGCTCCTGCCGTTCGTCCTCGCCGCGCTCGCCGCCTACGTCATCGACCCGCTCATCGAGCGGCTCTCCGGCGTGCGGCTCGGCGCGCGGAGCGTCCCGCGCTGGGGCGCGGTGACCGTCATCTACGTCTTCCTCGGCTTCGGCGTGTACCTGCTCGCGGTCTCGGTCATCCCGCAGATCTACCGGGAGGCGGTCCACGGGCTCGTCGAGCTCCGCGAGTTCCTCGCCGACGTCGGGCCGGAGAAGATCGAGGGGTGGGCGAGGTCCATCGACGCGTTCATGCAGCGCTACGGGATTCCGGTGGACGTGCTCCCCGGCCTCGAACGGTCCGGCGCGCGGCTGCGGGTGGACGTCGCGACCGTGATCGCCGACACGCTGCGCGAGGCGTCCGCGGCCGCCCGGAGCCGGCTCGGCGACGTGGTGTCGCTCTCGCGCGCCCTCCTCGCCGCCACGGTGAAGTCGCTCTTCTTCGTGGTCCTCCTCTTCATGCTCACCGCGTTCATGTCGATGGACGCGCCCCGCATCGTCCGCTACGGCGAGTCGATCGTGCCCACCTCCTGGCGCGTCGATCTCGCCCGGCTCCTGCACGGCATCGACGAGGGGCTCACCGGCGTCGTCCGAGGCCAGCTCACGATCATGCTCATCAACGGGGTGCTGACCCTGGTGGGCCTGCTCGCGATCCGGATCCCGTTCGCGTTCGCGCTCTCCGCGATCGCGACGGTCCTGTACGTCGTGCCGATCTTCGGCACGATCCTCTCGTCCATCCCGATCGTGCTCCTCGCGCTCGTGTCCGGCGGGCCGACGCGCGGGCTCCTCGCGCTCGGGTGGATCCTCGCGATCCACGCGCTCGAGACCTACGTGCTGAACCCGAAGATCATGGGGGACGCGGCGCGCATCCACCCGGTGCTCATCGTGCTCGCGCTCGTCATGGGCGAGCGGAGCCACGGCATCGTGGGCGCGCTCCTCGCGGTTCCCATCGCGAGCGTCATCGTCGCCGTGTTCCGGTTCCTGCAACGCAAGCTGCACGAGCTCGACGCGCGGGCCGCCTCCGAGCCCGCCGCCGGCCCGCCGACCTCTCCGGGAGCGGCTCCGTGACGCCGCGCCATCCCTCTCGAAAGGAACCCCCAGCCATGAGACTCGCCCCTTGCCTCGCCCTCGCCCTCGCCCTCGCCGCCTCGCCCGCGCTCGCGGCCGACGCGCCCCCGACGCCGGACGCCAAGCCGCCCGCCGCGACGGCGCCCGCCGCGCCGAAGCCCCCGTCCCCCGCCGAGCTGGAGAAGACGCTCTACGGCGTCGGGCTCGCCGTCGCGAAGAGCCTCGAGGTGTTCGCCCTCGCCCCCGCCGAGCTCGAGGCGGTGCTGCGCGGCATCAAGGACGGCTGGTCCGGCAAGCCCAAGGCGCAGCTCGACCCGAAGATGCAGCAGGCGGTGAACGAGCTCGCCCGCGCGCGGGCCCCGAAGGCGCAGGAGAAGGCGGCGGCTCGCGAGAAGGAGCAGGGCGCGGCGTACCTCGCCAAGCGGTCGAAGGAGAAGGGCGTGAAGAAGTCGCCCTCCGGCGCCCTCGTCTTCACCGAGAAGGAGGGCACGGGCGCCGTCCCGACCGCCACCGACAAGGTGAAGGTGAACTACACGGGGACGCTCGTCTCCGGGGCTGTCTTCGACTCGAGCGCGAGCCGCGGGCCCGCCGAGTTCCCGGTCGCCGGCGTCATCAAGTGCTGGACCGAGGTCCTGCAGATGATGAAGGTCGGCGGCAAGACCAAGGTCGTCTGCCCGTCGGACATCGCGTACGGCCCGAACGGCAACGCCGGGATCCCAGGCAACGCCGTGCTGACGTTCGAGATCGAGCTGCTCGACGTCGTGAAGTAGCGGGGCGCGCCCCGCGAGGGGCGCTCCCGCCGGGCGTGGCGCGGGTGATGATCCGCGCCATGCTCGAAGACCTCGTCCTTTACGGCAGCGACCACTACACGAGCCCCTACGTCTTCTCCGCCTTCGTCACCCTGAAGGAGAAGAAGGTCCCGTTTCGGCTCGAGGTCCTCTCGCTCGAGAAGAAGGAGCACGAGCGGCCCGAGTACGCGGATCGCACGTACACGGGCAAGGTCCCCGCGCTCCGCCACGGCGACTTCTGGATCGCGGAGTCCTCCGCGATCGACGAGTACGTCGAGGAGGCCTTCCCGCCGCCGGCCCACCCGCGGATGTACCCGGAGGACCCGCGCGAGCGGGCCCGGGTGCGGATGGTCCAGGCGTTCCTCCGGAGCGACCTCGTCCCGCTCCGCCAGGCGCGGCCCACCTCCACGTTCTTCCTCGGCGAGAAGCCCGGACCGATGACGGACGCCGCGCGCCGAAGACGGCGTGGAAGGACCGGTAGCGACGTCGCCTACCGCAGCCGCTTCCAGAACAGGATCTCCGCCACCTCCGGCAGGACGAGCCCCTTCATCTCTCCGACGCGCGCATAGCCCTCGCGCTCGTAGAACCGGATCGCCCCCTCGTTGAAGTCCGACACGAGCAGGAACGCGTGGGCGGAGTGGCGCGCCGTCTCGACCTCGAACGCGCGCAGCAGCGCGAGCCCGGTGCCCTTCCCCTGCCCGCCCGGCACGACCGCGATGAGCCGGAGGTAGCCGCCGAGCGCGCCGAAGGTCCCCGTGGGATGGAACCAGGCGAGCCCGCCGAGGCGCCCGTCCTCGTCGGCGACGAGGAGGCCGTCGCCGCGCCCGAGCGCCGACTCGAGCGCGAGCGACAGCGCGGCGGGGCTGCGCCGGTATCGCGCCATCAGCGGCAGCCCGGCGAGGGCGGTCGCGAGGGCCGGGATCTCCTCGCGCGCGAGCGGACGGACCTTCACGTGGAGAGCCTACCGCGGCAGGAGCGGAACGGGATCGAGCCCGTACCAGACCCGGAGGGTCGCCTTGTCGCCGGCGTCGAGATCGAGCCAGAGCCGCGCGTCGGCGCCGTCGTCCTCGCGCCCGACCACGGCCGCCCCCTCGACCACCACGTCGAGCCCGGCCGCGGGCAGCGAGATCGTGAGCCCCGCGATGGGCTCCGCGCCGCGGTTGTGGATCTCCGCGCCGCCGTCCGGGAGGTAGGTGACCTCGACCTCGGCGAGGGCGCGCAGCCGGTCGCCCGCCTGCGCCCAGGTGAGCGACGCGAGCCGCCCGGCGCGGACGTGGGCGGCGAGGCGCGCGAGCGCCGCGTCGAGCGCGGGGTGGATCGCGAGCCCGCCGCCCGCCGGCACCACCACGAGCCGCGAGAGCTGGTCCGGAGAGCGGGTCGTCCGCGCAGAGGGGCCGAGGTACGAGTGGGCGACGAAGAGGCCGTGCGCGCGCTCGAGCCCGGCGAGCTCCGGGTCGGAGAGCGCCGCCGCGAGCTCCTCCGGCGGCGCGTGGAACATCGACGAGCGAAAGACCCAGAGCCGCGGGTCCTGCGGCAGCGGGTAGATCGCGCCGCGCGCCTCGCCCGGCTCGCCGCCGAAGAGGTTCACGATCCGCACGCCCGCCCGGCCGTCGAGGTCGCCCGCGGCCCAGACCCACGACACGCCGCCCTCCGCGAGCACGTCGCGCACGCCGAAGGGCCCCTGCGTGCCCGCGCCGCGGGAGGAGACCGCCTCGCAGTTCGTGTACGGCTCGTGATCGATCCAGGTGTGCGGCGACCACGGCGCCGCCGCGGCGA
>WNGL01007614.1_pt1 | contig 12715 bp, 9 predicted proteins | sample 5400591 | NCBI WGS metagenome assembly WNGL01 (sample SAMN13153377, study PRJNA577476) | soil metagenome | isolation source: 80 cm soil or saprolite under Garry oak tree replicate 1 | place: USA:California | collected 2016-06-15
CTCTGTTGAGGTAGTCGTACACGGTAGTGCGGTGCACTCCCACGGTCTGGGCGATCTCTGCGACGGTGTGCAGCCTCTTCCCGTCCGGTCCGGTGACCTGGTACATGCGCCGCACGGTGGCGGCCTTGGCGGCGCTCAGCTTGGGCCGGCGACCCCCGGAGCGGCCACGGGCCCGGGCGGCGTCGAGCCCCTCGCAGGTGCCCTCGACGATCAGCTCGCGCTGGAACTCGTCGATCGCGCCGAGGAGGTGGAAGACCAGCCGGCCGGCCGGCGTGGTGGTGTCGATCTGCTGCTTGAGGACCACCAGGCCGGCGCCGCGTTCGCGCAGCTCATCAGTGAGTGCGAGGAGGTGCTTCAGCGACCGCATCGCGCGGGACAGGCGGGTGATGACGAACACGTCGCCCTCGCGCAGGTAGGCCAGCGCCTTGTCCAGTTCCGGACGGGCTGCGAGCTTGCCGGGCACCTTGTCGGTGAAGATCTTGTCGCAGCCGTAGGCGGCCAGCTCATCGAGCTGGCTGTCGGTGTTCTGCGCGCGGCTGGATACCCGCGCATAGCCGATCTTCGCCATCAGGCGCGCTCGGCGTACCAGGTGCGGCCGGCGTCGCCGTCGGGGCCGATCCCGGCGGCCTCGCGGCCGTCGCCGGCGGCGGTGACAACCAGGTGCCGCCAGCCTTGCCGGTAGCGGGCCGCCACCCGGGCGGGCAGGTCGGCAGGCGCGATGTCCATCGCGCCGGTCTGCCCGCCGCCGCGCCGGGTGACGCCCCGCCACGTGTAGGCAGCCATAACCAGGAGTGTAGCGTAAAGAATTGGTTTGCCGACATAGTTTCGCCTACATTGTTTCCCTACGCGATGAGGGCGTGCCAGAGGCCTCCCGCCACCCCCGGTGGATGTCGGTCTTAACGGTCGTTTCCCCTACGCCAGGCCGACTGGCGGCCCGGCCAAGATCATCGCTAGTGCCAACGGCTGTACCGATCTCCCCCGTGCCCTTAAGACGCGGTCCACGACATGTCGGCCCCGGCCGCCACGACAGTGCGCCGGTGAGGGCGGGGTCTGTCGGCAAGCCGACACCAGCGGTGTCAGCTCGGTGACTGACACCCGCGCCACGGTTCGGCACGGTGGATCGCAGCCACCACCGGTGGCACAGGAGCGTCGGGCTCGCGGAGGTGTTGCCGCTTACACGGTCGGCCGTCACGCGGCAGCACCGGCAGGCAGGAGGCCCGATCGCGGCCTGGTGCAGCGGCGTGAAAAGGAGGCTTACCGATGCGCGATGACACGTTGATCACCGACCAGGCGACCCGCGCTGGAAACGACGGCGGGCAGGCACGTGTGGCCGGGTGGAGCGTTCCCGGGTTCACCGAGCTGAAGGCCCTTGGCTCGGGCGGATCCGGTGATGTGGTGCTGGCCAGGCACGACGCCTCCGGCACCCTGGTTGCGATCAAGTACCTGCGCCGTAAGTTCCTGGCCGACCCGCAGTGGGCTCAGCTGTTCCGCACCGAGGCGCAGGTGCTGGCCATCCTGGACGACCCGAACATCGTCCGGCTGTACGACTACGTCGAATCCCCGTCGGGTGCCGCCATCGTCATGGAGCTAGTGGACGGCCTCTCGGTCCGCGAGATCGTGGCTCATCAGGGCGGGACCACGCCGGAGGCGGCGCTGGTGGTCTTGCGGGGCTCGCTGCTGGGGCTGGCGGTGGCGCACCGCCGCGGTGTCGTGCACCGGGACTACAAGCCGGAGAACGTGCTGGTCGACGGGAACGGCGACAGCAAGCTGACCGATTTCGGCATCGCGGCGCGCACCGGCCAGGAGCCGGTTGCCGCCGGCTCCCTGCTGTACGCGCCCCCCGAGCAGTTCGCCGGCACCCCGGCCAGCCCGGCCGGCGATGTCTACGCGGCCACGGCCACCTTTTACGAGTGCCTCACCGGGCGTCCGCCCTTCACCGGGGACACGGCCGAGCGGCTGCTGTACCAGCACCTGACCGAGCCGGTGCCGCTGGATCCGGTGCCCGAGCCGCTGCGGCCGCTGGTGATCGCCGGGATGGCCAAGGAGCCCGAAAACCGGCCGGCCGACGCCACCACCTTCGTCACCGCTCTCAACGCCGTCGCATCAGCCGCGTACGGCCCGGACTGGGCCGAGCGCGGCCGGTCGCACCTGGGCGAAGCGGCGCTGTTGCTGGCGGCGCTGTGGCCCTCGGGCGCCCCGGCCGCGCTGCAAGGTTCCGCGGTGGAGCGGGTCAACCTGTCCCGGAATGCGCAGGAATCCCGGCATTTCTGGCATCTTTGGCATGTCCGGCACCTGCGGCATTCCTTGCATCTCCGGAATCGCCGGGGCCGGCGTGCCGGGGCGGTTAAGGCGGCCGTCGCCGCCGGCGCCGCGGTCGCGGTCGTGGCGGCAGGCACGGCCCTGGCCGCTGGCCTGGCCGGGCACGGCAGCCCGCCTCCCGGCACGGTTCCGGCGGTCGCCGGCGTGTCCCCGGCCGGCGGCACCGCCATGGGCGGAACCACGGTCACCATCACCGGCAGCGGCCTGGCCGACGCCACCCGGGTCACCTTCGGCGGCGTAGCCGGCACGATCACCGCCGAATCGGGTACGCAGGTCACCGTGACCAGCCCGCCCAGCACCGGCACCGTGGGCATCACCGTGACCGCCGCGGTCATCACCGCCGATTCGGGCACGCGGATCACCGGGACCGGCCCGCCCGGCACCGGCACGGTGGACATCGCCGTGACCACCCCGGACGGCACCTCAAAGCCCGCCGCCGCCGACCACTACACCTATACCGTCCCGCGGCCGGCGGTCACCGGCGTGTCCCCGGACGGCGGCAGCACCGCGGGCGGAACCACCGTGTCCATCACCGGGACCGGCCTGGCCGGGGCCACCGGGGTCCGCTTCGGCGCCGCCGCCGGCAAGATCACCGCCGATTCGAGTACGCAGGTCACCGTGATCAGCCCGCGCGGCACGGGAACCGTGACCATCACCGTGACCACCCCGGCCGGCACGTCAACGCCCGCCGCCGGCCGCTACACCTACACCGCACACCCGAAACGAACCCAGTCGATCTCCTTCACCCCCCCGGCCTCGGCGACGGCGGGCGGCTCGGCGACCCTGCCGGCCACCGGCGGCGGCTCGGGCAATCCGGTCGTGTTCTCCGTTGACCCCGCCAGCGACCCGGGGGTGTGCACCGTGACCGGCCGCACGGTGGCCTACACCGCGGCGGGCCTCTGCGTCATCGACGCCAACCAGGCCGGCAACGGCACCTACGCGGCCGCACCCCAGGTCCAGCGGACAATCACGGTCAACGCAACCACGGTCAACGGCGGCAACAACGGCGGCAACAACGGCACGAAACAAGCCCAGTCGATCTCCTTCACCCCCCCGGCCTCCGGGACCGTGGACGGCTCGGCAACCCTGTCGGCCACCGCCAGCTCCGGCCTTGCGGTCGCGTTCTCCGTTGACCCCGCCAGCGCGGGGGCGTGCAGCGTGTCTGGCAGCACGGTGAGCTACACCGCGGCGGGCTCCTGCATCATCGACGCCAACCAGGCCGGCGACGCCACCTACGCGGCCGCATCCCTGGTCCAGCGGACGATCACGGTCAACGGCGGCCAGCAACCACCCCAGCAACAACTCCAGTCGATCTCCTTCACCCCCCCGGCCTCCGGGACGGCGGGCGGGTCGGCGGCCCTGTCGGCCACCGCCAGCTCCGGCCTTGCGGTCGCGTTCTCCGTTGACAACCCCGACGCGGGGGTGTGCACCGTGTCCGGCAGCACGGTGAGCTACACCGCGGCGGGCTCCTGCGTCATCGACGCCAACCAGGCCGGCGACGCCACCTACGCGGCCGCACAACAGGTCCAGGGGACGATCACGGTCAACGGGATACCCCAGTCGATCTCCTTCACCCCCCCATGGTCCCCCGATAAAGTGGGCGACTCGGGGACCCTGGCGGCCACCGCCAGCTCCGGCCTTCCGGTCGTGTTCTCCGTTGACCCCGCCAGCGACGCGGGGGTGTGCACCCTACGCGGCAGCTTGGTGACCTACACCGCGGCGGGCTCCTGCGTCATCGACGCCAACCAGGCCGGCGACGCCACCTACGCGGCCGCACCCCAGGTCCAGCAGACGATCACGGTCTCTAATCCGATTCCGGTTACGGACGTCACCGGCATCTCCCCGAGCACGGGGCAGTGCGGCGGCGGCGACACCGTCACCATCACCGGAACCGGCCTGGACGGCGCCACCAACGTCAGCTTCGGCGGCACGGCCGCAACGTTCACCGTCGACTCCAGCAACCAGATCACCGCCACCAGCCCGCCCGGCCCGGGCTACGGCACCTACGTGAACGTCACCGTTACCGCCCCGGGCGGCACCTCAACTTCACCCACCCGATTCGAATACGTCTGTCTCACGTGATCTGACCCGATTCCGTGAGTAAGCCGGCCACACGACCGTGCAGATGCCGATAGGTGCCCCTCTGGCCTGGGATGATGATCGCTGCGAATGGATGATCATCTCAGCGGAGAGGGCACCTATCTGGTGCAGACGGATACGGGGCGGCAGGCCGGAGCGGCAGCAGGTGCGGGCCTGGGATGGGACAGCGGGTGCGGGCTGCCCGTTACGCCGGGGTTCTTGGGATGCGATTCCGTTACCCAGCCTGGCGCTGGGGTCTTGACCTGAGGGTCGCGCACTGCTGCCTCAAGCCCGCCGGTCAGTACTCCGGACCTGGCGCCCGCCGACCGGGACCCCACGGCAGCCCACCATATCCCACCGGTCAAGGACAGGAGGCCGCGGTGAGCAGACCGCCTTGCAGATCCAAAGACAAGGCGGACCGCCCGCCGGCCTCCATCAGCAACTGAGGACCAGGCGGTCGACGCGGATCGTGTGTCCGGGCCGAGGACTTGCAGCGTGACCGTCAGCGACGCACTGCCGTGGCCCTGGCCCTCGACGGGGCCGGTCACGTACACGGTGTTCTGCCCGGCGACGACCGATTCGCTGAGCGGATGGGGCGGCTGCCGCTCCGGCCGGTACACCCACTGGTAGGAGACCGTCCCGGCCGCACCATTAGTGGTGATCCGCCCGGTCACATCGACCCCGCACCCGGTTTTGGCCTGCTGGAATATGACCACACCGGTCACGTGAAACGGCGCATGATGGAACCGCACGTACAGCACCACGCCAGCCGCCGCGAGCAAGATCACGGTGAGCGCTGAACCGAGCAGCCGGCGCAGCCTGCCCCGGCGCCGCGGCGGCACGGGCAGAGGGCCGGTGCGCCACAGGCGCTCCGCCTGCAGTCCGGCCTGGCTGGCGGGCACGCTCACAGGAACCCCGGGACCGTACCTTACGACGTCAGACGACGGCTGAGGCGGCTTGTTCGACGGGTCGGCCGCCGGAGGCCGGGTGACTGACCTGCGGCTGGGCGTGGTGGACTGGTTCGCCGAGGTCGGCCGCGTGTTCCACGGCGCCCGGGCAGTGCCTGAGCCCCCGGACACCGCCCTGTGCGCTGCGGTGAAATGGATGCTGACCGAGGGGCGGGCGAGCTTGGTTCAGGCTAGAGCGGCTGGCCCCGTAGAGTCTGGCGCAGCGCCAGGAAGGGTCCTCCGCAGGGCGTCGGCGAGCTCGTCGGCCCGCCGCGCCGAGACGACGTTGCCTTTCGCCGTGAAGCGCGCCGACGCCCGCGCGAGCGCCTCGATGGCCTCGGCGGTACGGCCGCCGAGGCGGCGTACCTCGGCGAGGTCCATGAACCCGTTGCCCTGCCAGTCCACCCAGTCCGAACTGCCGATCAATTCGAGTGCCTCGGCCAGGATCGCGTCCGACCGCTCGTGCTGGCCTTCCCGGGCGAGCAGTTTCGCCTGCACGCACCGCCAGAGGGACTGCGAAGCCACGTCGTCCGGAGAAGCGAGTTCCCGGCAGACCCCGGCGAGTTCGGCCGACTCCTGGTAACGACCCCGGCGGTACAGGACCTCGGCGAGCATCCCCGCGGTGGTGGAGATGTAGTTGCGGTCTCCCATCTGCTCGAGCGTGTGGTAATCCTTGCGGAGCTCGCGTTCCGCTGCCTCCAGGTCGCCGGCGAGCATCTCGATGGGAGCCGAGTCGTGGGAGGTCGTGGCAGCCGTAAGCCGCCAGCCGAACTCCTCCAGCAGCGCCCGGCTCCGCCGGTAGCGGACCCGGGCCACCTCGAAGTTGCCCCGCATCGCCTCCAGATGCGCCAGCGCCACCTCGGTGATCGCCGAGGCCTTCCGGTCCTCGGCCGCTCGCAGCAGCACCCCCTTGCAGTAGGCGATCGCGTCATCGGCGGGAGCCGGCCCGTACAGCGCCGAGATCGCCAGCATGCCGGCGAACCGAATCGCCATCAGCTCCTCGCCAGCTCGCTCAGAGTGGCGGATGGCCTGCTCGGCAGCCTCGGCTGCGACGCCCATCCCGCCGGCCTTCCCATGCGCGTAGAACAGCAGCCGCCACGCCCGGGCCAGGCCGTGGTGGTCGGCGGCCTCCTCGAGCACGGGGATCAGCTCCCGCACGCGCGCCACGACGCCTTCCTGCGCGCTTTCGGCGTCCGTACTAAGGTGAAGCTGCAATCCGGCGAGTTCGGCCCATCGTCCGATCACGTCGTTACCGAGCACATCCGCCTCGTTGCGCGCGGCGTCCAGCGTGGCTTCGGCGGCGGCCAGCTCGCCGGCATCGGTGAGCGCTTCGCCGGCCTCGAGCAGCAGGCGCGGCCGGTCCGGGTGCCCCTCGTCGAGCAGGCCAGCGGCTCGCTGCAGCAGGCTCGCGGCGGCGGGCATGTCACCGCGGTCGATCGCCCGCGAGCCGGCCACGCCGAGGTGCCGGGCGGCGCGTTCGCCCAGCGAGCGGGCCTGCGGGTCGACCGGTCCGAGCTCGGCCCGGTACCGGAACGACTGCTCGAGGTGGTACCCGATGATCTCCTCGAACTCCGGCACCCGGGTCCCGTAGACCTCCAGCAGCCAGCCGGCGAAGCGCTCGTGCAGGCGAGCCCGCGTCCGCTTCAGCAGGCGATCGTAGGCGGCATCGCGCACCAGAAGGTGGCTGAACTGGTAGCCCTCATCACCAACACCCGCGCCGGTGGCCCTGATCAGGCGCTTGGCGCACAGCGCCGACAGCGGCGGCGCGAGGTCAACCGCCGCGTCACCGTCCGATACGAGAGCCGCGACGGCGGCGGGCTGGAACTCCAATCCGATCACCGCTGCCCGCTCGGCGGTCCCCCGCTCGAGCGGGGGCAGGCGGTCCAGTCGCGACGCGAGCAGGGAGGAGATGTTCGGCGGCACCGTCACGTCGCCGTAACCGTCGGCGAAGACCCATCCGCCGTCCTGGTCGACGATCACCCCGGAGTCGATCAGCATGGAGACCATCTGCTCGGCGAACAGCGGGTTGCCGTCGGCGACCGACAGGATCCGGTCCTCCAGGCTCGCAGGCAGTTCCAGGTCGCCGATGAGGTTCCCCAGCAGCCGCGCCGTGTCAGCCCGCGACAGTTCGCGCAGCTCGATCCGGCCGTCGCCGTCGCGGCCGGCCAGGAAGCCGGGGCGTTCCTCCAGCAGTTCGTGGCGGGCGGCGCAGAGGATGAGCAGGGGAACGCCGCCTGAGGTGTCGGCGACGTACTCGACGACGTCGAGGAAGATCTGCTCGGCCCAGTGGATGTCGTCGAAGACCACCACGAGGGACCGGCGGCGAGCGATCGTCTCCAGGACGGCCCGCACGCTCCACAGCAACTCATCCTTGCTGTAGCCGCCCGAGCCGAAACCCATGAGGGACCAGATCCGCCGCGCCGCATCCTCGCGCCCCGCACCGGCCAGCGACCACAGCTTGGTTCGCGCCTCCTCCTCCGTATCCTCGGGGAGGATCCCGGCCGCCTGGCGCAGCGCCTCCGCGATCGGCCAGAAGGTGATGCCCTCCCCGTAGGGCAGGCACCTGCCCCTCAACACCTGCGCGCGCCCGCCCACGCGGCGGACGAACTCCTCGATCAGCCGTGACTTGCCGACGCCGGCCTGCCCCAGCACGGTCACCACTTCGCAGCGAGAGCTTCCGGCCACGCGATCGAACGCCTCCAGCAGGTACCCGAACTCCTCCTCCCGGCCCACGACGGGAAGGTCCACCCGCCGCGTGATCGCCTCGCCGCCGCTCACGCCGACCAGTCGGTAGGCACGAACCCGCTTGGACTTGCCCTTCAGCTCGAGCGGTTCCACCGGCTCGACGGTGACGGCCTCCTTCACCATGCGGAAGGTCGTCTCTCCGATGAGCACCGCGCCGTCCGGCGCCGCCTGCTCGAGCCGGGCGGCCACGTTGACGGTGTCCCCGGTGGCAAGGCGCTGTCCCGTGGTCGCGTCACCGGCCACGACCTCCCCCGTATTGACCCCGGTCCGGTTCTCCAGGATCACTCCCCAGGTGGCCTGAAGCCTGACGTTCAGATCCTGCAGGACCGCTCCCATCTCGAAGGCGGCTTTGACTGCGCGCAGGGCGTCGTCCTCGTGCAGCCTCGGGAGGCCGAACACGGCCATGATCGCATCGCCGATGTACTTCTCCACCGTGCCCCCGTGCCGCTCGAGCACCCGCCTCATGGCCGAGAAGTAGGCGCTCAGAACCTCCCTGAGCGACTCGCTGTCCAGCTTCTCGCCGAGGCTCGTGGAGCCCTTCAGGTCGCAGAAGACCACGGTGACGGTCTTGCGTACCTCTTCTGAGGCGACCGGCCGCGACAACTGCGCACCGCAGTAGCCGCAGAGCCGGAACCTTTTAGGGTTCTCCTCGCCGCAGTCGGGACAGCGCAGCACCTGGGCAAATCACCCTTTCACGATCATATCTCCGGACGCGAGGAACGTGACGATGACGTCGCCGGCGTTGTCCTTGTTGCGCGCCTCGACACAGGGCGCTCCCTGGGTGCTCGAGCAGTCAGGCAGCAGGCCCGTGTCATAGAGGACACCGCCGATCATCGCAGTTCCGCCGGTACCAGCGAGCGCTGTGAACGGCACCAAGGATGCGTAGCAGATCTGCCAGGTGGAGGCGCCAGTATGACCCGACGCCTGGACGGTGGACTTGCTTATGTCCAGCGTGCCGGAGAACAGGGCACCCAATTGGGGGAGACCAGAGGAGTCGAAGAGGTCGAAGCTGAATGGGTCAGACACCGGCTGGTAGGTCCCGCCACAGCTGTAGCTGACGCCGCCGAGCCCGTCACCGAGGATCTCAGTCGCGGTAGCCGATGAGGTCGTGACCGTCCCCGTCGTCGTCGACGACGACGACGATGCCGAGCACGGTGTCGTGGAGCACGGCTTGAGCGATCCCCAGATCGTGAAATAGGCCGAGGTCGCTGAGGTGATTCCCGGACTCGACGCGGTGAGCCTGTATCCGATGCCGGGCCGGTCGATCGACAGGTCGGAGAACGAGGCGATGCCTCCGATCGCGTGCTCTGTGGTCGTTCCCGAGAGCGATCCAACACCGGGGTTCGACCCGGGGTCGATGGCGACAGTCACCTCCACGCTCGAGCCCAAGACGACATGCCCGAGTGAGTTCACGACCTCGACCTTGACCGGACCGCCCTGGGAGTCGAAGCCGGAGGTGATATGCGCGCCGACGGCAGTACCGGCCGGCTGCCCGTCACTCGTGAACGCTAGCGTGAAGCAATTGCCTGGCGAGGCGCAGGTGCTCGAGGACGTCGATCCAGCCGCGGGACCGGCGAGCACTGCCGCCCCGAGCATGCCTGCGGTAAGCACGCCGAAAAGCCCTCGCGCGACGGTGAAACCTGCCTTGCGCATGGCGATCCCCTTAGCTGTATCAACCCCTTGCGAGGGGCATGAGGGCCTCAGCAGGACCCCGCACTGCCAGCTTCACTCTCTGGCTCATTGGGGACGTCACAAACGCTAGGAGCAGATACCGGCGGGCGCAAGGGGGGGAATTGCTTATCCTGCGCCGCCAGGCTACCTATCGGGGTCATTATCGTTCGCAGAGTGTTTTCGTCGGCGCACAGCGAGCGCACAGGCGTTCAGGACCCACGACAGCGATGAGATCGACGTGCCGTGGAACGAGCGCTCGATGTTCGGGAACGCGATGTTGACGATCGTCGCATCGACGAAGGCGACGGCCGCGCCCAGCGACGCGATCGCGAGCACGGTCTGGGGTGAAGGTCTCCGACGCATTCGTCAGCTTCCCAAGCGGCCCAGCAGCTCGGGGTTGGCTTCGAGCGCTTCGCGCGCCGCCTGCCGTCCCACTTCCACCGCGCGCGGAAGCGCTTTCCAGTCCATCAGCCCGATCCGTTCGACGCGCGGTGTGATTACCAGTTCGGAGTGTAGGCGGGCGGCAGCAACCGTATCGATGCTGCTGACGGTCACCGTCCGCAGGATCGTCTCGCCGAGGCGCGGGATCTCCGCCTCGCTGCCGGCGGCCATCGCCGCCCCGACCAGCGAGCCCAGGCTGACACCAGCCACGCGGTCGAACTGCAGGCCGGCCTCGCGCAACTCCTCAAGCACGCCGAAGTGGGCAAACGCCCTCGCGCCGCCGCCCGAGAGCACGATCCCGAGGGCTCGGCCAGCGATCCGCCTGGCGGTCAGCTCCAGCGCTTTGCGCCGCCGACTCGGCTGGGCGACCACCTGCACCTCACGGGGTTGCAACCGGCCCAGCGTGTTGCCGGTCACGGACGGGCCCAGGACGAGCAGCTCGCAGCCCTGGAGCGCGGTCGCCCTCCGTAGCCATTCGGCATCGGGCACGCCGGTCGTGACCGCCACCACGAGGTCGGCTTCGCGCAGGCACAGCTCAGCCCACTGATTAGCCGGATCATTGCCGCCGTGCAGGACCACGCGCTCGGCATCGCGCTCAGCTTGGTCGATCGTGGGGAGTTCTCCACCCGCCAGGTGCGCAGCCGCCGCCTGGTTCCCCGAGGAGGGCTGCCTGCTAACCGAACCGCTGATCGCCCGGCTGGTCGCGCGCGCCGAGAGCCACGGCGCGGACGTGCTGACCGGCGACCCGGGCCTCGTCGTGGGCCTGGGACACCAGGCCGGGCGCCGCGCCGCGGGTCGGCACCGCCACCGGTGCCGTCCTCGAGGCGGACGAGGTGGTCTGCTGCGCTGGCCCGATCCGGCTGCTACACACCCCCGAGCTGCCCCCGGCCTCTACGTCGCGGTCACTCACAGCGGCGTCACCCTGGCCACCCACCTGGTCAAGCTCATTCGCCGCCGACCTGACCACCGCCACCCGGCGGGTGCTGGAAACCGCCCACAAGCTCATCGGCACCGTGTGAGGTGATGAGGGCAGCACCCGCCTGCGGCACGCCTAGACGCCGACGACATCCTGCCCGAACTGCCCCAGCCTGAAGGCCCGGCTGTTCGAGGCACCCCTATAGCCGGCTCACTGTCACATCGCGCCGGTTAGATCGCATTTCCTCATGCGCAAGCCTGACACCATCCGCCTCACACGCATCATCTGATCACCGAGGCCAGCCGCAGCAGGCCTCCCGGGGCGTGTGAGGTGGGAGTCAGGCGGGGCGTGCGGGGTAAGGAACCGGCGGTCTTTTCTTGGTCCGGGTCGCCAGGGCCGGCCGGGGCGGGGTTCTCGGGGTTGCCTGGGTTCAGGGGGCCGCCGCCGCCCGGCGGGGCGGGCGCGTGGCTGCGCTGGACGGCGCGGATCGACGGGTCTGTGCCGTCGGCCAGGTCCGGGCGGTAGATGTCCGGCTCCAGGTAGATGGTCGTGGCGATCGGGACGGCCGCGCGGACGCGCCCTTCGGCGGCGTTGATGCCCGATGTGAGCTGCGCGGCGGAGTCGGTTTCCCTGACCGCGACCTTCGCGGCGACCAGGATCGAATCCGGGCTGATGTGCACGGTCCGCATGTGGATGACCCGGGCAAGCTCCGGCCCGTCCTCGAGCGCGGCGACGATCCGCCGCTGCACTTCTGGGCTGGCGGACTCACCGATCAGTAGGCTCTTCATCTCCACCGCCAGGATGGCGGCCGCCGTCGCGAGCAGCACGCCGATGGCCAGCGAGCCGCCGCCGTCCCACCGGGCGTCGCTGGTCAGCACGGACAGCGCCACCCCGGCGAACGCGAACGTCAGCCCGATCAGGGCGGCCAGGTCCTCCAGCAGGACCACTGGCAGCTCCGGCGCCTTGCTCCGCCGGATGAAGGTGCCCCAGTTGCGGCCGCCGCGCACCTGGTTCGCCTCGCCGATGGCGGTGCGCAGCGAGAACGCCTCCAGCACCGCGGACAGGGCGAGCACGACGAACGCGATCAGCGGCGAGCGCACCGCCTCCGGGTTGATGATCTTGTGGATGCCGTCGTACACGGAGAAGGCCGCGCCGACAGTGAACAGCATGACCGACACCACGAACCCGTAGAAGTACCGCTCGCGGCCGAAGCCGAACGGGTGCTCGTCCGACGCCGGCCGGGTGGACCGGCCGCGTCCCACGAACAGCAGCACCTGGTTACCGGTGTCCGCGACCGAGTGCACGGACTCGGCCAGCAGCGACGCCGACCCGGTGAGCAGGAAGGCGACGAACTTGATCACCGCGATGCCGAGGTTGGCGGCAAACGCGGCGATCACTGCCCGCATCTCGCGCCAGGAAACCCGCACTCGCGTTACTCGATCCGCGCCTGGAGGTCGTGGATCGCCACGGTCTGGCCCGGGTCGATGCCGGACGCGACGGCCAGGTAGACGCTCGCGTAGTCGGTCAGCTGGATGACGCCGGCCAGCCGCACCAGCGGATGCTCGCCGTCCATGGCGAGCTCGGATATGCCCACCCC
>WNGL01016933.1_pt1 | contig 12714 bp, 10 predicted proteins | sample 5400591 | NCBI WGS metagenome assembly WNGL01 (sample SAMN13153377, study PRJNA577476) | soil metagenome | isolation source: 80 cm soil or saprolite under Garry oak tree replicate 1 | place: USA:California | collected 2016-06-15
GGGCACAAGCCTAGTGGGTGGCCGCCGGACTGTCAAATGCGGCTGCGCGCTGTGCTATAGTGGAGAGGACCCGCCAAATAATGGGACTCGTGCAGCGCATTCAAGAAGACTTGACCCGGGCTATGAAGGCCAAGGAGGAACTCCGCCTCAGCGTCCTGCGCATGATGAAATCCGCGCTGAAAAACAAAGAGGTCGAAAAAATCCGCCCTCTGGAAGAAGGCGAGGTCCTGCAGGTGCTGCAGACGTTGATCAAGCAGCGCCGCGAATCCATCGAGATGTTCACCAAGGGCGGCCGTCCGGAGCTCGCCGAGAAAGAAACCAAAGAGATTGCCTTCATCGAAGCCTATCTGCCCTCCGCGCCGACTGCGGCGGAAATGGATCAGGCTATCGAGCGCGCCATTGCCGAAACGAAAGCGAATTCGCCAAAGCAGATGGGCGCGGTCGTCAAAGCGGCAAAGGCTCTCCTGGAAGGCAAAACTGTGGACGGCAAAGCGCTGAGCGACCGCGTCCGCGAGCGCCTTTCACGCGCCTCCTGACTGTGCCGCTTCCCGAGACGATTCCCGTTCGCTACACCGAAGAAGAGGCGGGTTACGTCAGCGTCCGGCCCCTGGTGAAGCAGACCTTCCGTCTGCACGAATTGGCCGACATGGTGGTCAGCGTCACGGGGAAGAACCCGGGACGCGTGCAGCAGGTTTTCCGCGCCGGCACGCTGGTCTATCATTCTTTCCGCTACTGGTGGCCGGGATTTGACGCGACCGCCGGCGAATTGGCGTCCGTGCTCTCGCAGTTTCCCGATGATGATCCTTCCCGGGAATTTCGCGCGGAGGAATGCACGGCCGTGCTCATCGAAGCGAGCGGAGCAACGCCTGAATCGGCGCTGGAGCTGACGCGCGAACGCGCCGGCCGAAAGCGCCTGCTGCGCTCGCGCTCCCTGTGGGACAGCCTGATGGCAATGGCCCGGAGCGCCACGCCGGCGTATGAAGGTTATTCGCACGCGTGGCGCGCGGACCTCTATCGCCGCGTTCTTTCGCAGCAAGAGCTTGCCGCACTGCTCGGGGAAGCTGTTCAGTTTGCCCCACGTAGTTTGCGCGCCTCATTGTGGCCCTTGCTTCATGCCACCTCGCTGGTATACGCCTGCCCGCGCCAAACGGCCGTGCCGGCAGGGCCTTCTGCCTGAGGAGAACCACGATGGAAACGCCTTCTTCCGCTTCCTCCGCGAACGACCGCAATGCCCTCGCGCTCGCCGCTCTGCGCATTGCCGTAGGCATTTTCTTTCTCATTTTCGCCGAGTACAAAGTGTTCGGTACAAAGTTCACTTTGGGCGGAGGATTTCAATGGTGGATTAACCGCTTTCTGGAGGGAAGCGCGTATCCTTTTATGGCGCCGGTGCTGAAGAATTTTGTTTTGCCGCACGGGACAGCCATCGCGTTCCTGGTTGCCTACGGGGAGCTGGCCATCGGTTTAGCGCTGGTGCTGGGCGTGTGGGTGCGTGTGGCGAGCGCCTTTGGACTCTTATTTATGTTGACGCTGCTTTTCGCGTCCGACTATCCCGGTCCGCACGCGGCGTTCTGGCAATACTTCGGCGCTTCGCTAAGCCACTCGATCTTGGCGTGCTGCTTTGCGGCATTCCTGGCCGGGAGTGCCCGTCAGGCTTTATCGGTTCGCGCCCTCCGGTTTCGCCGCTAGCGCCGGGCCCTGCGCAGAAATGGCCATCCGCATCATCGCGTTTTCCGGTCAAGCTCCGCGGCGACATTCTGCTTTCGCGCGCCCGCCGACTAAGGCATAATCCCGCCGCGCCGGGCTGAACGCCGTCCCGCTATCCGGCCGCGACCGCCGAACGACGGAGGTGCATCGTGAGCACGAAGCCCTGGAGTTCCACCGCGCCGCCGGGGGAGTTCCGCACCTACATCCCCGCCTACGAAAGCCCTACGGAATTCTCCGTCCGCGCCGTCATCCTTGGCGCGCTTTTCGGGCTTTTGTTTGGCGCCGTCACGGTGTATGTCGGCCTGCGTGCGGGGCTTACGGTCTCTGCGTCGATTCCCATTTCCGTTTTGTCCATCAGTATCCTCCGGGCCTTTGGACGCTCGACCATTCTCGAAAACAATATCGTGCAGACCACGGGTTCCGCCGGGGAGTCGCTCGCCGCCGGGGTGATGTTCACGATTCCCGCGCTGATCTTTCTCGGGTTCGGCTCGGAGTTCACGTTCTGGCGAATCTTTCCGCTGGCGTTGCTCGGCGGATGGCTAGGCGTGTTGTTTATGGTGCCGCTGCGGCGGCAGCTCATCGTCAAAGAACACGGCAACCTGGCATTTCCCGAAGGCACCGCTTGCGCGGATGTACTGGTCGCAGGCGAACGCGGCGGCTCGTTCGCCGGGCGCGTCTTTTGGGGGCTCGGCCTCGGCGGCGTTTACACATTCCTGATGAAAACGGTCCTCGCTTGGACCGAACAGCCCGAGGCTCGTCCAACCTGGTTCCCCGGAGCAAGCTTTCGCGCGAACATCACTTCCGAGTATCTCGGCGTCGGCTATATCATCGGCCCCAGGGTCTCCGGCATTCTCTTCGCCGGCGGCATCATCTCGTGGCTGGTGATGATGCCTGCCATCAAGTTTTATGGACAACTTGCCGGCAACACACCGATCTATCCATCCACCATTCCCATCCCGCAAATGACGCCGGATGACATCTGGCGAAGCTACATCCGCCCGATGGGTGCAGGCGCGGTGGCCGCCGCAGGACTGATCACGCTGCTGCGCACCATGCCTACAATTATTTCCGCGCTGCGCGCAGGACTGAAAGACGTGCGGGCGAAAGGCACAGGGCAATCCGCCGCTTCCAGCCGAATCGACCGCGACATGCCCATGCGCTGGGTGATCATGGGGTCCGTCGTGATCATCGCCATGATTTGGGTGCTGTTGACATTTCATCCCATGGAAGGCGCAGCGACTCGCTGGTATCAGAATCTATTTGCGGGCGTGTTCGTCACCGTGTTCGGCTTTCTGTTTGTTACCGTGGCCGCGCGCATCAGCGGCCTTCTCGGTAACTCGTCGAATCCGGTGAGCGGGATGAGCATCGCCACTTTGATGGCCACCTGCGCTATTTTCTTCCTGGCAGGATGGACCGCGCCGAACTATGCAGTGCTCGCGCTGATGATCGGGGGCGTGGTTTGCATCGCCGCAGCCATCGCCGGCGCCACCTCGCAGGATCTCAAGACAGGTTATCTCGTTGGCGCAACACCGTTCTGGCAGCAGATGGGGCTGCTCGTGGGCGTCACGGTGTCCACTGTCGCGATCGGAGCGACTCTGAACCTGATGAATAAGGGCCTGGAGAGATACCTGCCCACACCGATTCCCGTCAATATCCAGGCATTGCCTTCGGGTGTGAAGATCGAGCGAGATACCTTCAGGTACAAGAACAAAAACTACGTCCTAATCAATTCCCTGGGATCGCATGAAGTTCCGGACGGCGAGTATCTATATGACCCGGGGACCAAACGGATCGAGTTTCAGTGGGCGCAGGGGATCGGGAGCGACAAAGCTCCGGCACCGCAGGCGCGCCTCATGGCCACGGTGATTAACGGCATCCTCAATCAACGTTTGCCTTGGCATCTGGTGTTGATGGGTGTGGCCTTGGTCATCGCCGTGGAGATTCTCGGGGTCCGTTCGCTGGCATTTGCCACGGGCTCGTACCTTTCCATCGCGACAACCGCCACAATGTTCGCTGGCGGCCTCGTTCGTGTCCTCGTCGAAGCAACCACAAAGAAGAAGGATGAAAGCGAAGCCAGCCCCGGCGCTCTTTACTCCAGCGGGCTAATTGCCGCCGGCGGCGTTTTCGGTTTGCTCGGTATCATCATCAACCTGTTCCAGGACCCGGAGATTTCTACGCATAGCCCTCGATGGCTGGTCTCTTTGCTGCATCTCCCCTGGCGCGCCGACCTCTTTGCGTTCGGTCCGAAGATCTTGAGGTCGCTCGCTCCCCCACCACCCGGCAGTACAGCGGTTATGACCTGGCAAGCGCACCTCTTCGGCGTGATCATGTTCCTGCTGCTGTGCGCGTCGCTGTTCGTCTTCGCCCGGAAGAAACTCGATTAATCCGCCCTTTTGACTCTCCCCCTCCTCCGCCGTAAACTGGCGGAATATGGGATCGTTCTACCGCTCACGCGGCTATCGGTTTAACTGGAGCGGCTTCATCACGCCCGGCGTGAAAGTCATTGTGTTGGCGTGCGCGGGCGTGTTTCTCGTGCAGACGTTCGCCCTCTTGATTCGCCCTTACGCCTATGGATGGCTGAACTGGCATTTCGGTTTGGTTCCCATCGCCGTCACCCAGGGACTGCACATCTGGCAGCCTTTCACTTACATGTTTCTCCACGGCGGCATCTGGCACTTGCTCATCAACATGCTGATGCTGTGGATGTTTGGCCGGGACCTCGAGCAAATCTGGGGCAAGCGGAGGTTCTACCAGTATTTCTTTCTCTGCGGGGTTGGGGCGGGCCTGATCAATGTGATTGTCAAAACCATCCCCATTTTTTGGGGAAGCGCGCCTTCCGTCACTCCCACCATCGGCGCCTCCGGCGCAATTTTCGGAATTCTGATTGCGAACGCCATCCTTTTCCCGGACCGTCAGATCTGGTTGATTCCGTTTCCCATAACGATTGCCATGCGGCCGTACGTCGCGGTGATGGGTGCGATCGAGTTTTTCAGCACGCTGGGCTCCGGCGGCGACAACGTTGCGCACATCTGCCATCTCGGCGGCATGCTGGTCGGCTACGTTTATCTCCGGCGCGGGTCGTTCCTCTATCGGGCGCGCAACCGCTACACAGACTGGAAATTGAAACGCACTCGCCGGAAGTTCGAAGTGTACATGCGCGACCACAAGAACGAACCGCCGTCGCGGCCCGATCGCTGGGTCAATTAGCACGGCGAATTCGCCGGTGAGTTACCGCGTCGGCCCGCCGATGACGTGAAACTTCATGAAGTTGGTGGTGCCGCGGATTCCCATGGGCGTGCCGGCGACGATTCCGATGACGTCGCCGCGCCGCACCAGTTTTTCTTCGAGAAGGCGTTTTTCGGCGATGGCCGCCAGGCTGTCAATGTCCCGGATCGCCGCGATGCTCCGCGGGAGCACGCCCCAGATGAGACTCAAGCGCCGCCGCGTTTCGCTTTGCGGGGAGAATGCCACGATGGGCGCGCCCGGACGGTATCTGGAAATGAGCCGCGCCGTCGAGCCGCTGTTGGTGAACACCGCGATGACCTTCATGTGCAGTTCATCCGAAGCATGAGTGATTAGCTCGCAGGTGGTTTCGGCGATATTCAACTGGCTGGAGTGCTTCGGGCGCGGGAACTCTTCGATACTCTCTTCGGCCTCGCCAATAATCCGCGCCATCATTTGTACCGATTCCACCGGATACCGGCCGGTGGCCGTTTCCGCCGAAAGCATCACCGCATCCGAGCCGTCGAAGATGGCGTTGGCCACGTCGGAAGCTTCGGCGCGAGTCGGCCGCGGGTTGTGCGTCATGGATTCGAGCATTTGTGTCGCGGTGATCACCGGCCGGCGGAACTCGAGCGCGCGCGCGATAATATGCTTCTGCACCACGGGCACGCGCTCGGGGCTCATCTCCACTCCCAGGTCGCCTCGCGCCACCATCACGGCATCGGCGACGCGCAGGATTTCATCGAGATTTTCGATGGCCTCCGGCTTTTCCAGTTTGGCGATGACGGGTGTATCTTTGCCGGCGTGCAGAATGGCGGCCTTGGCGGCAAGAACATCTTCGGCGTGGCGGACAAAACTCACGGCCACATAATTCACCCCCCGGGAAAGCGCGAACGCCAGGTCTTTGCGGTCCTTCGGCGTGATCCCGGGGACGCGCAGATTCACGCCCGGCAGGTTGATCCCTTTGTGTTCCCCGAGCTCTCCTCCGTTGACGACTTCGCAGACCACGCGGCCGGGATGCGTCTGGAGCGCGCGCAGCTCGATGAGCCCGTCGGAAAGAAGGATGCGGTTGCCTTTGCGAACATCATGAGGCAGCCCGCGGTACGTCGTGCTGACGCCGGAAGCGTCTCCGAGTATCCGCTGCGTTGTGAGCGTAAACTTCTGGCCCGCGCGCAGAACCACCGGTCCGCCGCCGGCAAGCGGTCCGGTGCGGATTTTCGGACCTTGCAAGTCCGCCAAGATAGCAATGGGTTTTTCCAAACGGCCCGAAGCTTCGCGGACCCGGGCGATTGTCTGCGCGTGTTCGGCGTGCGTGCCATGCGAAAAATTCAGCCGCGCCACGTCCATGCCCGCCCGCATCAGGCGGTCCAGCATGTCTGCCGAACGGCTCGCCGGACCCAGGGTGCACACGATCTTGGAGCGCCGGAAGGTCATGGGTTCGGGGATTGCCAACTCGCTACCTTGACTGCGCGAATTCCGCCACTACGCGGTAGAGAAACTCGATCCCTTTCTGGAACGAAGCGAGCGGGATGCGCTCGTCGTCCGCGTGCATCCGCCGTTCGTCCTCTTCGACTAGAGGAAAGGGAAGCAGGCCGTAAGCCTGCACGTTGTGAAAACGAAGCTGCGCGGAGTCCGTGGCGCCGGTGGATTGGTAGGGGACCACAACGGCGTCGGGAAATATGCGCGCGCTGCTGCGTTCGATGGACTTGTAGAGGTCCGATTCGATGGAAGACGGCGGCGCGTTCAGCCCCGGGTCTCGCTGGACTTCGAAGCGGATCTGCGGATCGTTCACGGCTTTTTTCAGTTCGGCGACGAGCGGGTCAATCAGGTCCCCCGGCAAGAGCCGGATGTTGAGATTGGCGCGCGCTTCCGACGGCACCACGTTGGCGCGTATTCCGCCCTCGAGCATGGTGGGCGCAATCGAATCGTGCAACATCGAACTCCACGTGGGATTCATGTCCGAAAGAACTCTGGCGGCGTGCTCGGCGCGATCCGGCGTTTCGAGCGCGCGCATCCATTTATTCGTTTCCGGGTCCTGGATCCTGGCAATCTGCTCGAAATAACGCCGCACAATCACGCTCGGATGCGCCGGTGGCTGATACGCGGCGATCTTCGCAATCGCTTCGGCCAGGTGCACCACGGCGTTGTCTTTCCGCGGGATCGATGCGTGGCCCGACGTTCCCGTGGCGATGACGGTGACGTTGTAGGGGACCTTCTCGCTGGCCTGAATGCCCACGTACTGCACCTTGCCGTCCTTGGCCAGCACGCGGCCGCCTTCATTGATGGCAAATCCCGACGCAAACTTGTCCCAGTACCTGGCGATGAGCGTTTTGATGCTTGCGTCGCCGCCCTGCTCCTCGTCGGCGCTCGCCAGGAAGATGACGTCGCGCTCCAGCCGCACTCCCGAGCGCTTCAGCGCCACAAACACGGCAAGATTGGCCGCGACCATTCCCTTGTCATCAATGGCTCCGCGGCCGTAGATGTACCCATCCTTGAGGACCGCGCCGAAAGGGTCCACCGACCATTTCGATTTGTCCACACCCACCACGTCGAGATGTCCGAGCAGCAGCAGCGCGCGCGCGGGATCCGGCAGCGCCGAAGAACGGAGTCTGGCCACCACGGCGCTGCGGCCCGGCGTCACTTCCAGAGTTTCCGACGGGATGCCTTCCGCCGCGAGAATTTCCTTGATGTACTCCGCGGCCTTGGCCTCATTTCCCGGGGGATTGGTCGTGTTGATAGTCAGCAGTTGCCTCAGCCATCTGACGGCATCATCAGAGACTTTCGCCAGTGCGCTCGGCGACGGTTGCGCCGCGGCCGGCGCCTGCGCGCGGAGCGGCACGCCAGCCGCCCACATCACGGCAAACAAGAACAGGACACCGCACACCGGGCGGCCCTTGCGAAGACTCATGGAACGTTACCCCCAGAAAGTTTGAGGAAACTTCTCGACCGCAAAACGCTTCATACTAACATGAGGGTGCGCGGGAAGCGTGCCAAGTGAGCGTTTGCCGTTTCCTTCCCGCAACGATGGGAGCCAAGGCCTCCCGCGGCCTCGCCCCCTGCGAGATTGCGTCCAGGAAAATTTCGTGGCAGCATCCCGGAGAGAGAGGATTCCATCATGCTGAAGCATATTCTTCGCAATTTCTTTTTGGTTGCCGCTTTGATTTCTCTGCTGATTCCCGCGAACAACCTCGGCGCGCAGCCTCCTTCGCGGCAGGCCGCCGGACAAGAGCAAAAGGTCCCCGTCGTCACCGTGGACGTTGTAGCCACCACGCAGCACGGGGACATTATCACCGGCTTGAAAAAGGAAAACTTCCGCGTCCTCGAGGACGGCGTGCCGCAGACCATCACCAATTTCGCTCCCACGGATGCGCCCATCACCATGGTCATCCTGATGGAATTCAGCAAGATCGGCTACGGCTATTTCGCGGGTAAAGCGCTGTACACGGCATACGATTTTGTCAACCACTTGAACCAAAAAGACTGGGTTGCGCTGGTAACGTTCGATCTTAAGCCCCGCGTCGAAGTGGATTTCACGCAGAACAAGGAAGAAATCAAAGATGCAGTCGCGCACTTGTACTTTCCCGGGTTTAGTGAGTCGAACGTTTTCGACGCTTTGCTGGACACGCTGGACCGGCTGAAGGGCATCAAGGGAAAGAAATCCATCTTGCTGCTGGCCTCCGGCCTGGATACCTTCAGCAAACACACGCTGGACCAAACCATCAAGGAGATTCGTCAGACCGACGTCACCATCTATTGCATCGGCATGTCCCACGATTATATTGAGTACCTTGACAGCCACGGGATGATCGGCAGCATCGGACGCATGTCCTATTACCAGGCCGAGAACCAGCTAAACACCTTCGCCAGCATGACGGGCGGGCATGCCTGGCATCCTCAGTTTCAGGGGGAGATGCCCGGCATCTTCCAGGATGTGGTCAACAGCCTTCGCAACCAGTACAGCCTGGCCTACACGCCAACCAACAAGGCGCACGACGGCAAACTGCGCAAGATCAAGGTGCAGTTGGTCAATCCCGACGGCACGCCCCTCGAAGTGAAAGACCATAAAGGGAAGGTACAGAAATTGGTGGTCTACGCGCGCGAGGGTTACATCGTGCCAAAAGGGAACGTGGGCGACTGAGCGGAGAGTTTTTCTCCGGAAGCGCAACGCTCAGTATCCCCGCTGAAAATCCACAATGTTGAAGAGTTCCCGCCCGCTGAACCAGCGTTCCAGGAGTTCGAGCAGCAGCGCGGTCTGACGGGGCCACAGCCGGTCGCTCACGGCACTGGTATGCGGCGTGATCAGAACGTTCTGTGCCGTCCACAAGGGACTCTCCGGCGGCAGCGGTTCGGCGGCGGCGACATCCAGCGCCGCCCCTGCTATTTCGCCGCGTTCGAGCGCGGCGACGAGCGCGCCCTCTTCGAGCAGCGAGCCGCGCGCGATGTTGATGAGGAATGCCGAGCGCTTCATGCGCGCGAGCTGCTGCGCGCCGATCAGATGTTTTGTCTCCGGTGTTTCCGGCGCAGCAATCACCACGAAGTCGGTTTCGGCCAGCGCGTCATCGAGCTGCGAAACAGGAATTATCTTCTCGGCGAACGTCGTGTCGCCGCGTCCGGAACGGCTCACTCCCCAAACGCGCATGCGCAACGCCCTGGCTGCTCGCGCCAACTCCTGCCCAATCGAGCCGAAGCCGACGATCAAAAGCGTTTTGCTCCCGAGTTCCGTCAAATGCTGCGGCTTGTCCCAGAGCTCCTGTTGCGCCCAGCGGCGCTGATCTTGATGCCTCACGGCGCCGGGGAAATTGCGCGCCAGAGCAATCATCAGACCGATGGTGTGCTCGGCCATGGGCTCGGAGAATATCCCACTGGGATTGGTGACGAGGATGCCGGAGTCGCGCAGCTCGGGATACATCAATTGCGCAACGCCCGCCGCTGTCGAGTGAATCCACTTTAGCTTACGAGCCTGCGGAAGCTGCTTCGCCCGCAGCGAATAACCGACAAAAATATCCGCGTCCGGCAATTCTTCCGGAAGGCGGTCGTAATTCGGCAGGTGGACCACCTTCATTTCCGGCCAGCGCTGCCGGATGGCCTCGGCCATCATGGGCTTGGGGCGCCATTCCGTGAATGGATGCCAGACGCAGATCAGCAATTTCGTTTGGGAAGGGGCCGGGCGGTTCATCGGTTTGAGGCGTTCGCGGAGGTTGCGCGGCGCAAGTCGCGCCCGGTCATTTCCGGCGGCTCGGGGACGCCGAGAACACCGAGCAGGGTTGGCGCGATGTCTTGCAGCGCCCCACCCGGCCGCAATTGCAGGCGGTCATCTTCGCTGACCAGAATCAACGGCACGGGATTTGTGGTGTGATAAGTGTGCGGGCCGCCGGTGGCGGGATCAATCATCGTCTCGGCATTGCCGTGGTCGGCGGTGATCACCCAAGCGCCTCCGCGCGGCTTGAGCGCCTGATAAATGCGGCCGAGGCCCGCGTCCACAGCTTCGACGGCCTTGATGGCTGCTTCCAGCTTGCCGGAATGACCCACCATGTCGGCGTTGGCAAAATTCATGATGATGGCGTCGAACCCGCCTTTCTCGATTGCTTTCACCACCGCGTCGGTGATTCCCGCCGCGGACATTTCCGGCATCAGGTCATAGGTGGGAACTTTAGGGGAGGGGACCAGGATACGCTCTTCGCCGGCGAAGGGTTTTTCGACGCCGCCGTTGAAAAAATAGGTCACGTGCGCATATTTCTCCGTCTCCGCGCAGCGCAGATTCTTGTAGCCGCGCTCGGCAAACACCTGCGCGAGAATGTGCTCGAGCTTTTCGGAGCCGATGAGGTAATGCAGCCACGGCCAAGTTTTTTCGTACTGCGTCATGGCTACAAAGAAAAGATTCTTGGGCCGCTTGGCGTCGCTGAATTGGCGGAAGCCGGGCTCGGCGAGGGCGCGCGTGGTCTGCCGCGCGCGGTCGGCGCGGAAATTGTAGAAAATCACCGCATCATCATCCCGGATCAAACCGACGGGCAACTCTGTTTTGCCCGGCGCACCGGCCGAGCCGGTAATCACGATGGGTTTGACGAACTCGTCGGTGACGCCCTGTTCGTAGCTGCGTGTGACCGCCTCGAGCGGGTCGGCGGCCTTGACCTCCGCTTCGCCGTGAACCATCGCGCGATAGGCCTTTTCGATGCGCTCCCAGCGGTTGTCGCGGTCCATGGCATAGTAGCGCCCGATGACCGTCGCGATCTGCCCGCGGCCGAATTCGCGAAGCTTTTGCTGCAGGTGACGCAGAAAATCCGCGCTGCTCGTGGGCGGAGTGTCGCGCCCGTCCAGGAAGCAATGCACAAGGACGCGCTCGACCTGGTTCTCGCGCGCCATCCGGAGCAGCGCGAACAGATGCTGGATGTGCGAGTGCACGCCGCCATCACTCAGCAGGCCCAACAGGTGCAGTTGCCGCTGGCGCCCTCGCTCCATAGCCTGGAGAAGCAGCGGCTGCCGGAAGAAGGCGCCGCTGGCGATGAGCTGATCCACGCGCGTGATGTCCATGTGGACGATACGGCCCGCGCCGATATTGAGGTGGCCCACTTCGCTGTTGCCCATCTGTCCTTCGGGCAGGCCAACGAAGGGGCCTGAGGTGTGAATCAGCGTATTCGGAAATTTCTGGATCAATTCGTCGTAGGCCGGCTTGCGCGCCAGCGCGATGGCATTGCCGCACGTCTCGGCGCGATAGCCCCAGCCATCGAGCACAGTGAGAACAATGGGTTGCGGTCGTTTGGCCATGGGCGCTCTAGTGGGATGCGGAGAATTCCTGCAGCGCGTTCAGAAGGCGGTCCACTTCTTCGGCGGTGTTGTAATGCACCAGTCCGATGCGCAGCAAGCCGCCATCTTTTTCGACGCCCAGCCGCTCGGTGAGGTTCAACGCGTAGTAGTTGCCGTCCCAGGTGAAGATGCCGCGGTCGCCGAGGAACTTTGCCACCTCGAGCGGCGTGTGTCCTGCCAATCGCACGGCCACAGTCGGCACGCGCTCGGCGAAGCGCGCCGGGTCCGAGATCCCGAAGAAACGCAGCCCGGGGATCGCCAGCAAGCCGCGGATCATTCGCGCCGCCAATGCTATTTCGTGCTCGCGGATCGCGCGATAGGCGCTGAGGAGCGCCTCGCGGCGGCTCGTCACAGCGGGGCCGCACCGCCGCCCCAATTCGGCAAGATAATCGACCGCCGCGCCCACTCCGGCGAGCCCTTCGTGAACCTGCGTGCCCGTCTCCCAGGAATCGGGCGGGGCATCCGTGGCCGGGCGCACTTTGTAAGGGTGAAAGCGGCGCAGATGCTCGCGCTTTCCGAAGATGCAGCCCATATGCGGGCCGAAGAATTTGTACGGCGAGCAGGCCAGGAAATCGCAATCCAGGGCGCGGACGTCAATGGGCCCGTGCGGCGCGTAATGCACGGCATCGAGGAACACCAGCGCCCCGGCGGCATGCGCCAGCTTCACAATTTTCTCCACGGGATTAATTGTTCCGACGGCGTTCGACGCGTAGCCAACGGCGACCAATTTGGTGCGCGAAGTTATCTTTCGCTGCAGGTCGTCCAAATCAAGCGTGCAATCCTCCTCGCGGATGTCCACCTGGCGCACGACTACGCCGCGCTCTTCGAGGGCGCGCCAGGGCGCGACATTGGCGTCATGGTCGAGCGTGGTGACTACGATTTCATCTCCCGGCGCAAGCTCGCGCCCGATGGCGCGCGCCAGCGCAAAGGTAATCGTAGTCATGTTCGGGCCGAAGAAGACTTCGTCTGCGCCGCAATTCAGGAGGT
>WNGL01016270.1_pt1 | contig 12713 bp, 12 predicted proteins | sample 5400591 | NCBI WGS metagenome assembly WNGL01 (sample SAMN13153377, study PRJNA577476) | soil metagenome | isolation source: 80 cm soil or saprolite under Garry oak tree replicate 1 | place: USA:California | collected 2016-06-15
CATCCGCCAAGTCAAACTGCGGCTCGACGGCTTGTTCTGATTCAGAAAGCGCTTGCGCTTCGCGTCGCGCACGACGGCTGTCACGACGAATGAGATCCAGCGCGATGGACCGGACTGTCGCGTAAAGCAGGGCACGATTGCCGACGTTGTGATTGCGCCGCCAAAAGCGAACGAACGCTTCCTGGACGATGTCCTCCGCGTCGGTCCGCGACCGCACCCATTGCCGCGCAAAAAGCAGCAAACCGGGACCAAGCCGGGAAAAACAAACTTTCCAATCTTCGTCGGTGGCGACATTATCCATGACCTTTTCACGGTCTTTATAGTCAAGACGCCGCCACCTGCCCATTTTGTCTAAATCCCTCAAGATTTCCGTCGGATTGTTATTGTTGACCTTGCCCGCGCTCGGTGCGGAGGAGCATACGTCGCTTCAAGCATTGCGCGCGCTGGTGGCAACAGAAAACAATTTCTCGCGCGCTTCCGTCGAGCATGGGATCCGGGACTCGTTTCTGCAATTTTTCGCCGATGATTCGATTATCTTCGCTCCCGAGCCGAAGGATGGAAAAAAATTCTACGCGACCTATGAAGACAAGGGTCGAAAGTTAGTTTGGCGGCCGATTTTCGCCACTATCGCAAATTCCGCCGATCTCGGCGTTACTACCGGACCTTGGGAGATAAAAAGCTCGGCCAACGATGGCACGCCGATTGCGTTCGGTCAGTTCGTTTCCATTTGGAAAAGGCAGCCCGATAAGTCCTGGAAAGTAATTGTCGATGTTGGCATCGATAATCCGCAACCGAAGAAACCGCCTGGGGAGATCCAACTTTCGCCGCCGAATGAAGCGCTTCAAAGTGAAGATGCCGACCTTGCGCGCCGCGCGCTGGAGAACGCAGGGAGCGCGTTTGCCAAGGCATTAACAGAGGACGCGAAGGCGGCGCGATTGTCGCATGGGCAAGCGATGACATTCGCGTATTCCGAGAAAATGCTTTTCCAGCCGTGGGCAAAACCAACGCGAAGTTGCTGCTCGGCTCGGACACCGCAAAAATGACGCGCACAAGTTCCCGCGGTGGGATAAGTGCATCCGCCGATCTCGCCTACCGATACGGTGCGTATTCAGCAGATCGAACCAACGCGACCGAGCGCGGCTATTTTTTATCCGTCTGGAAAGCCGAGCTTAATGGCGCCTGGAAAATCATTGTCGATCTTCAGAAGAAGACGCCAACTCCATCGCCAACCCCGTAGTAAACTGCTTTGCTGTCACGCGACAGGAGCAAGGGTTTGCAGGCCCCTCGCATTCCGACACAACAGTTCGCCCTGTCGAGACGGCGCCGTCAGCTCGCCGCGCGGAGCAGTCCTCTATTTTTCCAATTTGAACGCCACAGTTGCCAAGGGCGGCAGATGAATGACAACAGAATGTTCGCGCGCCATCCATGGAATATTTTCGCTCCGCACGCCGCCATAATTGCCGACGTTGCTGCCGCCGTACGTCTCCGAATCAGTATTGATAATCTCCCGATAAAATCCGGATTCGGGCACGCCGAGCCGGTAATTATGATGCACGATCGGGGTCGCGTTCACGACGAACGCGATCATCTCGCCGCTACGCGATTTTCTCAGGAAGGCGACGACGCTGTTCTCGGCATCGTGAAAATCGTAAGTATAGTTAAGATGCTGGACAAGCCGGCGCAGACCGTCGTGCCGCGGTAACTCGGTTAAATCCCAATCGAGACTTTGGTCGTGGTTCCATTCGTTCCGCTGGCCAAATTCGCCGCCCATGAAGAGGAGCTTTTTGCCGGGATGCCCGTACATCCAGGCCAGAAACATCCGGAGATTGGCGAACTTCTGCCAATCGTCGCCGGGCATCTTCGACAACAGCGAGCGCTTGCCGTAAACGACTTCATCGTGGCTGAGCACCAGAATAAAGTTCTCTTGAAAAGCATAAAGCAGTGAAAAGGTGATGCTGCCGTGATGATATCGCCGGTAAATCGGATCGAGGCTCATGTATTCGAGGAAGTCGTGCATCCAACCCATGTTCCACTTGAAACCGAACCCGAGACCGCCGAGGTACGTCGGGCGCGAGACACCGGGCCACGCGGTTGATTCCTCGGCGATGGTCATGATGCCGGGGAAATGCTCGTAACAAACTTCGTTGAAGCGCTTTAAAAAATAAATCGCGTCGAGATTTTCGCGGCCGCCATAAACGTTCGGGATCCATTGGCCCGGTTTTCTGGAATAATCCAGATAAAGCATCGAGGCCACCGCGTCTACGCGCAGGCCGTCGATGTGATATTTGTCGAGCCAAAAGAGAGCGTTGCCGATGAGGAAATTGCGCACTTCATTTCGGCCAAAGTTAAAAATGAGCGTGCCCCAATCCTGGTGCTCGCCCTGGCGCGGATCCATGTGCTCATAGAGATCGGTGCCGTCGAATTCCGCAAGGGCGTGCGCATCTTTCGGAAAATGCGCCGGCACCCAATCCATGATCACGCCGATGCCGGTCCGGTGACATTTGTCGATGAAATGACGGAGCTCATCGGGTGTGCCGAAGCGGCTCGTCGGCGCGTAATAGTTGGTGACCTGGTAACCCCACGAGCCTTCGAACGGATGTTCCGCGATGGGCAGCAACTCGATGTGGGTGTAACCCATCTCCAGTACATAGGGCAGCAACGTCTCGGCAAGTTCGAGGTAACTGAGGTGGCGGTTTCCTTCATCGGCGCGGCGACGCCACGAACCAAGGTGCACCTCGTAAATGGTGACCGGACTACGCGGCCAATCGCGTTTGCGGCGCGTTTCCATCCACTCAGCGTCGCTCCATTTATAGCGCTCGAGATTGTAAATCAGAGAAGATGTTGATATTCCGTGCTGATTGAAAAAGGCGAATGGATCGCTCTTGAGCAGGAGCGCCCCGGTTTGGGCGCGGATTTCGAATTTGTAATGGGCCCCCTCGCCTACGCCTGGCAAAAATAATTCCCAGACGCCGCTGCCGAGCAGTTTGCGCATCGGATTGACGCGGCCGTCCCAGCCGTTGAAATCCCCTACCACACTGACGCGTTGCGCATTGGGCGCCCAGACGGCGAAGTAAACGCCCGTGGCATCGCCCATCGCGCGCAAATGCGCACCGAACTTTTCGTAAATCTGCCAGTGCTGTCCCTCGGCGAACAGATGCAGATCGACCTCGCCCATGATCGGGCCATACTGATATGGATCCCGCGTGAGATGCTCCGATCGATCCCAGCCGGTGATGCGAAGATGATAATCGAGGTCGCGCGTCGCGCCCCGCACACTCGCACAAAAAAAACCGTCCCGATGAAGTCTCTCTGCTGCGATCGGCTCGTTTGATTGACTGGGGATGATGTCGATGCTTTGCGCATCGGGACGGAAAACGCGGATCGCCAAATCATCGCCAACGCGGTGCGGTCCCAAAATCCGGAAGGGATCGGAATGTGTTCCGGTGAGAAAGCTGTTCAATTCGTCGGGGGGCAATCCAGCGATTTCGAAAGGTTTCATGGTGTTTCGTTGAAGCGCTAAATCGTTGAAGCGTTGTCGCTTTGTCGCATCACGCTTCAACCTCTCCCCAATCGCTTCAACCTTTCATCGTTTCAACGAATCGTTTTGATCGCTTCGGTGGGATGAGGCTCCGCTCCGCTCGCGAAAGCTTTCGGAGTCAAGCCGTCACATTCCTTACATTATCCAGCCGATCCAGCTAACTCAACATCGCAGATCCAACATCCAACGCTGAGCGCCGCCCAATGGAACCGAATTCATGATGATCTGCGATAAATAGAAGAAGGAGAATTATTAACCATGGCCAAAATTGTAAAAGTCATCGAAGTCTTGTCGGAGTCGGCGAACAATTGGGAGGAAGCGGCCCAAAACGTTGTCAGCGAAGCGTCCAAAACGCTGCGAAATATCCGCTCGGTCTACATCAAGGAGTTCACTGCCGCAGTCGAGAACGACAAAGTCACCAGCTATCGCGTAAACGCGAAAGTCACGTTCGAGATGGAGCGTGGCGCTTGATGTGAATCGTTGAATCGATGTAACTTCTTAACGACCTAACGGTTCGTTATTTCTTCGGCCTCAGCAGCGGAAACAGGATCACATCACGGATTGATTCCGCGCCGGTGAGCAACATGGTGAGCCGATCGATACCGAGGCCAAAGCCGCCGGCCGGTGGCATGCCATGCTCGAGCGCGAGCAGAAATTCTTCGTCAATCTTTTGCGTCTCTTCGCCCGCTTGTTCGAGCAAGCGCTGACGTTGCAGGAGCGGATCGTTTAACTCGCTGTAGCCCGGTGCAATCTCCGCACCGTTAATGATCAGCTCGAAAACATCGACAAGAGAATCGTCCTCGCTGTTTTGTTTCGCGAGCGGCACGAGCTCTTTCGGACAATGCGTAACGAAGAGTGGATCGATCGCCTCTTCTTCGATCAACTTTTCGAAGATATGCTGCGTCACTTCGAAATCGGCGAGCTGGGGTGAAATCTCGACTTCGAGTTTGTCGGTGGCGCGCTCCCGTCGCTGTGCGCTGGTCAGCTCGAACCAATCTTTCCCCGCAACTTCTCGCATCAAATCGTGATAACGCACTCGGCGCCACGGCCTTTTCAGGTTGATCGTGCGTGTCGTTTTGCCATCGGCATCTCGATGTTCGATCTGCAGAGACCCGCAGACGATTTGTGCGAGGTGACAAATCAGATCCTCAACAAGATTCGCCATCTTTTCGAAATCGGCGTACGCCCAGTAGGCCTCGAGCATGGTGAACTCTGGATTGTGCTTTCGGGAAATGCCTTCGTTGCGGAAATTGCGATTGATCTCGAAAACTTTGTTGAACCCGCCCACGAGCAAACGCTTCAAATAAAGCTCCGGCGCGATGCGCAGATAAAGATCGAGACCGAGCGCCTTGTGGTGCGTGCTAAACGGTTCGGCGGCCGCGCCTCCGGCGATCGTTTGCAAAATCGGCGTCTCCACCTCCAGAAAACCGCGTTCTTCAAAGAAGCGCCGCGTTTCGCGGACGATGGCGATGCGTTTTTCAAAGACAATGCGAGAACGCTCGTTGGTGAGAAGATCGAGGTAACGCTGCCGGTAGCGCGCCTCGATATCCTGCAACCCATGCCATTTTTCGGGGAGCGGCCGCAAAGCTTTCGCCAGCAACCGGAAGGTGTGCGCCTTCAGAGTCGGTTCACCGCTCTTGGTGAGGAAACATGTTCCTTCGACGCCAATGAGATCGCCGATATCGAGCAGACGAAAAAGATCGATCAACTCCGCCCCAACTTCTTTCGCGTGAATGTAAATTTGGATGCGGCCGGTAGCGTCGCGCAGATCGAGAAAGTGGCTCTTCCCCATGTCTCGGTGCGCGGTGATGCGGCCGGCCGCGCGGAAGGTCTCGCCCTCGGCAAATTTTTCGCGCACCTCGGCAATGGATCCGCTTGGCTCGAAACCAGCACCGAACGGGTCGATACCTTGCGCGCGTAACGCATCGAGTTTTTTGCGCCGCAGTGCAATGAGCTCATTCTCTTCGTCCATCTTCGGCGAGCGAATGTAAAGCGCCGCCGCAAAATGAACAGCCCGAATGACACGTTGGCTTCGCGACGGTTTCGCCGCCAATATATTGGTTTGCAAAGGAAAGATCGCCAATGAGATAGTTTCAGGCGCGCGACGCTAATTTTCTTCGTCGCGTCGCAACCACATGCCTGTTGATTTACCGGAAACAACTTCGAAGATGGGAGGATCGCTCGTTAAGCAATTCTCTGTTTTCCTGCCGAACAAGGTAGGAGCAATGCTCGATATCGTGAAGACGCTCAACAAACATAATACCCACGTGGTCGCATTGAGTGTCTCAGAATCCACTGACTCGGCCATCGCGCGGATTGTGGTGAGCGATCCGGAACGTGTGGAAAACTTGTTCCGGCAAAATAATGTAGCCTTCGGCGTGTGCGAAGTGGTGGTGGTGGAAATGCGAGAAGTCGCCACACAACTAGCGAAATTACTCGCGGCATTGTTCATGGCGGAGGTCAATGTGCATTTCACCTATCCATTGCTGACCCGGCCACGCGGTTTTGCTGCGCTCGCCCTGCACGTGGACGATACGGAATGCGCTTCATCGGTCCTGATGGGCGAGGGATTCAAAATCCTGAGCCAGGATGATATTTCGCGATAAAGCGTTGAAGGGTTGACCGGGAAGCGCTTTTATACCGGCGCATTCGCTCCCCAGAGTTGACAGCTTTGCGAAAGCGCGTTTACAGAAATGCATCAATCGCCCGATGCGGATCCTTCTCTCACGCGCTGCCTATACCGACACAAATTTCAATGTTGGGCTCGGGCTGGTCGTGATTTTTGCGGCGATAGAGATTTTCAGCGCAAGCTTCTACTACATGGGTCGAATTCGGGCCGCCCGAATGTCGGCGCAGCCAGCTATCGCGACCATGGAACGACATGTCTCCGCCTCTCCGGCACCAACTTTGACACAGCCGGAGGCTTCGCCAGCGCCTGCGGCTTCGCCTTCAGCTCCGTCCGAAGTCGATCGGCTCGTGCAAGAAGCCACCGAATTGCGCGATCGCGGGGACACAACCAACGCACTCGCCCGTTTGCATGAAGCGTCTGAGCGCGAGCCGAAAAATGCCATTGTTCTCGAGGAGATAGCAAAAACGTATGAATCTATGCAGCTCTTCGACCGCTCAAATGAAGCCTGGCGCAAACTTCAGGAGTTGGGTCCTTCGGCCGGGGTTGCGTATGAATTGGCAGATCGGCGATTGAAGCTGGGTGTGCCGGCTCCCGCCACCACCGCACCCGGTCTCGTCAGTGCGTCACTCGAATCTGCAACAACGCACAACGATGTCGCTCATATTTCAGCGGGTTCGACATTCAGTATAACGGAGATAAAAACAGCGGAAACGCCCGACCCGGATGCGGAGACAAAGCTGACGCTTCAAATCGGTATAAAAAAACAGCCGGAAGCCACAGTCGATCACACCAAAGTAAAGATTCAGGTGTTCTTTTACGACACCGTCGATAATAAAGATATCAAGCTGACTGATGCGGATGTGAATTATGAATGGCTAACGCCGAAGCATGATTGGACAGACACAAATCCGGAAGTGCTCTCGGTGACTTACCTGCGCCCGAGGACAAAAGCGATCTCATCTGAGGCAGAACTGTCTGCGGCAGCCGCGGCGGTTAAGCCAGGGCAAAAGACCCGATCCGCGAAGTCCAGTTCGCTGGCGGAAGGGGGCGAGCGAAGATATTTGGGTTACAGGGTGCTGGTTTATTACAACGACGAGTTGCAAGCCGTTCAAGCGGAACCCGCGCGGCTGTTGAAACTTTTTCCTCCTTCCTCGGCCATGTCCTCACCCTGATGCAATTGTTCATCATGCGCCGCGACGCTGAGATGAGCGACCACCTGGTGCAGACGATGAAAGAATACATCGCGAACGACTGCAGGTTTGTGGGCAGGGAGACGGTCCCCCCTCCCGCCTTGGGCCCAAGCGGGACCCTATTTTTATGAGACAAGTTACGTTATTTTCCTGCGTGATAAAGCGCGCGCTGCCGCTTGCCTGTCTTCTTTTGTTGGTGGTCACAGGAGAGGCGCAAATTCAGGTGGACCTGAAATTGAAGCGATTGCAATACGTCGCATACGAACCAGTGGTAGCGACACTCGCCATCACAAATCTGGCCGGGCGCGATGTCGAGCTTCATGACGCCGATGGGCAATCGTGGTTTGGGCTTGAAGTGACCGGAAGCGAAGGCCAGCCGATTCCGCCCATCAGAACGGACAATTCTCAGCCGCCCCTGAAAATCGAAACTGGCCAGAAAGTCACGCAACGGATCAATCTCGCTCCGCTTTATCCCGTGAGCGACTTCGGCACTTATCATCTCCGTGCCCATATTTATTTCGCGGATCTGGGAAAATTCTTTTATTCCGGAACGAGGGTTTTTGAGGTAACCGACGCGCGGCCGATCTGGCAAAAAACGGTGGGCGTTCCTGAAGGCGTTCCCGGTGCGGGGAGTGTGCGCACCTATTCGCTACTCACGAACCGGTTTCCGGACCACACTTCTCTGTATGTGCGCGTGGAAGACAAGGATAACGGAATTGTCTATGCGACGTATTCGTTAGGCCGCAGCATTGGTTCCGACCAACCCCAGAGCGAAATCGACCGCGCAAATCAATTGCACGTTCTGCATTCCGCGGCGCCCCGCGCTTGGGCTTATTCGCGCGTTGGATTAAATGGCGAATTGCTTGCGCACTCGTCCTTCATGGAGACGAAAACGCGACCTCGCCTTCTACGCGCCGCTGACGGGGAAGTTGCGGTGCGCGGCGGTATGCTCGAGGCGCCTGTAGCGCAAACAGCGCCTGGCACCGCGCCAAAGCTTTCCGAACGCCCACCGGAAATGCCCAAGGACGACTAGTGATGCCACGAAGTTCTTCCGGTTTTATCCTTGCCGGTTTATCAATTGTAAGTCTGGCTTGCAGCACCTCCACCGCGGCCGAGACCAGTCGCGAGGCGTCTACGAACGTTGTAATCGATGCCGGGCACGGCGGTTATGACCGCGGCGGTATTCCCGGCCAGAGGATCGCTGAAAAAACGATGACGCTCGATGTGGCGCAGCGTCTCAAAGGCGTTCTCAACGCCAAAGGATATCGGGTCGTCATGACCCGAGACAGCGATGTCTTCGTCCCATTGCCCACGCGTGTTGCAATTGCGAACTCGTATCGCGACGCCATTTTCGTGTGTATTCATTTCAACTCCGCAAAGCGCGTCGGCGCCGATGGAATCGAAACATATTTTTATAGCCATGACAGCCTGCCGCTTGCGTCCGCCGTTCACTATTTTGTCGCGGGCGGCGCGCCGACGCCGAATCGCGGAGTGCGTCGTCGCGGTTTCTACGTCCTGCGAAAAACGAAAATTCCGGCAGTCCTCGTGGAATGTGGATTCCTGACCAACCCGGGTGAGGGAGAGTACGCGCAAACTGCCTCGTACCGTCAAAAACTGGCCGAAGAGATCGCGGCTGGTATCCGCAGTCGTTCTTCGGTCGCTAGTCGCTTGACCTCGACCCGAGTAGCAACTGCCGAAACCATTCCGTACCAGCCGTACATTGACCAAACTAGGGTGCACAATTCCAGTAGCTCGCGGTCCAGGAAAAAAAGTTCAAAGAGTAAGTCTTCGAAGAAGAAGAAATCATCGAAGTCGATTGACTCAGAAGCGAGCGCAACCTCAAAAAAGCGGGAGGGCTGATTGAACTCGCCGATTTTGACTTCGGCACAGATGCGAGCCGCGGAAGAAGCGGCTTTCGCGAGCGGTCTCGAAGTCGAAGCGTTGATGGATAAAGCAGGCGCGGGCGTTGCACGGGCAATCACTAAATTTTTCCCATATCCCGGCGCTTGCATCGTTTACGCCGGAAAGGGTCATAACGCCGGCGATGCTCTGGTCGCCGCCGAATGCCTGCGACGGCGCGGATGGAAGATCGAAATCCGGCTCGCCTTCAAAGAGGGTGATTGTAGCGAACTGATGCGCAAGAAGCTGGAAAGCTTGCGTCAAACACCCGAATCGCCGCATCGGCATCCTGCCGATGACCCATGCGCTGGAAGCGAATGCCACGCAATCATTCTCGACGGCCTGCTTGGATTGGGCGCGAAACCGCCGCTGCGCGAGCCCGTGCGCACAGCTTGTCGTGACCTGAACCAACTGCGCCGGGAAAAAAATGCCTACGTTTTTGCGGTTGATCTTCCTACCGGGATCGACGGCGATTCGGGCAAAACTGATCGATACGGCGTCGTCGCGGATTTTACTGTCACGATCGGATTCGCAAAGCCAGGTTTGTCGTCGCGGATTTTACTGTCACGATCGGATTCGCAAAGCCAGGTTTGATGGCGGATGAGGCGCTGAATTTTGTCGGCCGGCTGGAAGTTGCGCCGCTGGATGAACTGCGGCCGCCGGAAAAAAAAGAAAGCGAAATTGTCGCGTGCGCGCCAGCGCTCTGTGAACTGCTGCCACGGCGCAAATACGACGCATACAAAAATCAGTTCGGTCGGATTGGGATTGTCGCGGGTTCAAAGGGTTTTGCCGGCGCGGCCATCATGTGTTCGTTAGGCGCGCTCCGGTCCGGAGCGGGATTGGTAGAAGTTTTTGTTCCGGAAGAAATTTACGAAATCGTTGCCGCTGCAGCCCCGCCGGAGGCAATGGTGAAGCCGATCAAATCTTATCGTGACCTGCTCAAAGAAAAAATCGATGTCTGGGCGCTCGGTCCCGGTCTTGGCAAATCTCGCGCTGACGAGATTCTCGAGCTCATCGAAAAGGCAAAACAACCGATGGTGGTTGACGCAGACGGCCTCAACATTTTGTCCGGCAAAATCTCAACGCTCAAGCGTTGCAAAGGCGAGCGCTTGCTCACGCCGCATCCCGGCGAGATGAAACGGCTTTTCGACAACAAAAAAGAAACACGCGCGACAACGGCGACGAAATTCTGCCGCCGTTTTTCCGTCACGCTTTTGCTGAAAGGCAGCCGGACGATCGTTGCGGAACGCGATCATCCGTTAAGCTACAACACGACGGGTAATCCGGGAATGGCGACCGGCGGGATGGGAGACATTCTCACCGGTGTATGCGCTGGCTTGATTGGACAAGGTTTATCGCTTTACGATGCCGCGCGACTCGGCGCATGGGTGTGCGGACGGGCGGCGGAGATGTCGATCTTTGACGGACATGCCAGCGAGGAGTCGCTGCTTCCACGCGATGTGCTCGATCGTTTGGGTGATGCGTTGAACGAACTGCACAGTTTACCGATCTAATTTTGCCACGGTGAATCTTCAAACTGAACGAACCGAAGAATACAAGGCGCCGTCCACGGAGACAGCCTGGAGCCGAGTGAAAAAAGCGCTTGGCCCAATCGCGGTGGTTGGAGTCGTGATAGCAAAATTTTTCGCGAAACTAAAATTTGTTCTGCTACCGCTCCTGAAGTTCCTGCCGATCCTGCTGAAGTCGGGCGGCACTATGCTGCTGATGATCTGGGTTTACACCCAGTTCTGGGGTTGGCCATTTGCTGTGGGATTTGTCATCCTGCTGTTGGTGCATGAAAGCGGCCATTTGCTCGTCGCCAAGAAATTCGGGCTCAAGGTCGGCGCGCCAGTTTTCATTCCGTTCATGGGCGCGTTCATTGCGCTTAAGGAAGCGCCTCGCAATGCCTGGGTGGAAGCATGCGTGGGCATTGGTGGCCCGATGCTGGGGAGCTTTGGCGCATTGGTCTGCAACGCCTTTGGCGAAATCTTCGCCGCCCCGCTTTTCATCGCGCTCGCTTGGTTTGGGTATTTTCTCAATTTGTTTAACCTGACGCCGGTAGGAATGCTGGATGGCGGGCGCATCGTCACCGCGTTGTCCCGCTGGCTTTGGTTGCCCGGGTTCGCCCTCCTTGTCTGGTTCGGTTGGAAGTATCCAAATTTTATTATCTGGTTGATCGTACTTTTGTCGCTGCCCCGGATCTATTCGCTATTCCGCAAACGAACCGAAGAAGAACAGCGTTATTTCGAAGTCACACCTTCCCAGCGCTGGATAATGTCGATATTGTATTTCGGTCTGATTGCGGTTTTGCTCTTCGGAATGCACGTGGCGCAGCAAGATTTGCACAAACATGGCGTGCGCTCCCACGGCCACGGGCAGGACGTGATCGCGCAATAATCAAGCGAGGGTCGCAGCGAAGACTTTCTCCGGCTTGAGCCCGATTTTTTGCAAGATCGACAGGAAGCGTTTGTCCGAACGCAGCGGTGCGAACTCAGGAGCAATCCCGACCATGTGGAGCGATGACGAGCGCTCGTCGCAGGCGCGTTCGAGTTCTCGAATCGCGTCGTCGTGCGCATGCAACGCCACGTGCACATGCGCAATGGCGTCGCCGGCTGTGTACCGCCGTTTTGCGATGGCGGCCGCGAGAGTTTCGCGCGCCTCCTCGGGCCGATTCATTCGCGCGAAAGTAATAGCCAGACCAAAGCCGGGCCAGCCGGTGAGACTCCGTGCCTTCTCATAAAGGGCGATTGCTTTGTCGACCTGCCCCATTTCGCGATACAGGGCCGCCAGGGCCGGCTCGCCGTAAGCCATAAATGTCGGGTCGAGCTGCAGTGCGCGTTCACCGGCTGCGATCGCTTCGTCATACAAGCCGAAGTAACGGTAGAGCTCGCAAGCAAAGTTGTTCACCCACAGCGACGCCGGGTCGATCTTCGATGTGCGGCGCAAGTACGCCAGCGCCTTCTCACGCTCACCGCGCGCCGCGTAAAGCGCAGCGAAGAAGTAATTGGACGGCGTTGAATTCGAATCGATTTCCACTGCGCGATTGAATTCCGCTTCGGCCCCATCAAGGTCCCAATCGAGTATCCGTCTGCTCTCGGCGAGATAGACGTGCGCTTCGGCCTCAGCGTCGTCGATCTTCAATGCGTTGGCCGCGGCCTCGCGCACTTTCGGATATGCTTCGAGCGGTGGCACGTAAGCGTCCGCCAGCCACAGCCATGCCTTCGCGATGCCGGTCCAGGCGCCGCCCAGTTGCGGATCTTTCCTAAGTGCGCGTTCAAAAAATTCCAGGCTTCGTCGCAATGCCTCCTCGGTGCTTTTGTCCGAATAAAAGAGGCCCTGCAGATAAGCGTCGTAAGCATCGGTGCTGCGCGATGCAGGTGGCGGCGAAATCTCGAGCTTGAGTTTGAGAGTATCGACGATGGAGCGCGTGATCTCATCCTGTAGCGCGAAAATTCCA
>WNGL01007622.1_pt1 | contig 12710 bp, 10 predicted proteins | sample 5400591 | NCBI WGS metagenome assembly WNGL01 (sample SAMN13153377, study PRJNA577476) | soil metagenome | isolation source: 80 cm soil or saprolite under Garry oak tree replicate 1 | place: USA:California | collected 2016-06-15
GCGCGGCCGGAACATCAGCCGGTGATCGCCGAACTCGACGGGGCTGGCGTAGCGGTAGGTCGTCCGATGCGTGACGGTCAATATGGTCATAAGGCGGCTAACCACCCTTGCACCGGACTTGTTCCTTCCCCAGCGATCATGGTGGCGCCCGATCTCTACTTGAACTCGTGCTGGGCCGTGATCGGCGCGTTGGCGATAGCGTGGAAGCGCAGGTTGAAACCATGGCATTCTTGGGCAGCCCGGTCGCGCTGACGCCCTTCCAGCCCGGCGTCGGCGAGAGATTGTCGCCGGTGCAGTTGAAGGCGTTGAGCACCCGCTCGTCGCGGATGGTCACGTCCTCTTTGACCTCGGCGCTGGTCAGGCTAAGCGCCCGCGCCGGGGGTTGCGAGAGAGAGGACGACAACGCGGGCGGCGCCGATTGCGGCTGATGTCCTCATGAGCATCTCCTCCCGAGATCGTGCCGGAACTTTTATCAAGGATGAATTGCCCGAGGGCAACCGCTATCTATCTCTCACCCTTCGCAGCGGCGCCCTCACGGCGTGGCTCTCCACGAGCGCGATCGCGCCGGACCCAGCTGCACGATATGCGCCTGGACCGCGCCGTCGCGCAGCCCGACGGGTATCATTGCGACCCCGACCGCACCCGGAGATGGCCAACGGCGCAGCCGCCGCAAATCCACGATCGACGTCCGCAAACGCCGGATTAATCTCTGCGTCGAAGGTGATGCCGGTGAGGCGTGCCGGCGGGTTCGTTTCGGCGAGTCCTGCCATCGCGTGGAGCTACTCCCCCCGGCGAAACCGGCGACCTCCCCTAAGGCGGCCTCGTCTGGCATACGGTCCCCTGGTCCTGGCTTACCCGTTGGCGCCGGATGCTGGCAACCGGCGCGCCGCCGCCATGCCGATAAAGGGTGTTTAGGAGCTATCGCCCTCTCCGTTTTCGCTATCGTCCTTTTCTTTTCTCGCATTGCCTTGAACGCTCAAACATGGGCTGCGTCGGATCCATCGTTATCCTGCCCGGTTTCTTCTTGCCTTTCTTCTATTTTCCGTCTTACCCTACATAAGACGTAATACAAAAGAACGATCGCATGTCTTTCTATCGGCGCGTTCGGTAGGCCTTCGTAACCGATGAAGCAGATTGGGGAGGAATTGCATGCGGATAGTTAGCCTGCATAAGCCCGCGCCGCTGCTTGATATCAATGATCTTATCGCCCGATTCAGAAACCATGAGGCTTCGGTCGGCGTTATCGGTCTGGGATATGTCGGCCTGCCGCTTTCCCTCGCCGTCTGCAAGGCCGGGTTTCGTGTGCGCGGCTTCGACATCAATCAGGAGAGAGTCGATCGCCTCAACGGCGGAAGAAGTCCGCTGCGGCACATCGACGGGGCAAAGATCGCCGCTGCGCGCAGGGATGATCGGTTTGCGGCGACCTCGGAATCGCGCCAGCTCTCGGAGGCGGACGCAATCCTGATTTGCGTGCCGACGCCTCTTGGGCCCCACCGCGAGCCGGATCTGTCCTTTGTCGTTGACACAGCGCGGATGGTCGCCGCGCATCTGCGTCCAGGCCAGCTGGTCGTGCTGGAGTCGACGACCTACCCGGGCACCACGCGAGAGGTTGTGAAGCCGATTCTCGAAAGCTCGGGGCTCCGATCGGGCGTGGAGTTCTTCCTTGCCTACTCGCCCGAGCGAGAGGATCCAGGCAATCTCGAATTCGAGACCTCGCGAATTCCCAAGATCGTGGCCGCCGACGGCGAGAAAGCGTTGGCTGTTGCTGTTAGCCTTTACGAGCAATTCGTGGCCAGCACGGTGCCCGTTTCTTCCCCCGAAACAGCGGAAGCGGTGAAGCTGACCGAAAACATCTTCCGCGCCGTCAACATCGCCCTCGTCAACGAGCTAAAAATGGTATTCGCCGCAATGGACGTCGACATTTTCGAGGTCGTGAATGCCGCGAGAAGTAAGCCCTTCGGCTACATGCCCTTCTATCCCGGCCCCGGACTTGGCGGACACTGCATTCCGATCGATCCCTTTTATCTTACGTGGAAAGCACGGGAGCTTGGCATCAGCACACGCTTCATCGAACTCGCCGGAGAGATCAACACCAGTATGCCCCGCTATGTCGTCGATCGGCTGCGTGAGGAGCTCGACCGCCGCTTTGGAAAAGGTCTGTCCGCCGCCCGCATCCTGATCGTAGGGGTCGCATACAAGAAGAACCTCGACGACATGCGGGAAAGCCCGGCGTTGACGATCATGGAGCAGCTCGATCAGCTCGGGGCGAAGGTCGATTACTACGATCCTTATTTCCCGGTCATTCCGTCGACGCGGCAACACGCGGCACTCGCCGGCAAGGCTTCGATCCCGTTCGAAGAGTACCTCCTGGCTCGCTATGACGGCGCCGTAATCGTCACGGATCACGATAATATCGACTATGCCATGCTCCTGCGTTTCTCGAAGCTGGTCCTCGACACGCGAAACGCGCTGGCGGCGATAGCGGGTCCCGACTACGCGCATGTGGTAGCTCGGGCATGACGAATTCCCGCGGAGACAGGCTCTCCACACCGCGCGTCGCAGTCGTCGGCTGCGGGCAATGGGGGCGCAACCTCGTGCGCAATTTTCACGCCTTGGGCGCCCTGTCGGCGCTCTGCGAGGCGGTGCCCGAACGGGCGAACGAGCTCTCAAAGCAGTACGGGGTGCGCGCCCTGTCTCCCGACGAGGTTCTGGCGGAAACCGACATCGACGGAGTGATTTTGGCGACGCCCGCTGCGACGCACGCCGAGCTGGCGATTCGTGCGCTCGAGGCGGGAAAGCACGTTTTCGTCGAAAAGCCTCTCGCCCTCACCGTGGTGGACGCAGAGCGGATCCGCCTGGCTGCCGAAACCAACCACCGCCTAGTTATGGTGGGACATCTCCTTCAGTACCATCCGGCCTTCCTCAGGCTGAAGGAGTTGGTGGCCGAGGGCAGGCTCGGACGTCTCCATTACATCTATTCCAACCGCCTCAACCTCGGCCGATTCCGCCGCGAGGAGGACGTCTTCTGGAGCTTTGCCCCGCATGATATCTCGATGATCCTCGCGCTCGCGGGCGACGCCCCGGAGAGCGTCGAGGCGCTGGGCCACTGCTATCTTCACAAAAAGATCGCCGACGTCACCACAACCCACCTACGTTTCGCCAACGGCATCAACGCCCACATCTTCGTTTCCTGGCTGCACCCCTTCAAGGAGCAGAAGCTGGTCGTCGTGGGCGATGGCGGAATGGCCGTCTTCGATGACGGTGAAGCGTGGGCCGAGAAACTCCTTTTCTATCCCCACAGGGTGGCATGGCGTGACGGTGTGCCGGAGCCAACCAGGGCCGACGCAACCGCGATCGTCATCCAGCCCGCGGAACCCTTGCAGGCCGAGTGCGAGCATTTTCTCGAATGTCTGCGTGAGGGACGGCGTCCGCGGACGGATGCGCTCGATGGGATCGGTGTGCTGCGCGTACTCGATGCCGCTCGCAAATCGATGAAGTCCGGGCATCCCACCACATCGAAGGCGGACATCGGCGACGCTCCATATTTCGCCCATGAATCCGCCTGGATCGACGACGGCTGCGTAATCGGCGACGGCACGAAGATCTGGCATTTCAGCCACGTCCTCGGCGGGTCGGAGATCGGCCGCAATTGTGTCATCGGACAGAACGTGGCGATCGGACCCGATGTCAGGATAGGGGACCACTGCAAGATTCAAAACAATGTGAGCCTCTATAAGGGCGTCGTTCTCGGGGACGACGTCTTCTGTGGGCCATCCTGCGTCTTCACCAACGTCAACAATCCGCGCGCCGATATCGACCGCAAGGACGAATTCCGCCCAACCCTCGTCGGCCGCGGCGCGACGATCGGCGCGAACGCGACCATCGTCTGCGGACACCGCTTGGGGCGCTATTGCTTCGTCGCCGCCGGCTCGATCGTCACCCATGATGTTCCCCCGCATGCGCTGGTCGCCGGCAATCCGGCGCGGCAGATCGGCTGGGTGAGCCATGCCGGCGAGCGACTGACTCAGGATTTCAAGTGTCCGCGCACCGGCCGGCGATACGCGATCGACGATCAAGGTCAGCTCAGCGAGATTGTCGATCTCAAGCAAATTGCCTGAGCAAGGGGAGCAAGATGTATCCCATTGCGTTCATCGATCTATCTCGGCAACAGGATCGGATTCGCCACGGGCTCGATGCGGCGATCGGCCGCGTTCTCGACCACGGCCAATACGTCATGGGGCCGGAGGTTGGCGAACTCGAACGCCACCTCGGAGATTTCTGCGGCGCCCGGCATGTCATCACCTGTGCCAACGGCACCGACGCCCTGCTGCTTGCCTTGATCGCCAAGGATCTTCGCGCCGGCGATGCCGTCATCATGCCGAGCTTTACCTTCTGCGCCACCGCCGAGCCGGTGAGCCTGCTCGGTGGGGTGCCGATCTTCGCGGATGTTCTCGGTGATACCTTTAATCTAGACCCCGAAAGTCTGAAGGCAGCCGTGCTGACCGCGCGTCGGCTCGGGCTTCCGCTCCGCGGCGTGATCAGCGTCGATTTGTTCGGTCAGCCTTGTGACTACGATGCGATCGAGGCCGTCGTCCGGGAGAATTCGCTGTGGCTGATCTGCGACGCGGCCCAAGCTTTCGGCGCCACCTATCGCCGCCGCAAGGTCGGCACGATCGGAAATATCACGACGACGAGCTTCTTCCCTGCCAAGCCCTTGGGCTGCTATGGGGACGGCGGCGCCGTCTTCACCGACGAAGACGAGACCGCGGCGATCATCCGGTCGTTGCGGGTCCACGGCCAAGGTAAAGACAAGTATGACAATGTCAGGGTCGGCATCAACGGCCGCCTCGATACGATTCAAGCCGCGATCCTGCTCGAGAAGCTGGCTATCTTCGCCGATGAGATCGAGGCACGCAACCGGGTTGCCGCGCGGTATCACGAGCTGTTGCCGAGCAACGTCAAACGGCCCGTTGTGATCGACAATGCTACGTCGGTGTGGGCGCAGTACACGGTGCAGATGGATGCCCGGGACGATTGGCTGACCCGGCTCAAGCGGCTCGCCGTGCCGGCGGCGATCTACTATGCGCGGCCGCTTCACCGGCAGCCGGCTTACGAACGCTACCCGCGTGCCGGCGCGAGCCTACCCGCTACCGACAGGCTGGTCTCGGCGGTGCTGAGCCTACCGATGCATCCTTATCTCACGGTGGAAGACCAGGCGCGGATCGCTGCCGGTCTGGGGTCCAACGAATTGCTGAAATCCGCATCCGGGTAGGAGCCCTGTGCCAGCCAAAATTCCGACGCGGAAGTCGGCGCCTGTATCCTTGCCGATCACCGGGCCGGGCCGTCATACCGACCAAGGACCGAGCCAAGAGGGCAGCGAGCGGCATCGTCGAACTCTCTTTTGACGAGTTGCCGGCGACATACTGCGCATTTCGGGCGCAGTGGGATTGGGACCCAAAGAAGGCGCTGCTGTAAATGCCGAAGTCCCGCATAGTCCAGTTCGTACCGCTCACCCAGCATCTCGTCCAAGCCTGCGGCGAGTTCAATGAGCGCCTCGGGCTGGCAGGAGCAGCCCTCAGCGGCTTCAACTGCTTGGCAAATCGCGACCGCGGGATGAGTCCGCCCGCCCCCATGGAGGTCGAACGCTACGTCGGGGTCGACGTCGATCGGCAAGTGCGGGGAGCCTATTTCCTACGCTGGCAATTCTTGTGGCTGCAGGGCGAGCGGCTACTCGGTGCCCACTATGGCTATCCGATTTCGGAAGGCATCATCGATAAGCGGTACGCAATGGTCGGTGCTTTGCTTCTGCGGGATGCCCTGAAGCGTTGTGAATATCTCTATTTACTGGGAGCCGGTGGCCGCACCGGAAACGTTTTTCGAGTTGCCCAGCACGTCGGCTTTGCGATCGAAGACGTGCCGTTCCTCTTCCGTGTGATCAATGGGGGGTGCTTCCTTCGCAAGCTGCCGCAGATGCAACGTGGCCTGGAGCGTCGCGTGCTTGCGGCGATTGGCAGCGCGACCGGTTTGGCCCAGATTGCGACCGGCATATTGCATGGCGCCTCAGCGATCCGCCACCGCGGTAGCTCGTCACTGCGTCCAAACTCAAGTGTTACCGTTGACGAGGTCGCCACTCTGGCCGCGGCAGCGGACGAGGTGTGGTCTCGGGTGCGCTCCCAATACGCCTTTTGCGTGGTCCGGGACGGCGCACATGTCGAACCGTCGTTTCCGCTTGATCGCACCGAGCTTCATCGTCTGGTTGTCCGTCATCAGGGATCGATCGTCGGCTGGTCAGTGGTCATGAGACAAGGTCTCTCGCGACTGCAGACGTATCTTGGCGACGTCGCGCCCGGTCTCATAGTTGATGCGTTCGGAGATACGGCATACGCGGGCGAGATCGTACGGGCCGCAACAGCCTATCTGGCAGCGCAAGGCGTCGATGTCGTGATCACGAACACGTGCCATGAGGGCTGGGTTAGCGGATACAAGCGCGCGGGCTTCATTGCTTGGGGCAGCCAGTTCCCATTGATTGTGTCCCATTCACTTGTGCGCCGCATCGGCGACCTTCGGGCCACTATGCCGCGGAGCCACATGTCCCGCGCCGACGCCGACGGGGTTCACTATCTCCATTGATTCCTAGTTGTTGCGGTGAACACCTTCGGTGCCGCGGTAGCTCGCGCCGCCGAGAGTCTCGGTCTGGCCAGCGTCGTGCGGCGCCTCGGTCCGACCGCGCAATGCACCGGTGCAAAGCTGTGCGACGAAGTGGTGCCATGCATCTACGTCGAGGAGACGTCCCTTGTTACGAGCCCTGGTGATGCGAATTGTGCCGCCATCTCCGCAGGCAACGAGCAGCCCGGTTTCTGCGACATCAATGATCGAGCCCGGTGGCTTGCCGCACCGGCCTTCTATGTGGGCCCGCGAGACCTCCACGGCGAAATCCATCGTCGGATCGAGCGCGGCTACGTAAGTCGGTGATCGGAACGGCTCGTAGTTGCTGGCGCGGACAAAGTCGATGATCGCGGGAGCTGGCCAGTTCCAATCAATGCGACCGTCCAGGATGTCGCGGTGCCGGTAAACCCTGCGTTTCGTTAGATCCTGAGGTATGGCAGAAAGCGGGACGTTGGTCGCTATCTGATCGATGACCTCGTTGAAGATTTCGCTCCCCGCCCTCATGCAGCGACGGAAGACAGAGAGACCGGTATCTTCCGGTCGTATTGCGAAGCGGGCCTGCCGGACAATGCCTCCGGCATCGACTGCCGGTGCCATGAGATGGATAGTGGCTCCGAACTCTTTCTCGCCATTTCTAATCGCCCACTGGTGTGTATGGAGTCCTGCATACTCCGGAAGCACACCGGGATGGAGGTTGAGACCGCCTCGCTCAAACAACGCCAAAATCGGCGCCGGAATGATGACAGTGCTGTTTGCACTTAGCAGCCAGTCGATTTTCTTTCCCTTCGCCAGGGCAATCACTTGCTCCTTTGCCAGAAGAAGGCTGGGCCGTTCTACGGGAATGTGGTGCTTCCCAGCAAAGTCGACCAACAGGCTTTCGCGCGGGCTGGCGGTGATCAGTGCAACAATCTCCATCTCCGATTTGGCGAGGAGGGCGCTCAAGACGGTTCTTGCCGGCTCGCCCTCCCCAATGACGAGAAACAACGTCATGTGGTTCAGCTCCTGGCTTGCGGCGGCCGGCACCGACCGGTGCCGCTCGCATCGAGTGCGGTACTCGATCAGGCTGCGATCAGTTCAAGTGCCCTGTGAAAAACCACGCTGGTATGCTCAAGCTCCTCGCGCGAAGCCGGGATGTCCAGGATGAAGGTTCGATAGCCTTTGGCGATATAACGAGAGATCTCTACCGCCGTCCGGCGATAGCTCCCGACGATGTAGGGACAGAATGTCTTGTAAGTTTGGAACGGCCCGAGCCAATAGGGATTTGCCTCGGACACGGGCTTCCGGTCCAGCTCTGAGAGCTGCCGGTGCCAAACCGAGTCACTGACTTTCGTCGCGAGTTTGTGGGCGATCTCACCCGTGCGGTCCTCGGGGAAGCGTTCGTGCGCGACCTGCCACGCCTCCTCACCCCGCTCGCGCGCGATAATGCCTATGCGCGCACCGCACTTGACCGCGGCAGCCGGCGCATCGGCCTCTTCTGCTTCGATCGGGCGTGGGTAGACGATCGCCGTCGCCCCCGTTGCTTCCGCGGCAGCCATCCCTGCTGGCGAAGAGCCGGAAATCAAGATTTCCGGAAAGAATTCTTTCGCCAGGGGCGGCGTCATCTTGAGGTTCTTCACGGAATGATATTTTCCCTCAAACGTGACGGGACCTTGGTTCTCCAGCAGCCGTCTCATAATTAAGGTGTATTCGGTGGTGCGCACGTAGCGGTCGTCGTGCGGCGTCGTATCGTTCAGCGCGAGGAGGTCGTTCTTGAAGCCGCCGGCGAGCATATTGAGACAGATGCGCCGGCGGTATAGGTGCGCATAGGACGCGACCATCTTCGCGGCCGTGTAGGGATGCATGTAGATCGGCTGGATAGCGACAAGTGGACAAAGCCGGCTCGTATTCTCCAGTATGATCTGCGAGATGAGCCACGGGTCGACAAGCCCGTTGTCGGTGTAGACAAGGATCCCCGTGCAGCCGATATCCTCGCTCCAGCGCGCCACCTCCACGATGCGGCGCACGTAGTCCTCTTGGGCGACGTCCTTGGATTGCGGGCAGGTGCTGAAAACCTCCAACGCATCGATCGAGCTTGAAAATGTCATCGCAATCTCCCAGGCAGGTCACGTTTGCCACGTCTGTCGCCCGCTTGCGCTTCCAATGGCCTGATAGCAACGGCCATGCGGCGATGTACGATATCGCTCAGCGAGCGAGTGCAATTTCGATTACCATGGTGCGCCGTCACGAACTGCTCGCTGTAACCGGTGGCCACCGGAAAGCGCGGGTAGAGTTTTTCGCCTATTCATTTTCAGTCCCCGATCTCGCGACAAACGCGTTGATCAGGCTTTGCAGGGTCACGCCATTTTCGAGCTCGATCCGATCGGGATCGAACTCCATCTTTCCCTTTTCCTCGACCCACACAATGACCTCCATCAAATCGGCCGAGTCGATCAGTCCGAGCTCCGTGAGATTGGTGTCATCGGCAATGATTGCCGTCGCAACCGCGGCAGCGAGCTTTGGCGCCAGCGCGGCGAGGACGAGTTTGCGTATACCGTCAGTGGCCTGCGCTAACATCGCGGCTCTCTACGAATGACCTAAGCCCGGCATAATCGGTCTTGCCGTTCCCGTTCAGCGGCCACGAGGCGAGATCATAGAGCTCCTTTGGCAGCATGTACTCGGGGAGCCGCTTGCGGCATTGATCCATGATCTGCTCGGTCGCAGCCTGTCGTCCGCTCAGAAAGCCGACGATGCCGATCGCAAGCCCATTTTTTGTGACCGGCCACGGTATCACGCCGACCATGTCCGTCCCGGCCGCGGCTCGGATCACCGACTCGATCTCCAGCAATTCGATGCGATGCCCGCGTATCTTCACCTGTCGGTCGATTCGGCCTCGAAAGAGCAGACCATGTTCCGGGCTGCTGACGACGAGATCGCCGGTGCGGTACCATGATCCATCGGCAGCGCTTGCATTCAGCGGCGGCGCAAATCGCTCTGCGGTCTTCTCGGGCGATCCCCAGTAGCCGCTAGCAACTTGGGACCCGCCGAGGCATAGCTCGCCGACCTCCCCATCCGGCACGGCGCGTCCCTCGGAGCTGATTACGGCAGTCACTTGCCCCGGTAACGGCCATCCGATCGGAACGATTTCCCGCTCGTCAACTGCGGCACCGGCGTCACGCGGCAGACGGTAGGCGGTGAAAGCGACGGTCGCCTCTGTTGGACCGTAAAGATTCTCGACCGTCGAATTCGGCGCCGCCTCTTGCCACTGCTTGGCCAACCTAACGGGCAGCGCCTCGCCGCAGAACAGACTCCAGCGCAGGGTTGGAAAATCGCCAGGCTTCAGCATGCGCATTTGCGACATGAAGGCGGCGGTCGAGGGTACCGAAAACCAGAAGGTCAGCTGACGCTGGCGTATGAATTCCCGTGGCCCGAACTTCGCATTTTGCGGAACGCAATAGAGGCATGCTCCTGCACTCCAGCATAGGAACATGTCGTGGACCGAAAGATCGAACGAGAAATCGAAGAGCTGAGTGAACCTGTCATCGCAACGCGGCCGATAGCGATCGCGGACGTTCTGAATGTAAGTTACCGCGTTACGATGGCTGATGAGCACACCCTTGGGGGTGCCGGTGCTGCCAGAGGTGAATAGTAGATACGCACCGTCTTCCGCATCCACCAATGGATCGGCGCTTGGTCGTTCCGGCCGTTCGATATCGGAGCGACACAGGAAGCGGTGCCGGCGCAATTTCGCCGCCCAATCGGGGGGCGTGGTGAAATCCGGAAGAATAACGACTAGCGGGCGAGGACAGCTCGTCAGTACACGTTCTGCCACGGCAACGCACCGCCGGTCGACAATGATCACGTCCGCCCCAGACAACATCATCATGTCGAGCAGCCGCTCGTCCGGGACGCGCGGGTTGAGCGGCACATAAGCTAGCCCCGCCATCAACGTACCGAGAAGCGCTACGTAAGCCGCCGCCGTGCGGTCGACCAACAAGGCGCATCGGCCGCCGCGCGCATCGCCTTGCGCGACGGTGATTGCGGCTGCGAGCGCTACCCCGGCATCGCAAAGCTCCGCATAACTAATCTCGCAGCCATTTACCCATAGGGCCGGGCGGAACCCGTGCTCGCTAGCCGAGGCACGAAAGATATCGGACAGGGCAATCGGTTTACCATCGAACATCACGAGCACCCAGGCTGTGATTGACGATCATCCTGGAGGCGGATCTTCACTTTTTCCTTACTTCTATCTGCACCGCGCAATCCGTTAGGTTGAGATAACAAGTTTATCAGGCCCTGAGAGAAAAGGAAAGAAGGTGACCAAGAAATAAGAAACTTGGCGGAACCGACGCTCTCACTTTATTGACCGTCAGCTTGCGAGAAGGCCACTACATGGCCGGTTGTTATGTGTTACGGTAAGATATATCCGTCTTCAATGGCCCCGAAGAAGGATCAAGAAAGGGTGCCGATATGCACACAAGAATAATATGGCCTGGCGGCAAGCGTTTTGCCTTCACTGTTTTCGATGACACGGATCATGCGACTGTCGACCGCATTTCCAGTGTCTATTCCCTGCTATCCGATTGCGGGATGACGACCACGAAATCCGTTTGGCCCCTGCGTGGAAGGAACACCCCAAGAATCGGCGGTTCGACCTGCGAGGACAGCGATTATCTCCGCTGGCTTTTGGACCTCAAAGAACAAGGTTTTGAGATTGCCCTCCACAATGTTGCTCCCTCGACGTCACGTCGCGAGGATGTGATAAGAGGATTAGACAGGTTCAAAGAACTATTCGGACATGATCCGGCGTGCTTCGCGAACCATGCCGGCTGTGACGAAAATATTTATTGGGGCGCTCACCGGTTCTCCGGACTCAACCGCGAGCTCTACAGCATCTACTTGCTGCTACGGAGAAGCCGCGCGCCGGTTATCGGGCGCGGACATGTCGAAGGAGATCCGCTTTTCTGGGGCGATCTGTGCAAAGCGAAAATCAAGTATGTAAGAGATTTTGTCTTCAGCGGGATCAATACGCTCGAGAAATGTCCCTTTATGCCCTACGTCGATCCACAAAGACCGCTGGTCAATTATTGGTTTGCCTCTTCCGACGGACCCAATGTCTATACTTTCAACGAATGCATTTCCGAGGAAGCGCAGGACTTGCTCGAAGAGCGCTGCGGCCTCTGCATCATGTATACGCATTTTGCCGAAGGTTTTCAGCAAGATGGCCAGTTGGAGCCACGGTTCCGCGAGCTGATGATTCGGCTTTCAAAAAAAACCGGCTGGTTTGTTCCGGTTCAACAAATTCTCGATTATATGCTGTCGTTCAGGGGTGCGCACGTCCTCACGTCAATGGAACGAACCAAACTTGAACGACATTGGATCGTCGACAGACTGTTGGGCAAATATCTTCGGTGACGCAAAAACTGACATGCGCCATAAAGCTCTTGGAATTCCAGTAACAGTAATGTTTCTCTCGGCAAAGGTTGCATGCGGAGGGTCTGTTCCGACTACGCTAGCTGCCTCGACGACTGACCTCTACGTCTCGACCACCGGCTCTGACTCCAACTCCGGCACGCAGTCCTCGCCCTTCAAGACGATACTCGCGGCCTCGCTGGCGGCGCAAGCGGGGACCACCGTCCATGTCGCGGCGGGCACCTATTATGGCGGTTTCGAAACGACGGCCAGCGGCACCGCTTCCGCCCCCATCCACTACGTTTCGGACACGAAGTGGGGCGCCATCATCGTGCCGGGGGCCAATTCGACCAGCGATACGGCGTGGGACAACCGGGGCGCCTATGTCGCCATCGACGGCTTCCAGGTCGACGGCACGCACTATCAGAGCGGCACCGCCTGGACCCAGGGCATCTACTCCGCCGGGTCCTATTCCGTCATCGAAAACAATAACGTGCACAACATCGCGCAGAACGCGTCGACCAGTTCAAGCGGCAGCGCCATCGCCCTCGACGGCTATTACGGCGCCACCCACATCGACGCGATCGCCAACGTCGTCCATGACATCGGGCCGGCCGGTGGCTCCCTCATCCAAGGCATCTATCAGGCCACGTCCG